>Ga0265316_10004873_pt1 | contig 13223 bp, 9 predicted proteins | sample 4522metaG_FD_202092 | JGI IMG/M metagenome (GOLD analysis project Ga0265316, IMG submission 202092) | Rhizosphere microbial communities from Carex aquatilis grown in University of Washington, Seatle, WA, United States - 4-5-22 metaG | ecosystem: Host-associated > Plants > Roots > Rhizosphere >... | reverse complement strand
CTGGTCTTCGCGATAAGGTCCATTCGACAGCCCGAGGAGATCCCCCATGAGCTCGAATTCGTCCGAATCCCGCCCGGCCGACCCGAAGGACAGCAGGGCCAAGTCCGAGTCGAAGTCCGAGTCGAAGACCGACTCGAAGTCCGACTCGAAGATCGTCGAGCTCGACGATGGCAACTTCGAGCAACAGGTGCTCCGGTCGCCCGTACCGGTGCTGGTGGACTTCACGGCCGCATGGTGCGCGCCCTGCCGATCGATCGCACCTTACGTCGAGGCCATCGCCGCCGCCTATGTGGGGCGGGCGCGGGTGGGCAAGTACGACGTGGACGACAACCAGACCTGGGTGGCGAAGCTCGACATTCGCAGCATGCCGACGCTGCTGATGTTCAAGGACGGAAAGGTGCTGGGGCAGGTGGTGGGCGCGACGCCGCGTGCGAAGATCGAGGCGATGGTCACGAGCGCGCTCGAGCACCGGACAGGTTGACGGACCGATTGAAGACGCGCAAATCCGCGTTTTCGCGACGGGAGTCGACCTGCCCGGTGCCCGCATCCGCTATCCGGATGGCGAGCCCTGGGCGGAATAACCCCCGTCGACGGGGATCGCGACCCCGGTGACGAAGTCGGAGGCGGCGCTGGCGAGAAACACGGCGACGCCCGACAGATCCTCCGGGCGGCCCCAGCGGCCCTCGGGGGTGCGCTTCACGACCCGTTCCTGCAGGGACGGGATCTGGCTGCGCGCGGTGACGGTGAGCTCGGTGTCGATGAAGCCCGGCAGGATCGCGTTGACCTGGATGTGGTCGGCCGCCCAGGCGCAGGCCAGCGCCTTCGTGAGCTGGACGACGCCGCCCTTGGCGGCCCCGTAGGGAGCCGCGAACGGCAGGCCGAACAGCGACGACAGGGAGCCCACGGTGATGATCTTGCCTCCGCCGGCCCGCTTCATCACGGGGTGCACGGCGCGCGCGCAGAGGAAGACTCCGGTGAGGTTCGCGTCCAGCACCGCCCGCCACTCGTCGAGCGTGTAGGACTCGGGCGGCTTGCGGATGTTCATGCCGGCGTTGGCGACCAGCACGTCGATTCGGCCGACGGCCTCCAGGGTGGCGTCGGTCATGCGCTGCACGGAGAGCTCGTCGGTGACATCCACCACCAGCGTGCGCGCCCGTCCGCCCGCGCCCTCGATCTCGGTGGCGGCCTGCTCGAGCTTGGCCTGATCCCGAGCCGCGAGCACGAGCGTCGCGCCGGCCGCGGCGAGACCGCGGGCCATCCCGAGGCCGATTCCACCGTTCCCACCGGTGACGAGCGCGACCCGGCCCGACAGGTCGAAGGGCGAAACCGGCGACGGCGACGACGGCGACGACGGCGACGATGACGACGATGACGGCGACGATGACGGCGACGACACGGCGTCCATCCTACCCCGCGCGCGGGGAGGCCGGTCAACCCGGCCCGTCGTCGAGGGTCGGCCGGGCCAGCTTGCGCCACAAGGTCGTGCGGCTGATGCCGAGCGCGCGCGCCGCGATCCCCAGGTTGCCACCGGCGGCCTCGAGCGCCGCCTCGAGCCGCTCCCGTTCGGCCCGCTCGCGCGCCCGCCGCAGGGTGGTGGTGGAAGCTGCAAGCTCGATCGAGGCCGGGCTGGCGGCCGTACCCGGTGCCGCCGAGGAAGAACGCTCCGAGAGCTCTGGCAAGAGTCGCTCGAGGGCCTCCGGGTGGGGATCGCGCGCGAGCTCCGCACCCACCGCCAGCAGGCGCTCCACCATGTTCTCGAGCTCCCGCACGTTGCCCGGCCAGGGATGGCGGGCGGTCACCGCCAGGAAGCGGCGACGCAGGGACTCGGGAAGCGGCGTGCGGGCGTGGCGACTGGCGATGTGGGCGATGAGCTCGGGCAGATCCTCGCGGCGTGCCCGCAGGGGAGGCACCGCGATGGCGAGGCCGTTGACCCGGTAGTACAGATCGGCGCGGAACGCCCCCACCCGCATGCGCTCCCCCAGATCGCGGTGGGTGGCCGCCACGATCCGCACGTCGATGGGAATCGGCTCTCGTCCACCGACGCGCAGCACCTCCCGCTCCTGGAGGACGCGGAGCAGGCGCGCCTGCAAGCCGCCCGGCATGTCCCCGATCTCGTCGAGGAAGACCGTGCCCCCGTGCGCGGTCTCGAAGAGGCCCGGCTTGCCGCCCTTGACGGCGCCGGTGAAGGCCCCCTCCTCGTAGCCGAAGAGCTCGGATTCGAGCAAGGTCTCCGGCATCGCGGCGCAGTTGATCGCCACGAAGGCCTCGCGCGCGCGGGGGCTGGCGTTGTGGATACCCTGGGCGACCAGCTCCTTGCCCGTGCCCGACTCGCCGTGGATGAGCACCGTCAGATCGAGGGCCGCGAAGCGCTCGGCCAGCGCCCGCAGGCCCTGCATGGCCGGCGACGCCCCGACCAGATCGGCGAGGACGTGACGCGCGCGCGGCGCATGGCGGCGGGCGTGCCGGTGCAGATCGCGGCCGGCGCGCTCGACCGAGCTCGCGGCCTGGACGGTCAGGACCGCCCCCCGGCGCTCGGGGTCGTGGGGATTGGCGTGGCCACGGCCATGCGCAGGGTCGTCGCCGGCGTCGAGCGGCAAGAGGTTGCCGATCATGCGCTGGTGTCCGAGGGTGAACACCCGCCGCAAGAGCGGCGGTCCGCCGCGGGCGAGGACCTCCCGGGCGTCGAGCTCGGGGATCAGCTGCGAGAGGGTCTGGGTGGTGAGGTGCGCCTCGTCGACGCCGGCCAGCGCGCACATGGCCGGGTTGGCCAGCCAGATGTGCTGTTCCATGTCGATGGCGAGCACGCCCTCCTGGAGCTGACCGATGAGGTCCCCGAGCTGGCGGCGCCGGGTCCGCTCGAGGACGCGCACGCGCGCGGCGGCGATGGCCTCCTCGAGAGCCCGGCGCGCGCCATCGAGGGTGTAGAGGAACACCCCAGGCAGCCCGACCTCGGCGGCGGCCTCGGTGACCAGGCTCGGTCCGATGACCACGTCGACCCCGCGGCTCCGGAGATCGCGCACGCAGGCTCGGACGTCGGTGACGTCGCTGTAGCGCAAGAGGTGCAGCTCGATCTTCAAGAGGCGGCTGAGCTCGCCGAGCTCGGCGCTCACGTGGTCGTAGGTGACGAGCCCGACCGAGGGCGGCGAGGTCCGGCTGAGCCGGGCCGCCTGCACCAGCGCCGCCATGACGTCGAAGCCGCTCGCCGAGACCAGCGCCACGGGATAGTCGAGCTGCCGGCGCAGCTCCGCGCCGTTGGCTCCCGCGCTCACGAAGGCGTCGACGTCGCCGCGGGCGATGAGCGCCCTGGCCTGGGCGACGGCGTCTCGAAAGCGGCGGTGCTCGACGATGAGCTCGACGGGCTCTCCGAGCTCCCGGGCGGCCTCCTCGACCAGGCCGGCCAGCCGCCCGAACGCCAGCACGCAGATCCGCGAGCGCGGCGGCGGCCTGCGGGTGGGCGTGGACGTCGCCGGCGGAGTGGCCGCCAGCGTGGCCCGATCTCGCGCAGAGGGCATGACGTTGCAAGTATGAAACACCTCGTCTCATGATTGCAATGGTTCCCATCCGGGAGCGCCAGCGCCGGATCCCCGCGTCGCGCGCCGCGATCGCGGGTTCACGCCGGGGTCTGGTCTCCGGTACACGCCTTGCACACGTGTCTTTTCCGGAAACGCAATCTTGCACGGTACCGCTCCGCGACGGCGTGAGGTCACGAGGGGGCAGGGCGGAAGCGGTCCCGATGGCGACCCGAGCGCGACCGATCGCGCCCAGACCGGAAGGACGTGTCCATGGACGGCACCTCGACGACCAGTGACACCGTGCTACGCCAGGCCCCCGAGCCAGGCGTGCGCGCGGCGGAGACCCCGGGGCAGCGGTTTCGTGCCGCCCTGGCCGGGGAGAGGCCCCTCCAGATCCCCGGGGCGATCAACGCCAATCACGCGCTCCTGGCCCGACGCGCAGGGTATCGGGCCATTTATCTATCGGGGGGAGGGGTCGCCGCCGGCTCGCTCGGCGTCCCGGATCTTGGCATCACCGGGCTCGAGGACGTCCTCATCGACGTGCGGCGGGTGACCGACGTCTGCGACCTGCCCTTGCTCGTCGATGTCGACACCGGCTTCGGCGCCTCGGCCTTCAATGTGGCGCGCACCACCCGGAGCCTCATCAAGGCGGGAGCCGCCGCGATGCACATCGAGGATCAGGTGGGAGCCAAGCGCTGTGGCCACCGACCAAACAAGGAGATCGTCAGCACCTCGGAGATGGTCGATCGCATCAAGGCCGCCGTCGACGCGCGGACCGATCCGAGCTTCTTCATCCTGGCCCGCACCGACGCGGTGGCGGTCGAGGGCCTCGACGCCGCCCTCGAGCGCGCCGCGGCCTGCGTCGAGGCGGGGGCGGATGGCCTCTTTCCCGAGGCCCTGACCGAGCTCGCGTCTTACCAGCGGTTCGTCGAGGAGCTGAGGACGCCGGTCCCGGTGCTGGCCAACCTGACCGAGTTCGGTCAGACCCCGCTCTTCTCGCTCGCCGAGCTCGGCCGCGTGGGGGTGCGGATGGCGCTCTATCCACTGTCGGCCTTCCGCGCGATGAACCGGGCCGCCGAGACGGTCTACACCGCCATCCGGCGCGAGGGGACCCAGGCCAGCGTGGTGCCGCTCATGCAAACCCGCCAGGAGCTGTACGACTCCATCGGTTACTGGGAGTACGAGGCGCGCCTGGACGCGCTGTTCTCGCGCGAGAAACCCTGAGCCGCCCTCACCCCGCAGGAGACGAACATGCACGCAAATCTCGTTGGGACACCGTTCGCCGAGCCCGCACCCGCGCCCGCGCTCACGCCGGGGCAGCCAGCAGCGGCCCAGAGCCCGGCTTCGGCCCCGAAGTCCAAGAAGTCGGTGGCGCTGTCGGGCGTCGTGGCCGGCAACACGGCGATCTGTTCGGTCGGTCAGGCGGGAAACGATCTGCACTACCGCGGCTACGACATCCTCGATCTGGCCGAACGGGCCGAGTTCGAGGAGATCGCCTTCCTCCTCATCCATGGCAAGCTGCCCACGGCCGCCGAGCTCGGGGCCTACCGGCGCAAGCTGAGGTCCGGGCGCGGCCTGCCGAGCGTGATGCGCGCGGTCCTCGAGACCCTCCCCGCGGCGGCGAATCCGATGGACGTGCTTCGCACCGGGGTCTCGTTGCTCGGGTGTCTGCTGCCCGAGGCGGAGGGGCATCCGGCGGCCGGGGCGCGCGAGGTCGCCGATCGGGTGTTGGCCTCGCTCGGCTCGATGCTGGCGTACTGGTACCACTTCAGCCACGACGGCCGCCGCATCGATCCCGAGACCGATGACGACGGGGTCGCTGGTCACTTCCTGCACCTTTTGCATGGCGCGCCGCCCGGCGTGCAATGGGTGCGCGCCATGAACACCTCCCTCATCCTGTACGCGGAGCATGAGTTCAACGCGTCGACCTTCACCGCCCGGGTGATCGCCGGGACGGGCTCGGACATGTACTCCGCCATCGCGGGGGCCATCGGCGCGCTGCGCGGCCCCAAGCACGGCGGGGCGAACGAGGCGGCCTTCGAGATCCAGACCCGCTATGACGCGCCCGACGAGGCCGAGGCCGACATCCGCCGTCGGGTGGAAGCGAGAGAAGTGATCGTCGGGTTCGGGCACCCGGTGTATACGCTGTCGGATCCGCGCAACCAGGTCATCAAGCGGGTCGCGGGGCAGCTCGCGGTCGAGGCGGGAGACGGCAAGATGTTCGAGGTCGCCCTGCGCCTCGAGGCCGTCATGTGGGACGCCAAGCACATGTTCCCGAACCTCGATTGGTTCAGCGCCGTCGCCTACCACCTGATGGGGATCCCCACCAGCATGTTCACCCCGCTCTTCGCGATCGCCCGCACGGCCGGCTGGGCCGCGCACATCATCGAGCAGCGGAGCGACAACAAGATCATCCGCCCGGCGGCCAACTACGTCGGACCGGACGACCGGACCTTCGTCCCGGTCGCGGAGCGGGCATGAGCCCGTCGCCCGAGCTCGGCCATGCCGTCGGCCACACCAAAGGAACGCCCGCCATGTCCGCACTCCCCTCCCACGGCTCGAGCCCCCGCCCCGACCCCGACCGCGTGCTGGTCGACATCGTCGACTACGCCATGCGGTACGAGGTCACCAGTTCCCGCGCCTACGAGACCGCGCGCCACTGCCTGCTCGACGCGCTCGGCTGTGGGCTCGAGGCCCTCGACTACCCCGCGTGCACCAAGCTCCTCGGCCCGATCGTCCCCGGGACCGTCGTCCCGAACGGTGCGCGGGTGCCGGGGACGTCGTTCCAGCTCGACCCGGTCCAGGCGGCCTTCGATCTCGGCGCCATGATCCGCTGGCTGGACTTCAACGACACCTGGCTGGCGGCGGAGTGGGGGCACCCGTCGGACAATCTCGGCGGAATCCTGGCGGTGGCCGACTGGCTGAGCCGGACCGCGGTGGCCGTCGGTGACAAGCCGCTCGTCATGCGCGACGTCCTCACGGCCATGATCAAGGCCCACGAGATCCAGGGGTGCCTGGCCCTCGAGAACAGCTTCAACCGGGTGGGGCTCGATCACGTGGTGCTGGTCAAGGTCGCCTCCACCGCGGTGGTGGGGGTGCTGCTCGGCCTCACCCGCCCACAGATGATCAATGCGGTCTCGCAGGCCTTCGTCGACGGCCAGAGCCTGCGGACCTATCGCCACGCCCCCAACACCGGCTCTCGCAAGAGCTGGGCGGCTGGGGACGCCACCAGCCGAGCGGTTCGCCTGGCGCTCATCAGCCGCACCGGAGAGATGGGCTATCCGTCGGTGCTCACCGCCAGGACCTGGGGCTTCTACGATGTCTCCTTCCAGGGACGGGCGTTCGAGTTCCAGCGGCCCTACGGCTCGTACGTCATGGAGAACGTGCTCTTCAAGATCAGCTTCCCGGCCGAGTTTCATAGCCAGACGGCGGTCGAGGCCGCCATGACCATCCACGCGGCCCTGAAGCGAGAGGGCAAGAGCCCGGCGGAGATCCGCAAGATCACCATCCGCACCCACGAGGCCTGCCTTCGCATCATCGACAAGCAGGGCCCGCTCGCCAACCCCGCCGATCGCGATCATTGCGTGCAGTACATGGTCGCCGTCCCCATCCTCTTCGGCCGGCTCACCGCCGCGGACTACGAGGACGCGGTCGCCCGCGATCCCCGGATCGACGAGCTGCGCGAGAAGATCGTGTGCGTCGAGGACCCGCGCTTCACCGCCGACTACCACGATCCGGAGAAGCGCAGCATCGCCAACGGGCTCACGGTGGAGCTCACCGACGGCCGCACGCTCGACGAGGTGGTGGTGGAGTACCCGATCGGCCACATGCGCCGGCGGAAGGAGGGGTTGCCCCTGCTCGAGGACAAGTTTCGAACCAACCTCGGTCGGCGGTTCGCGCGCCGGCAACAGGACGCGATCCTGACCGTGTCGCTGGATCAGGCCAGGCTCGAGGCGACCCCGGTGCAGGCCTACGTGGATCTCTACGTGACGTGAGCTCGGCTCCGGGACGGCCGCAGAACCCCCGTGTCGATGTCGCTCACCCAGTCAGCCCGACGGAGGAGACAAGATGAAAGCCCCCATCCCCATCCCCATCCCCATCCCCACCACCAGCCTGCGTGCGTTTCACGAGCGGTCGATCACCGATCGCGAGGGCTTCTGGGGGGAGCAGGCCGGGCTCATCCACTGGCACAAGCCCTTCTCCCAGGTGCTGGACTACAGCCGTCCGCCCTTCGCGCGCTGGTTCGTCGGGGGCGAGACCAACCTCTGCTACAACTGCATCGACCGGCACCTGCCCACCCAGGCGGACAAGCCCGCTCTCATCTACGTCTCGACCGAGACCAACGTCGAGCGCACCTACACCTTCCGTGAGCTGCACCGGGAGGTCATGTCCATGGCGGCCATCCTCCAGGAGCTCGGGGTGGGGCGGGGCGATCGCGTGTTGCTGTACCTCCCGATGATCCCGGAGGCCGCCATCGCCATGTACGCCTGCGCGCGCATCGGTGCCATACACTCGGTGGTGTTCGGCGGCTTCGCGGCCTTGAGCTTGGCGCGCCGGATCGACGACGCCACGCCCCGGTTGATCATCTCGGCGGATGGCGGCTCGCGCGGCGGCAAGGTGATCCCCTACAAGCCCGCCCTCGACGAGGCCATCGAGCACGCGCAGCACAAGCCCGAGCACGTGCTGCTCGTCGATCGCAAGCTGGCGGAGATGACCCGGGTGGCGGGCCGCGACCTCGACTACCAGCCGCTGCGTGAGCGACATCGCGATGCCGAGGTCCCGGTCACCTGGCTCGAGTCCAACGAGGTCAGTTACACCCTCTACACCTCCGGCACCACCGGCAGACCGAAGGGGGTGCAGAGGGACGTGGGCGGCCACGCGGTGGCCCTGGCGGCCTCGATGAAGTACATCTACTGCGGGAAGGCCGGCGAGACCTACTTCTCGAGCAGCGACATCGGGTGGGTGGTCGGGCACTCCTACATCATCTACGGTCCCTTGCTGGCCGGCATGGCCACCCTCATGTACGAGGGCCTGCCGATCTCTCCCGATCCCGGCATCCTGTGGCGGCTGGTGGAGAAGTACCGGGTGACCGTGATGTTCTCGGCGCCCACCGCCATCCGGGTCCTGAAGCAGCAGGACCCCGCCTGGCTGAGCAAGTACGATACCTCCAGCCTGCGCGCGCTGTTCCTGGCCGGCGAGCCGCTCGACGAGCCGACCGCGCGGTGGATCAGCACCGGGCTCGGGCGCCCGATCATCGACAACTACTGGCAGACCGAGACCGGCTGGCCCATCTTGACGCTCGCCCACGGGATCGAGAAGACCCCGAGCAAGTTCGGCAGCCCGGGAATGCCCATGTACGGATACGACGTCCGGCTGCTCGACATGGAGACCGGCGAGGAGCTCGGCATTCACCAGAAGGGCGTGGTGGCGATCGTGCCACCTTTGCCTCCCGGGTGCCTGCAGACGCTGTGGGGCGACGACGCTCGCTTCGTTCGCACCTACTTCAACTCGATCCCGGGCCGCCTGGTCTATTCCACCTTCGACTGGGGGATCCGGGACGAGCACGGCTACACCTTCATCCTCGGACGCACCGATGACGTCATCAACGTGGCCGGCCACCGCCTGGGCTCGCGCGAGATCGAGGAGTCCATCAACGGCCTCCCGGCGGTCGCCGAGTGCGCCGTGGTGGGGGTGGCCGACGCGATCAAGGGTCAGGTCGCGGTGGCCTTCGTGGTCCTGAAGGACCCCACCGAGGGCGAGCAGCGTGCCACGCGGGAGCGAATCTCCCGGGAGATCCTGGCCCTCGTCGACCACCAGCTCGGGTCGGTGGCCAGACCCGCCAAGGTGCACATCGTCGGCGCCTTGCCCAAGACGCGCTCGGGGAAGGTCATGCGCCGGACCATCCAGGCGATCTGCGAAGGCCGCGATCCCGGGGATCTCAGCACCATCGACGAGCCGCAAGTCTTGCGGCAGCTCCAGGCTGCTCTCGCCTGAAGCCGCCGGCTTCGCCGCGCCCCGCGGTCGGACTTCCGCGGGCGACCGGTCTTGGCGTGCGCGATGCACGCACACGCTCCGATGACGCCGCACGAGAAAGACTCCAGGAGCTTCCTTCGAAACGCCGTGGAAACAAGGGAGTCATGGCGAATCGACGAGACCCACTCGACGCTGACCTTCCGCCTGCGCCACCTGGCCCTGCCGGACATCGAGGGACACTTCGACTGCTGGGGCGGCGTGGTGCTGCTCGATCGGTCCGAACCAGATCGCTCCGCGGTCCGGCTGTGGGTCGATCTGTCCAGCATCGAGACCGGTTCCGCCAAGCTCGACGCCGCCATCCTCGAGACCGAGCTCTTCGACCTGCACTGGGAGCCGGCCGTGGTCTTCGACAGCACGAGCGTCGAGATCGATGACGCGGGCCATGCCACCGTCATCGGCCAGCTGGCGGTGCACACCTTTCGCCACGAGGTCCGCGTGGTCATCGAGGCTCGTGACCCGCGGCGCGAGGACGCCGGGGCGAGGCGGCTCGTGTATGTCGCCCGCGCCTCGGTCGACCGCGCCACCTTCGGCCTTCGCCGGAGACGACACATCGTCGATTGGTTGGCCGAAAGATGTCTGGCCAACGCGATCGAGATCGCCGCCCACGTCGAGATCGCGCGCGACCTCGGCACGACCCTCGATCCGGTCGTCCGTCCTCCCGCGCTCCAGCCCATGGCAAAGCCCAGCGCAAAGCCCACTTCGGCGGGCGGCTCCACGCGCTGAACGGCGATCACATCCGTTTGAGGCGCCTCAGCTCGACCGCCCGCCAGGCGGTCACGGCCACCGTCAGGAGGGTCATCACGCCTCCGAAGACCACGCTCGGCACGAGCCCCAACACCCGCGCCGCGACCCCGCTTTCGAAGGCCCCGAGCTCGTTCGAGCTGCCGATGAAGAAGCCGTTGACCGCGGAGACCCGCCCCATGAGGTGCGGCGGCGTGAAGGACTGCACCAGGGTCGCGCGGACCACCACCGAGACGTTGTCGAAGCCTCCGCTCACCGCGAGGAGCAGCAGAGAAAGTCCGTACCAGCGCGAAAACGGAAACGCGATCCAGCAGAGCCCGAACCCGGCCACGCACAGCAACAGGGTCCGTCCCGTGTTGCCCGGCGCCGGTCGATGCGCGAGCCAGATCGAGACCAGCACCGAGCCGAGGGCCGGGGCGGCGCGCAGCCAGCCGAAGCCCACCGCGCCGACGTGGAGGACGTCGCGCGCGAAGATGGGCAGCAAGGCTGGCGCCCCGCCGAAGAGCACCGCGAAGAGGTCGAGGCTCATGGCGCCAAGGACGATCTTCTGCGCGAACACGAAGCGGACACCCTCGCCGAGGCGGGCCAGCACCTCCCGCAGGCTCGACGTCCCCGCGTTCCCGCCGACGGCAGGCTGACCAGCCGAGCGCGACCGGATGAGCGGGAAGTAACAGAGCCCCACCAGCATGAGCACCAGCTCGGCGCCATACGCCGCGCGATACCCGAAGCGGAGCAGCAGCCCGCCGAGCGCCGGTCCCGCCACCTGGGCAAAATGGAATCCGCCGCTGCGCCAGGTGCTGGCGTTGGCGTAGACCTCGCGTGGAACCAGCTCCGCCGCCAGCGCCAGGTACGCCGGACGGTAGAACGCACGCGCCAGCCCGCTCACGACCTGGGCCGCATACAGGACCGCCACCGCGCGGACCCCGCCCCCCCAGCTTGCGCCCAGCAACCCAGCCGCGCTCAGCAGCAGCGCGCCCTGGGACCAGGCGCAGATGGTCCGGCGCGAGGCGTGATCCGCGACGTAGCCGCCGTAGAGGGTGAGGCCGAGGAAGGGCAAGGCCTCGGCCAGCCCGATCAGCCCCAGCGACAACGGATCGTGCGTCAGCGCGTAGACCTGCCACCCGAGGACCGCAGTCTGGATCTGCATGGCCATCGTCAAGGCCAGGCTGCCGAGCAAGAACCAGCGATACTCCCGGTGGCGCAGCGCCTGGTATGGGTCGTGGGCGATCGCGGCCGGCGATGCGGTGGCTGCAGGGCGATCGGTGATCATTCGGGCGGCGACCCGGCGTCAAGCCGAGGAGACGACAGGCTACAGGTGAAGGCCGCGGTCGCGCAACCGATGCCCCGTCGCCGGCCCGTCGCCGCGGCCGTCACAGCTGGCGATCGGTTGGGATTCTTTTTCGTCCACGGCCGCGGCACTTGAATGCAAACTCACCCAGGGAGGCACCAACCGGTCCTGACGGACCGGCTCTGGGGGTCCAAGGAGGGTCGACATGCATGCTCGAGCTCGCGCCACGCGGATTGCAGTCGCCGACGACCACCAGGATGGCCTCGAAGCGAGGAATGTCCGCGAGCCGGTGGGGGCATGCCCCGGAGATCGGAACCCCGGTGCGGGTGATCACGGGCCTTGCTCGGATCCCTCGGGCTCGGATCGAACGGGCCGCCATGTTTGAGCGCCGCCCGAATACCTGGTCACCGCCGGGGTGGCCGGTGCTGGTGGCGCTCGGGATGGTGGCGCTGCTCATGTCCGGGATCGTCGGCATCGATCTCTTCCTGGCCAAGCGGGTGGCCGATCAGACGGGCGGCCTGATCGGCAATGCCCAGCGCTCGTCGGAGCTGCTCGATCACATGCGTGCGCACGTGCGCTATCTGCTCTCCTCGCCGCACGATCATCGGGAGATGAACCGAATCAACCGTGAGATCGCGGCGGATGCCCGCGAGTACGACCCGCTGGCGAGCTACCCAGGCGAGCGCGCCGAATGGACCAAGCTCGAGGGCTTGCTCGATGCTCTGCCCAGGATCGAGGCGGATGCCCCGCGCATCCGGGACGACATGGTGGAGGAGATCAATGCCTCGGTGGACGAGCTCATCGCCATCAACCACCGGGAGGCCCGCGGCATCGCCGGCAAGATTCGCGCGGCCCACCTGCACGCGCTGTGGAGTGACACGGTGGTCGGAGCAGGGACCTTCACGCTCATGCTGGTGGTGGTGATCGTGCTCCTCAGGGTCCTCGCCAGGCAGCGGCGGCTGGTGGCGGAGCGGGTCCGCTGGCTCGACGAGAAGAACAGCGAGCTCGAGGCGTTCGCGGCGCGGGCCGCCCACGATCTGCGCAGCCCCCTCAATCCCGTGCGGGGCTATGCCGAGCTGATCCTCGAGGCCAAGGGACTGCCGGAGGGGGTGGCGGCCATGGCCCTGCACATCCGGCGGGGCGTGGATCGCATGACGGGGGTGATCGACGGAATGCTGGCGCTCTCGGTCTCGGGGCGGCCTCCCGCCGGGGAGTGCGTGCCCGCGGTGGTGATCGCCGGCGTGCTCGAGGAGATGGGCGCGGAGCTTCACGGGGTCGCGGTCGAGACCAGGGTGCAGGGAGGAGGTGAGCGGGTGGCCTGCCAGCAGGGGGTGCTCGGGCAGATCCTGCGCAACCTCGTAGGCAACGCGGTCAAGTTCCGCTCGCCCGACCGACCCCTCGTCATCACGGTCGAGACGCGCGAGGCCGGCGCAGTGGTCGAGATCGCCGTCGAGGACAACGGCCTCGGCATGGACCCTCAGAGCGTCGAGCACGCCTTCGAGCCGTTCTACCGGGGACCGACGAGACGGGTCGTTCCGGGGCACGGCCTCGGCCTGGCGATCGTCGAGCGGACGGTCCGCTCTCTGGGCGGAAGCAGCCGCTTGTGGTCCGAGCCGGAGCGAGGCACCCGCGTCAGCATCTGCATCCCA
>Ga0265316_10004867_pt1 | contig 13236 bp, 12 predicted proteins | sample 4522metaG_FD_202092 | JGI IMG/M metagenome (GOLD analysis project Ga0265316, IMG submission 202092) | Rhizosphere microbial communities from Carex aquatilis grown in University of Washington, Seatle, WA, United States - 4-5-22 metaG | ecosystem: Host-associated > Plants > Roots > Rhizosphere >... | reverse complement strand
GGCATCTCGCAATCCATGCGCAGCAAAGAGCATGCGCATGACTACCGATACTTTCCCGAGCCCGACCTGCCGCCGCTGGCCGTGGACAAAGCCTGGATCGAGCGAGCGCGGGCGTCGTTGCCCGAGCTGCCCGAGAGCCGATATCGGCGCTACATCAGCGACCTGGGGCTATCCGCACAGGACGCGGGGGTGCTGATCTCCGAGCGCGAAATCGCGGACTACTTCGACGCCGCAGGCAAGGTCTGCGCCGCGCCGGCCAAGAAGCTGGCCAACTGGATCATCAACGAGGTGCTGGCCCGCGTGGGCGACGCACGCGCGCTGGCTGCCGCCAACCTGCCCGTGCCACCGGCGGCGCTGGCAGAACTGGTGGATCTGATCGAGAAGGGCACGCTGTCGGGCAAGCTGGCCAAAGACGTATTCGGTCGCATGTGGCAGGAGAAGCGACGGGCGGGCGAGATCGTAGCCAGCGAGTCGGTCGCGGTCGTGTCAGATGCGGGCCTCATCGAGGAAACCTGCAAGAAGGTTGTTTCGGCGTACCCAGCAGAGGTTGCGCGCTATCGGTCCGGCCAGAGCAAACTCCTCGGCTTCTTCGTGGGCAAGGTAGTGAAGGAAATGGGCGGCAAGGCCGACCCCAAGACTGCCAACGAGATACTGCAGCGGCTGCTTGGGTAGCGACGTTCGGAGTTTCTATGCGTCGCGCCGTCAAAGCCGGGTATTGGGCATCGGGCGTGTCAAACGGCCACCCTGTTCTGGGGTGAACGTGTACACTACGTTTCGTCCGGCCGAGGGCCGGGCCAACCAAACGTAACGAGACGAGGAGAGAGAACATGAGAAGTGTTTGGCGATTGCTGCCAATGCTGGCGGTGATGGGGCTCGCGCCGTATGTGATCGCGGGGTCGAAGACAACGTTGGATGAGTCCAAGTTCAACGCGTGCGGCTGCTACAAGAACTCGGCTGGAGTTTGCCTGTGCGGAAAAAAGGGCAAGTGCGAGTGTCCGGGCGAGTGCGAACCCAAAGGCTGCGCCGAAAAGCGTGAGAAGGACTATGACCGGGAGATTCAAGAGGAGACCAAGCGCGCACAAGAGGTCGAGAAGAAGAAGCAGGAAGAGGCTGCCGAGCAGCGGCGCAAGACGGAGGCACAAGGCGAGCAAGGTGAGGTTGGCGAGGTTGTCGCCGAAAATCCTGACAACGGCGGGGCCGAAGAGCAGCCCAAAGACAAGAAGGGCAAGGACGGCAAGAAGGGCAAGAAGTCCGACAAGCCCGTCAAGGCTGACACCGCCGTCAAGACCGATACGGCCGTCAAGACTGACACCGCCGTAAAGACTGATACTGCCGTCAAGACCGACAAGCCCGTAAAGACTGATACTGCCGTCAAGACTGACAAGCCCGTCAAGGCTGACACCGCCGTCAAGACTGACAAGACAGTCAAGACGAAGTCAGACGTACCGTAGACCCAGCTCGACCAGCGAAGAAGCCCATGACCAACGTCAGAGCCGACCAGGCGCCAGCCCGCTCGGTGATCGGCTTGGCCGCGGTGTGCGCGCTGGTCGCGACATTCAGCCTCGCGCTTGTCGCCACGCCGGGCCTCGCCTGGGCAGCCGAGACAGCAGATGAGGCGGCCAGCCCTCAAGACAAGAACTTGCTCGCATCTGCGCCGATGACGACCAACGCGCACGCGCTGAACCCCGGCGCTGACAGCCCGTCCCCTTCACGCTGGGCGCGGGTTCCACTTTGGCAGAAGGTGCTTGGGGTGGGCGCGACCCTGGCCGGTCTGGCAGCCGTGGGCAGCGGCGCTTACCTGCTCTGGTTGGACGGCCAAGCCGCCTGTTCGCCTCCCATCGGGGCATGCGCGTACCGTCACGAAACCGCCTTGGCCGGCTGGCTGCTCGTGGCAGGTGGAGCAGCCGCCACCTTGGGTGGCGTAACGCTGGTTCTCTTGCCACCCATCGGCGAATCGCGTGGCCACGCCGTCGCGAGGCTGGCGGTGTCTGCCAGTTTCTGAGACTTGCTTCGTCGAGGCACGCCTCATGCGCCGATTCCAACATCCCCGGCCCGAGCTGCCGGTGAACCTCGATCGCCGCCCCCATTGATCGCCCCAGAGAGCCCATTCAACCCTCCTCCGTCCTCCTCCTACGGTAGAATGTACCGCGTGTTCAGGACTCGCCTTCAGGGCGGTTTGCCGGCGGTCAGAGCCACCTTGCGGATCCGATCTGGCCGGCCGGTGACTGCGGCTGCCCGCGACGGGAGGGCAATGTTGCGGCACCGTGCCGACGGCTTGGTAGCCTTCTTCGCTCTAGGAATGCCGTTGTTCTGCGCATGCCGGTCGCACCCGCTAGCTGTGCGCAGCGATGCCGGTTCTGAACCAGGCTTGGCCTGTAGCGAAGGTTTCACTCCCCCGGTCACGTATTCCACGGGTTCGAGTTTCCATCTCGATTCCGTCCAGGTCGCCGATCTCGACGCAGACGGCCATCCCGATCTGGCTTGGGCCGGCTGGACAACGACCAACCGAACCGATGTCCCTTCTCTCGGGGTGCTGCTCAACCGCGAAGACGGAACATTCTCGGATCAGTTTTTGTCAACTACGTCCAGCGGCTCCCTCGTCGTCGCGGACTTCAACGGAGATTCTCGGCTGGATCTAGCGGCTATCCAGCCGAGTTCGTTCTCCGTGGGTGTGTCCTTCAATCAAGGCAAAGGGGTCTTCGCCGACCCCGTCGACTACCCGGCCGGTGACGGGAGGGCTCCGCCCACGGGCCTTGTCGTCGGCGACCTCAATGGAGACCACTTCCCGGATCTCGCCTTTGGACACTTCGTTGATGCCGCTGACTCCATAAGGTATCAGCTCGGTGTGTTTCTCAATGCTGGGGACGGGACGCTGGTTACCATACCGATCGTCGACGCGCATGACTTTGTCATCGAAAGTTTCGCCATCGCCGATATCAACGGGGATGGCGCCGGCGACATCGTGGCATCGCACGGCGGATCCCCGGCGGCGATTGCCGTCTTCTTGGCGAACGGCGCTGGCACTTTCTCGAGTCCGGTCACTCTGGATGGCGGAAACTGCAAGCCTGCCGTCGCCTCGAACATTGTTGTGGCCGACTTTGACCGCGACGGCAGGCCTGACCTCGCGTTTTCCTGCGACAACCAACTGCGGGTGTTTCTCAACCATGGAGACCCGGAACTACTGGAAGGTCCTGTGAGCTATCCTGGTTCACCATCTGTGCCGATCATGGCCAACTACTACCCGACCTCGGCCGTGGGCGACTTGAACGCTGACGGGTTCCTGGATGTCGCCGTCAGGGATGGCGCGTCCAGCACGGTCAGCCTCTTCTTCAATCGCGGCGACGGAACTTTTGTCGGTCCCACCGTCGTGGCCACGGGAGATGGCTCCACGCCCGGAGCCGTTGCTATCGCCGACCTCGATGGCAACGGCTTTCCTGACATCGTGCTTGTGAACACAGACACGATCAGCGTGCTCCTCTCAAAGTGCTCGCCTTGAGAGCGCCTGGATGACCTGTGACGTTCCGGGCTGAAGGCCGCCGCAGCCGGCGCCGGCCTCTGTGCCGCCAAGTCCACCCCAAAGACGATCGTCGCTACGCTGCCGCGGTGTCCGCACTGGTAGCCGGCGCACTCGTGGGCGCTGCGCCCAATCTTGCGTTCTCGGCCTTGCGCTGCTCGACCAGCTTCTCGCGTAACTCGTCGACCAGTGCCGGGTGCTCGGCCATGTGTTGGCAGGCCTTGTCGCGGCCCTGGGCAATGCGCTCGCCCTGCCACGAATAGTAGGCGCCCGACTTCTCCAGTAGGCCGGCCTCGCTCGCCAGATCGACTATCTCACCGACGGCGTTCACGCCACTGCCGTAGAGAATCTCGAATTCGCACTCGCGGAAGGGCGGCGCCATTTTGTTCTTCACCACTTTGACCCGCGCCTTGTTGCCCACGACTTGCTCGCCGTTCTTGACCACGCCGATCTTGCGGATATCCAAACGCACGCTGGCGTAGAACTTGAGTGCGTTGCCGCCGGTGGTGGTTTCGGGATTGCCGTAGACCACGCCGATCTTTTGGCGAAGCTGGTTGATGAACACGACGCAGGTCGCGTTGCGCGAGGTGGCCGCGGTCAGCTTGCGCAAGGCCTGGCTCATCAGGCGCGCTTGCAAACCCATATGCGCATCGCCCATTTCTCCTTCGATCTCGGCCTTGGGTACCAAGGCCGCCACTGAATCGACGACGATCATGTCGATGGCGCCGGTGCCCACCAGTTTGTCGGCGATTTCCAGGGCCTGCTCACCATTGTCGGGCTGGGACACCAGCAAGTCCTCGATGCGCACGCCGAGTTTGCGTGCATAGGTCACGTCCAAGGCGTGCTCGGCGTCGATGAAGGCGCAAATGCCGCCTGCCTTCTGCGCCTGCGCGATGGCGTGCAGGGTCAGTGTGGTCTTGCCCGACGACTCGGGACCGAAGATTTCCACCACACGACCGCGGGGCAGACCGCCTATGCCCAGGGCCAGGTCGAGCCCCACTGATCCCGTCGGAATCACCGGGACATCGGGCGTCTCACCCCCGCCCAGGGACATGATCGCGCCTTTGCCAAATTGCTTTTCGATCGCAGAGAGAGCGGAAGACAGGGCTTTGAACTTCTCTTTCAGTTGTTCCTTGATGGTAGCCATGGGTCATCTCCTTCTTAGTTAGCTGTTTTTCACCACAGAGAGCACAGAGGACGCAGAGAGGGATTGAAAGGGTCGGAAGCGGCGCACGCCTTGTCTCAGCGTCGGGCCGTTGAAATTGATCAGAAGTCCAAGTGGAAGTCCGGAGAGCCGAAGGTATGAGAGGATCTGGGCTTGGTGAATTGGCAGCAGTTGCTCAACCGCCTTGAGTTCCACGAGCACCTGACCGTCAACCACGAGGTCCATGCGATAAGCGCAATCGATGGGCACGCCCTTGTAGACGATGGGTAGGGGCTTCTGTCTCTCTACGACATGCCCGCGCGCGAGCAATTCGCACTCGATGCACGCTTCGTAAGCCGATTCCAGCATTCCTGGTCCGAGGTACTTGTGCACCTCGATCGCCGCTCCAATGATCGACCCCGAGATCCCATTCACCCCTTCCTCTCCGACCTCCGTGTTCTCTGTGCTCTCTGTGGTGAAACAGCATTCCTTCATCACGACGTCACCTCTCTATCTAGGAACCGGTACTGCAACGCTTCGGCTATGTGGGGCCCTCGCACGTCGGGCGAGCCATCCAGATCTGCGATCGTGCGCCCGAGGCGCCGCACTCGTTCTATGGAGCGCGCCGAGAGCGCCAGCCGCTCCACCGCGCGTTCCATGATGCGATGGCCGTCGCTGTCCAGTTTGGCCGCGCTCCGCAGTTCCTTGCATGACAGCCTGGCGTTGCAGCGCACGCCGCGTTCGATCTGTCGCGCGCGCACCCGCTCCACTCGCGCGCGAACGGTCGCGCTGGTTTCGCCGGTTTCGCTGCTGGCCAGTTCACGATACGAGATAGCCGGCACTTCGACGTGCATGTCGATGCGGTCCAACAACGGCCCAGACAGTTTTGCCCGGTAGCTATTGATGGCCAATTGCGAGCAAGTGCAGGTCCGCAAAGGATTGCCATAGTGGCCGCAGGGACAAGGATTCAGTGCCGAGACCAGCATGAAGTCCGCGGGAAAGGTGACTGTGCGGCGGGCGCGCACGACAGAGATCTCGCGCTCTTCCAGCGGCTGGCGTAAAGCCTCCAGTGCGTGTCGGCCGAATTCCAGCAACTCGTCGAGAAACAGCACCCCGTTGTGGGCCAGCGAAATCTCCCCCGGCCGCACCATGGGCCCACCACCCACCAAGCCGGCCACACTGACCGTGTGGTGAGGCGCGCGAAAGGGCCGTTCAGTGAGGAGCGATCGTCCGGCCAACATTCCCGCCACCGAATAGATCATGGTGGTTTCCAGCGACTCGTCGAACGACAGTGTGGGCAGGATTCCTGGCAGCCGCCGGGCCAGCATGGTCTTGCCTTTACCGGGGTACATAGGCCCCCGAAAAACCGCGTCACCGTCGGTGCTGAAGCCCGCTGGAATCATTGGACTCCGGGCTGCCAGGGCCGAGACAGGATCCCGTTGGACCTACCGGCTGCAGTCAATGGCACCGTTGTGCGCCTGTGGATGCGGTGAGCAAATCCAGCTCAAGCCCCAGCACCGGTGTCCCACCAAGGGCATTCCCCGCTACATCCACGGTCATCACCCGAACCCGCTCCGCCGCTTCTACGCGGTGGTCCGCGCGCAGGGGCTGCTGCTCACCCGTGATGTCTGCCGCAAGCTCCGAATCTCCGAGACCCAATACCATCGCTTGGAGGCGGCAGGGATCTTCCCGCAGTCACGGAGGTGGGGGCGTCTGCCCCGGCCAGGGATGCGGGTGTTCGCGCCGGGCGATGTGGCCGCGCTACGAACCGCAATGCGCAGGGGACATCAGAGCTGACGGTCGCTGCCTTGACCAGCGTCAAAACGCCAGGCGGCATCGCGTGACAAATGGGTAAGCGACATTAGCCGAGGAGTCTGCGCAATATTACCATTGCAGCGGTCCTGATACTTTCAGATTGAGCGTCGAGGTCTCGAAACTCTGTTTGCCAGTTTGGGCGGACCTCACGCTCGGCTTGCTCCCGCCAGAACAGTTTTAGTGCACGCTCGGTTCTTTCGACCTGCTGAATTGCAGACGACAACGTGCTGCGGGTAGACTCATCGTCGGTGATCAATCCCAGTTCAATCTTTCCGACCTTTCGTACGGGCACCCTTCCCTTCATGTTCTGGAGCAGAATCATCAATGTTTGTTCGTACGCGAACCAACGACTTTCAACCAGTATTGTCTCTAGAAACTCATACGAAATCGCGAAGAACTCTGTCCTGGGTTTGTCAGTGCACGACCGGATTCCCTGGGCCTCCGCTGGAAACCAATTGTAAAGCAGACCATATGTTCCGTATGTGTCAATGAGCTGCTTGGCACTGTTCAATGGAACCTGAATCTCGCCGACGCAGATCTGACACTTGCCGTCAAGAATGCTCTCGGGAATCCTCTTCATTCTAGCGGCAGCACTTCTCCCCGCGGCGGTCGCATAGTTGAAGTCACCGGGAATTAACCAGAATACATCATGTATCGCTCTGTGGCTCTTGGAGTGCTCGTAAGCATCCCCAAGTCCCCGCTGCCACATCGCGCAGGTGTCTACCGACCAGGTGTCGGTTTTGTAGGAGAAGACGTCGACGATCTCCTTCATCGCAGTGGAGAATGCGTCCTTCAATTCCGGGTTTGCATCTTCCCTGGTGGAGCGAATGCGCGTTTGGTTGTTAACTACTGTGGTCGGCTTCAGATACCGCGGATTTGCACTGAGCTTTTCTAGCTCCGAATACAGAATCCGAAGACTTTCGATATTCCTTGGTTGGATGAACGGATAGATAACAACTGGACGGATGCGGGGCACAAGATTCTCGCTGGCTTCGCCATCTGGGAAGCTGGATGCGATCGCTGCTGCCATCGTTGCGCGGGCCTTGGTACTAGAGGTGCCTTTTCCCGTTGCGACACGCGGCTTAGGCATTGAGGACTGCCCCCCTGCCGGAGGCTGTTTGGTGACGGCCTTTTCGCTGCGGCGACCAATTGGACTTGTCATTCTGAATCTCCAGGTCTTGCTGGCATGCCTTTTGGGAAGCGGTTGGAGTTCATTGCGGCGGATACTTGTCAACGAGCGTTGGATGAAGACGCAGCTTTGCCTGGTCGCGTCTATCGGCGGAAAGCGGCCTTCGGTCTCTTCGATGTCATCTTAGCGCGCATCGAGAAGACACGGTGGAATTCCCACAATCCAGGCCTTTCTTGTACCCCGTCCTGGTGGCGCAGCGCATCCCGCCAGCGCTCCAGCTCTTCGCGGGACAACTAATAGCGTTTGCTGGAATGGATGATCGCACGAGAAGCCGGGAGGGTCCATCGAGAGCTGAGGTGGGCCCGCCGGTGGCGGCGGCCCTTCCAGCAAACGCAAGTTGAACTGAGCCGCGGGTTCGGAGCTATGGGGAAAGTGATCTCCCGGATGGTAGTTCGGGAGCCCGATAGAAGCCCTACTTGGCCCGCGTCAACTTTTCCGCCATTCTTCCATTGACGGGTCATGTGGGACACACCCCAATTTCACGCTCCGCGATGTCTTGGGTGCCAGCACGATCGTCTACGAGTACGACTTCGGCGACGACTGGAAGCATTCGGTGGAGATCGAGAGCGTCACGATGGCCAGCGACCCAAACGTCCAGTATCCCGTCTGCGCTGGGGGCGCCCGAGCTTGCCCACGGGAGGACTGCGGTGGGACATCCGGATATTTTCGCGTGCTCGAGATTCTTGGTGATCCCATGCACGAGGAGTATCGGGAGATGAAGACGTGGGTTGGGAAGAAGTACGACCCCGAGAAGTTTGACCTGGTGGCGATCGACCGGGCGCTGCGAAAGTTGCGCAAGCGACCATCTGGAGTCCGACAGGGTCGCGAGACGCGAGCGTAGCTGGCCGACGGTCACTCGTTGCTGCCGACAGGCATCCGACGCTGGGGGCGCTTGCCGCGGCCTCGGATGCGGGTGTTCGCGCCGGGGGATGTGGCCATGCTCGGGACGCGTTGCGCAGGGTGAACGGTCGGCGGTAGATGCTGCGCCCTGCCCCACGATTCCGTCACGTCTGGGAGTTGCGCGTTTTCTCGGCAGGGCGGTCGGCTGACTCGGGCGCAAAAGCGGTGCCCCCGTGGGCACCCGGGAGCCGACCAGCAGATGGACACGGGGCAACGCGCGTCCGAGGACGGCCGTTCCATGAACTCGCCCCAGATGCCCCGGATCGAAGGAAGGAGTTGACGCTAACGCCTAGGCTGCCTTACCATACATGTGCTGTCAGTTCACTGCGACAGAACCCCTGACGGCCTTGCCCAATCACGGCATTGGCCATAGCATCCGCCACCTTCGCTCGAAGTGCAGGATCACATTTTCCATGGGAAAACCGGACCGAGAAGACGGGTTCGTCGTTCTTTGCGACATCGCGGATTTCTCGCAGAAGAAGGATCATGTTCAGCGTCGCTGTGTGGAGCACCTTGACAAGGCTGTTCGAGCCACCAAAGTCTGGTCCATCCTCGAGTCGGAGCCACGGACGCGTGTGCTCAACTGCACGGGTGATGGGTTCATTCTCATAACGACGCACCCCAAAATCCGCACTCATCCTGATCTTCTGCTCTATTTCGTGCTTCAGCTAATGAAAGAAATTGTCGATTGGAACTTACAGAACAGCGATGCCCAGTACGGAGTTCGGCTCGGCCTACACAAGGGCGGATTTTTCATGGGTGTGGACATCTTCGGCAGCCCCAACGCCATTGGTAGCGGCGTCAATACCGCATCTCGTGTGGCGAGCATAGGTGACCCCGGCCATGTCCTAACCTCCCAGGAGTTTGTCCGTGCGCTGGAAAACATGGGGCCGATTCAGACGACCGAGGATGCAGAACTGTGTCCTCTGAAGGATGTTGGCTGGGATTCCCTACTCCATCACCCCGCCGACGACAATCGGACCTACTGGGATGTGGCGGTGAAACATGGACAATTGGTCCGGGTGAGAGCGTGGCATGCCGTCGCAGATGGCCAAACTATTGGAACAGGAGAGGAACCGCGCAGAGTCCGCACTCTCGCTGCGGTTCACAAACAGCTTCATCTTGAGCTCGAGACGCTCTACGGCGGTCTTGTGCGCCGGTTTCGCCGCCTCAGCAGGACGCTGACGGAGGAGGTGCTAGCACTCAGGCTTACCGTTCTTTTTGCAAAGAACAGAGACGGAGTGCTTGCTTGCACGCCCGTGCGGTACTGGAAGAGTCTATCGAGCACCGATTCGAGGAGTTTCCCCACGAGCGAGATTCTGTATCCAATCGGAGAGGACAACTTCTGGGGTATGCCCGCATTCATTTACCGTGCCGCACTTGGAGGGAAAACCGGTGTCCAGTGGCATACGCGACTGCCTTCCTGGTCACAGGGCGAGAAAGCGCAATCGCGGTACGCGGAGGAGCTTTTCACTCATTGGCGATTTCCGCGGGAAAGCCTCGATTTCCTTGGACGGAAGGCGCGGGCCTATTTCGGACTTGCATTGTTCGGAGTGGACGGCGCGCCGTTTGGCGTGCTGATGGTCGACTCGATGCACCCTTTGGAAAAACTTGGGAATACTGGCCGGGGAACTATTGACGCAATTTTGGGCTCAGCTGCTACAGGCAGGCTCCCGAGTCTCTTACACATTCGATATTCACCTTGATGAAAGGAGTGAGAAAAGATGCCGAAAAGCCGAAAGCGGAGCAAAGCGGTAGCTTCGAAACACGGGGATGTGACGCTGACAGTTGTGTCGCGGAAGGTCGCGGTTACCAGGAGTTCTCGGAATAATCTCTTCTTCGATCCCTTACCGCTACCGAAGGTGCCCGATGGGCCTGGCTACCCAAAGGGGCTCTTGCCGCTCTACTGTAGTTGATACCCCAGGCCTTCGTTTGCCGCCTATTCTTCACGACGAGTGATGGTAGGCGGCTTTCTTATTGTGGGTGGGTCCTTGGGGTATATCCTTGCTCGTCTCCCAGATGCGGCGGCACCGCAGCTCACATTCCTTTCGGACAGACGATCACATGCGTCCGAAAACCTGCGGCGTCCAGGCCGCTGAGATCGTTTTCCAAGGCCGCATGGGCGTGACAGAACCCTCCCGGATCGTAGACCAAGCAGACGAGCGTGCGGTAGTCCGGGTGCGAATGGTACCGCTTCATGTCGATGATCAGTTCGTCCCCGACTTCCTTCTGGCGCAGGTTCTTGCGTGTCATCTTCGTTTCGATCACAAGTCGCTCGCGTTTGAGGAGGAAATCCATCCGGCCTGACTTTCCGCCGACGCTCGGTGTGACCTCTTCGGCACGCACATCGTCGAAGTGAAACATCAGGAGCGCGCGCATTAGATACTGCACATCGTACTCATCGGCGATCGTGATGGTGCCGCGACCGTCACGGCGAACCAGCAACTGCTGGGCGAATAGGTGAAACCGCCGGCAGAGGGTGGCGACCAATGCCTCAGCGTCCCGTTGTTTGCGTCCGACCTGCCAATGTCGCTCGGTTTCCGACTCGATTACATCCGCGACGACGCTGCGGAGCGAGTGAAACAGGACTGCAGCGCGGGCGAGATCAAGGGCAACAACAGGTTTGAGCATCGCCCCCCGAAGAAGTGTCGAATCGGCATCCGCGGAGGCCGTCAAACCACGAAGGCAAGATGTTACCCAGCGGGCCAACGCAGCTTCAACCAGGGTGCCCTCGCCCGCCTGGTGGGTCACCGGGACCGACTGCGGCGTGATCATGTGCTCCGCGGCGAGGCGCAGGTAGCTCGCCCACAAGTCGGGCGCAGGTTCGCTCCGTATCTGATCGATCACACCATTCAGCCATCCTACAAGTCCCGGCTGATCTTTTGCACACGCCGTGATCCCGACCGCGATACCGAGTAGCTCGACGGGCCGATGCGTAAACGACTGCCGGTCGGTTGGGAACGGGTCGCGGCCACGCAGCCGGTCGAGGCCATCGAGCCACGACGGGAGCAGCGCAGCTCCCTGCCCGCAACCTACCCAATACCCAGCCGCCGCCAATGACGGAGCGTGGACGAGGCGGTCATTGGGGGGCCATGTGAGGTTCGCTGGTTGCGGCAGCGGCCCGTCTTCCCGAGCCCTGTGAAAGACGAACATCGCAAAACCTGCCTCCGGTGAAGGCCACACGAAGTCGCGTACCAATAGTGCGCCCAGGTCCGACAGTAGCGATGCATACGCACTTGCCAACGGGCGGTCGTTCATAGGAACCACATGCTGTGTCGCAGCCGCGTGTTGAGGATGCTTGGAGACCAGCCGTCGATTCCCCGTAGGCGTGCCAGGAGCCCTGCGATCAACTCTGAGTAGTAGATCGTGACGGGGTCTTCGGCTGGCTGGCTGCTTCGCCACGAGAGACTAGTGAACTTCAGCACCTGCTCCGAAAGGTACTGGAGGTCGCGGTAGGTCGACTCCTCGTGTAGCTTGAGGAGGAGTGGGCTTGGGAGCGGAATCGCCGGGCGCTTTATGAGCGTGGGCCCCTTCGTGCAAAGCAATCGCGTGAACCGGCCCAGCTGCACAACCCGGCCACGCGGCGGCACCATGCGGGCCTTTACCTGCCCTGTCTTCTGGTTCGGTATCCCGGCATAGTCTGGGTCGGTCACCTTGAAGGGATGGTCGTGCAGGACGGAGAGGAACGCGAACTGCACCTGCAGACCAGTGCCAACCCGGTCGACACACGCCTTGACGATCTGCGCGACCTCTACCTTCTTGAATGGCTTGTGTGCGTGGAACACCACCCGCACTGTGTCGCCGTCGCGCCAGCCGTTCCGGTCACGCAGCTCCTGCAGCACCCGAGTTGTGTTTTCTTCAAGTACTCGGGGGTAGTCGTCGTAGGCGCAGTCACGAGACAAGTGGCCGAGCAGATAGGCTCCATCGCCACGAAATACAGTCGTGATTCCGATGTACCGCTCGCGCTTTGCGAACCGGCTGCTCGAGACCTCGGCCGTGCCCATGCCGATCACCACCTCATCGTCGACCGCGAGTCCCTGGTCGACGGTCCATGGCACCCCGCCCATCTTCGCGTACAGACTCAGCGCGATGTTTTGCAGGACGAACTGAAGGCCGTAGGGTTGTCCAGTTGCTGTCGCCATGCGGAACTCCTGCACCGGAATGCCACTGGTCAGGAGTGCCGCCTTGGCGTAGAGGTAGGGGCTCAGGGAGTCCTCCATGTTTGCGTGCTCATCGAGGATGGCGACGAGCGCAGCGTCAAAGTCAGGTGACTTGCGTAGGGCGATTTCGATCGCCTCCCGGTACCGGACACACGCCTCTTTCGTTCCCTCACCGAGGAGTGGAACGGGGACCGTCACGAACTCTGGGTTGTGCAAGTGAAACAGCTTCGCAAACCCGCCGGCGTATCGGGAATTTGCGACCGACGTCACACCGTGGCTGAGCATGCCCACGAACTGGCCAACCTTCCCAGTGGCCTTGTCCGGCGTCAGCACGAGGATCCGCGGTGACTTCTTGGAAAACGTGTCGCGGCTGTACGGCCCAAACTGCTCCAGCCCCGGCCACGCGTACGACGACCGTTTCTTCTTCGCGGGATCGAAGCAGTATTCGCCTTGCCCCACATCGACGACGGTCTTGTAGCCGCCGACATTCTCGACCGCAATGCGGCTGACAACA
>Ga0265316_10004866_pt1 | contig 13239 bp, 12 predicted proteins | sample 4522metaG_FD_202092 | JGI IMG/M metagenome (GOLD analysis project Ga0265316, IMG submission 202092) | Rhizosphere microbial communities from Carex aquatilis grown in University of Washington, Seatle, WA, United States - 4-5-22 metaG | ecosystem: Host-associated > Plants > Roots > Rhizosphere >... | reverse complement strand
GGACCACTGGATCGTGCTAACGTCCGACGTCAAGTTTTCCAGCGGGAATATCTCTCTTACAGTCTTCACGTGGGGTGCGAGGGGAGGGCACTACCCGATCCCGGTGAAATCAGCCAAGCCGTTGCCGGTCTCCGATTTTCTTGCGAACTACTATGGCTACGTTGCGGCCCGGCATTGAACGCGTGGCGGCCGTGCGCTTCTCGACTCCAGCGGGCGTCACCTCGGCCGGCGTCGCTCTTGGTTTGGCTCTTGGTCTGGCCCTTGCCCTCTCGCTTCCGTCGCGGCCAGCGCTCGGCAACGCCCGGGCTCCGAAGGTGGTGCCCCAGGCGCCATCGACCGCTGCGTTCCCCATCGCTGCCGTCACCGACATAGCCGTTGTCGGCGAGGATCTCAGCTTCGAGTGCGAGAATGATCCGCACGGATGCAAGGTGGTGGCCCGCTATCGCCTTCATGCGCCAAGGGCGGTGAGCGTGGAGCTGGCCTTCGTGATGCCCCAGCCCGCTCCCTTGACGGTCACAGTCGGTTCTGGAGCTGCCCCGACGCGCGTGAGTGCCGCCCCGGCCGGAGCGCTGCGCGATGAAGATCTCGACCCCTGGGAGCGCGAACGTGACACGGCGCCGCTGCCCAAGTACCAGGCGGTCTTCACCGCGCCCCTGGCGGCGGGGGAGAACACGGTGACGGCGGCATACCAGCAACCCCTCGGACAGTATGAGCACGGTCACGGGTACTTCAGCAAGGGCCGGTTCACCGACTACTTTCGTTACGAGCTGTGGCCGCTCGCCGAATGGCGACATGCTCCGGGATTTTCCATCTCGGGGACCCTGTCGATTCACCGGCCGCCTCCATCGTGGTGGACCCGCAACTTTTCCGAGCCGCGCTCGATAGGGTGTGACGGGCTCGAGGGGGTGCCCCATTCGCTGTCCCAGCGGGGCGATGAGCTGGCCTTGAAATTCAAAATTGCGGATCCCTTGCCGAAACGGCTCTGGTGCCACATTGGAGATCGAGATCTCGTGCCAAATTGACCCCGGAAACTCGATAGGACGAAGCAATGGACACGACGATTGGACCCGTGACGGTCACACCGCTCAGCGGAAATCCACTCCACTGCCTGTCGTTGACAGGCACCGAGGAGCTGGGACGGCTGTTCGAGTACAACCTCGAGCTCCTGTGCACCAACCCTGACATCACCCTCAGCGATGCCCTCGGCCAAAGCCTGACCGTGACGTTGAACCTGGCCCTCGGTTTCCGGTACTTCAACGGCTACATCAGCCGCTTCTCGTTCACCGGCACCTCGGGCAGGTACGCCGTCTACCGGGCGACCCTGCGGCCTTGGTTGTGGTTCCTGACCACCAATGCCGACTGTCGAATCTACCCGGACACGGACGTCCCGACCATCGTCAAGCGCGTCTTCGGCCGATACCAGCAGGCCAGCTTCGAGGGCGAGCTGGCGGGATTTCCCAAGCGCGACTACGTCGTCCAGTACCGGGAGACAGACTTCAACTTCGTCAGCCGGTTGATGGAAGAAGAAGGCATCTACTACTACTTCAAGCACGAGGCGACCAAGCACACCCTGGTGTTCGCTGATTCCATTGGGGCGCATCAGACGATCGAAGGGGCCACGCTCCCCTACCGTCCACCGACCGAGAGCAGCCACGGGTTCGATGACCATTTCTCGGGCTGGCGCGTCTCGCAGGAGATTCAGTCCGCGGGCTATGCGACCAAGGACTACGACTTCACCAAACCCAAGAAGGATCTGACCGCCGTTCGAAAGCCGCAGGCGAAGGTACCGCGGATCGTGACCGGCGAGATTTACGACTATCCCGGCGGATATCTCGAGCAGACCTACGGGGAGACACTGGCCGCGATCCGGATCAACGAGTTGCAGACGCCCTACGAGCTCGTTGATGCCAACGGGACCACGCGCGTCCTCGGCGTCGGGCAACTGTTCACCCTGACGGACTATCCTCGGGCGGAGCAGAACCGGGAGTACCTGACCGTGAAGGCCCGCTACGAGATTCGGACTCACGATCCGGAGTCGAAGTCAGCCAGCGACGAGGAGCTCTATCGCGGCTCCTACACGCTGATTGACTCCAAGCAGGAGTTCCGACCGGCGCGCCGGACCTCGAAGCCCATGATACAAGGTCCCCAGACCGCGGTGGTGGTCGGCGACAAGAAGACGGTCAACGACGGGACCGAGATCTGGACCGACGAGTACGCCCGTGTGAAGGTTCGCTTCTTCTGGGAGCGCCTCGGAGCCGAAGGCCCCCCCGAAGAGAAGAGTGCCCAGGATATCGCCGACGAGGATCGGACGTGCTGGGTGAGGGTCTCTCAGCTGTGGGCCGGGAGCGGGTGGGGAGGGCTACACGTGCCCCGCATCGGTCAAGAGGTCTTGGTCGACTTCCTCGAAGGCGATCCCGACAAGCCCATCATCACGGGGCGCGTCTACAACGACGACAACCGTCCGCCGTACATCAATCCAAAGGCGCCGACCGACAGCGCCACCCAGAGCGGCATCCGGAGTCACAGCTCCCCCAAGGGTGGACCGGACAACTTCAACGAGATCAAGTTCGAGGACAAGAAGGGGAAGGAGGAGCTTCACATCCAGGCGGAGCGGGATCAGTCCACCCACGTGAAGCGCAATCAGTCGATCTCGGTCGATGGCGATCGCAGCGTCAGCGTTGGGGGCAACGAGACCATCAGCGTCACGGGTACGCGCACAAGCACCATCACCAAGAAGGAGACGCAGACCTTCAAGGACGCGCGCACCATGACGGTGCAGTTGACCGACAACGTCGAGATCACCGGGGCCCACACCGGGAAGTACCACGCTGGGCGGACCGAGACGGTCGAGAACGGAGACACCTTGACGGTGGTGGGCTCGAACAAGAAGACCGACGTGGACGGAGCCTACGAGATCACCGCCAAGACGGCTTTTCAGGTGATCCAGGCGGGCATCAACAAGATCCTGGTCAAGGACGAGATCCTGCTCGACAACGCGAAGTGCCAGATCGATCTCAAGGGGGGCGACGCCACGATCACGGCCGCGGAGTCGATCACCCTGCAGTGTGGTGGGGCCAGCATCAAGCTCACCAAGGACGGCACCATCGAGATCAGCGGCGCGCAGAAGGTGAAGGCGGACGGCGCGGGCGCAGGGCTGGAACTCACAGCGGCGGGAGCCACCATGTCGGGGACGAAGGCGACAGTCTCGGGCGCGGCCATGACCGAGATCACCGGCGGCATGGTGAAGGTCAACTAGGGGCGGCCGGTGTTGGGGAATTCGTGAGGGCGGACGTGAGTGCTGAATCGATGGGAGGGCGGACACCACGGGTGCGCCTACGGATTTCAGCGCGTGAGCTGATGCTGGCCATGGGCGTGCTTGGCGTCGGGGTCTTCATCACGGCGAGCTGGCTGCGCGATCCCGAAGGACACACAGTGCGGCGACTCGGGACCGGAATGGCCGCGCTGGCTGTCGGAGTAGCCGCTCTATACCTGTCCTTCCGGCGTTCCTGTTCGGCGTGCCATCGCCCGTTGCTGCGCTTTTCTCTTCGGACCACCGTTTCCCAAATGCGCGCGATCGAGCTGTCCTTGGCCGGGGGCGACGGGCCGGGAGCCGCGCGGCTGTTGCGGGATGCCGCCGGCACCCTCGATGGCGGGGGTGGCGCGTCCCAGGGAACGCCTGTAGTCGCGTCGTGTTCCCTGCTGTACTGCGAGGGCTGCCGCGGCTTGCTGCTGGTCGAGGTTGTCGAAGATGGGGGCGAGCGCCGCACCGAGCTCTTCACGGGTGCTCGCGCGACGGCGCTGGTGCCGGTCGTCGAGGCCGTCGCGCGCGGTGCCGAGGCAGCGGGCTGAACCATGGAGTCCATCGCGCGCCCCATGCGTCGCCTGCAGCAGGAGATCGCGTGGTTTGTCCGGGCAGGCGAGCTGCGGCTCTTGCATGTCACCACGGATGCGACACTGCGGGGTGGGGCGCTGGATCTGGTCATGGCCCACGAGCACCACGCCGACAACCGTGGTCTGTTCCTGCGCCTCGACGATCCGATGGCCGACGTTGGACGCGGCTGGGGCGCTCGGATCCAGCGCCTGAAGGAACAGATCGCCGAGAAGACCACGTCCTTGAAGCCGGTCGGGATCCACCTGCGACCGCTCGATGAGGTCGCGGTCCCGGGGCAGGGTGGGCGGGCCGAGTTTGCGGCCACGCTGCTCAACGTCGCGCGAGTGCTGGTGGCGCCGTTGACGAATGTCGTGGTGGTGATGGCCCCCGTGCGCGTCGAGTCTCCTGAATTGTTTGTCGAGGACATGGCAGCGCTCATCCGGGCGCCCCAGCTGGGACACGTCCGCTGGATCGTGGTCGAGGCCGACGGTCGGGCGCTAACTCCGCTCGTCACCGGCCTCGGCGAAAGGGCGCTGGCCTGTTCGTGCTTGGTGGACGAGAGCGCCGCCGAGGACGATCTGGCGGCGATGGGGGCGGCCAATGTGGCCGATCTGGGCAATTCGGGGGCGGGCGCGGCCGCCACCCCCGCCCCGGGCATCTCCAAGCCCCGGCCCTGGCGAGCGCCCGGGGCCATGCCCGATGTCGAGCCGCCGGCGCGGATCGGGCAATCGCGGCCCGTATCTGACCGGGATCTGGTCGCGGCGGGGCTCGCGCCTGGCTTCGTGAACGGCGGGGGCGAGGCCATGAAGCGTCTGGTCCTGGGGGGCGCCCTGGCCATGCGCCAGGGCAAGACTACCGATGCTCTGACGCTGCAGGCGCGCGCGGCGGCACTGTGCGGAGAGATGCACATGCCGCGGGAGCAGGTCATCAACCTGCATGTCCTCGGGGGGTATCTGATCGCGGCGTCGCTTCCGGATCGCGCCCGCGAAATCTATGCGAGGTCGGGTGAGATCGCACGGAGCCACGGCCTCGCCGACGCGGAGGCATCGAGTGAGCTAGCGCTCGGAATGATGGCGATGGGCGAGGGGCGGGCCGCCCAGGCCGCGAAGCACTACGCCGCGGCGGGAGATCTGGCCGAGGTGGCCAAGGTCCCGCCCCTGGCGATAGAGTGCTGGCGGATGGCGGGGCAGCTGGCCCTCGACGCAAAGCTGGATGGGTCGGCGGTCGAGTGCTGGAAGCGCGCCCTGGCGGTGGCTGGCGAGCTGGATCCGGCGGTGGCGAAGGCGACGAGCGCGGCCGAGGTGGCCCGGGCGCTGGCCGCCGTTTGCCGCAAGCGCGGGCTCCGGGCGCAGGCCGATGAGCTCGATCGCCGCAGCATCGCCATCGAGCAGGGCACGGTGGGTGCGGCTGGCTGGAGCGCGGCTAGCGGAGTCGCGCGGGGTGGGGCTGCCTGATGCTGGCCAGCACCTTCATGGACATGGTCCTCGGGCTCGACATCCACTTCGAGATCGTCCCGATGTCGCCGACGCCGGTCCCCATCCCGAATCCCTTCGTGGGGATGGTGTGGGATCCTGGGGGGTTGCTCACGAGCCAGGCCATGGGCCTGGCGGCTGCCCTGCTGTCGGGGACTCCACCAAAGGGCCCTGTCCTCATCAACTCGATGCCGGCAACGACGGTGGGCACGAACGCCAAGAATTCGCTGGGGGTGCCGCACATCCTCATGCCGCCCGGGGTGTCGTGGGCGCCCATGCCGAAGCTTCCGAAGCCCTCGTTCAAGGGGCCGGCTCCCCTGCCTGGCTCGCCGGTCGCGCCCGAAGGCGATGCCGTCTGCGTCTTTGGATCGCCCACCGTGACCCTGATGGGGACCAGCGCCGTGCGCATGGGGGACAAGGCGATGAGCTGCGGCGAGCCGGTGCGGCTCCCGTCGTCCACGGTCCTGGCCATTCCCAAGGGGCCGCCGGTCATGATCGGCGGTCCGCCCGCGCTGTCGATCTCCGATGCTCTCGGCGCGCTGCTGAAGTCGAAGTGGATCGCCGGGTACCTGCACGATCTGCTCAGCCGGTTGAGTCCCGGGCGTCTGCGCAGTCTGCTCAGCTGGGCGGTCTGCACCCTGACCGGTCACCCGGTGGACGTGGCGACGGGGCGGATGATGACCGACCACGTGGACTTCGAGCTCCCGGGGGCGATGCCCCTGACGTTCAAGCGGATCTATTCGTCTGGCTGCGCGAACCGCCAGGGACCTCTCGGCCACGGGTGGTCGCACAGCCTGGATCAGGCGGTGTGGCTCGAGCGCGGCAAGCTGGTCTACCTCGGCGCCGAGGGCCGGGAGATCGAGCTCGACACCTTCGACTTCCCCGACCACGTGGCGCCCGTCGGGCAGGTGATCTTCGAGCCGATCAATCGGCTCACCCTGAAGGTGCTCGGCCAGCGCCGCTACGAAATCACCACCGCGAGCGGTCTCACGCACGAGTTCGCCCCGGTGGAGGGGGCCAGCGGCGCCCGCCGATTCTGGTCGCGCCTGACGCGCATCCGCGATCGCGGAGGGAACGCCATCGAGCTCGACTACGATCGCCGGGGGTGCCTGCAATGGGCGCGAGATGTCGGCGGGCGGCAGGTCGGGTTCGAGCACGATCGCGAAGATCGCCTGATTGGCATGAAGCTTCCGCACCCCACTGCGGAGGGCTGGCTGCCCCACACCCGGTACGCCTACGATACGCACGGGGATCTCGTGCAGGTGACCGATCCACTGGGTCACGCGTGGCGGTTCAAGTACAAGGGCCACCTGATGGTCGAGGAGACCAACCGCAACGGTCTCGCGTTCTACTTCGCCTACGACGGATTCGGCGAGGACGCCTACTGCGTCCGGACCTGGGGCGACGGCGGCATCTACGACCACGTCATCGACTACGACAAGATGGGCAAGGTCACATACGTCACGAACAGCCTCGGTCAGACCACGACCTACAAGCTGAACGTGGTCGGTTGCGTCGTGAAGGTCACGGACGCTCTCGGCGGGTCGGTGGCGACGGAATACGACGAGCGCACCCTGCGCAAGGTGAAAGAAACCGACGCCGTCGGCGGCGAGACCAGGTGGGAGTACGACGCCCGGGGGAACACGACGAAGGTGACGGGCCCCGACGGGGCCGTGGTCGAGATCGCCTACGACGGCCATGACCAGCCGGTGCGCGCCGTTGATGCCATGAAGGGGGAGTGGCGGTGGGGGCACGACGAGCGCGGCCACCTGATCGGGCGGGTGGATCCTCTGCAAAGGCGGGTGCAGTTTCAGTGGAGCGCCGAGGAGGCTGGCCGGGACGGGAGTGGGCGGCGCTGGTTGGGCCAGGCGGATGGGTCGGGCGACGACCCCCGGCGACCGCGACGCCTGGTTGGACTGACGGATCCGGCTGGTCAGCAGACGAAGCTCGGCTATGACGCTCACGGAAACGTAGCTTCCCTGCGAACCCCTGACGGGGCCCAGACCCGCTGGCAGTACGATCGCCTCGGCCGCTGCGTGGCGGTCATCGACGCGAAGGGGAACCTCCAGACGCGGGAATACGATCCGCTCGGGCGCGTGGTTCGGGTCTCAGAGCCCGACGGTAACCTGCGCGAGCTCGAATACGATCCGGAAGGAAACGTGGTTCACGCCCGCGACAAGCTGCACGACGTGCGGTTCACATACCGGGGCATGGGGCGGCTCGCGTCGCGCACCGAGGCCGGCACCACCGTTGGGTTCTCGTACGACACCGAGGAGCAGCTCCGCGCGATCACCAACGAGCACGGCAGCGTCTATGCCTTCGAGCTCGGAGCCACAGGACAGGTCCAGGTGGAGCGCAGCTTCGACGGAATTCGCCGCCAGTACGTGCGCGACAAGGCCGGCCGGGTCACCAAGGTCTTCCGGCCCGCGGGACTGGAGACGGAATACGCCTACGACGCCGGAGGTCGGGTCGTGGCCGTCAAGCACAGCGACGGCAGCGCCGAGGGCTACGCCTACCGCGCCGATGGCGAGCTCGTCGAGGCGAAGAACGATGGGGGGACCGTCTCCTTCGAGCGCGACATTCTCGGTCGCGTGGTGCGTGAAGCCGTGGGCGACGACTGGGTCGCTTCGGACTACGACGCCCTCGGTATGCGGGCACGGATTCGGTCCTCCAAGGGCCTCGACCAGCGCATCCAGAGGAACGCCGTCGGTCAGATGATCGGCGTGCGTGCCACCACCCCGGCGGACGAGGGCACCGGACCAAGCCGGCCGAAGTCCCGGCCGGGGGAAGCGATCTGGGAAGCAACGGTCCGCCGGGACGCTCTCGGCCTCGAGATCGAGCGCACCCTGCCCGGCGGCGTCCAGAGCCGCTGGGACCGAGACAACGTCGGACGTCCCGTGAAGCAGGAGGTCTGGTCAGCCGGCACATTCCGGAAGGCGGTCCAGTACACCTGGGACGTCGACGACCGCCTCAAGATGGTCATCGACGCCACCCGCGGCCCCATCCGCTACGAGCACGACCGCCTCGGAAACCTGGCGGCCGCGACCTACGTCGATGGCCGTGTCGATCTGCGCATGCCCGACGCGGTCGGCAATCTGTTTCGCACAGCCGCCCGTGGCGACCGGAAATACGGCCCGGCCGGGCAATTGCTGGAGGCGCGAAAGCCCGACGGCAGCACGACCCGGTACGACTACGACGCCGAGGGCAACCTGGTCAGCAAGGTGGAGAGCGACGCTGGGGGAGTGGTCGTAGGCACCTGGACCTACGCCTGGAACGGGGCGGGCATGCTGTCCGCGGTCGAGCGCCCCGACGGCGAGACCGTCCGCTTCGCCTACGACGCCCTCGGCCGGCGTCTCTCGAAGACCTTCGGCGTAAGCGTGACCCGATGGATCTGGGATGGCCACGTCCCGCTCCACGAGTGGGTGGAATCCGGCGGCGCCGCTGCCGAGCCGGCATCAGACCTGTCTCCCTCTGACGAAAGAAAGCTCGACGAGGTCGCTGCCAGGCGTCGACAAGCCGCGCTGGCCGCCCGCCCGCCGCAAGGCCCCCCGGTCGCATTAACCCTGCTCCCCCCATCTCTCGACCGCGGCACCCGCGAAGCTCCCATCACCTGGCTCTTCGATCCCGAGACCTTCGCTCCGATGGGCAAGCTCGTCGGCAACGCCCGCTACGCCATCATCACGGACCACCTCGGCACCCCCACCACGATGTACGACGCGGCCGGCACCGAGGTCTGGTCCGCCTCGATCGACATCTACGGCAACCTCCGCGATATCGCCGGCGACAAACAAGCCTGCCCCTTCCGCTGGCCCGGCCAATACGAGGACCCCGAGACCGGCCTCTACTACAACCGGTTCCGGTACTACGACCCCGGCTCGGGCGAGTTCATCCCGAGCGATCCGGCTCGTCTCGAAGGTGGGCTCGCACCCTACGTTCACGTCGGAGACCCCTGCATATGGACTGACCCGTTGGGGCTCAAGCGCTGTGGCCAAACGGAAGCGATCGTCCTCGGTGAGAAAATGGAACGTATCAAGCCAGCAGTTCGGGACCTTCAAAGTCGAGGAGTCTCAGCCCGGTGGTATCAAGCATGGGGGAAAAATTTCCATCCCAACATGACACCCGCTGAGCTGGACGCGGCTTTGGCGCGGAACGAACGTTGGTTGATGAGCAAGATCAAGAACGGAGCTGTAATCTATGACATCGGCCCAGAGCCCGGGCGAACGAACCCAAGCGTATTTTACGCGCTAGAAAAATCAACCTTGGCCAAGCTGGGCATCGTGCCAATACCTTTGCCAGGATATTGAGATTACAAATGGTAGACGCAGAGCCTGAGTCTTATGACTTCGCAGTCTTCGGGGTCTTGGCCTATGAGTTCGCAGGTGACGAGCTCAAGGAAGCTGAGCAGAAAATCCGGCGCAAACTGAGGAGGCAGAAGCTGGGCGCTTACGACCAACAGAAGGTGGACGTCTTGCGCGATTTAAAAAATTCACTGCAACGTGAGTTTGGCCTTCAAACAAAATCGGCGTTCTATGTTGGATCGAACTTGCCGCATGTCGGAGCTGTTCAGGACTTTGATCAACAGAGAATGACAGCCGAACTGGCAGCCAGGTATCCTGCTGTCAGTACGCACGATCTCGGCAGAATGGTAAGTCTCGCCATCTATCTCTACTATTTGCGCTGAGGTGTCACCTCGAGAGTGGTCGGAGCTACTCGGCGACAGGTTCCGATAGCGCGTTCCCTCTCTGCGAGGCTTTCCAGTCCGGCAGGCAACTGGCCGCGGCGACGGGCGAGGCCTATCTCGAGGATCCGGTCGTGGCCGCACGCCGCAAGGATGCGGGGCGGCCGGATCTATAAGCCCGCGGCCCGGCCACCGCACAGAGTCAGAGTCGAGTCGCCGGCGCGTGCCCTGGTCGCGGTCGTTCCTCGCCCCGCCGCCCCACGCAATGGCTGCCGGGGGATTCCCACGCTCCTGTATGGCCGGCAGGCGGACGCGCCTGACGCACGGCTTCCCACTCTCGCATTTCGACCGACGCGGCGACCATCGATTCGCGCCCACCTATCGATGCCGGCCGGGATGGGGATGGAAGCGCGGATGGGGCCCTGGTGTTCACGGGGAGCGTCCTCATCACGAGCCCGGCCGAGACACTCTACACCGTAACCCGTCCACGAACGGCGTATTGAAAGGGAGGCGGACGGGAGCGGCGGGGTGGGATGAAGGAGGGCCAGAGGTGCCCCATGCCGCGCTTTGCTCCCCACCGTTCGCAGTTGGTGTCCCCGAAGACGAAGAAGCGCTGGACCTTTGCCGATGCCCAAGCTGTCGTCACCCGGATGGCCGCGTCGCGGCTTTCGGTACGCGAGTTCGCAGAAGCTGAGGGATTGGAGGCGCAACGGATCTACCGCTGGCGCAGCGTTCTCGGCGAGAAGAGGACGCCCGCGTTCGTGGAGGTCAAAGGATCGGGGGTAGCGACGCCGATCGAGGTTGTCCTTCGTACGGGTCATGTCGTTCGGGTGCCCGACGGGTTCTCGGAGGAGACCTTGCGACGGGTGATGGCGGTCTTGTCCGCGGATGGGCCAGCAGCGTGTTGAGCCTCCCGCCGAGTGTTCGGCTATTCGTAGCCACCGAGCCAGTTGACGGGCGCAGGGAGCCGACAGCCTGATGGTGATCGTGCGCGACGTGTTCCGACACGATCCACTGAACGGACACCTGTTCGTCTTCTTCTCGAAGCGGCGCGACCGCGTGCGCATCGTGTACTGGGATCGCAACGGATTTGCGACGTGGACGAAGCGCCTCGAGCGTGGGCGCTTTCGTCTGACACTTTCGGCCGACGGCAAGCTCGTGCCGCATGCGATCGAAGCCGCGGAGCTCGCACTGATCCTCGAGGGAATCGATCTCACCGATGCGCGACGACGGCCTCGATGGCAGCCCGGTCGTGCAGCCTGAAAAGAAGTCCTGGCGCGCAGAGCTTTGTTGACGGCGATCGTTGGATTTGAGCATGTAGGGCTCGCGGATGAGCGAGCCAGAGACCATCACCTCGGCCCAGGCTCCGGACATCGAGGAGGTCCGGAAGTGGCTGCAGCAGATGATCAAGTCGCTGAGGTTCGGCGAGCTCATCCTGGCCGTCATCGCGTTCGTCACGCGTATGCGCGACTGAGATTGCCCCGATTCCGTGGACACCTGGTTTATGCCGCCAGCGCACCATCGCGCAAGTCGGCTTCGGTCTCGTTCGGGGTCTTGTAGCCGTTGTGTGAATGCAGCCTGGTCTGGTTGTAGTAGGGCTCGATGAACGTGAACATCTCGTGCTCCCCGTCGGTGACGTAGCGCCAGGTCGCCGTCGACGGGCCCTCGAACTCCAACGTGGAGAAGAAGCTCTCCGCCACGGCATTGTCCCAGCAATCGCCTTTGCGGCTCATGCTCTGGAGGGCGCGGGCCTGTTCGAGCAGCTTCCGGAAGGTGGCGGCAGCGAATTCCGAGCCCCGGTCCGAGTGGAAGATCAGCCCCGGCGGCGGGTCACGTCTCGCCAGCGCGCGCCTGAACGCCTCCCCCGACAGCTCGGCGTCGAGTCGATCGCCCAGGGACCACCCGACGACCTTCCTCGAGAACAGGTCGATGATGGCCACGAGGAAGATGAAGCCGCCGAGCACGGGGAGGTACGTCGTGTCGGCCACCCAGACGCGATCGGGCGCGGATGCCGAGAAGTCGCGCTGCAGTCGGTTGGGCGCGATGGGCTCGTTGTGCCGCGAGTCCGTCGTGGTCCGCCAGCGTCGCTTCGGCCGCGCCACAAGGTGCTGGCGCACCATCGACGCCGCCACCCGCTTCTTGCTCGTGCAGCACCCGCGTCTTCGCAATTCCTTCTCGATTCGCGGCGCCCCGTACCGCGACCTCAGCTCGGTGAAGATCGCTGCGACCCGCACGTCGAGCTGCTGCGCACCGAGTGCACGTCGCGACGGCTCGCGGGTGCGAAACGAATGGTGACCGGAGCGGGAGAGCCCGAGCGCACGGCACATGAGCGCCTTCGGGTAGTGAGCCTCCTCCGCCGCGATGAGCTCAAAGCTCATTTTCCGCTCCTGGCGAAGAAGGCTGCAGCTTTTTTCAAAAAGTCTCGCTCCATCGTCACGGTCCGCAGTTCGCGCCGCAGCCGCGTCACTTCGGCCCGCTCGTCGCTGGTCAACGGCCCGTTCGGGTCCCGCTTCTCGTCGACGTCAGCTCGCTTCGCCCACGCCCGCACTGCCGTCTCGGTCAGCTCCAGCTCGCTGGCCACCTGCCCGATGCTCTTGCCGCTGGTGCGAACCAGCTTGACCACCTCGGCCTTGTACTCCGGGGTGAACTTCCGTCGCTTTCGTCGTCCCATGGAACACCATCTTCCTCATATCCGTGGTGTCCACAAAATCGGGGCAGGCTCAATCTTCTATGCGCAGGGGGTGAAGGCGAACGTGGTCTTCTTCGACCGCAAGCCCGGCGCGAAGGAGCCGTGGACCAAGAAGGTCTGGTACTACGACCTGCGCACCAACATGGAGTTCACGCTCAAAGAGCGTCGCATGAAGCGCGCCGACCTCGACGAGTTCGTTACCTGCTACAACCCCGAGAACCGCAACCAGCGGAAAGCGCTCTGGGACGAGAAGAAGAACCCCGAGGGGCGCTGGAGGGTCTTCAAGTACGAGGAGCTGATCGCCCGGGACAAGTGCAGCCTCGACATCTTCTGGCTCAAGGACGAGTCGCTGGAGGATTCGGCGAAACTGCCCGAGCCCCACATTCTCGCGGCGGAGATCGCCGATGATCTGCGGTCGGCGCTGGAACAGATCGAAAGCGTGCTGGGCGATCTCCAAGTCCGCGCTGGCACCAGATCCCGACCACAGGGTAGCTGAGCGCTTCGAGACGGGTGAGACGTGGGGCGCCTG
>Ga0265316_10004865_pt1 | contig 13241 bp, 10 predicted proteins | sample 4522metaG_FD_202092 | JGI IMG/M metagenome (GOLD analysis project Ga0265316, IMG submission 202092) | Rhizosphere microbial communities from Carex aquatilis grown in University of Washington, Seatle, WA, United States - 4-5-22 metaG | ecosystem: Host-associated > Plants > Roots > Rhizosphere >... | reverse complement strand
GAACAACACAAGGCCCAACTTGCTTCCCAGGGACACGGCCCCTTTGGCGAAACGCCATCAGGTGAGATCGGGTCGACTTACGCCGCTCGACGATTCGGTATTCGAGGTGGCCGGCTGCTCATGGATCTGGGGTTATCAAATCGCCCCAGCAGTTGGCGAAACCGTCGATTCGTAGTCCACAAACGTGCGAATCGCGGACGGAAATCTGGGTGAAAATGCCTGGCGGTGGAGTAAAGCGGCCGTCGGGATTGTCCCCCCAACAGCTGACGCTGCCATCGGCTCGGAGGCCGCACGTGCGCACACCGCCGGCGGAAATCTGGATGAAGGCGCCTGGTGAGGGAGTCGACTGCCCAGAATCGTTCCTGCCCCAGCAGGCCACAGTGCCATCGGCACGCAGCCCGCAGGTGTGCGCGTTGCCGGCGGCAATCTGGGTGTAAGTGCCTGGCGCGGGAGTGCATTGCCCATACGCGCAGTATCCCCAGCAGGCGACACTGCCACCAGGCTGTAGCCCGCAAGTGTGGTACCCGCCTGCGGAAATCTGGGTGAAAGAACCGGCCGGTGGACTGGACTGCCCGTTAGCGTTCCAGCCCCAGCAGGTGACGGAGCCGTCGGCCCGCAACCCGCAGGTGTGTTCCCCGCCGGGGGAAATCTGGATAAAAGCACCTGTGGCGGGAGTCGACTGCCCAAAGTCGTTGTCACCCCAGCACGCGGCAGAGCCATCGGCCCGCAACCCACAGGTGTGAGCCGTGCCGGCGGAAATCTGGGCAAGAGGACCTGCCGGTGGCGAGGTCTGCCCCGCACTTTCGTCACCCCAGCAGGACACAGAGCCATTGGCTTGCAACCCGCAGGTATAGGCCTCGCCGGCGGAGATCTGGGTGAAAGGTCCCGCTGTCGGCGTGGCCTGCCCGTACAGGTTGTATCCCCAGCAAGCGGCTGTGCCGTCGGATCGCAGCCCACAGGCGTGTTCCCCGCCGGCGGAGATCTGGGTGAAAGCTCCTGCCAACGGAGTGGACTGGCTGTAGTAGTTGGCGCCCCAGCACGCTATGGAGCCGTCGCTCTGCCGACCGCAGGTGTGATCCAGGCCGGCGGAAATCTGGGTGAAAGCTCCTGCGGGAGGGGTGGACTGCCCGAAGTGGTCGGCGCCCCAGCAGGTTGCCGAGCCGTCGGCCCGCAGCCCGCAAGTGTGGTTTCCGCCGGCAGAGACCTGGGTGAAGGCACCCGTCGGTGGAGTGGATTGCCCGTAGAAGTTGTCACCCCAACAGGCTGCGGAGCCGTCGGCCCGCAGCCCGCAGGTGTGCATCTCGCCCGCGGAAATCTGGACGAACGTGCCAGCCGGCGGGGTGGACTGCGTGGAGGAGTTGTCGCCCCAGCAGGTCGCCGAGCCGTCGACCCGCAGCCCGCAGGTGTGCTCTTCGCCGGCGGTGATTTCGGTGAACGTACCGGTCGGTGTCGCACACTGACCGAAGCCGTTGTAGCCCCAGCAGATTGCGCTGCCATCGACCTGCAGTGCGCAGGTGTGGTTCCAGCCGGCGCCGACACGCATGAAAGCGCCTGTCGGTGCTGCGGACTGTCCGTACTGGTTGTCGCCCCAGCAGGTGACGGTGGCGTCGTTCCGCAGCCCACAGGTGTGATTCCAACCGGCGGAAACTTTGCTCAAGGACCTCGGCGGTGTCGTCGACGATCCGTCTCCCGCGGTCCCAGTATCGTCGGGAAGGCGGCCGGCATCGCCTCCGACAGGAGCATCGCGGAGCGCGCCATCCGGGCTCAGTTCGCTGTCCGCCCGCTTGCTGCCGTCACTGGTGGCAGCGTCAGCTCCGGTGTCTGGGGGTGGCGCGGCCCCTGTGTCTGTGGCCCCGTCTGCGTTGCTAGGCGCGTCCTTCGCCAAGGGGCCGTCGGGCATTGCCGATCCGGTCTCGGTCGCAGCGGTCCCATCCCGGGCGTCACCCCCTTCGCCCGCGACGGTAGCATCGCCTCCGGCGCTGTCTGGGCTGACCCTGCTGTCCTCGCCGCTGTTGCTGGCGTCAGATCCGGCGTCTGCCGGTGACGTGGTTGCTGTGGTCGTATCTGTCGTCGTATTCGTCACGGTCTCGATGGTCGGGCCTGTTCCGCTCTGGCCGCCGGTGCCCGATCCTGCGTCGGTCGGCTTGGTCGTTGCCGTAGCCGTGTCCGCGGTGGTCCGGGTTGACATGCCGGCAGCGGACGCAGCGCCCATCGGAGAGCGGCCGCAAGCAAACGTCGCCATGAAGGCCAGGATCACGACGCCGAGCAGCCACACCGTCGGTACGCCCGACGGCATGACCAAACGACTTCCATTCTCGCTCACGCATGCATTGTACTCAATCACGCGTGCTGTGGCAGGCCGTTCGAACGGACAAGACGCCACTGACCGGAGGGACCTCCGAATCCCAGAAGCCTCCCAGATCAGCGGTGTGTTATGGCAGAGACGGGAAATCGGTAGGCCGCAAATTCGTCTGCACTTTCGCTCCGCCATAGGTCAATGAGGAAACTGCGAACGCATCGAGCAGTCGGCGAGCCAGGCCCGGCGCCTCGGCGGTCTCGTGTTTCACGAAAACGTAGACCTCGTTCCAGGGCTGCTCGGCGATGCGACTGGCCCAGGCGTCGAGCGTCGCCGGCGTGTAGTCTTCGCGGCGCAGGCGCAGGTAGCCCCATGAAGTGGTGGCTTGCAGCGGGGTCTCCAGCTTTTCCGCTTCGGCGATGCACAGCGCAGCCCCGGCAGCGCGCAGGCTGGCGTAGACGTCGTCGGAGAACCACGAAGCGTGTCGGAATTCGAAGGCCGGGCGAATTCCTTGCCCCACCTGTGCCAGTACGGCCAGGAATGCATCCAGCCGCTCCAGATCCTTGTGCAGCCACGGCGGCAACTGGAACAGCACCGGGCCCAACTTGCTTCCCAGGGACACTGCCCCTTTGGCGAAACGCTCAACCGCGCTCTCGGCGTCGTGCAGTCGCAATTCGTGGGTGATGCGTCGGTTGCACTTGAGCGCGAAGACGAAATCAGCCGGCGTGGCGGCCGACCAGTGTTCGAGTAGAGGGGCGCCGGGCATGCGGTAGAAGGTGTTGTTGATTTCCACCGTCGGGAGTTGCTGCGCGTAGAAGGCCAGCATGTCGGCGGCGGGAAGCTTCTCAGGGTAGAATGACCCACGCCAGGGCAGATAACTGAATCCGCTTGTCCCAACCCACACCCGCATCGCCGTCCTCCCTTCTAGCCCCGTGAGGCGTGTGCCTTGGGCCGCGCGCTATGTGAAGGCGCGGACCGAGCCGGCTTGCGTTCAATCTCGCGCGGACCCGTCGGCGCCGGCTGGCCGCGCGCCGCCAGGCTGGCCTTGAGCGCTTCCATCAGATCAATGATCTGCGCGGGCTGCTCCGGCGCGGCTGACACCGACACCTCGTGGCCCGCCACCTTGCGTTCGATCTCGGCCTGCATACGATCGCGCACGTCGTTGCGATATGCCGCCGGATCGAAGCTGTCGGATGCGATCTGCTCCACCACCTGGCTGGCCAGCTTCAGTTCGGCCTCGCTCGCCTGACCCTCGGGTATCGGCACCTCGGCCAAGGGGCGCACCTCGTCGGCGTACAGCAGTTGCTGCATGACCAAGCCGCTGGCGCCCGGCTGCGCACCCGCAACCGGTCGCAACATCACCAGGTACAGCCGGTCGTGCGCGGCGTAGCGGGCAATGGCAGCACGGCCACTCTGGCGCATCACCTCGACCAACAAACGGTACGCCTTCTCGCCGCCCTTGTCGGGCGCCAGGTAGTAGGGACGGTCGAAGTAGATGGGATCGACCTTGTCCGCAGGCACGAATTGCGCAATAGCAATGGCCTGGGTCGCTTTCTCCTCCAGGGCCTTGATCTCTTCATTGGTAAACGTCACGTACTGGTCCTTGGCAAACTCGTAGCCCTTGACCATTTCCTCGCGCGGCACCACCTGGCCATCCTTGGCGCACAGGTATTGCTGATGGAGGCGCGAGCCGTCCTTTGCATGTAACAAGTGAAACGCAATTCCGGCTGACGGCTGCGTCGCCGAATACAGCTTCACTGGAATCGAAACCAGCCCGAACGAGATCGTTGCACCCGCCATTGCCCGCGCCATGATTTAATCGTAGCGCACGCTTGCAGCGAGGCACGCGCAGCGTTTGCGCAAAAAGGGTTCTCTTGCCTCTCCAGGATTATCGCGCCAAACGGTCGCCGGGCCGAACCAATGAGCCGTTTGGCGGCGGTTCTGGTCCGGGCAGGTTGTTCGTCGTCCACAAACACGCCGCGCGCCGGCTGCACTACGATCTTCGCCTGGAAATGGACGGTGTTCTGCGTTCGTGGGCGGTGCCCAAGGTGCCCAGCTTCGACCCGGCCGAAAAGCGTCTGGCCGTGCAAGTGGAAGACCATCCCATCGAATACGGATCCTTTGAAGGCGTGATTCCTGCGGGCAACTACGGCGCTGGTCCCACCATCGTGTGGGATCGCGGGATCTGGGCGCCGCTTGACGATGTGGCGCAGGGCTTGGTCAAGGGCAAGCTGCGTTTCACCTTTGCCGGCTACAAATTGCGCGGGGCCTGGTCGCTGGTGCGTCTGGCGAAAAGCCAGAAGGACTGGTTGCTCATCAAAGAACGCGATGCCTACGTTGTCCGCGGCGGCGAAAGCAACTTGCCCGAAGCTTCGGTACTGTCGGGCCTGACCATCGAGGAGCTGCGCGACGGCTCGCCCCGTTGGGCCGAGGTGCGCGCACAAGTCGAAAGATTGCCACCCTCCCCTCTGCGGGCCGAGCAAGTGGAGCTGATGCTGGCCGAGACGCGGCCGCAGCCCTTTTCCGAGCCAGGCTGGCTCTTCGAGATCAAGTACGACGGCTTCCGCGCCCTGGCCGCGCACGAAAGTGGACGGGGCAAATTGCTCTACCGGCATGGCAGCGACGCCACGGCCCTGTATCCCGATCTGGCGGCGGCTTTGGCCGCATTGCCCACTGACGTTGTTCTGGACGGCGAAATTACGGTGTGCGACGAGCAGGGCCGGCCCAGCTTCGAGCGTCTGCAGCGCCGGGCTTTGCTCACCCGGCAGCCCGATATCGAGCACGCGGCCCTGAGCCTGCCTGCCAGCCTGTTCGTCTTCGACTTGCTTGGCTTCGAAGATCGCGACTTGCGCTCGCTGCCCCTCTCCAAGCGCAAAGCGTTGCTCAGCCGGCTGCTGCCCACACTGGGACCGCTGCACTACGTGGACCATATCGAAACGCGCGGGCAAGAGATGTTCGAGGAGATCGCACGACTGGGCCTGGAGGGCGTGATGGGCAAGCGAGCCGAGTCGCCGTATCGGGCCGGCCGCTCGTCTGACTGGCTGAAGATCCGGCGCGACCGCAGCGCGGATTTCGTGGTGGTGGGCTACACCGCGCCTCGCGGCCTGCGCAGCGGGCTGGGCGCCCTGCACTTGGCAGCGCAGGAGTCGGGCGCGCTGGTGTACATGGGACGCGTGGGTAGCGGCCTGCCCGAAAAGGATCTGGCCAGCCTGCCGAAAGAGCTGCACGACGACGTGCAGTCCGAGCCCCCTTGCTCGGGGCCAGTTCCGCGCGGCCGGGAGCATACCTGGGTGAAGCCGCGCCTGATGTGCGAGGTTCGCTACAAGGAGATCACCAGCGACGGGCTTCTGCGCCAGCCGATCTTTCTGCGCTGGCGGACGGACAAACGGCCGGAGGAATGTGTCCGCCCGCAGACTCAAGTTGAACCACCAATCGCCAAGCCCGACGTCGAGAAGCGGATTGCCTTTACCAATTTGACAAAGATCTTCTGGCCGGCCGAAGGATTCACCAAGGGCGATCTCATTGACTATTACCGCGCCATTGCGCCGTGGCTGCTGCCCTATCTGCGCGACCGCCCCCTGGTGCTGACCCGCTATCCCGAGGGAATCGCCGGGCCGTCGTTCTTTCAGAAGGACGCGCCCACCTGGTCGCCCGAATGGGTGCGCCGGGTGCGCATCTGGAGCGACGAGCGGCAGGGCGAGCTGGAGTACTTCCTGTGCGACGACGTGGAATCGATCCTGTACCTGGCCAACCTCGGCACGATTCCACTGCATGTGTGGGCCAGCCGGGTCGGCTCTTTGGAACGGCCCGACTGGTGCATCTTGGATCTCGATCCCAAAGACGCGCCCTTTGCCCATGTGGTGCAATTGGCCCGCGCCATCCACCAACAATGCGAACGCATTCAATTGCTCTGCTTTGCCAAGACCAGCGGCGGCAGCGGACTGCACGTTCTCATTCCGCTCGCCGGCCAGGTCACCCACGCCGAGTCGCGAACTCTTGCGCAATTGCTCGGCCAGATCATGGTTCGCGACCATCCCGACATCGCCACCTTGACCCGCGCCGTGGCCCAGCGCGCTGGTCGCGTGTACCTGGATTGCCTGCAAAATGGTCACGGCAAGACGATCGCCGGCCCCTTCAGCGCGCGCGCAGTCCCCGGCGCCCGCGTGTCCATGCCCCTGCGCTGGTCCGAGGTGAACGCCCGCCTGGATCCCGCGGCCTTCACCATCAAAACCGCGCCAGCGCGCATGAAGCGACTGCACGAAGATCCGCTGGCGCCAGTGTTGCAGCTGCGCCCGGATCTGCCAAAGGCGCTGGCATTGCTGGAGGGAGAGGTCGAGAAGTGAGATTCGAATAGTAGTCATCAACAAAACGCCGGGATGAGCGTTATGGTGGATGAGAGACGCCTTCATGGACGAGATGCCGCACCTCAAGCTGGTGGGAAAGCCGGCGCCCGATTCGGACGCTGGCGAATACTCCGAGGCGCGCGCCCAGGCTGACGATCTGCTCATGATCGCCGCTGCCCAAGGGGACCGGGCGGCTTTCGCAAAGCTGGTGGCGCGCTACGAGAGGCACGTGCGCAGCTACTGCGGTGCCATCTTGCATCACGAGACTCAGGCGTGGGATGCCGCGCAGGATGTCTTCCTGCGCCTGTGGGCCACGCGCCTTCGCTATCGTCCCAAAGGCAAGTTTCGCCAGTACCTGTACACCATCGCCCGCAACATCGCCCGCAACCTGTGCCGTTCGAAACGCCGGCGCCAGGCATTGGCGCATTTTTTCGGATTCGACGACGACAGCAATGCGACGGCCAATACGAGCGCCGTCGCCAGCCCGCACAGCCTGCACGAGCAGGACGAAAGCGCCCGCCACTTGCGCCTGGCTTTGTCGCAGCTCGATGAGAGGCTTCGCGATGCGCTCGTACTTCGCTACTTCAACAATCTGTCCTACGACGAAATCGCTGCTGTCATCGGCCGCACGCCATCGACCGCGCGCTCGCGAATTTTCTATGGGTTGAGGCGGCTGGCCGAGCTGCTGCCCAAGGAGTCGGTTCAATGAAGTGCCTAGACGAACAAACCCTGGCGGCGTTCATGGAGGGCGAGCTGTCAACCAACGCGGCTGGCGAGCTGCAGGCGCATCTGAGCGACTGCGCTGGTTGTCGCCAAGCCTTCGAGCGCCTGCGCGAGATAGCCGGGCAATTGCGGCGCGTCCGCGCGGCCGAGGATCCCCATTTCGTCAGCCAGGTACTGGAGCGACTTCCGGCTGGCCATCGGCGCCACCCTGGCCGCTGGCTGGTCGGCCTGGCACTGCCTGCTGCGGCTACACTTGCAGTCTGCTGGAGCACGCCCTCGCACCATCATGACGGTGAGTTTGTCGCGCGCGGTAGCGCAAGGCCCGGACCGGCCGAACCAGCGACTCACCTCGGGGTTGAGGTCTTTGTCCATCAGCAAAGCCGCGAAAGGAACCGAGTGGCTATGCGGGGTGGTGAGCGAATTGAGAACGGCGACGGATTCAGCTTCGTGGTCAGCAACCGATTTGGTCGCGATGTCTACCTCTGCCTTTTCGCCATCGACAACGCCCAGGCCGTGCACTGGTTCTACCCGTCGTACACCGACGCCGCGACTGAGCCGCAGGCCATCCGCGTGCCCGCGACTCCAGCCATCATGCCGCTGTCCCAGGGTGTGACGCCGGAGGGACTGGCGCCTGGTCGACTGTCGGTCGTCGCGCTGTTCTTGGCGCGCCCGGTTCGCGTCTCTGAAGTGGAAAAGGTGGTCGCCGGAGCCGCGCTCAGTGCGATTGCTCAACGCCTGCCGGTACTCGCCCAGCAGACGCAAATCATCGATGTCATCAAGTAGCCTCAACAACGGATTGAATCACATGTTGCCAGCCTCAATCCCCATTGCCATCAGTCTCGCATTGACCACGCCGGCATTGGCCGCGCCAGTGGCCCGGCCCTCAGTCGGCTTTGCCCTGGTGGTCACCAACAACCGCAGCCTGACTTCATCGCGCCCCGATTTGCAGTACGCTGACGACGACGGCGCCAAGTACGCCGACCTGTTCTCCGACGAGCTGGGCGCTGGTCAGGTCACCCTGCTCGCCGAGTTCGATGCGGCCAGTCGCCGCCTGTATCCCGAGTGGAGCAGCCGGGCGCTGGCCCCGACCCGCGCCAATCTCGACGGCGCCGTGGCTCGCCTGGCCAGTGACATCGCACGCGCGCAGGCGGACGGCGCGTCCGTGCAGGTCTACCTGGTCTTTGCCGGCCACGGCGATGTCGATCATGGCCAGGGCTACCTCGATCTCGCGGACCAGCGCCTGACCGCGCGCGATCTCGACGAGGGCGTGCTGGCTCGCCTGAAAGCTGACCGCGTACACCTGATTCTCGATAGCTGCAACTCGTACTTCATGCTCAACCCACGCAAGCCGGGCGGCAAGCGCTGGGAAACCAACCACAATGTGACCGGCGTGCTCGACAAGTACCCCAACCTGGGCGCCATCATTTCCACCAGCGCCGAGGCTGTGACCTACGAGTGGAGCGAATTGCAGTCGGGCATCTTCAGCTACGAGCTTCGCTCCGGCTTGCGCGGCGCCGCCGATGTCGACGGCAATGGCCAGGTCAGCTACGCCGAGTTGGCTGCCTTTGTCGAGGCGGCCAATCAGGACATCCGCAACGATCTGTATCGCCCCAAGGTCTTCGCGCGCGGGCCCGCCCACGACGACAGCCAGTCCCTGCTGACCCGTCACGCGTCGGCGCGCGTTCTCAAAATCGACGCCGCAGGCGCTCGCCGCCTCACCCTGCGCGATGCCCAGGGAACGCGTCTGGTCGACCTCAACAAAGAAGATGGCACGCCAGTGGCGCTGAGCCTGCCGACCGAGCACGTCGCGATCTACGAGCAGACGCCCGGAAAAGAGCGGCCGCTGGTCAGCGTGCGCAACTTCGACGGCTCGGCCGGGCCAGTCGCCATGCTCGATGAGTTGCCGCGAACTGAGCCGGACCTGAACGGACGCGGGGAAGCCCCGGTTTTCGCGGCCCTCTTTGCCAGCCCCTTTGGTGCGCGGGCCTTTGCCGTCTCACAAGCCGCGCCCAAAGACACACGTGATGCCTCTTTCGGCATCACCCGGCGCGACGCCGACCAGTTGCGCTCGCATCTGGAGATGACCCTCAAGCTCGATCAGGATCGCTTCTTCATGGTGGGCTGGGGCATGGCGCTGGCTACCCTGGTGGGAGCCGATGTCCTCGGCACCGCGCTCGCCAGCAACGACATGAAAGCTTCGGAGAAGAGGAGCCTCGTCATCACGACGGCCAGCATCCCCGTGCTATTTGGCGGCGTCGCGCTGGTGCGCTCGTTCTTTCGCAGCGATTCCGAGAAGCTGCTGGCCGAGTTCGACAGCAAGGATCTCTCCACCGAAGAAGGCCGGGGCCGCGCCGTGCTGGAAATGCGCGACAAGTTTCACCGTTTGGCTGAGCATAGGCGGCGCCTGCGCCTCATCGGCGGTGGCATCCTGCTTGGGGCGGCGGTGGCTGAGGCGGTTGCGGGAGGCGTCGAACTCGGCCAGCATCATGGAAGCCAGCGCGCCCCCGACTACGTGCTCCTCACCAACGCCGCCATTATTGGTGGGTTGGGCGCCCTCTTCATCGGCGTGGATCACGCGCCCGTCGAGAGAACCTGGGCTCTCTACGAAGCCACCGAAGGCGGCGCGACCGCCGGACCGAAGCCCGAGCCCCCTGCCGCCAATCACACCAGTGCCAGCGTCACCCCGCTCTTTGGTGCGACCAAGGGCGGTGCCTTCTTCGGCCTGGGTGGAAGCTTCTAATAGTTCCAACTCGCGGCATCCTCGCCGGTGTAGAAGCAGTGACATCTGACAAAGGACGCATCATGCGCAAGACGCTCCTTGTATCCCTGCCAATAGTGCTTGCTTTCCAATTGGGCTGCGGCTCCCAGATTGAAACGCACATTTCCTGGTCCAGCTGTTCGCTCATCGAGGGCAAGAACGACGGCCTGGCCGAGTGTGCGACGGCGTCCCTGCCTCTCGACGACAGCGGAACCGTGCCAGGCACTATCGGCATATTCGTCAAACGCCTGCGCGCCAAGACCCAACCTGCGCGCGGCCAGGTGTGGTTTACCGAGGGCGGGCCAGGCGGGGCGGCCACACCTATCTTCTCCCACCTCTCATGAAGGTATACGCCGCAAACCATCCCGACCTTGACATGTACGCCGCCGACCATCGCGGTACTGGTGGCTCCGAGCCACTCACCTGTCCCGATCAGGAGGCAGCCGGCTTGGCCACAGCGGATCTCATCGCAGCCTGCGGCCAGGTGGTCAGCCAGCAGGAGGGGAACCGACTTCCCTTCTTCAGCACCACCGAGTCGGCACGCGATCTGGGCCGTCTCATCGATCTCACGCGCAGGTCGGGCCAGAAGGTCTTCGTGACAGGCGCTTCCTACGCCACCTACCACATTCTGCGCTACCTCCAGCTCTACCCAGAGCAGGCAGACGGAATCGTGCTGGACGGCATTCTTCCGCCAGAATCGCACTTGGCGAACTTCGACGTCGACATGAACCAGGTCGGACAACAGCTCTTCGCACGCTGTGCAAGCGACGCGGTTTGCGCAGCCAAGCTTGGTCCCGATCCCTGGGCCACGCTGGTGGCGGTCGAAGCCAGTTTCGATCAAGGGCATTGTCCCGATCTCGGCGTCACTTCTGCCGAGGTTCGGTCGGTCTTGGGGCAGATGCTCTACACACGCCCGCTCAGCGATTACATTCCAGCCCTGACCTACCGAGCACAACGCTGCACCGCCGACGACGTCACCGCCATCACCTACTTCTACTCCAAGTTGCAAGCTGCCTTCGCAGCGCCCGCCGGGGGCTTTTCCCTGCCGCTGCAGATGTATGTCGACGTTTCCGAATTCTGGACCTATCCCACGCCAGGCGTGCCCGCGGTGCAAGCGGCCTTTGACCAGACCTCCATCGCGGTGGGAGCGTCGCTGGCCACTGCGATGGCGGCCGACTCGTGGCCCCGCTACGACCCCGCGCCTTACGCGGGACAGTGGCCGCAAACGACAGTACCCCTACTGATGATGAACGGCGGGCTGGATCCGGCCACGCCGCTGCCCGGGGCCCTCACCGTCAAAGACCACTTTCAAGGACAGAACCAGACCTTCGTTACGTTCGCGGACGAAGGGCACGTAGCCGAGGGACAGTCACCGACGGACGTGCTGTGGAGCCATGACTGCGGGTTCGCAATCGTGGACCAGTTCTTCAATGCCCCCACCGGTCCGCTCGACACCAGCTGTCTGGGCAGCGTGCTGCCGCTGAATTTCAGCGGCACTCCGCTCGCGAACAAGCAGATCTGGGACACCACCGACGTGTGGGAGAATACCGCCACCGCTCCCACCAACTAGGACCCATTTCTGGGTCGCTCTCCGCCGGCTTGACTTTTCCACCTGAGTGCGTTGCGGAGGTAGGCCTTCGGCGGCTGCGTCGGGAACTGCCCGCTAGCCTGCCTGGAATCGCCATAGGGTTCATGATACGGTTTTCCCCATCGTGCGCTCTCTACTTGTCGTGTTCCTTTCGCTCTTGATGGTGGCGGGCGTGCGGGCTGCCGAGCAGCCAAGTGGCGTGGCCACAGCCCATGTGCGGAAAGCCACGGCTGCGTACAATCTCGGCAAGTATCCCGAGGCCGCCAAGGAGTACGAAGCGGCCTACGAGCAAACTCTCGACGCGAACCTGCTCTTCAACATTGGTCAGGCCTACCGGCTTGCGGGCGAGCGGGACAAGGCGATCACAGCCTATCGTTCCTTCATTCGATCCGCTCCGGAAAGCGAGCAGCGTCAGCTCGCGGAAAGCAAGATCCGCGAAATCGAGCGCCAGCGTTCCGCACCGCCGCCGGCCCCTGCCCCGGCACCCGTGCCGGCGGCGGCGCCCGCTCCCGTTCCTGCTCCTGCGGCTGTGGCCCCGGCGGCCACACCAGAGCTTTCCGCGACTGCTCCGGTGGCGGCGCCGCCGGCAGCAACGCCCAGCCCCGCCCCCGCGCCAACATCGGCATCCCCCTCCACCGAGACGCCCAGCAACCTGGTCGCGGCCCCCGTGGTGCCGGAACCATCGCCCCCGACACCCTTCTACAAGGGCTGGCCGTTTTGGACGGCCGTGGGCGCCGTCGTGGTCGGCGCGGTCGTGCTGACCATCGTGCTCACTCGTCCGAGCAACAACGTGAACATGAACGCCAAGTTCGGCACGCAGGAATTCTAGTCATGACGTACATCAGACGCTTCGGCTTTCCTGCTCTTCTCGCGCTGTCGCTCGTCGGCGGATGGGCGTCCTGCGGCCAGTCCGACCAGGCCGGAATCCTGCTGACAGTCGACAAAGACAACACCGTTCCAAATCCCTCGACGATCACCTCGCTGGCCGTGACAGTGAACGGAACCACCAAGACCTACGACGTGTCGACGGGGCTGCCCGGCACGCTGGGCATCAAGACCAGTCCTGGCGACAAGGACGTCGTCGTGGTCGGGTTGACGGCCAACAGCACCCCTTTTGCGAAAGGCACAGTCACTTGTCCGGCCACGGCTGGCAAGGTGCTTCCCTGCTCTGTTAAACTGTCTGTTCTTCCTGCAGACGCCGGGATTCCCGCTGACTCCAGTTCCAGCGACACCGGCGGAGCACCTGGCTTTGACGGCGCGACCAGCGGCGACGCTCCCACAAGCACCGGAGGAGCCACCGGAGGCAGTGGCGGTGTAGTCACTTCCGGTGGAACAACCACGACCGGCGGCGTGACCGCTGCCGGCGGAACCGTCAGCACCGGCGGCGCTCCAGACGCGGGCGGCGGGGCACCCGTTTTCGATGCGGGCTCAAACATCGACGCTCCGCCCAGCACAGCAGGAAGCGCTGGCGGTGCCGGCGGCGCGTTCACGGCCGGCGGAAGCGTGAGCAGCGGCGGTGTTACGACTTCCGGG
>Ga0265316_10004860_pt1 | contig 13247 bp, 9 predicted proteins | sample 4522metaG_FD_202092 | JGI IMG/M metagenome (GOLD analysis project Ga0265316, IMG submission 202092) | Rhizosphere microbial communities from Carex aquatilis grown in University of Washington, Seatle, WA, United States - 4-5-22 metaG | ecosystem: Host-associated > Plants > Roots > Rhizosphere >... | reverse complement strand
CGAAAAGAGCGCGCGCGGCATACAGGAAGTGGTCAACGAGATTCAGAACCAGGTGAAGGTGGTGGCCGCAGACACGGAAGCGGCCGGCAAAAAGGGCCGCGAGGAAGTGGAAAAGGCCAAGGTCATTACGCAGGATCTGCTCAAGATCGCCGGTGATTTCGAAGAGATCCAGGTAAATTGCGCCGAGATCCAGAAGAACGCGACGGAGGCGTTGGCAGGCGCCAAATCCTATTTGAAAGGCGCGGAGGAGATCGCCGCGGCGGCCGAGGAAGCCACTTCGGCCTGCCAGGAAGCTCAAAAATCCACTCAGGAGCAGTCCAAAGCCTACGCCGAGATGGGCGATGCCGCCCGCTCGCTGGCCGAAATGGCGGAATCGCTGAAGACCTCGACGAATGCGCAGAAGTCGGCCGAGGAACTGGCCGCCACCGCCGAGGAGTTGTCCTCCAACGCGGAAGAACTGAAGTCCTCATCGCAACAGATTTCCACCGCCATCGAGCAGATCAACAAGGCGGCCGGCGCCCAAGCCAAGGCGGCGGAAACCTCCAACGCTCTGGGCCTGCAAATGCGCACCAATGCCAAAGCCATGGCGGACCGCGCCGAAATGAGCGTGGAGAAAGCCACGGGCACGCAAAAACTCCTGGCCAGCAACAAGGAGAATGTCGATGCGTTGATCGTCAACATCCAGAAGGGCGCCGAGGCATCCGCCGAATCCGCCAAGAACATCCTGGAACTGGAGGAACGAACGCGCCGGATCGACAAGATCGTCGATGCCATTGTCATGGTAACGGTGCAAACCAAGATGCTCGCCGTGAACGGCAACGTGGAAGCCGCGCGCGCCGGGGAATACGGCCGGGGCTTCTCGGTAGTGGCTGGAGACATCCGGTCTCTGGCGAACGAAAGCAGCGAAAACGCGGACAAAATCAAAGACCTGGTCAAGAGCGTCCAAACGCAGATCACCAAGGTTGCCGGGGACATCGAACTGGCCGGAAGCAGAGGGCGGGCCGAAGTGGAACGGGCCAAAGTCTCCACCGCAAGCCTCGATCGCATCGCGAAAGAGTCCAACATCGTAGTGACGGACATTCGCGAAGTCACCAAGGGAACCGTCGAGGTTGCCGCCGGGCTCGAACAGGCGGGCAAAGCCAGCCAGCAGATCGCCGCGGCAGCAGAGGAAACGGCGCGCGCCTCCACCGAAGCGGCCGGCGCTTCCGAGCAGGGGTTGAAGGCCGCCCAGGAAATCGCCCAGGCCATTGAGGATATCGCATCCCAGGCCGATGAACTGCAAAACGGATAGCTGGGGAGATCGGTCATGCAAACAGACACTCTACAGCAGTCCGCCGGCCTGAAGGACGAAAGCCAACTGGTCACGTTCCTGTTGAAGGACGAGGAATTTGGCTTCGACATCATGTCGGTACAGGAAATCATTCGCCTTCCCAAGATGGCGAAAGTCCCCCGCACGCCGGCCTACGTGGACGGCATCGCCAATTTGCGCGGTGTCGTCCTGCCGATCATCGACATGCGGACCCGTTTCGGCATGGAGCGGGCCGAGGAGACCGACCGCACCCGGGTATTGGTCGTCGATATCGACGGCGTCAAGACCGGTTTGCGCGTGGATCGCGTGAAACAGGTGACACGCGTCATGCGCAGCGAAATTGAACCCCCACCGGCGGCGATACGCGGCACCACCTCGGATTACCTCGAAGGGGTGGTGAAACTCGACAAGGGTCAGCGCATCGTCATGGCCCTGAATGCGGCCCAGGTCTGCGAAATCGGCGTCACTCGCAAGACCGCCTCCGCGAAGGGCGTGGCTTCGGGACCGGAGACCGGAATTAGCGAGTCGTCCGGCAAATCCGGCAGCGCCGTCACCGAAGTCCAAAAACTGGTCACGTTTCGCATCGCTAAAGAGGAATTCGCCTTTCCCATGGAGCATGTCCGGGAAATTCTGCGCGTCGAGACTCCCAACCAGGTTCCCGACGTTCCCGACTACGTGCTGGGAGTGCTGACCGTTCGCGGTCAGATTCTCCCGGTCCTCGACCTGCGGCGGCTGCTCCAGCAGCGGTCCCTGGCCGATGAGTTCGCCGATAACTGCCGGCCGGTCCGGGAGCAGTATGAGGCCGCGCTCGATCGGGCCGCCAGGATTTTCGCCGAGAATTGTGAGCAGAAGGTGGAACCTGAAGTATGCTTGCGCCTCCGCAAGTGGCTCGCTGAAACCAACAGTTCCAGCGAGGTGCTGATGGAGACGCTGGCGCAGGCTCGCGGGCTGAACGAAATGGTCGTCAAGCAACTTCAGCTCCGGATAAAATACCTTGAACTCGGCGATCGCGATGCCGCGCGCACCTGCGGCGAGGAGGTGGTCTCCGCGGGCCGGAAGACGGTCGTCGCAGTGCGCAAGTTTGAGGAGCAGATCGCTCAGAACATCCAGGAAGACCAGCGCATCATCGTAGTGGATGCCAACGGTTTTGTCCTGGGATTAGTGGTGGACCACGTTCACGAGGTCCTCAATGTGCCCAAGAGCCTGCTGGAACCGCCGCCGCGCATCACTTCGAGTGGCGGAATGGAACTGTCGGGAATTGCCAAGCTGGAGGACGGCTCGCGTTTGATCATGTTGTTGGATGTCGGTAGCCTGATGAAGGATCAGAAGCTGCGGAACGTCCAAAACTCTTCGGTCCAGGCCGTCGAAAAGGAGAAGGGCGGCGACGTGCAAAAATCCTCCTCGGACGGGCAGGAACTGAGCGAAGTGCAACTGGTCACCTTCCTGCTTGGCGACGAGGAATACGGCGTGCCGATCTCGCAGATCCAGGAGATCGACCGGCTCGCCAAAATCACCAAAGTGCCCAAGGCCGCGCAGTTCATCGAGGGCATCACCAACCTGCGCGGGGAAGTAATTCCCGTGCTGGACACGCGCAAACGCTTCGATCTCGAAGTCAAACCGCCGGACGACCGCACGCGCATCATCATCGTGGATCTGGGCGGCGTCAAAACCGGCCTGGTGGTGGATTCCGTGCGCGAGGTGTTGAATCTCGCCAGGAAGGACATCGCCCCGCCGCCGGAGGCGATCGGATCGGGAATCGATCAACAGTTCATTTCCGGAATCGGCAAGGTGGATGCGGGCAAGCGCATGATCGTGCTGCTCGACGTGGAGAAGATTCTCTCCCGGCAGGAGCAGGCGCACCTTTCCGAGATCACAGAGTAGCCGGACTGCGGACCCGGGGCCAGCCCACTGGCCCCAGTGTTTCTCGGGCGCACGCTTCGGCGTGCCGGCGCAGAGGCGCACGTTCCGGGGAACCCGGTTCGCGCAGGCAGGGCGGATTGCACGTCCACGCCACAGGTTGACCGGCGGGCCGTGGCAGGAACCGCTCCCGGGCCAGTCGCAGCTCTGGCGAGATGGTACGAAAAAGCCCGGTCTCCCGCAGGATGGGCGGCCGGTGTGGGTTCAGCCCGCAGCGGAGCCGTGACCGTGAGGGAGCGGTTCTCGCCACAGGCTGCGAGCATGACTGGGCGTTGGGTTCAAATCGAAAACGGATATTAAAACCAATGGGCAGAATACGCGTACTGGCAGCGGACGATTCCGCATTGATGCGCCAGACCCTCAAACGGATCATCGCGGCGTCGGGCGATCTCGACTTAGTGGGGCTCGCCCGCGATGGCGAAGACGCGGTGGCGAAAGCCAGGGAACTGCGGCCCGATGTCGTCTCCATGGACATCAACATGCCGAAACTGGATGGGGTCACCGCGCTGCAAATGATCCTGCAGGAGAAGATCTGTCCCGTCGTCATGGTCTCGTCGCTCACCCAGCAGGGCGCCGCCACCACCTTCGAGTGCCTGGAGTTGGGCGCCTTCGATTACGTCGCCAAGCCGGATGGCACGGTCTCGTCCAATATGGGTGTGGTGGCGGACGAACTGATCTCGAAGCTCAAGGCCGCCGCGTCGCGAGGCATTGTGGACCGCCTGCAGCGCAACCGGGAGCGCCGGCAGCCCTACCGGCCGCCAGTCGCCGCGCCATTCGAGAACGTCACACGGAAACGGGCCGTCGCCATCGGAATCTCCACTGGCGGACCGGCAACCCTGCAGGAAGTGCTGCCGCAGATCCCGGCGGACCTGCCGGCCAGCCTCTTCCTGGTGCAACACATGCCGCCGCCTTTCGTGGCGTCCTTTGCCAAACGCCTGGACGACCACTGCGCGCTCAAGGTGGTGGAAGGCCGTTCGGGCATGCCCGTGGAGCCCAGCGTCTGTTATGTGGCTCCGGGCGGGATGCATTTGTGTTTGCACCGCAAGATGACGGGCGAGGTAGTCATCCGTACGCCCACTACGCCCGCGACGCTGTTTGTGCCCTCGGTGGGCGTCATGATGGAGTCGGTTCTCAAAATCTACGGGACTGACACCATCGGCGTCCTGATGACGGGCATCGGAGACGACGGCGCCGACCAGATGGTCGCGATTAAGCAGGCGGGCGGGCACACCATCGCCGAAAGCGAGCAGACGGCCGTGGTGTACGGAATGCCCCGCGAAGCAGTCGAAAGAGGGGGAGCGTGCGTGGTGGCCCCCAGCCACCAAGTCGCGGGAGAGATTGTGAAAGCCGTGCGGAGAACCATCGAATGAGCAGCCTCAAAGAGTACCTGGAGAAGTTCGACTGCGGGGACGAAACCGAGCGCGTTTACGCCGCCGAGGATATCGGCTATCTGAATACCGCGGAAGGCGTGCCGGCTCTCGTGGAACGAGTCGAGCGGGAGTCCTCACCGGCGGTACGGGACGCCATATTCCAGGCCCTGATTCGAATCGATGGGGACACCGCTGCCGAGGGCGCCATCCGGTTGCTCGCGAGCGACGATCCCCAAATCCGCAACCAGGCCGTGGATGTGCTGCGCCGCAAAGGCGCGCAGTCCGTCCCTTTCCTGAATACCGTCATGCGAGAGGGCGACAAGGACTTACGGAAGCTGGTCCTGGACGTCCTGAGCGGACTGCAATCCGGCGAGACGGGCGAGATCTACCAGGCCGCACTTTCCGACCGGGACCCCAACGTTGTCATCACCGCCGTGGAGAATCTGGGGAGAATGCGGGCCGGCGAGTTCCGGGGCCGGATCGAAGATCTGCTTCTGGCCGATTCGCATCCCATGCTGGTGGCCGCCTGCCTGGAGGCCCTGGTGGGGATTGGCAATCCCGCCTCGTTAGGGGCCATCCGCCGGCGTTTCCCGGAGTTGGCAACCTTGCCGGATTTCCTGCTGGCGTCCTCGTTGAAAGCCGTTGCCGCACTGGGATCGGAACGCGAGTTCGCAGAAGTGGCGAGCCTGTTGCCGGTGCGCGGCCCGCACCTGCGCCCCGCGATTCTCAGTGCGCTGATGGCGATTTATCCGCGTTGCGCGCGGTCCACTGGGGGCGGGGATCTGGTCGCGGTCTTACAAGCGCTGGTGGAGGATGGAGATCCTCCAATGTGCCGCTACCAGGCGGTGCGAGTGATGGGATTCTGGGCCGATAGTGACGATGTCTGCGCGTTCCTGGTCTCCTGCCTGTCCAGTCCCGAACGCCTGGTTCGCCTGGGAGCGGCGGAGTCCTTAAGAATGGGCACACGGCCGGACCTGGAGCCGGTTCTCGAGGCGCGCGCGCGGGACGAATCCGACGAGGAGGTCTTGCAGGCGCTCGGGTCCTAGCGGGAACACCATGCCAGAACTCTCTGTCGACCAGTTCCAAAGCCTGAGCCAGGTGATCTACCAGAAGCTGGGGCTGCATTTCGACGAAAAGAAAATCTACTTCCTGAAAACCCGGGTGGCCAAGCGCATGGCGGCATTGCGTATGGACGACCCTCGCGAGTATTTGTTCCTGCTCACCTATGCGGACCCGCAGGGCCTGGAGATGCAGGCACTGGCGAATCTGGTCACCACCAACGAGACTTACATGTTCCGGGAGTATGACCAGTTACAGGCCTTCGCCAATCATTGTCTGCCGGAGGTGTTGTCGGCCAAGCAAGCCCGCGGAGAGAGAACCTTGCGGATATGGTGCGCCGGTTGCTCCTCGGGCGAAGAGGCCTACACCCTGGCGATGATTCTTCAGGAAGTCTTCCCGCAGGCGCAGAACTGGGACTGCGAAATCGCGGCCACGGACATCGATGAGAATATGCTGCGCAAGGTTCGAGCGGCTCGCTACGGACAACGGTCGGTCAATGAAGTTCCCGACGAATACCGCGAAAAGTACCTGGTGGAAGAGGGCCATGAGTACGTGGTGCGGCGCCGGACCACCGCGCTGGTCACGCCTTTTCATCTCAACCTGCACGACCGCATGGCGATGCGCGCTATGCGGGGCTTCGATTTCATCTTCTGCCGCAACGTCTTAATCTATTTCGACGATCTTTCCCGCAAGGCGGTTGTGGACCACTTTTACAATGCCCTGAATCGGGGCGGTTACGTCTTTCTGGGGCATTCGGAATCGATCGGCCGCGTGACGACGGCCTTTAAGCTGAAGCGATTTGAAACGCACCTGGTGTATGTGAAGGAATAGTGCTGTGGACACAAAGAAAACAATCCTCATCGTGGACGATTCCGCTTTTGTCAGGAGCTATCACTCCTACATATTGGAGCAAGCCCAATTTCTGGCGATTACGGCGGTGGACGGCAGCGACGGGTTGGAAAAGCTGTACACCCACCCCTGCGATCTGGTTCTTACGGATATCAACATGTCTAACATGGATGGCTACGAGTTCATCCGGCGCGTCCGTGCGGATGGAAAATACCGCTCGCTTCCCATCATCATCGTGTCCACGGAAAGCGAAGGCCGCGACAAGAAGAAAGGATTTGAGGCGGGAGCCAATCTCTACATCGTCAAACCCTGTTCGCCGGAAATGATGATCGAGAACATTCGCATGATTCTCAACGCCAATTGAAACGGAATGGAGAGGAAGAGATGCCGTTTTCTATCTTAGAAAATGAAGGCAGACAAGTGCTAAAGCTCGAGGGCGCGGTGACCATCCGTCAAGCCCGGGAGCTTGCCGCGGAACTCGGGGAAAGCCTGGAAGGCGGCAAGCCGCTCGCAGTGGACACCGCGGCCTTGCGGGATGTGGACACTTGTATCCTGCAGTTACTGTGCTCGCTGCGCAAGACGGTCCCGGCGATTTCCTTCCCTAACCCCTCGGAGGCTTTGCTCGCCGCGCTGGACCGCTGCGGCCTGCGGCGCGAATTGCCGATGGCGCGGGAGGGATCGTGAGAACCATCCTGACAGTGGACGATTCCTCCAGTTTCCGGCAGATGGTGAGAGTGGTGCTCCAGGGCGCCGGCTATGCGGTGATCGAAGCCAAGGACGGCGTGGACGCCCTCGCCAAACTGCAGGGCCAGGAGGTGCAACTCGTGCTGACCGATATCAATATGCCGACGATGGACGGCATCGAGCTCACGCGCCAGGTACGGGCGATGGCACAGTACAAGTTCGTCCCCATCGTGCTGTTGACCACCGAATCGCATCCCGAAAAGAAGCAGGAAGGCAAGGCGGCTGGGGCCACGGCCTGGATCGTAAAGCCATTCAATCCGGACCAGCTTCTGGCGGTCGTGAAGAAAGTCGTGCGCTGACGTGATGAATTACACCGAAATCATCGAGCAGATGCGGGTCGCGTTCCGGGCCGAGGCTCTCGACCTGCTCATCGAACTGGATTCCGCCCTCCTGTCGCTCGAGACGGAACCGGGCGATTCCGCGCTGGTGAACCGTGTCTTCCGCGCCATTCATACCATCAAGGGATCGGGCGCGACCGCCGGTTTCACGCACCTCGCCGGGTTCGCTCACAAAGTGGAAGAGGCTTTCGACCTGGCGCGCGAGGGGCGTCTCGACGTCACGCCGGAGTTGATCGATTGCGCGCTGAAGGCCTGCGACGTCATCCGGCAGATCCTCGACGAGAAGGAAGAAGCGGCGGTCATCCCCGGAGAGTTGGAAGCCACCGGCGCGTTCGGGCGGCTGCTGCCCGCGCCGGAGACGCCGCCCGCGGAACCGGGCGCGGAATCGAAACCGGAAGTCCCGACTCGCGCTGCGTTCGAGATCGTCTGCAAACCGCACCGCGACATCTTCTTTTCCGGCGCGGACCCGGTCACGCTGCTCGACGAGTTGCGGGAGCTAGGCCAGGCGCATATCACCGCCCATGCGGATCAAGTGCCGCCTTTGCCAAATCTCGAGGCGGAGCATTGCTACCTCTGGTGGGAGATTCTTCTGGTTACGAGCCGCGACCGCGCGGCCATCCAGGACGTGTTCGTTTTCGCCGCGGACGAATGCGACCTGGAGATCCGCCTGCTGGAAGATCAGGCTTCGGCCGTGGCTCTGCTTGGCTCCGTGCCGGCGGAGGCGTTCGAACTGTTCGTGGTGGAGTGCGAGGAACACCTGGAGCAAATGGAGAGGGATGCCCTCGCGCTCGAAGAGGATCCCACGGCCAGGGACAACCTGGACGCTCTCTTCCGCGGCGTCCACAGCATCAAGGGCAACGCCGGTCTGCTGTTGGGAGACGTGAAGGGCGCGGCCCTCACGGCCGGTCATCCCCTGCAACTGCTGCTCCGCGTGGCCCACGGACTGGAATCCCTTCTCGATCCGTTCCGGGGAGTGACCGCCGGACCGGTGCCGGACGGCACCATCCAAATCGCCCTGGAGACCTGCGACGCGATTCGCACCCTGCTCGGGAGCCTGACGCACAACGGCGCGGGCGGGCCGGTCTCGCCGGACCTGTTGGCGCGCTTGGGGCTCCGCGCCGGCGCCGGACCCGAGGGCCGCCGCATGGATAAGCCCGCCTCGGCGGAGCGGCAGGCGCGCTGGGGGCTCCCTACCGGGGCCGCGGCCAGCGGCCAGACCGGGGGGCAGACGGTGGATGGGCGGGAAGCCGCGTTTCTCAATATCACGTCCCAGTCGATCGAGATGATCGCCGGCTGTTTCGAGCGCCTGGAGCAGGGCGGCGAGTCCACGGCCCCCGTCCTCGACACGTATCTGCGCGGCCTCAAAACCTGGTCGGCGGCCGCCCGGTACCGGAACTGCACGGACCTGGAAGAACCGTTGGCGCAACAGCTCCGCATCCTGGATGCCGCCATGAAGACCGGCGCCCTGGGCAATCCGGAGCGCGCCGCCCTGGGCAAGGCCTTTCAAGCGGCTCGTTCCGTCCTGGCCGGCGTGGCGCCGGAAAGCCCTGCCAGCCCCGCTCCGGAGCCTGGCGGGGCGGCCCAATCGGCCGCCAAAACCGCGCCGGAACGGACGGAAACCGCGGCTTCGCCTTCCACCATTCGAGTCGATCAGAACAAGCTGGATCGCCTGATGAGGATCGTCGGCGAACTGCTGGTGGCCCGCGGGGCGTTCCCGCTGCTCGTCCGGAAACTGAATGGCGGCGCCGACGGCGCGGCCGTGGCAAAGGATCTGAAAGAGACCGGCTCGAACATCTCCCGGCTGGCCGACGAGCTGCAGTCGAGCGTCATGTCGATTCGCATGCTGCCGGTCAAGACCGTTCTGCAGAGATTCCCGCGCCTGGTACGCGATCTGGCGCGGTCTCTCGGCAAGCAGGTTCGGCTGCTCATCGAAGGAGAAGGAATCGAGCTGGACAAGACCATCCTGGAACAGATCGGCGATCCGCTGGTGCACGTGATCCGCAATGCTCTCGACCATGGCCTGGAGACGCCGGACGAGCGCCAGGCTCAGGGCAAAGATGCGTCCGGACAACTGACCCTGCGAGCGGCCCACGAGGCCGGCGGCGTGGTTATCGAGGTGGCCGACGACGGGCGGGGGCTCGACGCCGGGGCTCTCAAGCGGAAAGCCGTCGAAAAAGGGCTGCTCACGCGGGAAGCCGCCGCCGGCATGAGCGACGAAGCGGCGTTTCAGTTGGTGTTCCTGCCGGGGCTGTCCACGGCCACCAAGGTCACCGACGTTTCCGGCCGCGGCGTCGGCATGGACGTGGTCCGCAGTAACGTCGCCAACCTGCACGGCACCATCGAAATTCGGTCGAAGCCCGGCCGCGGCACCGCTTTCCTGATCAAACTGCCCGCCAGCCTCATGGTTTCCAAAGGTATCCTGCTGGAAGCCGGCGCCCAGGAATATATCCTGCCGCTCAGTAGCATTCGCGACATGGTCAAGGTGCCGCTCGGGGAAACACACCAGTACCGGGGGCTCACTTTGGCGACCGTTCGGGGAACGGTTTACTCCCTCTACGGCTTGGCGGACCTGTTGGGACTGGCGCCTCAAAAGACTCCCGAAGTTTCCGTGGCTATCGTGGAAGCCGGCACGATGAAATACGGGCTGGTGGTCGATAAGTTTGTCAGCGAGGTGGAAGTACTGGTGAAACCTCTGTCCGGCGGCCTCGAGCAATGCAAAGAGTTTCAAGGCGCCGCCATCATGGGAGACGGACGGGTGGTACTTGTCCTGAACGCGCTGGAGTGTCACAGGTTGGATCGGACCGCATGCAGTTACAGTTAGCCGGCCTGCCGGAGGCCCAGGCTGGCGCACCGCCGGGTGGAGCGCGCGTCTCCGTCCGGCGATGGGTGGCGCGCAGCGCCGCTATCATCCACCGGAAAACTCTCCCGGCTGGCTCGCGGAACCAGGCATGGGCGGCCAAACTGGGACAGGTGATCGCCGATCTTGGCGACCTGAATCGCGCGACCGAGCGGGACTTCCTGGCAATCGGCGGCAAACTGGCTGAGTTCATGCAGGCTGTCACGGCGATCTCGTCCGAGCTGACCGCCCTGGTCGACCTGCTTTCCGGCGAGTGCTGTGCGCGCGCATCGGAGGCGCTCGCGTCTGCCCTGGATCGCGCCCGGGAGATGAGCGCAGGCGCCGATGGGAGCAGCCGTTTGCTGGGCAGCATGCGAAATGAGGCAGGCCGGCTGGGGCAGACGCTAGGCGGGTTCGAAGGAACCGTTTCCACCTTTCACACGATTGGCGTGTTGACGCGGGTGGAAACCGCGCGGCTCGGCGCCGGCGCCGATTTCGGCAATCTGGCTGAGGACGTGAAACTGCTCGCGGGCGATATCCAGGTCAGAATTGCAGGCGCTCTGGACACGGCGGCCGAGTTGATTCCAACCATCGAAAGCCTCCTCAATCACGTTACCGCCCTGGAGGAAGAGCAAGCGCAGGACCTTCCGGCGGTGATTGCCGGCGTCCTGGCCAGTCTGGCGTCTTTCCGCGAGATCCAAACGCGGATGCACGGCGCATCGGTTCATCTGGCGGCGCGTTATGACGCGATCCTGGCGGCGTTTCACAACCTGGTGGTTTCCATCCAGTTCCACGACATTACCCGGCAGCAGGTGGAACATGTGAGAGAGGCGCTGGGGCGCCTGGGTTCCGAGTCCGTGCCTCCCTGGGACGCCGCGGGGCTCCTGGAGTTACAATCGATGCAGCTCGCCGACGCCGGCGAGAAGTTCTCCGCTTCGGTCGCTTCGATTGTCGGCAACCTGGATGCCATCGCCGGGAGTGTTCTGGAGATGGCCGGCGGGGGCCGAGACCTGTGGGGACTTTCGGAGGATGAGAAGAACTCGTTTTTCCTCGAATTGGAACGGGGGCTCAGCGCGATTCTAGACGGTTTCAGCGGCTGTGCCGAAGCGGAGCGGGCCACGCGCGCCGCCAGTGGCGGCATGGCGGAAACGACCCGGCGGATGCGCCGGTCCCTCGAAGAGATCCGGACCATCGAAATCCAGATGCAGTGGATGGCGCTCAACGCCAGCATTCGCGCCGCCCACATTGGCGCGCCGGGGAACGTCCTCGGCGTTCTGGCCGATGCCATGCAGAAATTGGCGTCGGAATGCGCCCAGCGCTCCGACACCCTAGCGGAAGCGCTCGGCTCGATGAGCCAGGCGGCCACGCGCCTGTCGGGACAGGATGGATCGGCGCCCGCCGGCGATCCGGACACGGCTGTCGAGGGGATGCGCACCGCCGTCGCCGGCATGCACTCGTGGTGCGAGCGCAGCTTCGCGCAGATCGCCCAGGTTGCCGCTCATGGCGCCAGCCTGAGCAAGGATCTTTCCGCAGCTCGCGGCGCCTTCTCCGTTGGCGCTCTCTTCGCCGCCGCCATCGGAAGGGCGCGCGGCGCGCTGCATGAGATCGCCGGGGAAACACCATCCGGCCGGCCACCCGGCGCCGCCGGGGCATCGCCCCCGGGGTTGGCGGATTTCGCCAGGCATTACACCATGCAGGCTGAGCGAGAGGTGCATCAGGCCGCCCTGAAACCCACAGCCGCGGCGCCGGCAAGCGCGCCGGCCAGTCTTCCCTGCCCTGCCCCCGCGCACTTCGGTACCCAGCTTTCCCCCGCTGCCCACCTTCCCTCCCCTTCCCACCTTCCCTCCCAGCAAGCGGAGGAGTTCGGCGATAATGTCGAGCTATTTTAGGCCGAAGGCCCCCGCTCCTTTTTGAGAAGCGGAGGCGGTGGGGGCCTTCGATTCCTATCGCTATCCGGCAAGAAGTAGATTTTCGCGCCGCGCCGTTCTTCGACGCCGCTATTCCCTGCCCCCGCTATCCTCTGTATAGCCGCCGCCGCTATCTCTTGTACCTCTTGCCCACGCCATCCGCGCACGCGACCATGAAGGAGGCCGATGCCCCTCCACAATTTCATGCTCGCGGATATCGCGGGCAGCCTCGTCTCCGTCTGCCTGTTCCCATTGTTCGTCCTGATACCGGGATACGCCGTCGCCTGCCTCACGGGCCTGTTTGAATTCCGCCGCCGCACGGCTGCCTTTCAGCTCGCACTCAGCATTCCCTTGTCGATCGCCATCTGCCCGGCCGCAACTTACCTGGCGGGGCGCTTCGGCTCGATCGCCGCCGTCTGGTGTCTCTACGCCGCTCTGTGGGGGTACGCGCTCGTGGTCACCGCCCGCCGCCTGGCCGAGTCCCTACCCTGGAAGTGGGAGGGCGGGCGGCACCGCCTGCCCCACCAATTCGGCCTCGCCATCCTCGCGGTGTGGGCCACCGTCGCGATCCTCTCGCTGGTGGACCTCCAGGTCGGCGGCCGCGCTTACTTCCCCGCGGCGGCGTTCGACTATTCGGTGCGCGCGCAATTCATCCACTCCATCGCCGCCACCGGCATCCCTCCCGCCAACCCGTTCTTCTTCCCCGGCCATCCGGTTCCGCTCCGCTACCACTATTTCTGGCCGGTGCTGTGCGCCATGGTCCAGCTTGCGGGAGGCCCTCTGGTAAGCTCGCGCCACGCCTGGATCGGCGGGACGGTCTGGTGCGGATTCGGATTCATGGCCCTGATCGCGCTCTACTTTCGCCTGTTCTCCTACCGCGGACCGGCCAGCTTTCGCCGCCGCGCCCTTACCGGGGTG
>Ga0265316_10004858_pt1 | contig 13251 bp, 13 predicted proteins | sample 4522metaG_FD_202092 | JGI IMG/M metagenome (GOLD analysis project Ga0265316, IMG submission 202092) | Rhizosphere microbial communities from Carex aquatilis grown in University of Washington, Seatle, WA, United States - 4-5-22 metaG | ecosystem: Host-associated > Plants > Roots > Rhizosphere >... | reverse complement strand
CCAAATGCGTGGTGGATTGCACGGGCGATGCCGACGTGGCGTACTACGCCGGGGCTGAGACCATGATCGAGCGCGAAAACCTCATGCCCATGACGCTCTGCGTGGCCCTGACCAATATCGATAAGGCCAAGGTGCGGGTGGCCGATGTCGAGCGGGCGATTCGCGGCGCGAGGAACAAGTACCCGCTGATTCCGTCGGGTTTCCTCGAGATCAAGCCGATCGCCCACAGCGGCAGTTGGTACATCAATCACGCCGGGACCGCCGATATGGGGCGTGTGGACGCCACCGATCCGGAGCAGCGGACCAAGGCCGAATGCGCCAGCCGGCGGCAGGCGCTCCAGATGGTCCAGGCCCTGCGCGAATCCGACCACCCGGGTGTCCGGCAGATCGAGTGGATTGCCAGCGGGCCGCAGGTTGGCGTGCGGGAGACCCGCCGGGTCAAGGGTCTGTACATCGTCACCGAAGACGACGCCCGCAAGGGCCAGGTCTTCGAGGATGCCATCGCCTGGCGCAGCGGCCTCGTGGATCAGGGGGGACAGACCGGAACCAAGGTCACGCCCATGAAGATCCACGACGTGCCCTACCGGGCCATCGTACCGGAAAAGCTGGATGGGTTGCTAATGGCCGGACGCTGCATCTCCGCCACGCATATGGGCGCCGCCGCCGGCAAGAGCATGGGCAACTGCATGGCGACCGGCCACGCCGCGGGCGTGGCGGCCGCCCTGTCCGCCGGCAAGGGCATCGCACCGCGCGATTTGAAGGTGTCCGACGTCCAGGCCAAGCTCCGCGCCGACGGCGTTAGCTTCGACGTGGGCGACCGGGAACAGAAGAACCTGTAACGCCGCCGCTACCGCGTCGGGATCGGGATCCGCTTCGTAACCCTGTCCAGCCAAAAAACGGCCCCGAAGATCAATGCTATCGGCAACAACGGATAGATCAGGAAATAGCCGGCTATCGGACCGATGCCGTGAACGCCGGCTTCTTCGAGGAAGGGCATCTCAAAAACCGGACAGGCAAGCGCCACGAGAACGGCTAAAACGCCGCATGTTTTCTGGATACGGCCATTGCGCCGTTGCCAGCTTCCATGCCCATGGGAGTGTTCGTAGAGGTCCTTCACTGTCGCTGACCTCGCCCTCCCTCCAGGAAGCCCGCGGTTGGTCACATATCTCCACTCGTGGGTCCGGTCGACCTTATTTTCGCCCGCGGTTAGCAGTGCTGCAAATCCCCAAATCAGCAAATCGGCTCCCACCGTGATGCCCAGCGCCACGCCGGCGAATTGCAGCAGAACTTCCCAACGTATGGTGCGCACGGCACCCCACATCAGAAGAATGGCGCCAGGTATGCCGAAGGTCACGGTCATCTGCGCGAGAACCTCGACGGTTGACCTCCACGAACGGCGAAGCCGTTCCCGCCAGGAGGGCTTCGGCACCGCGGAGATTCCCATTCGCGACTTTACAAGCTCCGCTCCAAAATCGACTGCCGAGATATTGGCCTCCGCCAGGGTTTGGAAGAAACGTTCGACGTCGGATGCGGAGGCACCGAAGTAGCCTGAACGATTGGCAAGGGCGGCCAGTTCGGTTATGCCCAACAGGGAAAGCGCGGTCAGGAACTCCACAAGCACGGAGTCGTCCAGCTTGTCCTTCTTGAAGAGATCCCCGCAAAACTCTGTGAATCCACTCATCAGTAGTATGATAGCGGCTTATGAGACAATTTCTTTCTCGCGGGATCCGGCTCGCACTCCTCCTGCTGGCCCTTCTGGCCGCGTCCGCGGCCGTGCTGGCGGCGCAGCAGAGCTTCTACCTCCACGACAAGGACACCGTGCTGTTCTATGGTGACAGCATCACGGAACAGCGGCTCTACACCACGTTCGTCGAAACCTTTGTGGTGACCCGGTATCCGCAACTCAACGTGCGGTTCGTGAACTCCGCCTGGGGCGGCGAAAACGCGCCCGGAGGGAACGGCGGGAGTGCCGACGTGCGGCTGACGCGCGACGTGCTTCCCTACAAGCCCACCGTGATGACTGTGATGCTGGGGATGAACGACGGCGGGTACATCGCCCTAGACGAGGAGCGCTTCAAACGCTACACCGCCGGCATGGAGCATATCCTGCAAGTGGTGAAGGATGCCTTCCCCAATATCCGGGTGACTTTGTTGGAGCCGTCGCCCTACGACGATGTCACCGTGGAGCCGCAGTTTCCGGGCGGATACAACGGCGTCCTGGTCCGCTACGGGCAGTATGTCAGAGAACTGGGGCGGAAAAACCAGATGCTTGTGGCCGACCTGAACGCCCCGGTGGTGGAGATGTTGAAGAAGGCCAACGCTCTCGACCCGGCCGGCGCCAAGGCCCTCATCCCCGGCCGAATCCATCCCTCGTCCGGAGGGCACCTGGTAATGGCGGAAGCGCTGCTCAAGGCCTGGGGCGCGTCTCCCCTGGTGTCGGCGGTGGAGATCGACGCCGCATCGAAGCAGGTGGCCCAAGCCGAGAACACCACGGTCACCGGACTGGCTATAGTTGGGGCCGTTTCGTGGTCGCAGAAGGACGCGGTTCTGCCCATGCTGGTGAGTCTGAGGGACCGGTCTCTGCCGATAGGTCCCCGGCGCGGCGCCGCGACCATGGACCTGGCTCTCAAGGCCTCCGATTTCATGGAGGCGCTGAATCAGGAGACGCTGCGCGTCCGCGGCCTTGAAGCGCCCAGCTACACCTTGAAGATCAATGGAAGTGTGGTCGGCTCTTTCAGCCGCGAGCAGCTTGCCCAGGGCCTCAACCTGGCCGGGTTGCCGACCCCCATGGCGAAACAGTCGCTCGGCGTTCACTTGCTCACCCTGAAGCGTGGCGACGTCCACGAAATGCGCTGGAAGCAGCTTCAGGTGGCCCTGCAAAACGACAACCTGAGCCGCCTGCCTGCCGTCCTGGACGGTCTGGATGCCATGGACGAGGAATTGGCCGTACGCCAGAGGGCGGCCGCGCAGCCGTTGCCCTGCTCCTACGAACTGATCCCCGAGTAAAGAAAAGGGAAAAGGGGACAGACGCATTTTCCCGCTTGGAAAATGCGTCTGTCCCCTTTTCTCCCCTCTACCGCCCAACCGTAATCCCCAGCCCGGTCGTGTAGAGCCAGTCGTTGCTCTTGCGGCCGGGCACGGGATTGCTCAGATAGTGATCGCTCAGCGCGAGATTCCAGGAAAACCACTTCTTAATCCTGGTGACGACACCGGCATCGAGGTTCACCCGGTACGCGCCCGCTTCCGATAAATTATTGAACATTCGAAAGCTCTGGGTGAGCGAGCTCGCGCCCGTCAGCTTGAGAGTATATTCATCGCCCCAAAACGCTTCCGCCGCGTTCCTGATCAAGGGCGTACTGAAACTGGAATGGTTGTAGTCGGCGCCCCCGAGGACATTCAGTACGCTGCGTTCATTCTTCACCGCGTGCAATCCGAAACCACCGCCAATCACAAACCGCAGGTCCAGATTCTGGAACTTGTCATACTCGTAATCGTTAAAGACATTCACAAACAGGCGCGGGCTCACGTTGCGGTCATAGCCGATTCCGCCGCGAACCGCCTGGGCGGTGCTGGCCGTCTGGCCGCTGATCAAAGCCGAGGCCTTGATCAAATTGAAATCGAGGGAAATCTTGTCCGTTCTCGTCACCCGCGCCGCGCCAAAAGCCGTCGTGAATGTCGAGGTCTGTGCATTGCCGCTGGTGCCGGCCCAACCGACGCTGCCGCCGCCGGACCAAAGCTGAAGCAAGCCCGGATTCAGCAGCCGCTCATAGGCCTTCTGTTCGCCGGCGTCGCGGATAGCCGCGACATCGCCCGGGCTCACATCCACCTTGGCATCCTTGGTGGTGATTTCCACTTTCTCGTCACTGGGAGCCACCCTGCCCAACAGGGTCTTTCCGTCTTTGAGGACCACATTGACCGGTTGATCCGATTGGACGGACGCCACCTTGTCCCAGGGCGCGGTAACGACTCCGAAGTTGTCGGTCCTGATGGTGATCGTCTTGCCGTCCTGCTTGACGATGGCGCCGGTGACGCGATCGCCGTTCTTCATCACTACCTGGTCCGCCCAGGCGGCGATCGAGAATAGGCCTGCGAACGCCACCAACCCGGACAGTTTCTGCAACTTCATCGCCGGACAGCCTCGGGCGAACTCAGTTGAGAGGTGCAGTTGGGGCAGCGCGTCGCGGCGATGGGGATTGGCGTACAGCAGAATTGGCAATCCTTGGTGGTTGGCGCAGCCGGCGCCGGCGCGGGTTTCTTTTGCAGCTTGCTGACTTGCCGCACGGTCACGAAGATCACAAACGCGACGATCAGAAAATTGATCACCGTATTGAGGAACTGGCCGTACGCGATAACCGGCGCAGCGGCGGCTTTGGCGGCCGCCAGCGTCGCATAGGACTGGCCATTCAGACTGATGAACAGATCCTTGAAGTCCACATGGCCCAGAACCAGGCCTATAGGAGGCATCACAATGTCGTTCACCATGGAGGTGACGATGGCGCCGAAAGCGGCGCCGATGATCACGGCAACGGCCAGATCGAGCACGTTGCCCCGCATTACGAATTCTTTGAAGTTCTTCAGCATTTTTCCGTTTCTCCCATCACTAGCGGGTAAACCACTCCTGCAATCGCAGCTCCCACAATCGGCGCCAGCCAGAATAGCCACAGCTGCTCCACCGCCCAGCCGCCGACGAACAGCGCCGGACCCGTGCTGCGTGCGGGGTTCACCGACGTATTCGTAACCGGAATTCCGACCAGGTGAATCAGCGTCAAGCCCAACCCGATGGCGATGGGCGCGAACCCCTGGGGCGCGCGCCGGTCCGTGGCCCCGAGTATAATCATGAGGAACATGAACGTCAGCACCACCTCAGCCACCAGGCACGCCACCAACGAATACCCGCCAGGTGAATGCGCGCCGTAACCATTGGAAGCGAACCCGCCAGCTAGATCGAATCCCGCTTTCCCGCTGGCGATCACGAACAGAACCGCCGCCGCGGCGATGGCACCCGCCACCTGCGCGACGACATAGGCCGGCAAGTCCGACGCCGGAAACCGTTTGCCGACTACCAGGCCCACCGAAACCGCCGGGTTTAAGTGGCAACCCGAAACGTGGCCGATGGCGAACGCCATGGTCAGCACCGTCAACCCGAACGCCAGGGCCACGCCCAGATAGCCAATGCCAACATTTGGAACTGCGGCGGCGAGAACCGCACTGCCACACCCCCCGAAGACCAGCCAGAACGTACCGATGAACTCCGCCAACGCCCTCTTGGTTAAAGGCACAATGTAGCCTCCCGATCAGAATTGTTCTAGATAGCCTGTGGACCGCTTACGCGCGGAACTGCGCGGTCCCAGGCATCCAAATATCATATATCGGGTTGCGCGCGCGAAGCTACAAAAATGCGCAAACTCGGCCCTAATTCCTGGCCACGTTTACGTAGTAGAGATCCGTCGCCACCTGGAACTGGTCCTTGGAAAGCGGCGACTCCATGCTCTGCCAGGTGGTGGTGGTGGGTCGAACCACCTGCCAGTGGTCCTTCCCTCCCACGCGCACCGGCATGGCGAACCCCGGCTCGTCGGCTTTCCAGCGATAGGAGACGGTGCCCTTGGCGTCGTCGAAGGTCAACTCCAGGGTTGGCAGCGCGCTGTGGCGCAGGTACTGATCGAAGACCGGCGTCAGGTTGATCCCTGTCTTCCGGTTGAAGTACTCCACCACATCCTCGGTCATGATGTTCCGATACTTGAAGCGCTGGTAGTAACCGCGGAGTAGCGCCCACCAGCGGCGGTCGTCGTCCACCACGCTCCGCAAAGTATTGAGGAACAGCGCGCCCTTGAAGTACATGTCCTGCGGCGGTGTGGCGTTGACGCCGCGCGGGGCGATAATCGGCTGGGCGTTGGCGACTTTCGATTTGTACCCGTTGGTGTACTTCAGCCCGTCCTCGCGCCCCCACATATATTCCACGTAGAGGCACTCCAGGTAGGTGGCCCAGGCTTCGTGGATCCACATGTCGGACTGGTCGGCCGCGGTGACGCTGTTGCCGAACCACTCGTGCGCGCTTTCGTGGACGATGATGAAGTCGAACCTGGGGCTGATGCCGACGCCCGTCCAGTCGCGCTCCAGGTAGCCGTTGGCGAAGTGGTTGCCGTACGTCACCGCGCTCTGGTGCTCCATGCCGGCGTAGGGCGCTTCGATCAACTTGTAGCCGTCCTTCTGGAACGGATACCCGCCGAAGTAGTGCTGGAAGGCCTCCAGCATGCCCTTGGCCTGCGCGAATTGCTTGCGGGCCTTCTCCAGGTCTTCGGGCAACGCGTAGAAATCGAGCGGCAGGTCGCCGAGCCGGTCGGCGAAGTGCAGGTAGTTGCCGATGTTCAGCGAGACGTCGTAGTTGTTGATGGGGTAGTGTACGCGCCAATCCCAACGTGTGTATCCATCGCCGAGATCGGTCTTGCCCATGAACTGCCCGTTGGAGACATCCACCAATCCGTTGGGAATGGCGACGCTGATCCGCATGTTCTCGACCTCGTCGCGCCACTGGTCCTTGTTGGGCCACCACAGGCTGGCGCCGATGCCTTCGCAGGCGGTGTTGATCCACGGATGCCCGGACGGATCCTGGCGGAATGCGATGCCGCCGAACCGGCCCGTCTCCACCGGGTTCCCCGAGTAGTAGAAGTCGATGGTGTACACGCGGCCGGCGCGCAGCGTCTCCGGGAAGTCCACGAAGACGGCGCCCGAATCGCGCTGGTATTGGAGCGCGGTTGAGCCGAGGAGAATCTTGTCGACTTGGAGCGCTTCATGCAGGTCGAGCTGGATGCGCGTGCCGTCCTTGAGCATCTTGAAGCGGATGGTGTTCTTGCCGCCGATGAACTTCTTTTCGGGATCGACACGGATGTCCAGATGGTAGAAGAGGAGGTCGTTGTTGGCGCGATACGGCCCGTACTCGCCGCGCAGGATGTCGGCGTGGGTGGGAGCGGGCGCCGCCGCGCACGTCCAGCCAAGAAGAACACCCAATGCCAAGGTGCCGTAGGCCCGGTCGCACATGACGCTACCATATCATGTAATGCAGCACCGACCGAAGGGGCGCTATCGGCAAATCGTGGGGCAGCCAATCCTGGCTGCCGCCGGCTTTCCAGCCGGCGCAAAGCCGCCTGAAAGGCGGCTGCGGGCAATTGCCCGCCCCACCGCGGATGCCTACAGGTAATTCGCGCCGCCGCACATGCCGGGGTTGTGGCAGGGACCGCCGTTCGGGCAGGAGGGCGGCTTCGGCGGTTCCGCCGCATTCAAGCCGGTGGCGTGCGCGGCAAAAGTGGAAAGCTCCTGCTTCAGGTGCTTCTGCCCGCAGGAGGGGCACTCAATCCCCGGCGCTTCCGGGATCATCCGGCGCACCAGCTTCTCGAACTTGGTTCCGCAATCTTCGCAACGGTATTCGTAAATCGGCATGGCAATCTATTCCATTATAAGCGTACAGATGCGGTCCATCACGCCGCGCACCTCGGCCGCGCGCCCGTTGTAGTTGTTCACCAGGATGGAAAAAGCCACCCAGGCACCGTCGGGCCGCTCGATATAGCCCGAAAGCGCGCTGACGTGCGAGAGAGAGCCGGTCTTGGCATGCACTCGTCCAGCCACGGCGCTCTCCCCGAAACGCGCGCTGAGCGTCCCATCCTGGCCGCCCACCGGCAGCAGCGAAATCCAGTTCTCGCGCGCCGGCGAGCCGTACATGAACCGCAGCAGCTTGACCACGGTGGCGGGTGTCACCAGGTTGAGGCGCGCCAGGCCCGAACCATCCGCCAGGTTAAATGCTTCGGGGTCGATGCCGGCCTCGGCCAGGAACGCCTGCATCTCCGCGATGCCGGCTTCGATGCTGCCCAGGTTGCGGCGGGCGCGCCCCACCGCGCGCAGCGCCAGTTCCGCATGCAGGTTCTGGCTCGCCTTGGCGGTGATCCGCAGGTCTTCGATCAGCGGCGCCGAGACCCGCCGCGCCAGTTCAACGCCCGAAACGGCGCCCCGCGGCGCAAGCGCCTGAGTGAGGTCCGGTGTTTCGTTGGGAAAGGCGTGCCGCGCCGTAGCGCCGCCAACGACGGAGACGCCGCGCGCTTCGAGCGCCTGGCGCAGGGCCTGGGCGGCGTATAGGGCCGGATCTTCGATGGCCAGCACGAGTTCTTCGCCGCGGTCGCGCCGCGGGATCGTTCCCCACAGCCGCACCTGGAGACTGCCCGGATCGCGGTGGAAATGAAGGCTCCGCTCGCCACCCGCCGCCACCGTGCGGATGCGGTTGTCCACCTGGTAATACTCGAGCGGCGGGTTCCAAGCCAGCGCGGCCGGGTCTCCCTCACGCGCGCCCGGGTGGACCGCGAGGGTGGCGGTGTTGTCGTTGACGGTGAGGGCCGAGACCGGCGCGCCGTAGTCGTATTGCGGGTCGTCGATGGACCAGCCCTCCGCGAACGGCTGCCACAGGTACCAGGTATCGTCGCCCACGATACCGCCATCGATGCGCTTCACACCGCGCGCGGCCACCTGGTCCGCCAGGTCCTCGATGGCCGCCAGCGGATTGCCGGTCACGGGACCCATGCGGTAGGGGATGGCGCGCGCCGACAAATTGGGATCTCCGCCGCCCACCAGCCACAGCGAGCCGAGGATGCGGCCCTCGGCGTCGGGCGGGCTATCGGCGACGACGCGCGTCTGGAAGGTGGCCTCCGGCCCCAGCCGCGAAAGCGCCAGGGCGGTGGTGAACAGCTTGGTGTTCGAAGCCGGGACAAAAAAGCGATCGGGGTTCAATTCGTAGAGCGCCTTTCCGCTGCCGAGATCCACAATCTGGATTCCCCAGAAGGCCGTCCGGGCGGCAGCCGACGCCCCCAGCAGCTTCTCGATACTCTCCGGCAGCGATGCCGCGGACAACTGAGCCACCATCGCGAAAAGGAGAACGGCCCGGCAGCCCCGGCCCCGACCCGCAAAAGCGGCGGGTACCCCGCCCGGCCCCTGGCCCCCGTCTGGTCCCCGGCCCCCCCTCATTTCCCCGTGACCTTCGATTCCAGCAGAATCAGCGCCACCAGCACCATCACCATGCAGGTCCCGGCCAGGGGAATCCCGATTACTACGCCCACCCCCATTCCCGCCGCGGCATATCCGACGCTGGCCGGCGCCAGCAGGCCGCCCACCAGCGCCAGCGAGAAGATTCCGTTGAAGAAGCCGGGATGGTAGTAGGGGAACCGCCGGCCAATGGCCTCCGCCACCAGGGGATACATGCTGGCATAGCCGGCACCCAGGAAGAACGCGCCGGTCGCGGCGCCGAACGCGTTGTTGGTCAGGAACAGGATGAGGCAGCCGAACAACGCCGCCAGCACGCTTCCCAACAGCAGAACGCGGTGCCGCACGCGCGGCAGGATGGCCACCGATGCCATGCGGCCGGTCAACAGGAACAGCCAATAGAGCGCCAGTATGATGAGCGCCGCCTCGGGGCTCAGGCCCACGCGGCGGATCAGAAAAATCGGGAGCCAGCCGGCGACCGACCATTCGTTGCCGAACTGGAAAAACAGCAGCGCCGCGAACATTACGGCGGCGGGGCTGCGGAAATCCTTCAGCGCCTGCCGCAGTGTGGGCTGAACGCTTTCCAATCGGGTTGGGTAAGAGCTTTTTGCGTAGATTGCGGCGAATATCGCGGGAACCACCGCCATGAATCCCAGCAGGCCGGGCACGTAGGAGGTGCCCGCCAGGAGCAAGGTAAAAGCCACCAGCAGGGTGGCCGTAAGACACCCCAGACCGTACCAGGCACCCCCCATGGTGGCCGTGCGGGCGGCGTCGGATTGGTAACTGGGCGAGATGGCGTGGAACAGGGCCATGTTCAGAAGGCCGGCGCCGATGCCCAGTACCAGCAACCCGGCCACCCGCCACCAGGGCGAAGCCGGCGGCGACACCAGCGCCAGGTAGGCCAGCGCCACACAGGAAAGCGCACAGGCTGACACCAGCAGGAAAGCCAGGCCGCGCCGCGCCATGATGCGCCGGGCCAGTCCCGCCGCCGCCACAACGCCCACGGCTACGCTGAGAAAGTAATTGCCCACCGCCGTGAAATCCGGCGGGTCCCGATGATATCCCCAAGCCGGCAGAATGGCTCCCAGCAACGCCAGCAGAAAACCGGAAAGCAGAAAACCCGCCAGGGCTTTCCCGCCTGCGTCGGCACTCTGGAAGCGTGCTTCGGCGTCGGAGGGTGGAAAACTCACAGGTCCGATTGTACCGTGGCAGGGGGCTTCGCCGGAGGACCATGGCCGTTTTTCCGAAAATGCGTAGCCGCTCCTACCGAATTCGGTAGGAAGAGGCGGTGTCGCCTTTTCGTATCAACGACTTGAGCGTGGCATCCGGCTTGCAAGCTGTCAATCCAGTTGGCTTAGAGGCTTTGTCAGCTTTGGTGCGTTGCCTCCATTTGGCTTAAACGCAACCCCGCCCCGGTCCCATCCGCCGGCGCGGGGTATTTTTTGGTCTGGTAGACTAAATCAATGCTATCAGCCATCAGCGGTCAGCTTTCAGCCCCACCGGCGCGCTGCTTTAGCTGTAAGCGGATCGCTGATAGCCGATAGCTTCATGACGGAACTCTACGCTGGCTGGATAGACCGATGGGAGCGCGACCTCGCCACGCGCGACACCAACCGGGTGGTCCGGCCATTTGATTGGGGCCTCGACTGGCTGGAGGACGTTGGATTCCCGTTCCTCCCCGCCGAGGCCGGCGGCGATGCGGCGGCTTCGGTTTCCCGCTTCTCGACGGAAGCGCTGAACGACTCGGACCGCTTCTACTCCTATGCGCCGGTTGGCGACTACCGATTGAGCCAAGGCCGGCTGACCTTCACCAGCCCGGCGAGGTCGCGCTACCCGGAGAACGATACGGTCAATGCGCTGTGGTTCCCCGCCCCCAAGGACCAGGGGCGTGCGCTGGTCGTCCTGCCCCAGTGGAACTCCGACGCCAACGGACACGTCGGTCTGGCCAAGCTGCTCAACCGGTTCGGCATCAGCGCCATGCGCATGACCATGGCGTACCACGCCGAACGCAAGCCGGCGGGGCTGGAGCGCGCCGAGTATCACGTTTCCAGCAATATCGGCCGCACCATCCACGCCTCCCGCCAGTCCGTCATCGACGCGCGCGCCTGCCTGGACTGGCTGGGACAACAGGGGTATTCGCGGGTAGGCATCCTGGGCACCAGCCTAGGCTCGTGCGTCGCCTTTATCGCCGCGGCGCACGACGCGCGCGTGCGGGTGGGCATCTTCAACCACGTCTCCATGTACTTTTCCGATGTGGTCTGGACCGGGATCTCCACCCAACACGTGCGCCAGGGCTTCGGCGATATGGTCAGCCAGGACGATCTGCGGCGCTACTGGTCGGTGATCAGTCCGGCATCGTATTTGAAACGCTTTCAAGGCCGGGATATCGAGAGCCTGCTCATTTGGGCGGGACACGACACCAGCTTCCTGCCGGTTTATTCTCAACAGGTTCTACGGACCTTTCGGGAATTGAAACTGGCGCACCAGGTCTACAAGCTGCCCTGCGGCCACTACACCACGGGGCAGTTTCCGTTCAAACTTATGGACGGGCTGGCGATGTGCCGTTTTGCCGCCCGGCACCTGTAACCCAAACAGCGCATTATGGTTATCCGCAGGTCCACGGAAGATCATATTGACAAGCCGGGCACCTCGTGAGAGCATAAAAGCATCACTGGAAAAGGAGGTGGTCCAGCAACATGGAAAGTAACATACGACCGCGAGAGGTGGCCGACTTCTGAAGTCGAGCCTCTAATGTAGCCGATTCCGTCCAGTGGCGGGATCACGTTCCTGTGGACCGGCTGCCTCACGCGTCAGCTTAAGCCTCAGGTTGCACCTTTTGGCTACCCTCCCCCGTGGGCCCTCGGGGCTCACGGGGGTTCGTGTTTCCTGGTACACTGAATGTTTCGAAAGGATTCCCCCCAATAAAATGAAGGCCGGTATTCACCCCGCTTACAAGGAAGTTAACGTCATCTGCGCCTGCGGCCATACCTTCAAGACCAGTTCGACGCACAAGGGCGATATCCGCGTGGAAATCTGCTCATCCTGCCACCCGTTCTTCACGGGCCGCCAGAAGTTGATGGACACGGCGGGCCGCATCGATCGGTTCGAGAAGAAGTACAAGGCCACACGCGGCGACAAGAAGGCACAGGTACAGCCGACAGCGTAGTGGGGCGGCCATTCCTGGCCGCAGTCCCCTCTGGGGACGGCTTTCAGCCGGCGGAACCCGCTGGAAAGCGGGTCCGCAGCCTGGATAGGCTGCCCCACATCGCTTCCTACTTCTTTTCGCTTTGCTTGTGTAGTTTCCGCTCGCGGTCGCGCTCGGCCCGCCATTGGTCGTAGAGCGGCAGTTGGTCGGCGCTCAAGATGGCCTTGACCTTCTCGATCTGGCCGGTGTGAATGGCTTGGCCCTCGGCGTTCATCCTGTCGTGAATCTGGTGGAACTGATCCCTGGTCTGATCGAAGATCTGCTGCAACTGGTCGACCTGCCGGGCATCCAGTTTCAGGTGATCGCGCATATCCGCCACAATGTGCCTGCGGGCTTCCTCGGGATCGGGTCTCTTGGCATTGTTGGGAGCGGCAATCACGGAAACGTTATAGAGCCGGTAGGCAAAACCTCCCACCAGCACCCCGCTCATGAAAACCAGCAGCAGGGAGAGGAGCGCGGAAAACCTGGATTTCAACATGAGCCCTCACCGGCCTGCATCGGACAGTTCCAGGCGGACCGGGGCGACGTAATCCGGAGTATCCAAGGTGTTGGCATCCGCCAGCGCCTCGAGATAACTTTGCGAGTAGGAGGCCGAGTTGGAGCGTGGGATCGACATATACACGCCCAACGCAATGGAAAGCGCCACCGCCGCCGTTACAAATGCATTGGCCATGCGCTGGAATGAGAACGTGAAACTCTGGCGAGATTCGATCCGCTGCCAGAGAACAGGCATGAAATTCGCGCTGGGCTCCGGCGTGGGGCACGCGTCCCGGTATGCCCGCAACAGCGCATCGAACCTCTCATCTACGTTGCCGCGCATCGAATTCATATTACCTCTACTTCACCGGCTCTGGCCGGTTCCCTCTTTTGCTTCCGCCGACCCGTAAGCTTTCAGAACCCTTTGACGGGCTCTGAACAATCGTACCTTAAGAGCATTCTCGTTGACCTTATAAACCTTTTCCAATTCTTTCAACGAAAGCCCTTCCACTTCTTTGAGCATGAGCAAAATGCGATCCGCTTCCGATACA
>Ga0265316_10004850_pt1 | contig 13258 bp, 8 predicted proteins | sample 4522metaG_FD_202092 | JGI IMG/M metagenome (GOLD analysis project Ga0265316, IMG submission 202092) | Rhizosphere microbial communities from Carex aquatilis grown in University of Washington, Seatle, WA, United States - 4-5-22 metaG | ecosystem: Host-associated > Plants > Roots > Rhizosphere >... | reverse complement strand
GCGAACGGATGACCGCCAGTCTGCAGATACCAAAGGCGACCGGCCCGGCCAACCCTGCGGGGCTCAAGGCGCCGGCTCCCTCTCCCAAGCTGGCGGCCCGCGCGCCAAACATTCCCGTTCCAGCGAGCCACGTGCCACGCGAAGCAAGAAGAGTCGTGTCGGGCGCGGAGCGAGTTGACCTGCGCGAGAACGCCACCCGTGAGTCATCCCGTGGCGCGGCCGCGCCCAGCCCGCAACAAGTTGAGCTGACCCTGGGCCCCCATCCTCCCAAAGTGGAAGTCTGGATGGATGGCCAGAAGCGCTTCGATTTCGGGCCCCGACAGAACCGCATCGTGATTCCGTGGGACGGGCCTCACACCTTGGAATTCCGCAACGATACCTGCTGCAATCGCAAGGAGGTTACGGTCGGGCCACAAGCCTACCGGCCGCCCGGGGATCATCTTTACGTTAATCTAGACCCCAAACCCGCCCGCTTGTCGGTGAGCCTGCAGCCGGCGCGAGCCGACGCCAGCATCCTGCTACGCGCGGTGAACGATGGCCGGCCCAACCCCTGGCGCACGACGGTCCACCCCGGCGAAAGAGTTCCGGTTCCCTTTGACGTCGGCGATGAGATGCGAAAGAGTCTGGATGTCGTGGTCTTTCTTGGAGACAAAACCGTCACTGAGCGAGTCAACATCACCGCGGGAGAATCGCGGCAAGTAACCGTGCGGTTGGACCAGTAACGTGTGCGCGGGAATCGTCGTTCTTCTGCTCTTCCAGGCAGTACCCCAAGCCGTTCCATCGCCGGCAGCCGATGAGCTTCGGCGGGGCAAGATCTCCTTCGACCGCGGCGAGTACGGGCGGGCCATCGAGATCCTGCAGCCCCTGCTCTACCCTGAAATCCGCCTGGAGTCGGAAGGACAGATCGTTCAAGCCCACCGCATGCTCGGAGTCGCCGAGCTTTTTCAGGGGGACAACGACGCTGCCGCACAGGAGTTCCGCAAGCTTCTGCAACTGCAGCCGGACTACCGCTTCGATCCTTTGTTGGATCCGCCCCAGGTGGTGGACCTCTTCAATGGGGTACTGCGCGACCACGAGGCGGAAGTCGAGACCCTTGAGGCGAAGCAACGGGAGGCGGCGCGTGCGAGACAGCGCGACCGCGAACAGTGCGAGAAGCTGCGGGCCGGGCCCACGGTCATCGAGAAACGCTTCGGGCGCAATTCCTTCCTGATCAACTTCGTGCCGTTTGGCGCGGGACAGTTCCAGAATGGCCAACGGGGCAAGGGCTGGGCCTTCTTGGCGGCAGAGGCGACGCTGGCCGCGGCGTCGGTGGCGGCCTTGACCACCAACTTCGCGCTGTACGGGTTCCGGCCCAGGCGAGGTTGTCGCTACGACACCGGGGCCACCCCATGCCCGCCCGAGGACATCGACCACACCGACGAGAACCGGTCGCGCTGGCTGCTGCGCACGCAGGTGGCGACCGGCGCGGCGTTCTTTGCCGCCGCGGCCTGGGGCATCGTCGATGCCCTGTATCACTTCCGGCCTGAGAGTCCATTGCCGCTGGCGCCTCCCAACCAGCAAACCGCCAGCGTGCCGCGCCTGCTACCGGTCTTGGCGGGCAATACTATTGGCCCCGGTCTGTACTTCCGTTTCTGACCAGAAACAGGGAAACTGCGACCCATGGCGACCCTGCGCATCCACATGCCTGGAACGGGCGTGAAGGTGTACCACATCTACAAGAAACTCACTTCGCTCGGGAAAGGCGAAGGGGTCGACATCCTTCTGCCCGATCCCCTGTTGGCTGACACCCACGCTCACATCCATTTCGATGGTCGAGATTTCGTCGTCTCGGTCACCGACAAGGATGCGGACCTGCACATCAACGGCCGGCGGCGCAGCAAGCATCGGCTGGTCCAGGAGGATCGCATCCGGGTGGGCAGTGTGGAGCTGGAGTTCTCGCTCTATGACGAGCCGGTTACCGACGACGTCGCGGCCAAGACCATGGCCGAGCTGAACTCGTACAAACGCTTGTTCGAGTTCTCGCAGAAGCTGATGGAAAGCTACGAGCTCCCGACCTTGTTTGATCAGTTGCTCGATGTGGTGATTCAGGTCACCCACGCTGACAAGGGTTTCATCGTTCTGCTTGAGTCGGGCGAGCCGGTGGTCAAGGTGGCGCGCAACCTGCGCCGTGAAACCATCTCGGACGCCGTCAGCCATCTCTCGGACGCCATCCTGGCCAGGGTGATGGCGAGCAAGAAGCCGCTCATCATCTCGGACGCGCTCAACGACACCGACTTCAAGGATTCGCTCTCGGTGATGAATCTGCGCCTGACATCGGTGATGTGCGTGCCCTTGCTCGAGCGCGGCAATCTGATCGGGATCATCTACGTGGGCAACGACAACGTGGCCCAGCTTTTCGACGAGGCGGCGCTGGAAATCCTAACCATCTTCGCGGCACAGGCCTCGCTGCTGATTCGCAACGCACTTCTGGTAAATGAGCTGCAACTCGACAAGCGATCGCTGCAGGAACACGTCGAACGCATGCGCTTCGGAGAAATCCTGGGCTCCTCACCCGCCATGCAGGAGGTCTTTCGCAAGGTCGAACGGGTGGCCGGGACTGACATCACCGTGCTGGTCACCGGAGAAACCGGAACAGGCAAGGAGCTCATCGCGCGCGAGATCCACAACCGCTCGCCGCGTGCGAAGGGTCCCTTTGTCAGCATCAACTGCGGCGCGATTCCCGAGAACCTGCTGGAATCCGAACTTTTCGGCCATGTGCGCGGGGCCTTCACCGGCGCCGTGGCGAGCAAGCCGGGACGCTTCCAGGTGGCCAACAAGGGGACGCTGCTGCTCGACGAAATCGGCGAAATGCCGCTGGCCCTGCAAGTGAAGATCTTGCGCGCTCTGCAGGACCACACCGTAACTCGCGTGGGCGACAGCACGGCCGAGCCGGTGGACATCCGGGTCATCGCCGCCACCAACCGCGATCTCGAGGCCGACACCAAGTCCGGTCACTTCCGCGAGGATCTCTACTACCGGCTCAATGTCGTTCACCTGCACCTGCCGCCTCTGCGCGATCGCGGTGATGATGTGGTGGTGCTGGCGCGCTACCTCTTGTCGCGCTACGCGCAGGAGTTGGCCAGCAAGGTGCGCGGCTTCACGGCCAGCGCGATCTCCGCGGTCAAACGCTACCACTGGCCGGGAAACATTCGCGAGATGGAAAACCGAATCAAGAAGGCACTGGTGCTGGCTGACAAGGCTCTCATAGGCCCCGACGACATCGGCATCAACTCCGATGACTTGCCGGCCATTCTCACACTGGCCGAGGCGCGCGAGCGCTGGCAGCGTCAGTACATCAATGAAGTGCTCAGCCTCAACGGCGGCAACCGCACCCGCACCGCGCGTGACCTGGGTGTGGATCCGCGCACCATCTTCCGACACCTCGAACGCGAGGAATCGAGCCCTGGCACCGACGACATCCTGACCCCCGGCGACGACACGTGACGGTTCCCACTCATGGCCCAACCCGATTTCCACGGCGAGCCTGGCTGGCCGCCCTGCCCCTGTGGGTTTCAGCCTGCGTTGTCCCGGTGGCGCCACAGTTCCAGGATCCGGGAGGGAACTACTCACCGTTCGTGGCCAGCAGCGTTCCGAACGCTGGCGCGGAGCTGTTGATCTCGGCAGACAGCACAGACACCATTCAAGTCACTCTCGGCGACCCCAACCTGGACGACGTCCTCTGGGCTCGCTGGCTCATCGACTACCCGCCCTACGACTCGTCCATTTCGCGCCTGGCACGCGAGGACAGGCTGCCCCCCAGCGGCGCTGTCAATCGTGAGGCCATTCGCTTTGCACCTAGCTGCGCGGATGACCAGATCGTCTCGGGCCCTGCCGCACATCGGGTGACGCTGTCCGTGGCAGACCGGCCGTTCCTGTCCGTTGATCAAGCGCCGCCGGCCTTGCAGCTGGATTCAGTGCCGCTCGATGACTTCGTGGTTCGCACAACCTGGATAGTGGATCTGTCGTGCCCGTAGGGCGACCTGCAGTCGCCCTTTCGATGAAGTTTGACAAGCTGCCCGCGGCCTCGTAGCCTTAACCCACTCGCCGGCGCTCCGGCGACGCGCGCTCCTCGCTGGGAGCCCCCTTGACGGGCAGGGGCGGATTTCTCGTCGTCCCCCAAGAACCGTGTCTTTCTCTACCAAACCACCACCGCAAGAATTCCGGCAATACCGCAGACTGGTTTCCTGGACGATTCTTTCGCTCATCGCGCTCGGCAGTCTGTATCTCTTGCTGTCGGTGAGCGTGAGCCTGTACCGGCGACGGCACGCGCTCACAACCGGCGACGCGATCAGCGCCCTGGTTTCTAACGCGGAGATGGCCAGTTGCTTCCGTGAGCTGCGCGACGTATCGGTGGCGCTGCGCAAGTACCTGGAACGATCCCATCACCTTCTCGCCAACGACGACGCCGATGAACTGCAGCGCTGGGCTGACGAGGGCGCGGTTTGGCGGACGCAATGGATTGGGCTCGGACGACGCTGTCGGCTGGTGGCCGGAACCCACCAGGTGCGCCGGGAGATGGAAGCCATGGCCGCCACGCACGAAGAACTAGGGAACATCCAAACCACGTACACCGAGGCTCTCAAGCGTTTTGCCAAAGACTTGGTTCCGCGCTTGGGCCGTCTCGACAAACGCCTTGCGAAACTCGGCGACGCCATCGGTACGACCGGCGCGCCATCAGGAGATCAGGAATGAACGATCAAGCAGAAGTCAGAGACAATACCGAAACCACGTCGCCCGCCGCCGCTGCGGCCAGTGACAGCCCGGTCGAAAAGAAGACCTCCTTCGCCGACCTGGGCCTTCGGCCCGAAGTCTTGCAGGCCATCGCCGACATGGGCTTTTCCGCGCCCATGGAGGTGCAAAGCGCGACCCTTCCCCTGGTGCGTGCGGGCCGCGACATCATGGTCCAGTCGCGCACCGGCTCGGGCAAGACCGCGGCCTTCGGAATTCCGTTCGCCGATGGCATGGTCGACCCCAAGCAGAAGTCGGTGCAGGCCATCGTGCTTCTGCCCACGCGCGAGCTGGCATTGCAGGTGGCGGCCGAGATCGCGCGCATCAGCGCCCAATCGGGGTTGTCGATCGTTCCCGTGTATGGCGGAGCGCCCATGGGGCGGCAGATTGAGCAGCTGCGCGCCGGCGGGCAGATCGTGTGCGGCACGCCGGGACGGATACTCGATCATTTGCGACGCGGGACTCTGCACCTGGACAAGGTCAAGTGCGCCGTGCTCGACGAGTGCGACGAAATGCTCTCCATGGGATTTCAGGAAGACATCGAGGCGATCCTTGAGCGCACGCCGCAGGAGCGCCAGACAATGCTGTTCTCGGCCACCCTGCCCGAAGGCATCCAGCGAATCGCACGCCGCTACATGCGCCAGCCGGAGATGGTGGCCTTGTCGCCCGACTTCGTGGGCGTGCACGAGATTCGCCACATCTACTACTCGATTCCCGGCGGGCAACGCGAAGCCGAACTTTCGCGCGTGCTCGCCTTCGAGAATCCCGATCGCGCGCTCATCTTCTGCAACACGCGCGAAGAAACCGGCCGGGTCGCCGAGTTCCTGCGCCGCCAGGGACTGGATGCCGAAGCCATCTCCTCGGATCTGTCGCAGTCAGAGCGCGAGAATGTCATGGGCCGCATGCGCGCCGGCAGCATCCGTTTCCTGGTGGCCACCGATGTGGCTGCGCGCGGAATCGACCTGGAAAAACTGCCTTGTGTGATCAACTACACCTTCCCGGACTCGCCCGAGTCGTACATCCATCGCACCGGTCGAACCGGGCGAGCCGGGCGCTCCGGCCACGCCATATCGCTCATCGGTCCCACCGAGGTCGGGTCGTTCTACTACCTCAAGCTGCTGTACAAAATTCAGCCCGAGGAGCGCGCCCTGCCCTCAGAGGCGGAGGTGCGCTCAAAGCGTGAAGGCGAGAGCGTCTTGCGACTGCGCGGCCTCTTGCCTGGCGATGTGAGCCCCGAATGGCGCGCGCTGGCCCGGCGGATAATGGGAGCTGGCGACGGTGAACGACTGATTGGCTGCTTGCTTCGTGAGGCACTGTCCGAGAAGGAAACAACTGTCGCACAGGTGGTGCCGCTTCGTCAGGACAGCGGCGGACATGCCGAAACTTCGCCATCGGAGAAGGTCAGCGACGAACCGCCCCGTCCCGCCCGCGAGCCGGCCGAGCCACGTCATGGCGGCTACCGGGATCGCGAACATTCTGGGCCGGGTCGCGGCCGCCCCCCGCGGGATCGCGAGCGCCCCTCATCGGATCGGCCGCGGTTCGGTGGAGAACGCCACGAGCGAGTCGAACGAAGCCCGCGACCTGAGCGAGCCCCGCGCCCTTCGCAGCCAGCGGCTGTTGGCGGAGCGCCGTCGGGCGATGGCCGCGAATTCTGGGAAGTCTGGAGCGAAGAAGTCGGGCGCACGCCATCGGCAAGCCCCGCTCCTGCGCCGGAGACGACCGAGACGCCTAGCCAAGCGCCGCTTGCCGACAGCCCGCCGCCTGTAGCCAGCTTGCAAGCTGCAACGCCCAGCTACCAGGCCCCTGCCGCTGGTCAGGTTCGGCTGTATCTCAATCTGGGTCGCAAGGATGGAGCCACGACTGACGAGATCGTGGCATTGCTGGCCAGCACAGGCGTGTCGGTGCCGGCAACGTCTATCGACACAATGAACACGCACAGCTACATCAACGTCGATGCTGCCGACGGTGAAAAGCTGTGCGCGGGGTTGGTTGGCAAGGAACGCAACGGGCGAGCGATCATGTGCGAGCCCGCCAGGCCGCCAAGGCGGAGGTAGACAAGGGAGGTGCGGGCGCGCTGAAGCTGGGGCGGGCAACCTGCGCTGGTGGCCCGCGTACTTCGTCGCACTGTCCCTACCCGCAGGTGCCGGTGGCGCCTCCGCGTCCGGAGACTGTTGTACAGGTCAGGCCGGTGTCGCAGCTGCTATTGGAACAGCACGGCTGTCCGCTGCCGCCGCAGGGTTCGCAGGTCAGGCCGGCATCTGTGGTGGGGCAGACCTGCTTGCCCGCGGTGCAGAAGCTGCCGCGACCACCCACTCCGATGCCCGCACAGCAGGGATCGCCCGACTCGCCGCATGAGCCGCCGTCACCGACGCAGGCCCCAGCCTGGCACACGCCGTTGTTGTTGGGACAAGCGGAGCCCGCCGCCACGCACGTACCGTAGGCCCCAGTAGTGCCGGAAGTGCAGCAACTATCGCCGGTGCAGAGATTGCCTGGGCAGCAGGAATTGCCCGCGACTCCACAAGTTTCGCAAGTGAATCCTCCAGCCCCCGAAACGCAGACCACACCAGCAGCCGTGCACGTGCGGGCCGTGACTGCCCCAGTGCCACAGCAAGGCTGGCCAATGTCACCGCAAGCGGCGCAAATAGGCGCAGTCGTGCTTCCGTTGCAGGCCGTACTGGGGGCTGTGCAGGTGCGGGCCGTCACTACCCCACTCCCGCAGCAAGGCTGGCCAACACCACCGCACACAGCGCAAATACCTGCAACCGTGGATGCGTTGCAGGCCGTACCGGGGGCTGTGCAGCTCTGGGTTATGCCTGTCCCGCAGCAGGGTTGGTCCAGAGCACCGCAGGCGACGCAAGTCGAGGGTCCTGCATCGCTGGTGGCGCAGACAACATTCCCGGCCGTACAGATAGTGCCGCAGCACGGACCACCCAGGGCACCGCAAATTCCCCCGTCTGACGCGCAAACGCCTTGCTGGCAGAGGCCGCCCCCGTACGCAGGAGCGCAGGCATTCCCGGTTGCGATACACAACATGCCGCCGCGCCCGGAGGCGCAGCAGCCTCCCTCGTTGCAAATCGCACCTGGGCAGCAAGCCTGGCCAGCAGCGCCGCAGGTTGGCGCGTCCCCAAGCACCCCGGCATCGCCGCTGCTGCCGCCGATTCCGCCGATCCCGCCTGCACCGCCAGCCGAGCCACCGACGGGTGCATCCGGCTGCGCGACAGGGACGTCTGGCACCCCGGCATCAGCAATGGTGCCGCTGGCGCCGCCCATTCCGCCGGTGCCTCCAGTGGCAACCGGCGCGTCGATGTTGGCCGTGCCCCCGGTTCCGCCGGCGCCTCCAGTGGCGACCGGCGCATCAATTTTGACCATGCCGCCGGTTCCGCCTGCGCCCGCTGGCACGTCGAAGGAGTTGGCAGGCGCATCGAAGCCCTGCGAGCTGGAGTCAGAGACTTGCGTCCCCGCGCGATCAGCGGCGTTGACGTCTGACGCTTGCCTATCGGCAGACATGTCGCCTGCGCGGTTCAGGTCTGTCAGCGCGCTGACATCCCTCGCAGCGCCGTCAGCTGAACCGAGGCACTCGTCCACGTTGGGCTTGTTGCAACAGAAGCCGAGCACATTGCCAACCGCGCCCACGCACCGGTAGCCCAGCGGACAGCCATTGTCGTCCCTGCAGTCCAGTTGACTGGGATCGACCTTGGGATTGAGCGTGCAGGCGGCAGCCAGCATTAGTGCCAACGCTGCCCAAAATGTGCTCCGACGCTGCATGGGCTAGAAACTCCCCTGCAATACGGCGCCGGTTCCACCCGGCAACGGCATAGGCAGCAGGCTGACAGAATCGGACGCGGGTGGGTGGGCCGCTCGGTGTCCGAGGTAATACATCGCCCCGCCAGCCGCTAGCGCAGCCGCTCCCGCGCCGTAGCCCACCCATTGCAGACTCTCGAACAACTTGCCGCGGTCGTAGGTGGTCCTGCTGTAGCTGCGATGGGCTGCGTCGGATGTCATGTCGTTGGCGACGTTGTGAGTCTCGATGCCGAATATCACGCCGGCGATCAACGCCGCGGCTCCCATGGAGCCAGTCACGATTCCCGCGGTCCGCAGCGACACGCCTTTGCTATCCAGGGACGGCTGGCTTGGCGCGGCCACGACGAGGCCGACCGGAGTCGTGGCTTCAGTTGCCGCGGGAGGCGCCGGCGTGTTTGTCACGGGAGGCCCGATTTGGGCCTCGGCCGGTGGCTTCGCCGGCGTCGGTGGCGTCGCGGGCGCCAATGGCGTCGCGGGCGTCACGGGGCCCGGCGGCTTCACGGGCACGGCCGCGGCTGGCACCGCCGTGCCATCTTGCTCGGCCTTCATGGTCTGGCACTCGGCGATGTGCCCATTCACCTCGGCCTTTTCCTCAGCCGACAGGTCCTTGGCCTTTCGCAGAAACTCACGGAAGCGCAGGATCGCCTCGGTGAACTTACCATTCTGTTCGTAGCACCGCCCCTGGTTGTAGATGTAGTTTGCGTCCCCGGTCTCGACGAACAACTGAGACAACAGATCCACGCCGGCCTGAAAGCGGCCCGCCAGACAATCGCTACGTGATTGGCTCTCTCGCGGATCCGCAGGTTGCGCACGCGCCGGCGTGATCACAAGAAGAAACGCCCCGGCCGCCAGCAGCCCGCCCAGGCAGCCAGGTGCCGTCATCTTCGCGGCATGGCGAGTATGCATAGTCGCTCCGTCACAGATATAGGCGCTGCGCTCGGTGCGTGTCAAACGACGACGGGGCCTGATTCGGATCAGGGGTGCTCGTGGCGACGCCGAATGAGGTGCACGGGCAACAGCACCAGCAAAATGATGAGAATCCAGAACCGGTACGGCAGACAACTCCGGGGCGCCGCTGGTCAGCACCGTCTTCATATCGCGGTCGGCGCGTGTCAAGCGCGGACGGGGCGCATTGTGGGCAGTGCGGGACGCCTTGACGCGCGCGCGGAAACGCGGTCAAATCCCGGTCGGCAGGGGACTTCATCGTGATCGGTCTGCGCCTCAACAACTACGAACTCGTTTCGGTCATCGGCGAAGGTGGAATGGGCGCCGTGTACCTTGCGCGCCACACCTTCACCGGGCGCAAGGCCGCGGTAAAGCTGCTGCACCCACAGTTGGCGCAGGACCAAGTGCTGGTGACCAGATTCATGAACGAGGCGCGCGCCACTGCCGCCATCGGTCACCCCCACATCATCGACATCATCGACGTGGGCTTCCTGCCCGACGGCCACACGCCTTACCTAATGATGGAGCTTTTGCAGGGCGAATCGCTCGCCGCGCGCTTGCAGCGCGAGCACCCGCTGCCGATCCACGAAGCCGTCGAGATCGCGTGCCAGACCGCATTTGCACTTTCCGCGGCGCACGCTGCCGAGATCGTGCACCGCGATCTCAAGCCCGACAACCTGTTCCTGGTCCCCGATCCGTCGATGCGCCCCCTGCACATGCGCGTGAAAGTGTTGGACTTCGGTATCGCGAAGCTGCGGGGCGATCTCTCCTCGGGATCGATCAAGACGCGAACCGGTACCATCATGGGGACGCCGCAATACATGTCGCCTGAGCAGTGTCGCGGTCTCGCCGAGCACATCGATCATCGCACCGACATCTACACGCTCGGCATCATCATCTATGAGATGGTATGTGGCGCCCCTCCCTTCGTGAGCGAGGGACTGGGCGACATGCTGGTCATGCACTTGAGCCAGGAGCCCGTACCTCCGCGCACGGTGAACCCAGACGTGCCGGAGGCGCTTGAGGCAACTATCATGCGCAGCCTGGCCAAGGATCCGAACCAGCGTTTTGCGTCGATGGCCGACTTTCAAGAGGCGCTGCGACCCGGGAACAGACTATCCACTGGACCCACCGCGGCCATTGCCGCGCCCTCTCGGGTCCCTGATCAAGTGCCCGTGCAAAGGACGGTCGCACCCGCAGGCGATCCCCAGACGTCTTCATGGGTAGAGGCGCCTGTCACCACGCTCACTTCGACCGTGGGGCAGGTCGCGAGTGGCGCGACAAAACAGATTTGGCGTCGCCTGCCACGGGCACACCGGGCTGTTCTGGCCGGGGGCGTGCTGGTGGGTGCCGCGCTTGTGGTCGTCGGGATTGTGGCGCACAGGGGCCAGCAGGCGACGAGCGCAGCGTCTGTAGCACCCTCGCCGGCGCCCATTGCGGTTCCCGTTGTGCCCCCCACGGCACCGGTTGCGCCGACCGCAGCGCCACCAGATGCCTCACCTTTGCCCGCACCAGCGCATGCCACAGTAGTGGCCGCCGATCAGTCTCATCCCGTCGACCACAAAGACAAGCGTCCCGACAAAGCGGGCGCAAAGAAGGACGCAAAGAAAGTGGCCGCGGTCGCTCAGCCTACGCCCCAACCTTCGCCCAAGAAAGCGCTGCAGCCTCCTCCGCAACAAGCTCCGAAAAAAGTTGAGCGGTGGTGACCACCCTTGCCAGAGGCTACTTGAACAGGTCTGCGCTCGCGAGAACCGAAGACGAACGGACGCCATCGACGAGTTGATTAAGATAGCCGCCAGCGATCAGGACCGCACCGCTGGACAACCGGGTTGCCGTGGCAGCTTCCCTTGCCGCGGTCATGCTGCCGGCGGTGGCCGTGAATGTCCCGGCCACTGGGTCGTATAGCTCCGCGCTCGCGAGGTCCGCTAAAGACTGATAGCCGCCGGCGATGAGCACCTCGCCGCTGACCAACAAGGTTGCCGTGGCAGATGCCCTTGCCGCGGTCATGCTGCGGGCGATGGCTGTGAATGTCCCCGCCGCTGGGTCGTATAGCTCTGCAATTGTGCCGCCGGAGCCGCCGGCGATGAGCACTTTCCCGCTAAGCAACATAGTTGCCGTGTGCGTATACCTTGCCGCGGTCATGCTGCCGGCAGTGGCCGTGAATGTCCCCGCCGCTGGGTCGTATACCTCCGCGCTCGCGAGACCGGTGAACGAGATGATTCCGCCAGCAATGAGCACCTTCCCATTGCCCAACAACGTAGCCGTGTGGCTTGACCTTGCCACAGTCATGCTGCCCGTGGTGGCAGTGAATGTCCCGGCCACTGGGTCGTATAGCTCCGCACTCGCAACGCCCGTTTGCACGTAGCCGCCATCGGTGGACACGACGACGTATCCGCCAGCGACAAGCACCATCCCGTTGCCCAACAACGTAGCCGTGTGGCTTGTCCTTGCCACAGTCATGCTGCCCGTGGTGGCAGTGAATGTCCCGGCCACTGGGTCGTATAGCTCCGCGCTCGCATCACCATAGTAGCTACCGCCGGCGAAGAGCACCTTCCCGCTCTGCAACAAGGTTGCCGTGTGCGATAGCCTTCCCTCGGTCATGCTGCCGGTGGCTGTGAAAGCCCCGGCCACAGGGTCGTATACTTGCGCGCTCGGATTACCCCAATCAGCAGCACCGCCGGCGACAAGCACCTTCCCGTTGCCCAACAACGTCGCGGTGTGGTCAAACCTTTCCAAGGTCATGCTGCCAGTTTCCGTGAAGATCCCTGGCACCACCGTCGCCGACGCAGTTGCTGAAGACCCGGCCAAGTTGGTCACCGTCAGCGTGTAGGTCGTGATCGCAGTGATAGGGCCCGTGGGTTTTCCAACGTCGTTGGTCAAGCTGCCAATGCCCTGATCCACTGTGCCGGTCCCGGCGGAGAACTCCGCTGTCAAAGTCACGCTGCCACCAATGTTGATCGCGGCTGGGCTGGCGACAAAACTCGAAATCAAGGGCAGAGGCACCACTGTCACCGTCACCTGCGCGGACACGGAGCCGTTCCACGTCAGCGTGTATGTCGTGGTCTGGGTTGGCGCAACCACTACGGAGGTCTGGCCCAAGACCGAGCCAACATTTTGATCGATCGATAGACTCGTTGCATCCGACACGGTCCAACTGAGCGTGCTGACCGAGCCCACTGAAATCGTCGTGAGCGACGCCGAGAAACTGGTGATCGGTACTATTGGCGGTGCATCCCGCTGGTCAGAAGGAACAAGGCCATCTGACTGCAGCGGAGCGTCCCTGCCTGCATCGTCACCAATACTGCTTCCGGCATCAAAGCTGCCACCTGTGCCGATTCCCGTGCCACCGCCTGTTGCTCCAGCGGAACCACCTGTGTTCGTCCCTCCGGTCGCTGCGCCATCCGCTCGCGTGCCGCCGGCGCCAGCGCTTCCGCCTGCATCTCTGCCCCCTGTGGCAACCGGCGCGTCGCTGGCATCCCCGCCGCCGGTCTCGTTCCCATCACCTCCGCTGTCGTGCGAACCAACAAGAACGCCCGCATCTGTGCACCCTGCGACAGCCTTGAGAGCCACGTCGATCGGCCCGGTTTTCGCGCCGGCCTTGATGGTGACCGAGACCGTGGCCGTGCCGACCAGGCACCCGTTGCTGTCATAGGCTTGCACTGTCAGGGAGACAGGCGAATTGCTGGCTGGCAGGTCGGGAAACTCCAGCACCAAGGTCGTTCCGCCGTCGCCCGCAAACAGCAAC
>Ga0265316_10004848_pt1 | contig 13259 bp, 7 predicted proteins | sample 4522metaG_FD_202092 | JGI IMG/M metagenome (GOLD analysis project Ga0265316, IMG submission 202092) | Rhizosphere microbial communities from Carex aquatilis grown in University of Washington, Seatle, WA, United States - 4-5-22 metaG | ecosystem: Host-associated > Plants > Roots > Rhizosphere >... | reverse complement strand
TAGAACAAATTAAAACTGAAAAAATAGAGATATGGATTAGGCTTGAATATTTGAATACAAGTAGTTCAATTCAAATTTATAACATATTAAAATATGCAAAAGAAAATCCATGGAAAAAGAATATTTTGGTAAAATGGTTCTATGATATGAACGATGAAGATGGCTGTGAAATGGGAAAAGATTTTGAATCACTGTTAGAATTGCCTTTTGAATTTTACAATTTCCTCGATCTGTAAAAGTTTCAATTAATGAGTAATTATATTAAATTTTACTGACATGAAAAAGATATATATATTATGGCCTTACTCATTAATTTTATTGGGATTTGTATTAATGTTTACAAACCCAGTCAGTATTTATGCCAGCAATCCTTCGAATACTGTGACCGACATAGACGGTAATGTTTATCATACTATAACCATTGGTACCCAGGTATGGATGGTTGAGAACCTGAAAACGACAAAATACAGCAATGGCGACTCTATCCCTGAAATTGCCGATGGTAAGAAATGGAGTAACCTAACGACTGGAGCTTATTGCAATTATCATAACGAGACGAAAAATTCAACAACATATGGCAGATTGTATAACTGGTATGCAGTGAATGACAGTCGGAATATAGCTCCAATTGGCTGGCACGTACCAAGCGATGCAGAATGGACGACTTTGATTATCTATTTGGGCGGTGAGGATGTTACCGGCGGCAAACTAAAAGAAAAAGGCACAACCCATTGGCAAAGCCCTAATACAGGTGCGACCAATGAAACAGGTTTTACAGCACTTCCGGATGGCAATCGTGGCAACGATGGGACATTCAACTACATTGGAAACTACGGTTTCTGGTGGAGCTCTACCGGGTACTATGCTCACGATGCCTGGTACTGGTATGCTTACTATAATTTCAGCAATGTATTCAGACACTTCAACAATAAGGTTATTGGGTTTTCTGTTCGTTGTATAAGAGATTAATTTAATTGATTATTTGACTAATTGGTACTCTCATGTCCTCAAATCCGGGGGATTGAATTTAACTTCCTGATTTTAATTAAGGCAATACCCAAACCCTGAAAGCTGTTTTTTAATTCCTTATAGTCTACAGCCTAAACAACCTGAATAGCCAGTGTCATGTCAAGTGTAAATGTGCTTAAAGAGATTGCTTCACTCCGTTCGCAATGACACCACCAATAATGTCATTGCGAGGAGGTACGACGAAGCAATCTGCGTAATAATAGTTTTGACTTGACGATATAATGTGTGAATTATGTAACTTATTTCCAAAGTTATGTAACACATACCGGATTCAAAAGTTTCACCTTTACTCTGTTAATTTCATTCATAATTAAAACAGGTTATCAATAAAAATAATAATTATCCAACATGAATGGGATAACTTATAAATCTAAAGAATATGTTTAATAAATTGGCCGTACAAAAAGCCCTGAAACGCAGCTGGTCATTAGATACAAATCCAGGATGGACGCCAGATAACCCTTCAGATGGTTTGGGAAGCATAACCTCACAATTGATTCATGATATTTTTGGCGGTGAAATCTTAAAGACACGAAAGAAAAAAGGCTGGCATTTTTATAACCGTGTTGATGGTGAATATATAGATTTTACAAAATCAAAAATGGATAATTCCTCTGAAGATAAAGATAATCGCTTTGAAGACCTTCCTTCCACTCCTGACGAAACACAAAATTATTTTGAGCAGGAAGATTATTCAACCCTTTTCATGAGGTTTATTTGGGCATATGAAGAAGTTATAGGTTTGAATAAATATAAATATCGAGTTACAGCCTGAAGATTTGTTTTGTGTTATGAGAAGTCTGCCATATTTCATTTTCGTAACTTATTATCATTTTTATCTACCACTTATTTAATATATATAGGTGTTCACTTTTACATCATAATTCTTAAATCAAAAAAACTATGAAATTTTACAAAGTCAAAATCATCATTTGTTTTTCCGTTGCCACACTGTTAATCGTGTTCGCATTAAATGCAAAAGCGCAAAAATTCGAATTAGGTTTTCGTTACAATCCCGAATTTACAGGTTTAATGAATACAAATGACAAAAATGCAGGAAGTGAACTGGATTTAACCAGTAATTTTGGATACCTTCTTACTTTAGGTGCAGGAGCCATTTACAACTTTAATAATAATACAGGTGTGGCGGTTGATATTTTGTTCTCGAGGGAAGGGCAGAGATTTAAGGGAAATTTCAATGGCGCACCAATTGATGCAGCTACATATAGTTCAGTCGTTAGCACCCAGGTATCACTAAACAATATTGTTATCGTGGGAGATTATGTAGCAAAGGCAGAATTGAATTATTTCAAGCTTCCGATCATGTTGTCGCTTACTACGGATAATACCAGGCCGCTTTTTTTCACGCTGCTGGTGGGCCCACAGTTTAATTTTCTTGCAAATGTTGCGCAGGAGGTAAACCATACAGACCTTGATTATCCAAATAGTAATATTAAACCTATGAATTTGTACAAACCTGTTACGATCAATGGGGTACTGGCATTGGGCGGCGCATATAACCTTACGTCAAAACTGGTGTTTTCAGCTCGATTCCGGTTCGACTATGGTTTTAATGATGTAGAGAAAAAAAATATGATGGTAAGTTATTCAGGAGCTGCCCCCGTTCGTTTTTATTCTGATGAACGTGATGCCACGCATAACTATACAATAGGCCTGATATTCGGGCTGGATTACAAATTGTAAAAAGTTTATTAAAATATTTTAAATATGTGAATTGTGTAACTTATTTTCAAAATTATGTAACACTAATCGGAATAGAAGTATTCAACTTTGCCCTTTTATAATTTATTCAAAAAAAAAATGAAAATAAACCTTAATAATAAAGAGTATGAAAATGAAAACTAATTTTAAAAATGGATCGCGTAATTCGTGGTCATTAAACAGCCTGGCCATTAAAAGTGTTATTATTGGCGCTTTTATTTTGACAGGTATCCTTGCGCCCCTTCAGGCGCAGGAAGATCAGTACACGCAACCTATATTGTGGTATGGTATAGCAGGTGGTGCCAATTTTAATTTTTATAGTGGCAACGATCAGAATTTGGTTGTGAATGTTACAAATAATCCCGTTAATCTATATGTTCATAACGGCAAAGGTGTAGGGCCCTATGGTGCATTTGATATAGAGTTTCATACTCCTAAATCAATATTGGGTTTAATGTTTCAGTTAGGATTTGACGGCCGATACGGTTCGTTCGAAAATGTAATTAATGGCAACGGTAATAATCCAACTAAATTAAGCACGGGCCTTGACTATTTAACGTTGGAACCAAGCTTGCGCGTTACCCCGTTCAGAAATAATTTTTATATATATGCCGGCCCGCGCATCGCTGTGCTCGTAGCAAAATCATTCAATTACGGACCCAATGATGTGAATACTGATATAGGAAAAATGAGCAATATTTATGCAACAATACAAATCGGGGTAGGATATGATATTCCTGTCACATCAAAGAACAAGCTGACACAAATCGTTGTCTCACCTTTTATTTCTTATGAACCTTATTATAATCAGTCCCTGACTTCAATAAAATCATGGAATGTTACAAATACAAGAGTAGGAATTATCCTAAAGCTTGGGAGTGGCCATAAAAATAAAGCTGTGGAAGTAGTAGCGCCGGAGCCGGTAAAAGCAGTAGTAGAACCTGATGTCAAATTTTCGGTATACTCACCCAAAAATATTCCGAGCGAGCGCAGGGTAAGGGAAACATTCCCGATTCGTAACTATGTTTATTTCAATTTAGGTTCAACTGAGATACCGGATCGTTATGTGTTGCTCACGAAAGATCAGGTAAAAGACTTCAAAGAAGACCAGTTGGAAGTGTTCAAACCTAAAAAATTGTCGGGTCGTTCAGAACGGCAATTAATCGCTTATTATAATGTTTTAAACATCCTCGGTGACCGTATGGGAAAAAATCCTACGACAACCATTACGCTGGTCGGATCGTCAGAAAAAGGCCCGGAAGATGGAAAAGCAATGGCAGAGTCGGTTAAGCAATACCTGGTAAATGTGTTTGGAATTGATGCTTCGAGGATCAGTACCGAAGGTCGGGTTAAACCGAAAATTCCATCTGAGCGTCCAGGCAGTAACCAGGATATTGACCTTATGCGTGAAGGAGACCGCAGGGTTTCAATTGAAAGCAGTTCTCCAACCCTATTGATGGAGTTCCAGAGCGGTCCGAATGCACCTCTGAAACCCGTTGAGTTTATGGCTTTGCAGACAGCGCCACTTGACAGTTATGTTTCATTTACTGTAGAGGGAGAAAAAGAAGCGTTTTCTTCATGGTCGTTGGAACTCAAAGATGAAAACGGGGCTGTACAAAATTTCGGTCCTTATACACAGGTGAAAGTAAGTATTCCAGGTAAATCCATCCTGGGTGTCAGGCCACAAGGTGATTTCAAGGTAACAATGGTTGGGCAGACTAAGAGCGGCAAGACGGTAAAGAAAGAAGCTTCCGTGCATATTGTTCTTTGGAAACCGTCCGAAAGAGAAGAAGGGATGAGATTCAGCGTAATTTTTGAATTCGACGAATCGAAAGTCATCACTATTTATGAAAAGTACCTAACCGATATCGTAACTCCGAAGATTCCGAAAGACGCTAAGGTAATTATACATGGCCATACCGATATTATTGGAGATGATGCCTATAACTTAAAATTGTCAGTAGACCGGGCTAACGATGTCAGGAGTATTATTGAAAATGCCCTTTCGAAAGCAGGCAGGACTGATGTAACATTTGAATCATATGGATTCGGTGAGGATCAGAACTTATCGCCATTTGATAATAATTACCCGGAGGAACGCTCTTATAACCGCACGGTTATCATTGACATTATTCCCCCAAAATAAATTTTCTTATAAATTATAGTTGCTTTGCCTAAAAACAGGGGCCTACATTCATTATGGCCCCTGTTTTTATTTTGCTACAGTTTAGAAAATTCCTCTTTTTTTACCTTGCTTGACCATTATAGATGCATCATGCCTGAAAATGTGTGAAAAATGTAACTTATTTCAAAAGTTGTGTAACACTTTCCGGAACTAATGGACTCACCTTTGTACCGAGAAAGTTTATTTACTATTAAAATAAACGTAACTTTTCAGATAGATAGACTTTATCCTTTAAAACCAGAATGAAGTATCTGAAGACGTTTGACAGTTCCGGGATTAATAAAAATTGGAGCGCTAATTGATTTAAGTTAAAATGATAATTTAAAATGTAATATTATGAAACGAGCATCTTCAAAAAACACAAACATGGATGAACTTTTTCTTGGGCAAACTGAAAAAAATAATTCCATGCGGGTTTCCTTTTGGGGTTCATCCAACCTTATGAAATCAAATTATTTTCGGATGAAAACAAAAAGAAAAAGATTATGGATGACCATAATCGCAGCCATATTTCTTACAGTGTTTATAGACGGTTGCAAAGATGAAAACGTGGCAACCATTGGAGTATGCCCGAAAGTGTTATCAACTAACCCTGCAAATGCTGCAACCAATGTACCCCTCACCCAGATAATTACGGTAACTTTCAATGAAAAGATGAACCCTGCAACTATCACCCAGGCATCTTTAACTTTACAAGGGATAACGCCAGTCACAGAAAAAAAGATGAACTCTGTAACCAGCGCCAAGACATCTTTAACTTTACAAGGAACAACATCAATCACAGGAACAGTTTCGTATTCAGGTACAACAGCATCCTTTATACCTTTCGGCACCCTTATGTCCAATACTACTTATATCTGTAAAGTTTCATCATCAGTTAAAGATTTAATGGGTAATGCCTTACAGGGAGATACTGTGTGGAGCTTTAGTACTGGTGCAACCATTTTGCCTATGGTGACTTCTACCAACCCGGCAAACAATGCTACAGGCGTAGCCCTTAATAAAATAATAGTTACAGCAACCTTTAATATGCCTATGGATCCATTAACCCTTACTACAACAACCTTTAACATAAAACAAGGAACAACATTAATTGAAGGAATAGTTTCGTACACCGGTATAACTGCATCCTTTGCTCCAACCAGCAATCTTTTACCAGGCACCACCTATATGGCTACGATAACCACCGGAGCTAAGAATGTACAGGGTACACCACTGGCGAATGACTATGTGTGGATCTTTAGTACCGGTGCAACCCTATCGCCTACTGTGAATTCTACCGACCCGGTAAACAATGTTACATGCGTAACCCTTAATAAAATAGTTACAGCAACCTTTAATATGCCAATGGACTCGTTGACCTTAACTACAACAACTTTTACATTAAAACAAGGAGTAACACCAGTTGCAGGAATAGTTTCGTACACGGGTACAACAGCATACTTTAAATCTTCCAGTAATCTTTTACCAGGCATCATTTATAGGGCTACGATTACCACAGGAGCTAAAAATGTAAAAGGCACTCCGTTGGCGAATAACTATGTATGGACGTTTACCACCGGGTCCATTACAGGCCTCGCAGTGATTTCTACCGATCCCGCAAACAATGATACAGGAGTAATTCTTAATAAAATAGTTACCATAACCTTTAATGAACCAATAGATACTTTGACCTGCACTCCGACAAAATTTACATTAATACATGGGACAACATTAGTAGCAGGGACAGTATCGTATACCGGTACAACTGTATCTTTTATACCATCAGGTAATCTTTTATCAGGTACATATTATACGGTTTCCATTACTTTAGGAGGTTGTGCTCCATTGGTAAATAACTATGTATGGAACTTTAAGACCATATCATCTTTAGGTCCATCGGCCATTGATCTTAAATCGGTTGCCAGGTTTGGAATTATCGCAGGTGTGGGCATCAGCAATAACTCAGGTATAAGTGTGATTAATGATATGGATGTCGGGATAAGCCCGGGCGTTCGTTCTTCGATTACCGGGTTCCCACCTGCCACTATTTTAAATGGAGGGATATATGCCTCCGATGATATTGCCCCTCCTGGTGTGTCAGCCATGCTAACACAGGCCAAACAGGACTTGACCGATGCGTATCTTTTTGCTGAAGGAGCGACTTCTCCGGCACCCGCCATAGTATCTGGCGATCAGGGTGGAAAAACACTTGCTCCTGGCATTTATAAATCAACATCCACACTTTTAATACAGTCTGGTAATCTTACTCTTGATGCTCAGGGTGATGTGAATGCCGTCTGGATTTTCCAGATAGCATCTGACTTGACAACAATAGGCGGAGCCGGTGGCAATGTTATGCTTACTGGAGGCGCTCAAGCTAAAAACGTCTTTTGGCAGGTTGGCAGTTCAGCGACCATTGGAGATGGCACCTCATTTAAAGGAAACGTATTGGCATTAACATCAATAACTATGAATTCAGGTGCAACTGCAGTGGGTAGAATGCTTGCCAGAAATGGCTCAGTAGTATTAACCAGTACAAACATAATCTATAAGCCTTAAACCATAAAAAATATGAAAACTAAAACTAATTTTAAAAAGAGATCGCGCATGGCATGGTTCCAATATAGCCTTTCCATTAAAAGTATTATTTTAAGCTTTTTGATTTTGACAGGTATTCAATCGGTCCTTCAGGCGCAGGACACTCTGTTCTCGAGGCCCTTATGGTGGTACGGCATAGCGGGTGGTGCAAATTTAAATTTTTATCGCGGCACCACTCAGGAATTGAATTCGGGTTTGACCGTTCCGGCAGCTTTTCGTGAGGGCTTTGGTGTAGGACTTTATCTTGCACCCCTTGTGGAATTTCATAGTCCTGATTCAATATGGGGTATAATGCTGCAGGCAGGATATGACGGCCGTAATGGTTCGTTCAAAAAGGTAAAGACTCCATGTAACTGCCCGGCTGACTTATCCACTGACCTTAGCTATCTTACAATTGAACCGAGCTTGCGTATCGCACCATTCAAATCTGATTTTTATTTGTTTGGAGGCCCACGATTAGCTTTCAATTTGTCAAAATCATTTACATATAAGCTTGGGAAAAATCCGGATTATCCTTTGCAAGCTGTCAACCCAGATGTGAAAGGGGATTTTAGCATGATAGACAAAATGCTTATCTCGATGCAAATTGGAGCCGGATACGATATTCCACTTTCGTCACAGAAAAAGCAGATACAATTTGTACTTTCTCCTTTTGTTTCTTTTCAACCTTATTTTGGGCAGTCCCCGCGTTCAATAGAAACATGGACCGTGAGCACATTGAGAGTAGGGGCTGCCCTTAAGTTTGGGCGTGGCCGTAAAATTCCAACACCGGCAGAGATTGCAGCATCCGAACCTAAAGTCAGGTTTTCTGTAAACTCACCCAAGAATATTCCGAGCGAGCGTAGGGTAAGGGAAACATTCCCGATTCGTAACTATGTATATTTCAATAAAGGATCAACTGAGATACCGGATCGTTATGTGTTACTCACTAAAGATCAGGTAAAAGACTTCAAAGTAGACCAATTGGAAGTGTTCAAACCTAAAAAACTGTCAGGCCGTTCAGAAAGACAATTGATTGCCTATTATAATGTATTGAATATCCTCGGTGACCGTTTGGGGAAAAACCCTTCTGCAACCATTACGTTGGTCGGTTCGTCAGAGAAAGGACCGGAAGATGGAAAGGCAATGGCAGAATCGGTTAGGCAATACCTTTTAAATGCATTTGGAATTGATACTTCGAGGATCAGACTTGAAGGTCGGGATAAACCAAAAATCCCGTCTGAGCAGCCGAATAGTACCAGTGAATTCGATCTCCTTCGTGAGGGAGACCGCAGAGTGTCTATCGAGAGCAGTTCGCCGGACTTACTTATGGAGTTCCAGAGTGGCCCGAATGCACCGTTGAAGCCCGTGGAAATCATTGCATTGCAGGTAGCACCGCTTGATAGCTATGTTTCTTTCAATGTCGAGGGAGCAAAAGAAGCGTTCTCTAAATGGAAGTTGGAGATCAGGGACGAAAATGGAACAGTGCAAAAATTTGGGCCTTATAAAAAAAGGGAGAAGGTGAGTATTCCGGGAAAATCCATTTTGGGTACCCGGCCAGAAGGTGACTACAAAGTGACGATGATAGGTAAAACGAAGAACGGCCAGATACTAAAGAAGGATACTACCGTACACATGGTACTTTGGACCCCGTCCAAAGACGATGAAGGGATGAGATTCAGTGTAATTTTTGAATTCAATGAATCGAAAGCCATCACTATTTATGAAAGGTACCTCACCGATATCGTAACACTGAAGATTCCTAAAGATGGAATTGTTATTATCCATGGCCATACCGATATTATCGGAGATGAAGAATATAACTTAAAATTGTCAGTGGCCCGGGCTGAGGAAGTCAGGAACATTATTGAAAATGCCCTTTCGAAGGCCGGCAGAAGCGATGTTACATTTGAAGTATACGGATTTGGTGAGGATCAAGACTTATCGCCGTTTGAAAACAATTTTCCTGAGGAACGCTCTTATAACCGTACGGTTATCATTGATATTATTCCCCATAAGTAAGTTTTCTTATCAATTATATAAAACTTGCAGAAAAAGAGAGGTCATCATTATGGCCTCTCTTTCTGTTATACTACTTTTAAGCATACTTCCTCATTCTTCAAACTGCTCAAACACAAAGGATTTATTATATTTGAAAATGTGTGAATTATATAACTTATTTCCAAAGTTATGTAACATATAAAGTAATTAAGGTAGCGACCTTTGTTATAGTGAGAAAACTCATTTAAAAATTAAAATAAGAAAAAATGAAAACACAACTACTCAATGCAATAACAGCAGGTATGCTGCTATTATTACCAACTCTGAATTATGCACAAGCTCCTCCACTTGGAACTGCTGCTGATTTTGCCCTTTTCACTACGGTCGGGGCAATGACAAACGTAGGTACTTATAAGTATCTTACGCATGTTACAGGCAATGTAGGAACGAACAGCGGCTCGAGCACCAATTTCGGAAATGTCAATGGTGTAATGCACGATGGTGATGGCGCAAGCATATTATGTGCAGAAGATTTGCTGAAAGCATATGATTCATTGAGTGTGGCAATACCAACCGACACTCTTTTAAATCCTGTGATTGGAAACGATACCACCCTTAAGGCAGGTATATACTTCATACCAGGTGCGGCATCGCTGAACAAAAGCCTTACTTTGGATGCGAAAGGCAGTGCTAATGCAGTATTTATTTTTAAAATGCCAACGGATGTAGCATATGCATTTAACACAAGTGCAAATTCAAAAGTTAAATTAATTAACGGGGCAAAAGCATGTAACGTATTTTGGCAGATCAGCGGGGCAGTGACCCTGGCTTCAGGAACTACAATGAAGGGTTCTATTATTGCAGGTGGTGCAATAAATATTAGCGTTAACGACACTATTGAAGGAAGGGCGCTTACTATTAACGGGGCTGTTAATATTTCGAACGGTGCTATAGGGGTATTGGTATATTTACCCACTGGTTGCGGAAGCCCTTATCTTACCGGGCCAAAGGCTCCTACATTTGTTCAAACAAAAGGTTATGCAATATTTTCTTCTATCGGGGCTGTTACAGACGATGGCACATCGCATATAATAGGTGATGTTGGAGGGGATTCCCCTTCACCTACTGGTTTCAATCCTGATTCCGTAGTAGGACACATTTATGGAAATCCTGTTACAGCACCAGCAGTGCTCGATTTGCAAAATGTTGTTGATACTCTCATCAACAACCGGCCTCCCGATATTGAGTTATTGGATCCTGCAGAGTTAGGATATAACTTAGTCCTTACGCCTCATACCTATATAATGAATACTGCTGCAACTCTTACTGATACACTTTACCTGAATGCAGAAGGCAATGTCAATGCTGTATTTATTATAAAGATAAATAATCATGCATTTAACACAACGCCTGGCGCAAAAGTTATATTGATTAACGGAACGCTGGCAAAAAATGTGTATTGGTTTATTAATAATAGCGCAGTGAGCATAACTGCCAATTCTGTTTTCAACGGAACAATTATAGTCAATAATGGAGCAATAGGTTTACTCCCGGGAGTTAAGTTTAATGGCAGGGCGCTTACAACAGATGGCGCTATAGGAACTACAGGTGGAATGAATGCCATCATACCTCCTATAATTAATACAGAGCCATTACCAAAGAAACAAACAGTATGTGCCGGAGCCTCAGTAAGTTTTTCGGTGGTTGCATCGGGAACTGGAATTACCTATAAATGGAGAAAAGGTAATACCGACTTAGTAAACGGAACAAGAATTTCAGGTGTAACAAAGGATACCCTCACCATTAAAGATGTGAGTGTATCTGATGCTGCAGACAATTATAATGTTATTGTTTATGAACAATACTTACAAAATGATACTTCAACAAATGATACTTTGATTGTAAATCAGCCGGCAGCACCGACAGTAGGTACAATTACACAACCAACGTGTGGAGTTGCAACAGGAAGCGTAGTATTAAGCGGATTACCGGCAGGAAGCTGGACATTAAATCCGGGAACTATAACAGGATCAACAGCAAGTAAGACCATATCAGGCTTAGCCACGGCAACACACAATTATACAGTTACCAATGCAGCAGGATGTACTTCAGTAGCATCAGCCAATGTTGTTATCAATGCGCAACCGGCAACACCGGTAGCACCGACGGTAGGGACAATAACACAACCAACGTGTGGAGTTGCAACAGGAAGCGTAGTATTAAGCGGATTACCGGCAGGAAGCTGGACATTAAATCCTGGAACTATAACTGGATCAACAGCAAGCAAGACCATTTCAGGCTTAGCTACGGCAACATACAATTATACAGTTACCAATGCTGCAGGATGTACTTCGGTTGCATCAAATGATGTTGTTATCAATACACAACCGGCAACACCGGCAGCACCGACAGTAGGGACAATAACACAACCAACGTGTGGAGTTGCAACAGGAAGTGTAGTATTAAGCGGATTACCGGCAGGAAGCTGGACATTAAATCCGGGGACCATAACAGGATCAACTGCAAGCAAGACCTTATCAGGCTTAGCTACGGCAACACACAATTATACGGTTACCAATGCGGCAGGATGTACTTCGGTTGCATCAGCTAATGTTGTCATCAATGCGCAGCCAGCAACACCTGTAGCACCGACGGTAGGTACAATTACACAACCTACCTGTAAAGTTGCAACAGGAAGCGTAGTATTAAGCGGATTACCGGCAGGAAGTTGGACGATAAATCCGGGAACTATAACAGGATCAACAGCAAGTAAGACCATATCAGGTTTAACTACGGCAACATACAATTATACAGTTACCAATGTGGCAGGATGTACTTCTTCAGAATCAGATGATGTTGTCATCAATGCGCAACCGGCAACACCGGCAGCACCGACAGTAGGTACAATTACACAACCTACCTGTACAATTGCAACAGGAAGCGTAGTATTAAGCGGATTACCGGCAGGAAGCTGGACAATAAATCCGGGAACCATAACAGGATCAACAGCAAGTAAGACCATATCAGGCTTAGCTACGGCAACATACAATTATACGGTTACCAATGCGGCAGGATGTACTTCGGTAGCATCAGCTAATGTTGTCATCAATACGCAACCGGCAACACCGGCAGCACCGACAACCAATTTGACCCAACCAAACTGTACAGTAGTAACCGGAACGATTACCGTTACAGCTCCTACAGGCTCAGGCATGACTTATAGCATTGATGGTTCAACTTATACAAATACAACAGGGATATTTACTATGGTTCCTGCAGGCACATATAATGTTACTGCAAAGAATTCATCAGGATGTATTTCATCAGGGACAAGTGTAACACTTGCACCATGTACAGGTGTTGCCTCTATTAGTGACGGCAAAGCTGTTACTTTTTACCCGAACCCTTTTACAACTTCAATTGACATTATGATAAATGATGGTTCGCAAATTAACAAAGTTGAATTGAGGGTTTACAATGTTTTAGGAAAAGAAGTGATAAATACCATTATTACAAAACAAATAACCACTCTTAAAACAAGTAATCTACCATCAGGAATATATTTATATAAAGTGATTGGTAATAACAAAACCATTCAATCAGGCAAACTGATTTCTCAACAATAAATAATTCAAAAAGTAAAAGCCCTGGCGAAACTGAAGTGTACCCAAAATATTGGACGGGTTAATAAAATTTAGATTACATGAGTTCGGTATTGTACCGGACTCATGTTGTTTAAACCGGTTTTTATCCGTTTGTTATT
>Ga0265316_10004847_pt1 | contig 13259 bp, 11 predicted proteins | sample 4522metaG_FD_202092 | JGI IMG/M metagenome (GOLD analysis project Ga0265316, IMG submission 202092) | Rhizosphere microbial communities from Carex aquatilis grown in University of Washington, Seatle, WA, United States - 4-5-22 metaG | ecosystem: Host-associated > Plants > Roots > Rhizosphere >... | reverse complement strand
AAGAGAGTTTCTATTTGCAGAGCGCTAACGCCGGTGGTAGAATTGCCCTGTTTTATCGGGAAGCAATACCTTGATGTTAGTCGTCCGGGTTCGTGAGGCGCGCAGCGCCCCCGATTTTTTCGCCCTTCCCGTAACCGCTTCCAAAAATCCTCAAAAAACCCGTCTTTTTGGCGGTTTTTCCCGCGTAAAAATGTTATATTTATTTAATAGGCCATTATGCGAAAAAATTTTACAAAATCGATTGTTTTTAAGGGGGCGGCAATATCTTTGGCTGCGCTTTTGTCCATGCCTGGGCATCTGGTTTTTGCGCAAACGCAAAATAATTACAAATCACAAATTACAGATTACAAATTACCGAATGGTGTAGGGGCGAATAATCATTCGCCCGTGTTGGTATTGTCTTCGGTCAGTTATTCCCAGCCTATGTTAAAAGGCCTGCGTTTTAATCCCGCTAACCCCTTAAAATTAGAATTTATCATTGATACCGCCGATCAAAAGAAAGTTACCAAAGAAGAATCAACAAAGCTGATCAAATATTTTTTAGCCGGTTTAACCTTACCCGAAGACGACCTCTGGGTAAACCTCTCGCCATATGAACAAAACCGTATTATTCCCGAATCGTTAGGTTATACCGACTTAGGTAAAGAGATGCTGGAGCAAGATTATTTGTTGAAACAATTGACGGCGAGTTTGACCTATCCGGAAACGGAACAGGGGAAAAAATATTGGGATGAAATAAATAATCCCAATCGGTCGTTGAGTGAGCCGCGCCCTTCGATACATCCCGCCAATGGGCGTGATACTCAGGGAGCGGCTCGTATCGAAACGACCCAATCGTTCAATAAGATTTGGATCATGCCGGACCAGGCCGGGATCTACGAAAACAATAATACCGGATTTATTACCGAGGCGACGTTGAAGGTGATGATGGAGGAGGATTATGTAGCCGGTCGCTTCGATACATCCCGTTCGTTGAGTGTTCCGCCAGGGGCGGAACGTATAGAAACGAACGGGACACTCAGCGACCGGGCAACCCAATCATTCAAACAATATATCCTTCCCTTAATCTCCCAAGAAGTGAACCATGGCAAAAACTTCGCTAACCTTCGGCAAATTTACAATTCATTGATCTTAGCCGTTTGGTTTAAACAAAAATTTAAACAATCTTTTTATAAAAGTTATATTGATCAGAGAAAAATAAAAGGTATCGATCTAACCGACAAAAACATTAAAGAAAAAATATGGCAGCAATATGTGCAGGCGTTTAAACAGGGAGCGTATGATTATATAAAATCTGAACGTGTAGGGGCGAATAATCATTCGCCCGCGCAAAAGATTACCAAACGCCGGTATTTTTCGGGGGGTGTAGCGTTTGAATCGCTAAAGCCCAAAGTAGAAGTTATGCCTCGGCCGGGCAGCCCCTACAAAGCGTTGCGAAATATTCTGGGCGGGTTGTTGGTAGTAACGATCGCGGTTGGCGTGGGGGTGATTATTAATGGTAAACATACAACCGTATACGCGCCGACGAGGGATGGTGCGGTTTCGGATGCCGAAGATAAAGTTTTGTCGAGACATTTTGCTATGACGAAATTTACGGCTATCCAGCAAACAGAAATTGATAACGATAAGATAAAAAATGAACGTTATCGGGCGTCAATGACATTGATCGCTCTTTCCGGAGGTTTTGATACTGAAGGATGGGCAGAGTTAACCTTAGAGCAAGCTTTAAGGCGTATCCGGCATGACATATTGCTTTCTTCGATTGCGGATCGATTTACGGTTTACGATGCGGCTTTTGTTTTGAGCCGTTTGTTTAAGGCCGGGTTGGCTTCTAAAGACGATTTTCCTCCACAGGCTTTTAAAAACATCATGCAACTTATTCTACAGGAAGGCTATAATTACGATGATCACATTTCTTCGCTTGCGCTTAAAGAGCTGGCCCAGGCCGGCTTGGTTACTCCGGCCGATATGCCATATTTGCCGATACAGGATAAAGCCTGGTGGGGCGAAGGCCTCGGCGACAAAGATCGTTTTATTACCACGGCAAACTTATTTGAAGCGGGTTTAGTTTCTAAGGATATGCTTCCCGCGGAACTTATCAGCAAAAATATCGCCCAATGCATGAATTTAACCGACGAGCCTAATTATTCAGAATTACAACCATACCGAAATGTTATGGCTATGGTCGATGCCGGAGCAATCCCGTTACCCGAAGGATTTTTTACAAAAGGTGTCTACGATTACGCGATCACTATGGATAAAGCGATGGAGTGGTTGCGCAAGGGGATATTAACTCCCAATGATTTTACTCCTGATTTAGTACGGCAATTAGTTGCTAATGGTGCGTCTGGACCTTGGCAGGAGGCATTGCGGCAGTACGGCGTTCCCGAGGAAGTAATTCTTGGTGGTCAACAGCTCGCTGCTCCCCGCCGGCGCAGGCGTTCCAAGCACGATAAACCCGAAGAAGAAATCTCACGCTATCGCCGCCGCGCAATGGCCCATTTGCGTTCAGGCGAGGACAAAACCACCGGCGCGGATAGTTCAGAAAATAGATTAGCCGAGAATGCCGCCATTTTAGGGTTGGATGTTGACCGAGTACGAGAGCAGACACAAATAAATAAAGCCGTGCGCTACGGCATGCCCGTGGTTGCCGGCCATCCTTTTACCGGATTGATGCATGGCCAAATCGTTCAATGGGACGAGAAAGTTGCGGACATAACCGGCGGCCAATTTCACCTGGATATTAATTCCAGCCACACCACCTTAGACGATATTGTTTTGGTCCAGGCAGAGCCGATCACGGCCCGGCAATTAGCCTCGGTGGAGATGGACAGCATCCGTCAATCAATTCTTCCCGGAGTTCCTGCTTTTACCATGGTTTTTACAAAAATGTTTTTAGATGCATCCGGCAGCGGCAATCTTATCCTGGTCGGGAAAGTGCGGGGAACAGATATTGCTAAGATAAGAAAGAGGTTGAAAATGGCCGGTACCGCGGAGTGGCCCAGCTTTCGGGAGAACGATGTGCATATAACTTTAGGCCATATAAGCACGGAGGTTTTGCGGGTATTAACCGGCGCGCAAGCGCACGCCTTGTTGGAATGGGTTAAGTCCCACGGTGAGATCGCGCCTCTCGAAGTTCCCGTGGCAGAGTTGAAAATTTTACATACCTGCGTGCGGTCGGCAAAGAAAGTTGTCAGTCCCGATGAGGTTTTCCCTCTACAACAATTGGCGGCGTCTGACGGCGGGGTGAATTTGACCGCCAAGAATTTTAAGATTAAGACGAATGGCGATAATGACGCCACCGTAGGGGCGAGGCATGCCTCGTCCGCAATAACGGGAGGGGCGGGCCCCTCCCCTACGAATGGCAACGCGCAAAATTACGATTACTTGACCTTTGATATCACGGATTTGAAGGATATTACTAAAAAAGACGCGGAAAATTTTGTAGCCGGAGTGCCGTGATTCTGGTAGAATTACCCTGTTCCAACTAATCGATTTTACTTAAAAAAGGGGGTTGATTTTGGAAAAATTCAAAGGAAGCGAACGCCGGGAGCACCCCAGGCTTAATCTCAATTTTGTCGTAAGCTACCGTATTCATAAGGCTCCGGAGAATTATGATTTGACCCAGACCAAGAATGTCAGCCAGGGCGGGTTAATGGTAACAACCAACCGCAAGTTCGATAAAGGTACTTTTTTAGCGATTACAATCCGCTTTCCTTTTATTATGCAGCGTATCGAGGTGACGGGCCAGGTTGTTGAGTCGCGCGAAGTGGTACGTAATCTGATTTACGAGACCCGTGTGATGTTTTTGGATTTGGATAAAGATTTCTTCAAAAAACTGGGCGATTTTATTGAAAAAAAGATGCACCATGGTTAAAAAAATAGCGATCATTGGTATGGGTACGGTAGGCGAAGCGACAATCCGCTCGCTTAAAAAGAATGCGGCTTTGATCAGCCGGCGCAAAGACCTGGATGTTGAGATTAAAGGCGTTTGCGATGTGCGCAAAGAAAAAGAAACCGTGGCCAAAAGCCTGGGCGTCGCCTTTACGACCGACGCTTATCAATTGATCAATGATCCCGAGGTCGATGTGATCGTCGAGTTGATCGGCGGCATTGAACCGGCCAAATCTTTAATCCTCGCCGCGCTTAAGAATAAAAAACATGTAGTTACCGCCAATAAAGCCCTTTTGGCTCAGCATGGCGCCGAGATTTTTAACGTGGCCTTGGAGAATAACGTGGCGGTCGGGTTTGAAGCGTCGGTTTGCGGCGCGATTCCCTTGATCGAGGGGGTATCCCGTGGCCTGGTAAGCAGCGAGATCAAAAAGATCGAAGGTATTTTAAACGGCACGACCAACTATATCCTGCACCGCATGACCGAAGAGCGGATGGATTTTGCCCTGGCGCTTAAAGAGGCCCAGAAAAAAGGCTTTGCCGAAAAAAATCCCCACTTCGACGTAGAAGGGATCGATACTTTACACAAGCTTTGCATCTTAGCTTATTTGTGTTTCGGCGTCTGGCCGAAATTAGATAAAGTCTATACCGAAGGGATTACCAAAATAACTTTGATGGACATTTTATACGCCGAAGAGTTAGGTTATCGGATCAAACTTCTAGCGATTGCCAAGAAAGAAGATCACGATCTTGATCTAAGGGTGCATCCGGCGCTGGTTTGTTTCGATCACCCTTTAGCTGAGGTCGATGACGCCTATAATGCCGCGTTTCTGGATACGGTCCCGGCGGGACAACTTTTGTTTTATGGCCTGGGCGCAGGCGGCGCGCCGACTTCGGCGTCGGTTATCTCCGATGTAGTGAATATTCTTTTGGGCGGTAACGAATTTTTCCGAGGTGAAGAGAAAGTAAAATTGAAGAATATCAAAGAGGTTACTACGCGGTATTATTTGCGCTTTATGGCTAAAGACCGTCCCGGTGTTTTGGCGGCGATCGCGAAGGTTTTGGCTTCATGCAAGATTTCAATCGCTTCGGTGCAACAAAGAGAAGTAAGCAAGGGTAAATTAGCGCCGGTCGTCATCCTTACCCATCGCGCTAAAGAGGCAGATCTGCAAAAAGCCCTGGCTAGGATCGATAAGCTCGATATCGTCAAGCACCCGACTCAAGTGATCCGGATCGAGGACCTATGAGCCATTATTGCGGATTGATCGCGCGTTACCGTCAATATTTACCCGTAAGCGATAAGACTCCGGTTATCACTTTAAACGAAGGTAATACCCCGCTTATTCCTGCCCCGCGTGTTTCGGCGGTATTGGGTAAAAATTATAAAGTTTTCCTTAAATACGAAGGGTTAAACCCTACCGGGTCGTTTAAAGACCGCGGTATGACTATGGCGATGTCGAAGGCATGTGAAGCCGGCACTAAGGCGGTCATTTGCGCTTCGACCGGGAATACTTCGGCGTCGGCCGCGGCTTATGCGGCGCGCGCTAATGTTAAGTGTATCGTGATCCTTCCCGAAGGAGCGATCGCTTTAGGTAAATTGGCGCAGGCGATGATCCACGGCGCGCAGGTCATTGCTATTAAAGGCAACTTTGACGATGCGCTGAATATTGTAAAAGAAGTTTCGGAAAAATATCCGGTAACTCTGGTCAATTCGATCAATCCCGACCGTATCGAGGGGCAAAAAACTGCGGCTTTTGAGATTATCGATGCTTTAGGTGATGCTCCGCATTTTCATTCTTTGCCGGTAGGCAACGCCGGGAATATCACGGCTTATTGGAAAGGCTATCGAGAATACCATGCTTATAAAAAATCGACGCGCTTACCGGCAATGCTGGGGTTTCAGGCGGCGGGCGCGGCGCCGATTGTAAAAAATAAAGTGATTAAAAATCCCGAGACGATCGCAACGGCCATTCGCATCGGTAACCCGGCCAGCTGGCAGCAGGCGACGGATGCGCTGCGCGACTCCAAAGGGCATATCGATATGGTCACCGACAATGAGATTTTGGCGGCTTATAAATTTTTAGCCAAAGAAGAAGGCGTTTTTGCTGAACCCGCCTCTTGTGCCTCGGTGGCGGGCCTGTTTAAATTGAAAAAACGTAACTTTTTTAAAGAAGCAAAAAAAGAGCAGATTATTACCTGCACTTTGACCGGCCATGGCTTGAAAGATCCCAAGATCGCGATAAGCTGCCTTAAAGAACCGGTTGCCGTCGCAGCTACTTTAAAAGCAGTTTTAAAAGCCGCAAAGATTAAATAGCTTCAAAAACCACTAATTATGTTATCGGTAAAAGGTGTTGTAGTACAATTCGGCAAAGAAGAGCTTTTTAAAGATGTTAATCTTAATTTCATCGAGGGCAACTGCTACGGTTTAATCGGCGCCAACGGTTCGGGGAAATCGACATTTTTAAAAGTTTTATCCGGGAGCCTCGAGCCTAACCGCGGCACGGTTGAAACCGGTAAAAATCAGCGGATTTCCATGCTGCGCCAGGATCACTTTGCGTTTGACGAAGAGACGGTACTTAATGCCGTGGTTATGGGGCACAAACATATTTACGATCTGGTATTGGAAAAAGAAAAGCTTTATGCAAAGAGCGATTTTTCCGATAGTGACGGGATGCGTGTAGCCCATATCGACGACGAATTGCACCGGTTAGACGGCTGGTCGATCGAGTCCGAAGCCGGCAAGCTTTTAAATAACTTAGGCGTCGGCGAAGAGTTTCATCAGATGAAGATGAAACAGCTAGACAGCAGTTTTAAAGTGCGCGTCTTGCTGGCACAGGCACTGGTCGGCAACCCCGATATTCTTCTGCTCGATGAGCCGACTAATCACCTGGATGTCGAGACCGCGATGTGGCTTGAAGAGTTTTTGATCGAATTCAATAACGTCGCGATCGTGGTTTCGCATGACCGCCACTTTTTGGATAAGGTCTGTACTCATATTGCCGATATCGATTTCGGCAAGATCACTCTTTACAGCGGCAATTATACTTTCTGGTCGGAATCGAGCCAGCTGGCCTTGCGCCAGCGCGGCGACAAGAATAAAAAGATCGAAGAAAAGCGCAAAGAGATGCAGGAATTCATTTTGCGTTTCAGCGCCAATTGCGCCAAATCACGACAGGCAACGGCGCGCAAAAAGATTTTAGAAAAGCTGGTGATCGACGAGATCAAGCCGTCGTCGCGCAAATATCCGTATATCGATTTTTCTTTTGATCAGCCCCTGGGCAATGATATCTTAAGCGTGGTGAATCTTTCTAAGGCGGTGGACGGTGAAACGATGTTTAAGGACTTCTCTATTACTTTACAAAAAACCGACCGGGTAGCTTTTTTGGGGCGTAATGATTTAGCCAAAACGACTTTTTTTAAGGTTATCGAGGGGGAAGCGCCGGCCGACCGCGGGTCGTTTAAGTGGGGCGAGGCGGTAAAAGCCGCTTATTTCCCTAAAGATTTCGGCCCTTATTTTCAAACCGATTTAAACGTCATGGATTGGCTGCGCCAATATTCGGCTAATCGCGATGAGAGTTTTATGCGTTCGTTTTTAGGCAAAATGCTCTTTTCCGGCGACGATGTCTTTAAAAATGTTAGAGTTTTATCCGGCGGTGAAAAAGTGCGCTGCATGATGGCGAAAATTATGATGGCGCAAGTTAATTGCCTGGTGATGGATGAGCCGACCAACCATCTTGATCTTGAATCGATCACGGCGTTGAACAAAGGGCTTGAACGTTTTAACGGGGTTTTGCTCTTAGCCTGCCATGACCACCAGATCATGCAATCGGTAGCCAACCGCATTGTTGAACTTACTCCCCGGGGCTTTTTGGATAAGCCCAACTACACCCTTGATGAATATTTGGAGAACGAAAATATTAAGCTTCAGCGGGCGCAATTGTACGTTTAGCCGGTTTTCGCTTATTGACGAAAAACCATAAGGTTGATAGGATAGTGTAAGTTCTATGGATAAGCCGTCAGGTTTTAATCAGAGGCAGCATGCGCGGGTGAATATCGCTATCGATATGCACCTGGTCTTAGTCGACGCCAAATCCGTCGGCCTTTTGGAAGGTAAGGAGCGCATTAATTTGCGTAAAGGCAGGATCAGTGACCTCTCGGTTGCGGGGATGAAGGTAAAGACTGATGACTTGGCTCAGGGGCGGCACTTTTATCTTTTATCCGGAGCGATCGTTGTAGCGCTTAAATTTACCCTGCCCGGGCATACTAAGCCGATAAGCGCCACCGCTCAGGTAATGCGCATTATCCACGATGAAGATGGAAAAGCCGGCGAATGTACTCTGGGCTTAAGGTTTATAGAGATCGATTTGCAAGATCAGGCCACGATCGCCGCCTTTGTCGAAAAGTCCAGGTCAAGCCCGCCGTCGGGAAAATAAAATAAGCGATTTACATGAAGATTATGGCGTTTAACGGCAGCCTGCGCAAAGAGTGGAACGCGCAGTTTAACGATTATTCCAAGATGGAGGTAAATTATGTATGCAGTAAAAGCTTACGCCGCTCAAAGCGCAACCCAACCGTTAACCCCTTTTGACTTTTCCCGCCGGGACCTTGGTCCGAAGGATGTTTTGATCGATATTAAGTTTTGCGGTATTTGCCATTCGGATATTCATCAGGTGCGCAATGAATGGGGTGGTTCCACTTACCCCATGGTACCGGGCCATGAGATTGTAGGTTTAGTTGCCGATGCCGGGCTAAAGGTAAAGCGTTTTAAAATAGGTGATAAGGTGGGGGTCGGATGCTTGGTCGATGCCTGCCGCGAATGCCCGGATTGCAAAGACGGCCATGAACAATTTTGCCTGCACCCGGTTTTTACCTATAATAATCTGGAAAAAGACGGTAAGGCCTTGGCCCAGGGCGGGTATTCGACGCGCATTGTGGTTGATGAAAATTTTGTTTTGCAGGTCCCGCCGAAGATGTCTTTGAATGCGGCTGCGCCGCTTTTGTGTGCCGGGATTACCACTTATTCGCCGCTGCGCCATTGGAAGGCCGGCCCGGGAAAAAAGATCGGCGTGATCGGGTTAGGAGGGTTAGGGCACATGGCGGTTAAAATCGCTAAGGCAATGGGTGCGGAAGTTACGGTTTTAAGCCGCTCACGCAATAAGGAAACCGATGCTAAGCGTTTGGGCGCTAATCATTATATAGCCACCAGCGAGGCTAATGTTTTTGACAAATTAGCGCGCACATTCGACATTATTATTTGTACGGTCTCGACCGGAATCGATTGGAACCAGTATTTGGGTACGCTTATGCGCGATGGAACCATGGTACTTTTAGGGGTACCGCCTAAGGCGGTGTCGGTCGAGGCAGGAAGGCTTATCTTTGGCCGTCACAGCTTGGCCGGGTCGCTTATCGGCGGGATCCGGGAAACCCAGGAGATGCTCGATTTTTGCGGCAAGCACAATATCGTTTCGGATATCGAGGTCATTCCCATCCAGAAGGTCAACGAAGCGTACGAGCGCGTGATCAAAGGCGATGTGAAATTTCGTTTTGTCATCGATATGGCGTCGTTAAAATGAAACCGGTAATAAACCATAAAGACCCGTTGCATGGGGTAACGCTTAAGATGATCTTGACCGATCTTCAAGGCTGGTACGGCTGGCAGGAGATGGGCGAGAATATCGATATTCGCTGTTTTACCAATAATCCCAGCGTTAATTCGAGTTTAAAATTTTTAAGGAAGACGCTGTGGGCAAGGAAAAAGGTCGAAGATTTTTATTTAAGGGCATTAAGGTACCGGCAGCGAATAAATCATGGTAAATGAGATAAAAGATTGGTGTGCCGGTAAAAATCCCTGGTGGCGCATCGGGCTTCTTTTGCTTTTGGCTTATATTGGGATACGCAGCGCGATCAACCCCATGGAATCGGGGTTATTTGGCGCGATAACTTTGGGCGTGCACGAGGCCGGCCATATTATCTTTGAATTTTTTGGGGAATTCTTGCATGTTGCCGGGGGTACTTTAATGCAATTAGCCGCGCCGATTATTTGCACGATCATGTTTTTCCGCCAGCCGGATTATTTTGCTCCGGTTTTAAGCGGAGTGTGGCTAGCGACCTCTTTGTGCAATGTTTCGGTTTATATTGCCGATGCGGTGCATCTTGAACTGCCGCTCGTGAGCGTGGGCGGGGGAGAGGTTTATCACGATTGGGAATATATGCTTTCTGCTTTGAATATACTGAGTTTGGCTGAACCGATTGCCTTTGCCGTAAAGGTCATGGGGTACCTTTGTCTCTTAGGGTCTTTAATCTATGGAGTGTGGATAATATGGCTGATGATGCGCCCGTAAAAATAAAGTATCCTTGCGATTGGGAGTACCGGATTATCGGGCCGGATGAAGCAGCGCTTAAAGGTGCGGCGGCCGAAATTTTAGGCAGCCGAAAATACGATATTTCTTCCGGCAATACCAGCAAAACCGGCAAGTATGTTTCTTTATCGATAAAAACTTTTGTCGAAAGCGAAGAAATCCGCAATACCCTCTACGCGGCCTTCGCCAAACACCCCGCCATCAAAACCGTATTATAAAACATTAATATACGCGCTCTCGCCTCAAATGTTTTTTCTCGTCGGACGCGAAACGTTCCGTTTCTACGCGCGCGGCTAACGCAAGGCGCTAGTCCGCATGCTCGAAAAAACACTTGAGGCTGCGCGCTTGCCAGAATAAATTTTAGCGTATTGCGCTTCGGCATCACAAGCGATTTGACATTACCCTAAAGCAAAACATTCTGACGTCCGTAGCGGGCAGGGTTCGCCCCGAAGGGGCGAGAGCAAGGACGCAGCCTGAGCGAGGTGCCGCGCAGGGGCACCGGAGCGGTTTTGCGGCAGGGTATGTCAAAGCGCACGAGCAGCGGAGATATGCCGAAGCGCTTAGATTAGAAAAATCTAGCCGGTTTGTGATTTTTTGCATATAATAATACCGCTATGAAAGAATCAATTACTTATAAAATTTTACGCAAGCATCTCGTGACCGGAGAATTAAAACCGGGGAACGAGGTCGGTATTAAAATCGATCAGACTTTGACCCAGGATGCGACAGGCACCATGGCCTATTTACAATTTGAGGCGATGGGAATCGACCGGGTCAAGACCGAACTCTCGGTAAGCTATGTCGATCACAATACCCTGCAACAGGGGTTTGAAAACGCCGATGATCATCGTTATCTGCAGACCGTTGCGGCTAAATACGGGATTTATTTCTCCCGTCCGGGTAACGGTATTTGCCATCAAGTCCATTTAGAGCGTTTCGGTAAGCCGGGTAAGACTTTGCTTGGCAGCGACAGCCATACGCCTACCGCAGGCGGAATTGGAATGATCTCAATCGGCGCCGGCGGTTTGGATGTGGCCGTAGCTATGGGCGGAGGGGCTTTTTATCTTACTGCGCCGCAAGTCATTAAAGTCGAATTAACCGGCAAATTACGTAAGTGGGTAACAGCTAAAGATGTGATTTTGCATATTTTAAGCCTGGTATCGACTAAAGGGAATGTAAATAAAGTCTTAGAGTATTGCGGTTCGGGGGTAAAAAGTTTATCGGTGCCGGAGCGAGCGACGATCACCAACATGGGCGCGGAGACCGGAGTGACCACCAGCATTTTTCCTTCCGATCAAATTACCAAAAGTTTTTTACGCGCGCAAAAGCGTCTTAAAGATTGGGTTGGGCTTAAAGCCGACGAAGGCGCCGAGTATGCGCAAGCGATTAAAATCGATCTGTCGCAAATCGTGCCCATGGTTGCTCTTCCTCATTCACCAGGCAATGTTGTGCCGGTGCAAGAGGTAATGGGCAAAAAAGTGAATCAGGTCGCGATAGGGAGTTGCACCAACTCTTCGCTTCATGATCTCGATGTGGTAGGCAAGATTTGGCAGGGTAAAACAATTCATCCTCAACTTTCGGCGATTGTGGCGCCCGGGTCTAAGCAAGTCTTTTCGATGATCGCGTCTAATGGTACTTTGGCCAGGATGATCGATGCCGGCGCGCGCATCATGGAGTCGGCATGCGGTTTTTGTATCGGTTCCGGCCAGGCTCCCTGCACCGAAGGAGTTTCGGTGCGCACCAATAATCGTAACTTTGAAGGCCGTAGCGGCACACAATCGGGCGAGATCTTTTTAGTCTCGCCGGAAGTAGCGGCTTTAACCGCTTTGAAAGGCGAATTGGTCGATCCTTTAAGCGTAAAAGGTTTAAGATATCCGCCGGTTAAAGAGCCTAAGCAATTTTTAGTCGATGATAATATGATCGTGGCGCCAAGCAAAGATAGCAAAAAAGTAATAGTTGTGCGCGGCCCTAATATCGGTGAACCGCCGAAAAATACGCCGTTGGCCAAAAACCTTAAAGGAAAAATTTTGATCAAGGTGGGGGATAAGATCACTACCGATCATATCATGCCTGCCGGCGCGCGGCTTAAATATCGTTCTAATATTAAAACTTATTCCGGATTTGTTTTTGAAGGCGTAGATAAAGATTTTGCTAAAAATGCGGCGATTTTACGCGATGGGTCCCAAGCAGTTTTTATTTTAGCGGGAGAAAGTTACGGCCAGGGTTCGAGCCGCGAACATGCAGCGATGTGCCCGATGTATTTAGGGGTTAAGGCGGTGCTGGCTAAATCATTTGAACGTATCCATGCCAATAACCTGGTTAATTTTGGTATCTTGCCGTTGACTTTTACTGATCCCGCCGATTATGCGAAACTTAACAAAAATGATACGCTTGAGGTCGTTGATGTTGCCGCCGCGTTAGATGCCGGCCGCTCGATTGTAGTTAAGGCCGGGTTAAATAGTTTTTCTTTTCAGTGTAGCTTATCGGTGCGCCAAAAGGCGATTATCAAAGCCGGCGGGTTGTTGAATTATACCAAGCTTCGCTGAATATCTTTGTGATATAATTTAAGCGATGAAAAGTTTAAAAGTTGCCGGCGCCTGTTTCCTCATCATTTCTTTTTTTTCTACATTAGTTTTCGCCGAAGAAAAAATAACCCTCAATTTTATGGCGCGTTGGCAAGGCGAGCATAAACGTGCGGATTTGGTGCGCGAAGTAGTGCGCGAATTCGAATTCCTTCACCCCGAGATCAAGGTCAACATGAAATTTTTTGAGGAGCTGGGGTTAAGGGGCGAAAGCGAAGTGGGCGAATATACCGCTAAAATGATCCAAAGCGGAAAAACCGATTGGGACATAGTTTTATTTAATACCGGCCAATATTTCCGCGTGGGGGAAGCCTTAAACGACCCGCAATGGGTAAAAAAATATCTGGTCGATTTCAGCGATTTTTCCTGGTTTCAAGAGACGCAAAAAGAGGTTATTTTTTCCGATCCTAACTATAAAAAAGAGTCG
>Ga0265316_10004846_pt1 | contig 13263 bp, 9 predicted proteins | sample 4522metaG_FD_202092 | JGI IMG/M metagenome (GOLD analysis project Ga0265316, IMG submission 202092) | Rhizosphere microbial communities from Carex aquatilis grown in University of Washington, Seatle, WA, United States - 4-5-22 metaG | ecosystem: Host-associated > Plants > Roots > Rhizosphere >... | reverse complement strand
GGCGGCCCGCCGCTGTTGTTGCGCAACGACCAGAATTTGCATCACCACTGGATCCGGCTGAAACTCGTCGGCACCAAAAGCAATCGCGACGCCATCGGCGCGTGGATCAGGGTGCGGGTGAACGGCCAGACGCTCTGGCGGCAGGTCATGCCCACGCGCGCCTACCTGTCGCAATCCGAACTGCCCGTCACCATCGGGCTGGGAAACGCCGACAAGGTGGACAGTGTTGAAATCAACTGGCCGGGTGGAACCCGGCAGAAGGTGGAAAACGTGTTGATCGACCGTCCGATGACTGTTACCGAAACCCGGTAGGGCGGCGCTGCCGCGCCGCCTGGCCGAGCGGCAGTTCGACCCTCCCTCGTGGGGCGAGAGTCCTCGCGAGCCGTGTTTTCAAAAAAAGGCGGGTCATCAGCAGCCTCGCTCCACCAGACACCATCTAGAAGATGACTTCTACTCCGTCTGGGCGTCGTAAGGACGGATTTCCGAATGGCGGATTTGACCGCCGAGATTGGCCGTCCAGATTACCAGGCCGCCGACCACCAGCGCGCCCGCCAGCAACAGCACGCCAAACCAGCCGGCGACGACCCGGCCCCGGAAGAGAATCAATCCTGCCAGCGCCACAATTCCGAGCACGATGCAGCCTGCCAGCGTCACTCCCGCGGCTGCCTGATGTTGTTCCAGGATATGGTCGGAAAATCCCGGCAAACCTTTGACCGCGCCCGCCGCTCTTCCGCCCGTCAGATATAACGGCACGGCCAGGACCGCAGCCAGGACGAACATGGCCAGCGCCGCCTTCTGGATGTCGCGGCTTCCACGCCACACACCGAAGGCCAGCCAGCCCAAGCCAAACAGGATGGCCATGATGGGGACGTGGCACAGGGCCAGATGAATATGCGCGGCAGTGACAGGATTCATGGTTTCAGCAGGATTGCACTTCAAGGCCGTTGATGGAATTCATTTTTTGTTTGGGTGGCATTTTTTCCAGCGCCATCAAAACTCCAGCGGCACGCGCACAATCAGGCCGCCCATCACGTCGCCCACTTTGAAATCTTTCTTCGGACTGGCCGGGTTCCGGTTGTGGCAGTCGGCGCAGGCATTCATAGTGGCCGTCTCGGCATAGACGGCGGTGAAATAGTGCCGGCCGCCGAGCGATTCGCTGCCGTAGTAATTCGTGCCGGGATGATCGAGGACGAATTGGAGGCCTACCTTTTCCGTGTCGGTTTCGGGGGCATTCTTCGGGTTGATCGGCCAGAGCGAACGCAGGACGTAGTGAAATTCCGCGCCTACCTGCTGAACGGATTCGGACGCCTGGCGCAGTCTTTGGGCGTGCAGCGCCATGAGGTTTTCGTCTCCGTCCGGCAGGGCATAGGTCTTCTGATCGGCGGCAATCACGGCAGCGAGGGCATCGGCCATTTCCTGCGGTTTGAACGTCACCGCCGGTTCCGGCGGCGCGGCCTGCCCGGCGGGTTGCCGCCCGCAACCGGCCCCGGCCAGAATTATCAGCCCGGCCAGTACGAAACTGAGAGAGACCCCAGTCATTTTAAGACCTCTGAAAAACTCCCTTTCATCGTAGCGGCGGTCGGCAGACCGCCGCATTTCTTCAGCAAATTGAAGAATGCGGCTCTCTGCCGAGAAGCCGCTACGCCGGTTTTGCGGAGGACTCATTTTTATTTTGTTCATGGTTGTCATCCGCTATTTACTCGCTTCGGCTCCGGCGGGAACGAACTGCCCGCCATGCGCTTCGAGCAGCTGAAGATTTACCTTTCGGTTGCCCTGGGAGTCAAAGCTCAAAATTCCGGTTGCGCCGGCCAGTGAAAAATTGATGGGAAAAGCCTCGTGCGCCGGACGGTCGCCGGTTTGTTTCAGAATGTGAATCAATAGCGTGGCCGCGTCACAAGCCGCCGCCGCGGTCGCGTCCGGTTCATGGTCATACCGCCCCTGAAAGGCGTCGGTGAAATGTTGAAAGGCGGTGGTGGCATCCTTTTCCAAAATGGGACCGGGCACCGTCACCCCTTCCATGGCGCCACCCGCCGTCTTCGCAAAATCCGCCGAGCGCAACCGTCCCGGTCCGGCCAGCGTGCCGGCAAAACCGGCGGCGCGCAGCGCTTTCGCCAGTGTCCCGGCGGTGGCCGGGTCCAGCCAGAGCAGAACGGCGTCCGGACGATTCGTCAGAATTTGTCTGCCGCGCCGCGCCGCGTCCGTGAACGACCGGTTCACTTCGATCATTTTATCGATGGAACAACCACTGTTGGTCGCGGCTTCATTGAGGTCGCGGGCCGCTTCGCGTCCGGCGCGTCCGTCCGGAATGACGGCTGCCCAATGGCGGGCATGAATGCCGGTGAACAACGTCCTGGCTTCCTCAACCGTGCGCGGAACGATGCGCGCCATCCAGGGGACGCCCGTCTGGCTGACGGAGGAGTCGGCGCACAGGGAAATCACCGGCACGGCGGTGCGGCCGGAGACCTGCAACACCAAGTGTGATGCCGCGCCATCCGGTGGCGCAATCAAACCCAACGCGCCGTCATCGGTCGCCATCCGGGCGGCTTCGACGCCGTCCGCGCCCCATTGGCCGGTGCGTCCGCGGATGACCAGGCGGACGCGCGGTCCGGGAGATTGATTGGCCAGTTCCACACCGAGCATTGCGCCCTCGCGGAGGCTGGCGGCTGCGGGTTCCTCCGGCGGCACGAGCAGGCCGATGACGAGGTTGGTGTTATTGGCGGGCGTTTCACCCGCGTGCAGGCACGCCGCGCAAGCCATCAGGGCAACGGCTGCCAGGGCGGGACGTGCTTTGCAGGGCATGGATTACTTAAAAAACTTACTGGGTAGGAGCCGGGGTGACAAGGCTCGTTCTTTCAGAGACTCCTTGCGTCGTCTCCGACGGTTTTATAGTTGGTTACTTCGCGGCGGTCTTGGTCGGCTTTGATTTTGGCTCGGGAAAGTAATGCCAGCGGCCTTGCTGGTATTGGGCGTAGACAATCGGCGCGATGTTGTCCCAGCGGGCATCGAAGCGCATGTAACCGCAAACTCCGTTGTATTCGTCAATGGCGGCCATCAGGTCGCGAATCCGGTACCGGTTCGGCCCGGCTTTCTTGATCGCATTGATTAGCATTTGCGCGCCGTCGTAGGCGTAACCGGCGTAAATGTCCGGCTTCAGGCCGTAACGTTTTTGGAACCGCGCGACAAAATTCGTCCACGCCGGGTCGGTTTTGTCCGGGTCGAAAAAGTAGGCGGCCGTCGCGCCTTCCGCCACGGCGGGACCGGCGAGCTTGACGAACTGCGGGTCCACGAGCCGGTCAAAACCATAGAACGCGGCCTTCACGCCCGCCGCCCGCAGTTGCGCCGCGGCGGGGCCGGTCTCGGCGGGATTGCCCCAGAAGACCACGGCGTCCGGATTCGCCTGTTTGATGACGGCCACCTGCGTGTTGAATGTGCGGTCGCCGTCCTTGAAATTGATTTCCTGCAACACGGGATGGCCAAGCCGGCGCACCGCATCCACAAAGGGCCGGACGCCCACGCGGCCGGGCCGGTTGTTGGCGCGAAACACAACAATTTTGGTCAGGCCGCGCTCTTCCACAATCAATTTGGCAAGCAGATAACCCTGCTGGCGGTTGTCGGGGAAATTGCGGATCAGCCAGGGAATTTGCGTTTCAGTCAGCGACGGGTCGGGATCAGAACAGTTCACCATGAAGGTTTCAATCTTGAGCGCGACGCGCAGCGCGACATGCGTGGCATCGCCGTCAATTGTGCCAATGAAGGCGAGCGCATTGGTGTCGGCAAATTCAACAGCGATGTTCGCGGCGCTGCCCCACTGCGGGGAGTCGGCTTTTTCGATCACCTCAAACGGCAGTTCGCCGGGCTGGCGCGCGGCGTTGGCCTCTTCGAATGCGAGCAGCACGCCTTTCTTGCTCATCTCACCCCGGACCGCTTCCGGGCCGTAAGGCGGCGGACTGAGCAGGCCGACCCGGAGTGTTTTCAGGCCGGACGGATCGGGATAATCCTTGCCCGGCCCCCAAAACGGCAGGCGCGTCAGCCAGTATTGGTAGAACGGCGTGATGTTGCGGTAGGGCAGCATTTCGTCCGGCACGCATCCGTAGTAGGGATAGGCGCCCGCCGGTTGTTGCGCCGCAGGCGTGCCCGCCGGCAGAACCGGTTCGGCGATGTAGTTGGTGTTGACGTTGGCGTCCTCTTTTTCCTCGTAGGCGCACCAGCCGGCGGGTGCGACGGCCAGAAGACCGGTCAAAATCAGGCATATTTTTTTCATGGGCCTCCTACTTTATGAGAATCGCAATGGCTTCGATTTCAACGAGCAGATCGCTCCGGCAAAGCCGGGCCTGGATGCCGGTGCTGGCCGGGAACGGATCCAGTCCCAGCGCGTGGAAAAACTCGTTGCGGATGGAATTGAATTCGCCGTAGTCGCGCTCGATGTCACGGATGTAGCAGGTCGTGCGGACCATGTCATGCCAGGTGGCGCCCTCGGCGGCGAGCAACCCGGTGAGGTTGTAATAGGTGCGCCAGAGTTGGGCGCGGAAATCGCCGGGGTAGAGCGTCTCGCCGTCCGGCCCGATGCTGGCGGTGCCGCTGAAGAGCAGGTGCGTGATGCCGCCGGGCAGGTCCACGCGCAGGCCGCGCACGAAGGCCGCGCCGTAGTCCGACGCTTCGTTCAAGACCTTCGTTTCGGTGATGGCCTGCTTGCTGACCACCTTCCGGCCTTTCGGCACTTGTTTGATGAGGCCGCCGGGCGCGGGTTCGCACGCAGGCAGGCCGAGCGCACGGCGCGCGATTTTTTCCGCGTCGGAATAGTTAATCAGGCGATCCGCCTGGCTGCCGGGGATGATGACGTTTGATTTCATAATGTGTGACCTTTCTAAATTCGGGTTATTTCGCGTCCGCAACTTTGGCGGACTTTGGCGGAGCGGACAAAAATGCGTGCGCCAGTCCGTCGGAGGTGGCGAACCAGGCTTCCTGGTCATCCACCCAGATGCCGAGGACGAAATCATTCGGCAGTTTGGTGGACATGGTCCGCGTCTCGACCGGCTGGCCTGGACGCGTGATTTCAACAATGCCTTTGCCCTTTTCATTGGTGCGATAATTGACCCAGGTGTTGCCGTCGGTCACGGAGATGCCGCGGTCGGTGCCCACCCAGGCGACGCGGCCATGGGGCTGGATGAAATTGACGAAGTTGGAGACGAGCGGCGATTTCTTCTCCTGCCACGTGCGCCAGCGCGAGCCGTCGTAGCGCGACATGCCAAAATAGGTCGCCTGCCAGAGGATGCCGTCCTCCCAGGCAACCCAGGAGGTGATGTCGGCGACCGGGCCGGCGTCATGGACGAGTTCGAAATGAAAGTCGCGGTCGGGATCGCGATATTCCGTGAAAATCTTTTTGACCAGGTCGTATTCGAGAATGCCGCCGCCCCACACGCCCACGAAGACGCGGTCTTTTGCGCCCGCCACCGCATACACCCACGGTTCGTGCATGGTGGTGTTGGTTTGGTCAAAAATGGTCCATTCGCCGGTCTTGAGATTCAACACCCCAAGGCCCGCAGCGGTGGCCACCCAGAGATTATCGTCCACGATGCCAAGGCCGTAGATCACGTTGTTCGGCAGCCCGCTGTCGGTTTGCAGGTAGGTGGTGATGCGGCCGGCGCTGTAACGGTTCAGCCCGCGCATGGTGCCGATCCACATGTCGCCGGTGCGTTTGTCCTCCACCATGCACAAAACCATCTTGTGGCTCAGGCCGTCCTCGACGCCGATGCGGCGGAATTTCCCGTCCTCGCGCACCAGCGCGCCGTTGTAGGTGCCCACCCAGAGTTTGCCGTCGCTGGCGCGCAACACGCAGTGGGCCTTGTGCGTGGGCATTCCGTCCTTCATCTGGAAGTTTTCAAACCGGTCAATCAACGGGAACGGCAGGGACAGGTCGTTCGTCGCCGTGTCCGCGGCGCGGACGCCGGGCGCGCCGGCGAAGGAAAGCAGCAACACCATTCCCGCCGTGAGCGTCAGAGGATTTAAAAAGGTTTTCATGGTTTATGTTCCTTTCGGTTCAAAGGGTTTTCAGATATTCAACCAAATCGTTGAGCTGGATTTTGTTCATGTAGCTGGTCACGCCGTGCGAGTCGTTGGTGCTGTACAGCGTCCAGATTTCCTCCAGCGACAGCGCGCGGCCGTCGTGGAGATAGGGCGCGGTGTCGGCAACGCCCAGCAGATGCGGAGTGTCGAACATCCCTCCGGTGCCCACGTCGAACGACAGCCGGGCTGAGTACAGCGGCGGGCGATGGCAGGTCGCGCACCGGCGCTCGTGCGGAATCTCCTTGCCGGTCGTGGTCTTGGTGGCGAAGAAAATCGCCTTGCCGCGTTCCTGCGCCGGCGTCAATTTTCCGTCCGTGCTGCGGGCCATCACGCGCTGCGGCGGCAGCGACTTGATGAACGTCGTCAGGTCCAGCAATTCCTTTTGGGGAATCGGATCGGTGCGCATCAGCACCTTCGCAAAGCGCGGGCCGCATTGGACCTCGAGGCTCGGATTTTTCCCGTTCCACTTGAACGGCTCGGTGCCGGCCACGCCCATCAGGCTGCGGTTGTCGAGCAGGTTGTCGCCGATGCCGGTCGTGTCAAAATCATAACTGAGGCCGTCCACGTGCCCGTCGGGATGGCAGGAGCGGCAGGAAAATTGATGCTGGAAAGTGTAAGCCGCCCTCGTAAAAACCCGTTCGCCGCGCCGGATGGGATCGTTCAACCCGCCGTCGCCCAGTACGATCCGGCCCTCCACGGCCAGGCTTTTGGCGTCCACCACGAGGATGCTGTCCTGCAGCCGTTCGGCGACAAACAACGTGTCCCCGTCCGGGCTGAGCGCCAGTTGCTTCGGGTTGCGTTCGGTGGGAATGCGGGCGGTGACGTATTCGGGCGAGAGCGACATGTCGTAAATCGCCTCCCGTTTCGTTGTCGGGCCCGCCTTTTCCAGCCACCCGGCCAGGCGTTCCAAATCCACGACGGTGACCACGTCGCCGCCACCGGAGGCGACAAAGGCGCGCCGGCCGGCCGGATCCACCGCAATGCCGGCCGGATCGGCGAAATAATTGTTTGCTTCGTCGAGCGGCAGTTGAATGACGTTGCCGTTTTTGACGTCGGTGACCGCCAGGCCGCTGGACATCACCCAGCCGTTGGCCACCTGGGTTATGGGGACGAGATTGCGCACCTTGACCAGCGGCGTCAGCATCCACGACCGCGACGGCACAGCGCAGATGGCTTCAGAAAGATGCGCCGACTCGAGGGCTTCGCGGCGCACCGTGCGCGCGGTCATGGGATCAATCTCGGTGATTTCCGACGCGGGAATGGTTTTGACCGAGACCAGCCGGACCATGCGGTTGGCGACGAAGGCGCGGGTCCCATCCGCTGTGACCGCCACGGCAAACGGTTCGCGACCCGCCGATGGCCGTCCCAATTCCTGCAACGGCGAAACGGAAAGCACCGAAATGTCATCCGACATGGAATTGGCCACCACGAGGCGGTCGCCGGCCGCAGTGCGGCAAAAGGTCACGGCCACCGGCGCCATGCCCACGGCGATTGAACCGGTTTCCTGAAGCGTCTGCGTGTCCAGCACCGCCAGCCGGTCGCCGTCCCGGCAGGTAACGAAGAGGTTTTTTCCGGTTGCGTCCAGGGCCAGTCCAAATGGCCGGCCCGCCACCGTGACCCGGCGCAGGACCTGACGCGAGGCCGTGTCCGCCTCGGCCACTTCATCGCGATCATCGAGGGCGATGTAAATTTTCCTGCCGTCCGGCGAGACCGCCAGGCCGGCGGGCGCGTCGTGATGCGGCCGGGGTTGTGCCCAACGCAACCGGGACGTGGAGACGAGGTGACAATTGAAGCAGGTCACCTTCTCCAGGGTCTTCTGGCCGGACATGCGGCGCATGTGATCAATCCAATAATTCTGCCTGAGCCAGAGCGTCACGCCGGCAAGGCACAGCAGAATCAACAGGATGATCGATATGCGTTTTTTCATCAGTTGGATTTGGTTGTGGCCGGCCCGGCGTTTTTCCGTGCCAGAGATGTAATGGGCACGCTCACGGCCAGGGGACGATGATTGTGCGGCGAGCGGTTGCGCGGTTCGTGGCAGCCGATGCAGGAGCGGTTCTCGGCCGGTCGCACCCAGAGCATCGGCGCTTCGTGCCGCAGGACCCGGCCATTTTCATCAAGCGACTCGAAGCCGAGCGGCACGTCGGCCGGCACTTCCGCCAGGAACGAACCGTCGGCCTGCACCGGCACCTCGCCGAGCGCGCAGATATTTCCCGGCGACGTTTCCGCGAGCACACGGACATGGGTTGCCGCCGGGGTTGTCGCGTCCGGTTGTTTGTTGGAAAAATTCGCGTCCAGACAAAGGATTTTTCCGGTCGATTTCGCAGGATCCATGGTCGAAATCCGGCCCATGGGACTGGGATGCGGAGCCGCTTCGACCGCCTCGCAATCATTCCAGTCCGGATCCGCCAGGAGCGGTGCGCCCAAGGTGGTGGCGACGGGATTGACGCGGAACAGCGCCAGAGAAGTTTTGGCACCCGATGAGTTTTCGGCGCACACCAATAAATCGCCATTGCTCGCGGATTGCACCGAGCTGACGCGCGCCGTCACACCGGGAAACAGCGGCGAGCGGCTTTGAAACGGCCGGGCCGTGCGGACAAATTCCGCCGAACTCGAACCGGACTTTGAAACCAGATAAACCACCCGGCCATCAGCCAATTCCCGGGGCCGCCCGATGATCGTGCCAGGATTATGCTGGCTGGCGAAGGCGGTGATTTCCGTGCCGTCATTGTTGATCGTGAACAGCGCCGGGCCGGAGGCGGAGTTTCCTGACTCCGGCGGTGGCGACGAGACAAACAGGATTCTTCCGTCACCCAGCATGGTCGGCTCGGCGATGCCGCGGGAGCTGAAGGTCAATCGGCGCGGCTGGCCGCCGGGCGATTGAACATAAAGCGCGGACTGCGGCTGGCGGGAATCGGCCCCGCCGATTTTTGGAACCGGTGAAGCAAAGACCAGGCTTCCGTTCAGAAGCAACGCCGGACTCATCGCGCCCCCGGGCATGGAGGTCAGCTTCTGAGGACGGTCACCCGCCAAATCCTCCTGATAAATCTGCCAGTCGGCGGTGGCGCTGGCTTTGCCCGCGAAAAATACGCGCTGGCCGTCATAGGAAACCACCGGATCACCGGCGGCAGCCAGGCCTTCCGAAAGCACTCGAACGCGCTTCGGGCCGGGCGGCGCCTCCACCAGCACAACGCGGCTGCCGGATGGATAACGCGAATCAAGAGTGTCCGCTGCCGGAATCGCGGCGGCGGCGGCCGGTGACTGCGTCAGGACCAGCGCGCCGGGCGGCACGGGCTTGCGGCAGCCGGTGCCGGCCAGCAGGACCAGGCCGGCGGCAACAATCGCAATTTGAAAATGGCGGGCAGGGTTCACGTTTATTGCCGTTCGCCGGGTTCGCGGACCTTGAGGATTTGATCCACCTTGACGTTGGTCAGTTCCTGGACCTGTTTGCTCGGCCAGAGGATTTCGATGCGGTCCACGTTCGTCGCCCTGGCCAGGCCGAAGTGCAGGCGGCGGTCGCTTTGCATGAGGAAGCCGGCCGCGCAGCGCGCTTCGGCGAAATACGTTTTGCCGCCGGCGGTCACCCTTGCTTTCGCCCCAAAGCCGTCGCGGTTGCTTTTGGTGCCTTCGAGGTCGAGCGTAATCCAGTGGTTGCCGGATTTGTCCCGGTTGTGGAGCAGGAAAGGCCGGTTGCCAATCGTGGTGACGATGATGTCCATGTGGCCATCATTGTTATAATCCGCCACGGCGCTGCCGCGCGCGTTGATTTTGGTTTTGAAATACTCGCCGCCCTTGGCCGCCGCGTCCGTGAAGATGCCGTCACCGCGGTTTTCCAGCAGCAAACTTTCCCAGCCGACGAGGTAATGCGGGTCGCCGTTGGCGATGAAGATGTCGAGCTTGCCGCTGTTGTCGTAATCAAGGAAACAGCCGCCCCAGCCGACAAATTGCGCGGTCAGCGAGCCGAGGCCCGACGCCATCATGCGGTCATCGTAAATCCCGTTGGTCGTGCCCATGTAAAGCGAACCGTAGCCCAGGCGCGTCACGAGAATGTCCTCGCGCCCGGCGCCGTTGCAATCGCCGATGGTGGCGGCCATCGAACCGGCGGCCTCGCCCATTGCGTTGAAGGCCACGCCGGCCTGGAGCGCCACGTCCTTGAAATGGCCCTTGCCGTCGTTGACCAGCAGCAGGTTTGGCGTGCCGTCATCCGATATGTAAAGGTCCGGTGCGCCGTCGTTGTTGTAGTCGTACACGGCCACGGACATCGCCCGGTGCCCGGGAATTTCAATGCCGGAAGACTTGCTGACGTCCTCGAACGTGCCGTCGCCGCGGTTGTGATAGAGCCTGTTGAATTGCGGTTTGTAGGAAAGCGGGCCGGGATAGGCGTCGGGATTGTAGTAGAGTTGATAGCCCGGGTCGAAGGTGAGGTAGTTCGCGACAAAAAGGTCGAGTTTGCCGTCGTTGTCCGCGTCGAAAAAGACCGCGCCGATGCCCGTGCCGCCTATGTTGGCGACGCCGGCCTTTTCCGTGACATCCTCGAACGTGCCATCGCCGCGATTGTGGAAAAGATAGGAGCGTCCCACGCCGACGACATAAAGGTCCGTATGGCCGTCGTTGTCATAATCGGCGGCGACGGCGGCGGTGCAGTAGCCCAGGCCGCTCAAACCGGCCTTCACCGTGACGTCCTCGAATGTGCCGTCGCCGCGATTACGGTAAAGGCGCGGTCCTTCGCTGGCCGTGCCGGGCACGTGATGCGTGACGCCATCGAGCGGGCCGGAGTTGACCAGAAACAAATCCATCCGGCCGTCACCGTCGTAATCCAGCCAGCACCCGCCCGCGCCGTTGGACTCGATGATGTTCGCAATTTTTGAATCGCAGAACTGGTGAACGAATCGAATGCCGGCCTTGATGGTGACGTCCTCAAACAGATCATCCGGTCCGGCGGGAACCGTCGGAGTGATGGCCAGTGCGGGCGTCGTTGGCAGGGGCGTCGCTCCGGCGGCGGGTCTGGCGATCTGATGTTTGATCACAACGACGATCACCGCCACAACACAGCCAAACACGATGGCGGCGGCGATTCCGCAAAAGCAACATTTGGATTTGTTCATAAAAAGTGCCGGGGTCGGCGGGGATTAGCGTCCGCCGCCGCGCCGCCGGGTGTCAACGGGAGTAATAATAAAAATTAGTAATTATTTTCACTCGATATATTAAAATTTACGATATATTTCCGCGTCACCAAACCGTTCTGGGACGGGCGGTTGGCTTTTGGGGATGAGTGGGAGGCTGGCGGGGGTTTTGCAAGGCCATGGGCCGCACAAACAAAGGAAGAGCACGCCTTGAATTCCCGGTGCAACCTTGAGTTTGCGCTTTTCCTCCACCCGGTTTCACGGTTAAGTAGGCGCCAATACCTGCCGCGGTCGGACAACCATCAACCGTGGCAGCGAAAGAACCGGTTTGCCTTATGTCAAAACGTTTGATTTGGATCGTCCTCGGACTCGGACTGGTGGGGCTGGCCATCCTCCTGTCGCGGTCAACCGGGGGGAAAAACGACTTCACCCATTTGATGACGCGCGGCAACGGATTTCTCGAGAAGGGCGACGCCACCAATGCCATCGCTGTTTACGGGCAGGTGATAAAACTGGCGCCGGACAATCTCGACGCGCGGTTGAACCTGGCCAATGCCTGCCTGCTGGCCGATGACAGTTCAAACGTGGTTGAACAATGCCGGCAGGCCCTCAATCTGGATCACAACAGCGCGGCGGCCTACTACCTGATGGGGTGCGCTTATCTGCGGTTGAATCAGCCGGAACCGGCCGTCCAGGCCCTGCAACAATCCGAGCAGATTGACAACGCCGTGACCGCCGTGCATTTCCAGCTCGGCCTGGCCCAGGCGAGACTGGGCCATCCCGGCGAAGCCATCAGCGAATTTGAAAACATCGTGCGCTTCGAGCCGGACCATCCTTCCGCCCACTACCAGCTCAGCCAGCTTTACCAGCGCACCGGCCGGGCGGAGGACGCCGCGCGGGAAATGCAGAAGCACCAGGAAATCCTGGCCAAAAATCCCGGCGGCTCGAGCAATCCGGCCACCTTCGAGCGCTGCAAATATACCCAGCCGCGGATGGCGTTCGCCTTGGAACAACCCCAACGCCGCGGCGTGCCGGTGCATTTCGCGGATGCCACCGCCACCGCCTTCAGCGAGCCGTCCCATTATCATGGGCCGATGGCAGTGCTGGATTGCAACCACGACGGACACAACAGCCTCTTCGTGATGGAAGGCGAAAAGGGCTTTCGCGTCCTGGGCAATCAAAACGGCCGGTTCGAACCGCTCAACGGGCTCCTGCCCGCCAAACCCGGCGTGACCTATCGCCGCTGTCTGGTGGGCGACCTGGACAACGACCGGTTTGAGGACGTGATTGTGCTCGGCGAGCAGGCGTCGCAAGCCTTCAAATTCGCCACCAACGGTCAGGCCCGCGATTTCACGGCGTTCACCGGATTGCAAAACCTCAAGGCGCGTGATGGCCTGCTGGCGGACCTCGATTTCACCGGCAAGCTCGATTTGCTGGCGGTCCGGCCGGATGGCAGCGGGCTGGTTGCCTATCAGAATCTCGGCAACTTTTACTTCAAGGACAACACCGCGGAATCCGGTCTGCCCGCGGCGTTCGCGGGCGCTGAACACGTGGACGTGGAGGACTGGAACAACGTGGACGTGCCGGGTGTGTTTGTCACCCGCGCCGGAAAACCGCCCGTTTTCTTCCCCAAACAGCGCGCGGGCAATTTTGTGGAAACCAATTCGCCGGCGGACTGGCCGGCTGGCGGCGTCATCACCACCGGCGATTTAAACAACGACCTGCGCGCCGACCTCGTCGTGGCCGGCGACCGCGAGCTTGCCGTCATTTATGGCGGCCTGAATGAACAGTTGAGCCTGCCGTTGCGCGGGCTGCAGGTGAAGGGAATCTCACTTGTTGATTATGACAACGACGGCTGGCTCGATGTGATTGCCTGGGGCAACGGCATGCGCGCCTGGCGCAACCTGGGCCGGGCCGGATTTGCCGATGTGACCGACGAACTTGGCCTGGATAAAATCGGTCCCGTGGACGCGCTGGCGGCGGCGGATTTTGACGGCGACGGCGCCACGGACCTGATTGTCAGCACGCCCAACGGCCTGCGATTTTTGCGGAATAACGGCGGCAACGCGAACCGGCA
>Ga0265316_10004845_pt1 | contig 13264 bp, 18 predicted proteins | sample 4522metaG_FD_202092 | JGI IMG/M metagenome (GOLD analysis project Ga0265316, IMG submission 202092) | Rhizosphere microbial communities from Carex aquatilis grown in University of Washington, Seatle, WA, United States - 4-5-22 metaG | ecosystem: Host-associated > Plants > Roots > Rhizosphere >... | reverse complement strand
TTCGGTGGGATGAAAATTGGTGAATACCGAGGTAAAAGCTCCGAAGATGTTGAACGACAGCTGGCTCGAGATGTTGCCTTGTCTCAAATTTCCCATGCTCTTTATTTGGGACGTGAACTTGCTCGCAAACAATTCCAGTTGGATATTTTGCGAACTAAATATTCATGAAAAGACCCGTCACTTCTCCAGAAGCTGACGGGTCATTTTTTATAAAAAATAAAAACAAAAAGCCGTTCCGATGTGCATCGGAACGGCCATAAAGAGACTGCTATTTCCTTCGGAGAACCAAGTAAGCGGTATCGAGTTGATCATTCTCCGTTCCAGGACATCCAGCATGGAAGTATTTGAATGGTTCTACTGATCGCCACTTATCTCGGTTATAACAGGGAAAGAAAACATCCCCATCAAATTTCCGGTACACCAAGGTTTGGTGCAGGAAATCGGCCATGGGCATAGTCAGAGCATAAATCTCGGCTCCGCCAATGATCCAAACATTCTCCGTTCTTGCCAACTGAATCGCATCTTCGAGAGAATGAGCAATCATTACACGAGGGTTATCGACTTTGAAGTCTTGATTTCGTGTGACGATAATGCTCTGGCGACTCTCTTCCAGAGGCAGGTTTTTGTCAAAAGGCCGAAAATTTTCCGGGATTGAATCCCAAGTTTTACGGCCCACTACTAGTGATTGGCCCTTGGTAAGATTTTTAAACCTCACCATATCGGACGGGACCATGCTTTTCCCCTCGATTTTCCAAGGCATGTCTCCATCCTTACCGATAACAACCTTGCTGTCCTTGGCATAAGCCGAGGAGGCAAAAATTATGCGAACCGTTTTTTCCAAAAACATGTTTCTCCTTATAATGACCTATCCGAGATGTATTCTCCACAAAAATAGAAAAAGGTCAAATCATTAAGCGATAATTTGACCTTCCATATTACTGAAACAAAGTACCTTTGAGAGTTTTAGGATTTTGGCCATCCCAAGAAATTTCGCCAGTCAAAACTTTTTCAGTAATAATCGGTTGCCATTTATGTTCAGCTTCGTTTACTCTTTTGGCGAGTGTATCAGCTGTGTCGTCTGGCAATATCGGCACCGATTGACTAAAAAAGAGGGGACCCTCATCATATTTCTCCGTGACAAAATGCATTGAGACCGCCGAGTGGGTCACTTCTTTATTCTTATATGCCTCCATCACCGCTTCGTGCACGTGATGTCCGTACATACCATCGCCGCCAAATTGAGGCAGCGGTCCCGGATGGATGTTGATGGTCTTTTGGGGATTTAAACCGGTCACCAATTTGAGCCAGCCGGAAAGGCAAACCAAGTCTGCTCCCTTTACCAAATTTCTATAATTTTCAGCCGTAGCGAACTCCAAAGAATCGATTTTGTTTCCTTCTTTGTCTACAAACTCGCCAGAATCTGGAAGCTTGCGAGCTGGAAAGTATACAAACTTCACGCCCAAGCGGTCGGCCCGCTCGCGCACGCCACCGTTTTCGTGATTGGAAATCACGGCTGAAATTTCGGCATGCAAAATGCCGTTTTTGGTAGCGTTTATCAAATTTTCAAAACCGCTACCGCCGCCATCTTTGGTGCCGGAAGCAAAAACGATTATTTTTTTCATGTTGGTACTCATTCTCAGAGGATTATAGCAAATAAAGGCAAAAATGGTAAAATCAAGGCATGATAAAAAGCGAACGAAAAATTGCGATGACTGATATTGAAAGCACCGGTCTAATTCCCGGTATGCATGAAATATTGGAAATTGGACTGGTGGTTTTTGACCAGAATACTTTTGAAATAGTAGACACTTTGAATATCAAAACTAAACCTTTGCATATAGAAAATGCGATGCCAGAATCACTGGTTGTAAATGGCTACCAAGCAGAAAATTGGACGAAAGCGGTTTCTTTGAAAGAGGCGATAGAAATATACGCCGAGAAAACCAAAGATGCGGTTTTTTGCGCTTACAACGCCACCTTTGATTGGAGTTTTATAAATGATGCTTTTATAAAAACTGGCGTGCCCAATCCCTTGATTACCAAAGAAAATCACGACCGTTTAGATCTACTTTCCATTGCTTTTGCTAAAGGCTTGAACAAAAGTGAAAGTTTGAGTTTGCGATCGGCTTGCGAGATGTTTGGCGTACCGAAAGAACCGTTGCCGCACACTGCTATGAACGGAGCCATGACAGATTACGAACTTTTTAAAAAATTATACAGCTCATGAACATTCAAGAAAAAATTAAAAATTGGGTTAAAGAAACTTTGAAATTAGAAAGCGATTTTGTTTTAGCGCATCCCAAATATTTGAAAAATGGCGATTATTCTTTTTTCGTTTCCGATGGGCGCGCGAATGAATTCGGTCGAGCCTTGAGTGAAAAAAAGATTCCTGAAATCGAAAAAATAGAAGTAGCTGGCAATTTTATAAACTTTTATTTATCCAAAGATTTTTTTGACGAGACGGTGAGCGAGATAAATAAAAAGGGAGATAATTATGGGAAAAATAATTTATTGAATGGCGAAAAGACCATTATTGAATATACCGATCCGAATCCGTTTAAAGAATTTCATATCGGCCATCTCATGAGCAACTCAATCGGCGAGGCGATTTCAAGAATTGTTGAAGCGAATGGGTCAGAAATCAAAAGGCTATCGTATGGCGGTGATATTGGCTTGCATGTGGCCAAATCCATTTTTGGGGTTTTGGCTCAGAAAGAAAAAATAGAAGAAATCAAAAAAACCGACAAAAGAGAGCAAATCAAATTTTGGGCCGAGGCTTACGTTTTTGGCAATAACAAATACGAAGATGATGAAAATGCCAAAAAAGAAATAGACGAGCTAAACAAAACAATTTTTGATAAAAAAGAAAAAGAAATAAATGAATTGTATGACTGGGGCAAGGAATTGAGTATTTCTCATTTTCAGGAAATGTTTAAAAGACTCGGTACAAACTTTGATAAAAATATTTGGGAAAGCGAAGTGGTAGAGGATGCCTTGAAAGCGGTGGCTTTCGGGCTTGAGAAAAATATTTTGGAAAAAAGTGATGGGGCGGTGGTTTTCAAGGGAGAAAATTATGGGTTGCACACCAGAGTTTTCGTTAACTCAAAAGGCGTGCCGACTTATGAAGCCAAAGAGCTTGGATTGGGAATAAAAAAATATGAAGATTTTTCTTTTGATAAATCCATTGTTATTACAGGCAACGAACAAGATGAGTATTTTAAAGTGGTCCTTAAGGCAACTGAACTTATAAAGCCGGAAGTGTCAGGTAAAACAGTTCATATTGGTCACGGTATGCTGCGAATGCCAACGGGTAAAATGTCTTCCCGCAGGGGCAATGTTATTACTGCCGAAGATTTAATTGAACAAGTGAAAGATAAAGTTTTAGAGAAAATAAAAGACCGCGAATTCTCTAATGAAGAAAAAGTTGAAATATCCGAGATAGTAGCCATTGGGGCAATTAAATATTCAATACTAAGGCAGGCGATTGGCGGCGATATTATTTTTGATTTTGATAAATCGATTTCCTTTGAGGGCGATTCGGGGCCGTATTTGCAATACGCGTGTGTCAGGGCTAATTCAGTTTTGGAAAAAGCGTCCCACTTCGCATCTCCTTTTAGTCGAGCTTCGCGGGATAAACAAGTTAAAAGACCGGAAAATTTTGAAATTACCGAATTGGAAAAATATTTGTATCGTTTCCCGGAAGTAGTAGAAAGAGCAGGCATTAGTCCTTCGACCGAGCTCAGGATGCAAGCAAAGTACGCGCCGCATTATATTGTCACATATCTCACCGAACTGGCTAGCATCTTTAACAGTTTTTACGCTAATAATAAAATTATAGATGAAAACGATCCGACTTCGCCTTATAAAATCGCTCTGACGGCCGCAACCGCTGACATTCTCAAATCCGGCTTGCATCTTTTGGGTATCAAAGTGCCCGAGAGAATGTAGTTCAATGTTTTTGACAAAAAGTAATTCCTGAGTAGTATTTTGTCCGGAGGTTATAGATGTGCAGTATTTTATTTCAAGTGTAAATGAAAATGTAGGCATAAGCGGTCCAGTTCATCGGGCAATAAATGATGCAGTTGTGAGAACTGGCAACTCTCGTATGTCCGATTGGCGAGATGACTACGGTATTACTATCGATAGTAATGGGAGTATCAATGCTCAACCCATTCCTGGCAATGTTAATAAGTTATGTAGCTTTGCCACTACTCTGACAAGCAAACTGGTTTTCTTGCCCACACCAGAGTGGATGGGTATTAGGAAACAGAAAGTGTACATTTGTTTCACTTACGAAGTTCCAGGGATGATGGAGAAATGGTGGAGAGAATACATAATGTTAAATACCTAGAGCATGAAAACAATTTTAGCGGCTTGGATTTGTTCCAGTCGCTTTCTCTTTATTTTTTATTAGAAAAGTGGTAGGGTTTTGAGCGGAGAAAGGTATTTATGCCAGCAAAAAAGCCATCTGCCAAGGAAATTTCAAGGAACGCTAAGCTTTTGCTTGGTACCTTGAATATCAGAAAAACACTTTACAACTGTATTGCTTACAAGCCGGGAATGGCCGGTCAGTATTTCCTTATCCCGAGTCCGACTTTCAACTGGGATCCGCGAGTCGAAGTTTACGCTGTCAATCACGCGGAATGTCTGGGGGAATTGCTGAAGCAAGGCTTCGTGGTTCGCAAAAAGTACCGGACGAGCAACTTTCTTGTTAACGACGTGTACATTCTCACTGCGAAAGGCAAGAGAAAGGGTCAACAAATTTTGAACGACCCTACCGATTTTAAATAGCCAAGAGCACTTGATTGCAACTTGGCTGTAACTTGCTTGGAAGAACTTGAATGGCCTGGTTTTGCTCCGCAAAACCAGGCTGTCTTTTTTGGGTTTATAAATCATTCTCCCTGAAAGGTGAATGATTTAGAATGGAAATTTAAAAAATAGGGGAGGATTGAGAAGTGGAGGGGAAAGGAGTAAAGTTTGATTGGAAACGCACAAGAAAGGAGGAACCATGATATTGCGTTCCTACTCATACACGGCGCGGATTAGTCACTTTTGCGACAGATGTTTTCATTGCATCGAGTCGGGGCAAAGATACCATGCTGATGTAATAGCAATGTGTGGTCATATAATTGTGATGAAAAGCCACGATGTCTGTCCAGTCGATCCATTTGAAGAAGAAAGAGAGTTGATGAAGATAATAGAAGAGTGGGAGGAAAGAGAACAAGACGAAGAATTTGAACTTCCTCTCGCGGCTTAAGGCCTGGTTTTGCTCCGCAAAACCAGGCTGCCTTTTTATTTTTTTGTTTATAAATCATTCTCCCTGAAAGGTGAATGATTTTGGAAAGGATTTTGGGGATGATATGAAAACTACCAAGGACTGTCCTTGGTAGTTTTCATTGGAGATTGATTGGGAAGGGTTGAGAGAAAGGGTGGGGTTTGGTTATCTCTAACGGGTGAGAAGCGGAAACTTCCCGCTTTGCAAGACCGGAGTGCGACGGCACGAGGTGAGCTCGGGATGGGACCCAAGCGCAAGACTCATTGAGGATTTTTACAAGCAATGTGAAGTAAAAAGCCCAATGAGTGGACAGCTTCTGTAAGAAGGGGTGAAAAGATTTTTCAGCCCGCCCGCAACGCCTGAGCGTAGCGATGTCGGGCAGGTAGAAAAATACTTTTGGCTGGCAAAATTTTGTTTGAAAAATCCCTCGAAAAGTCTACCCGAATAGCTTTGATTAAAAGCTGGGCCGGTGATAGGGAATCGATAATAATTGGTTTAATATTTTGCTACCAACTTGATAATTTTCTACCTTTACGAGAACATTCTACTGAGCAAAATCTACTTGTTGCTTGATATCCATTTCTACGTGGATGATAAGATGTACCACAGACATCGCATTCTTTTGTTACACTTAAATCACGAACCACTTTTGTTTTTGTAATTTTCTTTTTGTTTTTCATAAATTATTTTTTGAAAATATGTTCACGATGGTAAGCAAGGTAATTTCTACGGTCATTGCTAGGCGGAATAATATATCTTTTACCTTGTGTTAAATTCATTTTCTTAAAATTTAGGGGTGATATATGTGGTGAAATCAGAATTACCCCGTTATCTTCGAATGAAATAAACCCCTGATCAAAAAGCTTATCGTAGGTTGGAGTTAACACGAGACCATTATTGTGATCAATTTTTTCGGTATCATTCGAAATACTCCAAGGTTTTATGTGGCTTGCTACGAGAATACGCTCATCATTTACTCTCGTAACAATACATTCCGGTGATTCTTCAAGAAGTTTAAGACGGTACGCACCTTGACCAATGCGTGCCTTTATAAGTTGTTCTTTTTCTCGTTTTGGCAATCTTGTCTGTTCAATTGCTTCCTCTGCCTGACGCTCTTTAGCTGGATGGTAGTATGGGTTGAAAGAATAACTTAAAGATGGGCGAAATAGAAAAAAATAACCACCACCCATATTTTTTAGTTTCAATATAGAAACATAAGAAATAATTGGAAGCATAATACTTCGAAAATACTCTCGAAATATTTCGTCATATGAACGAATATAGTATCGAGAAGTATCTTGGTCGCCAACGGCACTTTCTATCATAAAAAACTCTCGGTTGGAAAAATTTTGAAGATCTGAATAATACCCTTGCCAACTTGCTGAGATATCATTTTGGTATTTTTGCTCTTGTTGTTCGTATTCAAATTTAGCGTCATTTAAATAATCATCAAAATCTTTTTTCAAAAAGAAACCTTTGTCGTGAAAACTGTTGAAAAAATTATCAAAATCTCGTGTACTTTGAGAACCAACATATAATCGTGCTTCTCCGCTACCACGCCCTATTTTGTTTTTCTTAACAAAAGAATCAACGATTGGTATGTTGTCAATCTCATCAACAAGCTCAAAACGTTCTCTATCAATCTCTATAAAATTTTGCTCTGCTTCAAACATATTTATAAATTTATTTTTGTTGAACTAATATTCATACTTTTCAAAACATTCATAAGAACATTTACAACAATACTATTGCCTGCTTGTCTATACATTTGGGTGTCACTTACTACAATCTTGAAACTATCATCAAAACCCATAAGTCGCAAACATTCGCGAGGTGTTAGCTTCCTTATTCTACCACTACGTGTAATATAGTTGTCTACCCCGGCTCTGTGCATTTTTGCCATTGTTGCAAGTAGTGGGCGAGCAATGGAGAGATCTGTCTCGGGTTTACTGTAGAATTTTTTTGTTCCAGTTGCCATAACATATTTTGCCACCTTGTCTGAAAGAAAATATTTTTCATCAACTTTTCCTGCTGGTTCAAAGACGAAGTCACCATGCCAATTGAACTGTTGGTTTGCTTTTTGACAAAGTGCAACCTGTCCATTGATTTGAGTATATCTCTTATCAAGATTTTTTTTGCTTGTCACAAATTTTATACCTTTTTCAGGTAAATAATATTTACCGTCAGTATTATCATCCAATAAATCTTGCACTTCAATTTTCAACTTAACGGGATCAGGAAATGTAAAATTTTTGTTTTTACGAAATCCAACAACAAAAAGACGCTCTCGGTTTTGTGGTATACCATAAGATTTTGCGTTTAAAACTTTATATTTATAGTTATAACCAAGGTCTTTGAATGTATTTTGTATAACTTCCCAAGTTTTTCCACTGTCATGGCTTAAAAGCCCTTTTACATTTTCAAATATAAATGCTTTCGGTTTTATCTCGTCAATAAGTCTCGCAAATTCATAAAACAAAGTTCCACGAGCATCTTTTAATCCTCGACGCTTTCCAACTAACGAGAATGATTGACATGGAGATCCACCAACAAGTAGATCAACCTTATCTTTAAATTTTCTGCCATCAATATTTTGAACAAGATCAAACCAGCGTGAATCATCTATATCGTAATTTGCAAAGTAGCTTTGTTTTACATGGGGGTCATTATCGCACGCAAAAATTAACTCGTGTTTTACGTTCATACGCTTCATTGCATGTTCAATAGCACCGATTCCACTAAATGCTGTAGCCAATCTTAATACAGGTGTTTTTTTTATATTTCTAAGTGGCATCCTTTTAGATATATAATCGGTTTCCCATCTTGATAATTTTGGAATTGATACTAATGGCATAAATTTATTTTATCATTCATTAAACTTCTTTCCTATTTTATTTTTTTATCACATCAACAACCTTTCCATTTATCAAATAATAATCATCTTCGTGAATAAAAATGGGTAGATAATTCTGTGTGGATTCCGATTTTAAAACTATCCTCTCATTTTGCCTATCAACAACAAACTTTTTTATATTAGCAGAACCATCAATGACAGAAACTACATAATCTCCAGATTCAGCGGAGTTTTTGTTTGCGTCTACAACAACAAAATCCCCATCTTCTATACTCTTATTTTTTATAGTAGCCTTATTCATAGAATTTCCACTTGCCCTTAACACAAATAATCTACTTCCATGGGGCACCATTTTAGGGGAGACCTTCAGATAACCCTCTATTCTTTCGTCTGCAAAAATTTCAGCGGGTCCGCAATTGGCTGAACCTACTATCGGCAATGACATAAACATTCCGTCGGCAGACTTCTTGGGAGTTTTTATTATCTCTTTATTTTTAGTATCAATCCTTATAAACCCTTTCTTCTCGAGTTGGTATAAATGATGTCTTATTTGCTGGGCAGAGGAAATACCTATTTCTGACCCTATCTCTCTGAGAGACATTCCCGAAATATTTTTGTTATTAATAAGCCCTAAAAGCTTTTCTTGTATGTTATGCATATTATTATTATATAGTTCGTCAAGAATTAATCAACTAGTTATCCACAGATTGTAAACCTTAACACTCTTAACAATGACACCGGAAAGCGCTATAATGTTACAAGTTACAAGATTTAATAAAATTTTATGATATCACATCAAATCACGGCAATTCGCAAGCCATATCGCTATAGTTCTCATGAGCATATTACACATGTAAAATACGACGGGTTAGTACATACTCGTGAACAAGTAATTAGCCTCATTAATACTCGCACTGACTCATTCTATGTAAAAGTTGGGACAGCAATAGCGTGGGTTGAGGTTGTTTATCTAGGTTTTCCTCATTCTCCTTATATTAAAACTTATCCAGATTATACAGGAAAGGATAATCTTCTATCGTTACCAGAATGTTAATCGAAATAAATTTATGAAAAATGATATTTTTCCAGAATTAGAGGGTTGGGATGAGATTAATTCTGATGGTGGAACTATTGGTACAGGAATAAATAAGGCTATTCATAAGTTAGTATTCTCTCTTGCTAGTTTAAGGTCAGCGTTATCATTTCAACTGGGGTATCTTAAAGATAAAGTTGGAGACTTGCAAAAAAGTACTAACGAATTAAATCAATCTTTTAATCAATTAAATGAAAATTTTAAAAAAGCTGATGAATCCTCAACTAAATTAGCTGGAGCCTTGAATCGGCTAACTTTTTATGGAGTTTTAATTGCTGGCAGTGGGATTGTACTTGTTCTCGTTCAGTTTCTTTTTGAAAATAAAATATGGCCTAAAATATGGCCGTTTTCTCAATAATAAAAATTAAACGAGTGGAAACATTAAGATGCCGTACGGCATCTTAATGTTTCCACAGAACAATGTCAAGATCACAAGGCAACAAATTTGTGTTGCTAGTAATAATTTAGAAATTGATTTTAATGATGTTTTAGAAAACATAAAAATTCTGTTACAATATATTATATCACAAAAATCAAAATCTAAAAAATGCTAAAATAGTTCGACAGGCTCACTATAAATAACCTCATGCTAAACTTACACGATCAAATCAAAGCGATAATAAATTCTAAATTAAACGTATGGTCATCGATATAGAACTTACATTAAATAGATTCGGGTTGGGGAAGATAGCCGAAAATAAATTTCAGTTTCTTTGGTTGAGATTTTCTAAGTGGGAAATTTCCGGCAAATATTCTATATCCTTTGAAATAAACTGGCGCGTAAAACAGGAAAACTCCGAAAATAAAATTAAATAACCATGCCAAATTTACACGATCAAATCAAAGCAATAATAAATCCGGCGATATGCAACCAAGAAATTGCGGATTATTATCTAAAGCGGTTGGAAAAAGGGGAGCTGACTCGAGATGACCACAACCCCAGCCATTTTTGTTGTTACTTTTTGCCATACAATCCGGATACCAAGCAAGTATTTATTGTTCATCACAAAAAATCCGGACTCTGGATTGCGCCTGGCGGGCATATTGATAAGGATGAAGGACTCTTGCAAACGTTGAATCGGGAAATAGGAGAGGAATTGGGAGTGCAAAATAAAATTAAAGAAGAAATAAAACCTTTTTTGCTGACCATAACCCCGATTGATGATCGTGGAGATAATTATCCTTGTAAAGAACACCTTGATATCTGGTACCGTTTCCAGACTGATGGGAAGGAGTTTAATGTTGATCCGAGGGAATTTCATGAGACGCGGTGGATGAGTGTTGCGGAAGCCAGAGAGTTGATAACCGATGCTCCTAATTTGGAAGCCATGAAGAAGATGGAGGAGTTTTTTTGAAAATATTTTGATGTCACTATTTAAAATAATTTTCAGAAGGCGGAGAGTACGAGTTGGTGGAATTAGAAAAAACAGAGCTAGCTATTTAAAACATAAAGAAAAAGCGCGAGTGTTGGTGATGGAGAGGTTGGCGGAGTTTAATAAAATTTATGGATTGGCCCCGAACCGAATTGCGATACGCAATACCAAGAGTCGGTGGGGGAGTTGTTCTAAAAAGGGCAATTTGAATTTTAATTATCGGATTGTGTTTTTGCCGCCTAAGCTTGCGGACTATCTGGTCGTGCACGAGCTTTGCCACATTCAAGAATTTAATCATTCGCAGAAATTTTGGGATTTGGTGGCGGTGGCGGTGCCGGATTATAAGAAATTGAGGAAGGAGTTGAGGGGTATTAAGTTTTAGATAAAAAGAAAGCCGCCCGAGAAGCGGGCGGTTCTGCGTTCAATGTAAGAAATGTAAGAAGTGTGTTTACTCCGGCAACCCCGTGCCCCCACTTTGTTCGTAGGATGCTTGGCCGAGGTAGTTTTCTATAACGCCACAGGCGTTGTTAAACTTCTCCACATCAAACGACTTTCCGTAGCGTTTGACTAGCTCAAGGCTGAGGTCGAACGTGTTGACAGGATGCCCGCCCGTAGCGGACAAGACAGCAGACAAGACGTCGAATTTGTAGCAAGCGTCTCGATATTCCGCTGACATCATATGCGCCTGTTCCGGATGCCAGTATTCCCAAGGTTTGCCTTGGCCATTTTTTCTCGATTGATATTCGGCAAGTTTAGCTTCAAGCCGCTTTTTAAGGTTAACGTCCTTTGGCGGAAACAATAACGGCGACTCCGTTATGGTCGTACTCATGATAGATCTCCTTCTACCCAACAGCTTACTCGGGTTCATAATATTTGCAACACCATAAGCGGTTTTTTATTAAAAATTTATTTTTTTGAGTTATAATGGATTTATGAATTCTGGTTACAATTGGTATTCGCAACTCATCAAACCGAAATGGGCGCCGCCAAGCTGGCTCTTTGGACCGGTTTGGACTTTTTTGTATTGCCTGATTGCGATTTCTTTCGGGAGTGTGTTTTGGCGGGCTTGGCAAGGACGGATTGCTTGGATGGTGGCTTTGCCGTTTGTTCTCAATCTGGTTTTTAATTTTGCTTTTACCACCTTGCAATTTAAATTGAAGAATAATTTGCTTGCGGCAGTTGATATTTTGCTGGTGCTCGGGACACTGGTTTGGGCGATGGTAGTGATTGAGCCATACTTGCTCTGGGTCTCTTTGATTCAATGGCCTTACTTGCTTTGGGTTGCTTTTGCGACTGTTTTGCAACTGACCGTTACTTATTTAAATAAAAAATAAAAAAGTTTCGCTAAATCATATGCCTACAGAACAAACAACAAATTCAGATTCCGTACCCTTCGATTCTACTCAGGTTTTGCAACCGACGGTAATGCCGGGTGTGCCGGTAGAATCGGAGCCGATTCCGCAGGACAGTTCCGAAGCCACCGACATGGCGCCTGAAGCCGCGGGAGGCTCTGGGGAAGGAGTAGGGGCGGGGGTGGTCTCCGACACCGCTAAAGCTACGCCGGACAAGATGGATACGGCCTCTAAGGAGGCTCATTCTACTACCAATTTTGTGCTTGACCTTTCTACAGGTGAGGAAGTTTCCGCCTCATCGGCGGACATGCCTGTCTCGTCAACAGACGGGCTGGTGAGCGAGCCTGGTCCGGAAAATGAAATTGCCAGTTCTACTATTGAAACCATTGAAGCCGTAAAGCCGAAAACACCCGCCTCCGCCGAAAGTTCTCAGCCTTCGTCAGAGACTACGGCGAAGCAAGCCAGCGAGGCAAAACAATCTCCTCCTTCGTTAGAAACTACGGCGGGACAAAGCGGAAGTTTTATAAAAAGTCTTTTGGGGAAGCTGAAAGAAAAATTGTCTTTTCGGACGGAAAAGAGATTGGCTAAAATTATGGAATTGACAAGAAAGAATGGTTCGGTTGTTAACACTGATGTGCAAAAGTTGTTGCATGTTTCAAGCGCCAGCGCGACGCGCTATTTGAATAAATTGGTGAAGCGGGGAAGTTTGAAAGTTTCCGGATCGAAAACTCACACTAAGTATCTGCCTAGTTGACAATAATATTGGTGACGCCTTGCCAATGCTCATCAACCCGAAGTACTACGCTGTCCGTGATTTGCTGAACATGTTGCTTCAGTGACGGCACGGCCTGGACAGTTTGCCGGTTTTTCAAACGGTGGAGCCACTCGAAAGGGTGGCTCTTTTCTTATACTTGGTGGCTCAATCCGGGCGGATTGAGCCACCAAGGTTAATAATTTGACAATAAAAGCTTATTTGGTAGTATATTGATGTCCGCCTAAGGCGGATTAATATTGTCCCACTTCGCGTCAAGCTTCGCGGGATAAATAATAATTTTATGTCAAGATCACTCAAGAAAGGACCTTACGTTGACCCGAGAGTCCTCAAAAAAATAGAAGGCAAAAAGCCGCAGGAAACTGGGGTGATTAAAACTTGGTCCAGAGCTTGTGTGATTTCTCCCGAGATGGTGGGTTTCACTTTTGGCGTGCACAACGGCCGAGACCATATTGAAGTTTTTATCACGGAAGATTTAGTGGGCCACAAGCTCGGCGAATTTTCTTTAACTCGAAAATTTATAAAACACGGCGGTAAGATGCAAA
>Ga0265316_10004843_pt1 | contig 13271 bp, 9 predicted proteins | sample 4522metaG_FD_202092 | JGI IMG/M metagenome (GOLD analysis project Ga0265316, IMG submission 202092) | Rhizosphere microbial communities from Carex aquatilis grown in University of Washington, Seatle, WA, United States - 4-5-22 metaG | ecosystem: Host-associated > Plants > Roots > Rhizosphere >... | reverse complement strand
CGGCGTTGTCGGCGTTGGCCGGCACCTTGATGACGTCGCGCAGCTTGCCGTTCACCTGCACCGGAATTTCCATTTCGGACTCCACCAGCAAAGCAGGGTCGAATTTGGGCCAGGGCGTATAAGACAAGGCTGAAGGCTGAAGGCTGAAGGCTGAATCTATATTGGACCAAAGTTCTTCGGCGATATGCGGGGCGAACGGCTGGAGCAAAATCAGAAAATCGCGCAGCACGGAAGCCGGCTTCGTTTCCCAGGTCATGGCTTCGTTCACAAAGACCATGAGCGCGGAAATGGCCGTGTTGAAGCGCAGGCCGTCGAGGTCTTCGGTGACTTTTTTGATGCAGGCGTGGAGCGCCTTGAGTTGGGCCGGTGTCGCCGCCACCTCTTTGATGTCCGTGTTAAGTTTGATTAAATTCAACAACTCCTGGCCACTTGGCGTTTGGGCGGTTGTCTCCTGTTGTTCAAATTCCGTTTCGCTTTCCTCATCCACGAACAAGCGCCAGACGCGGCCGAGAAAACGGTAAACGCCTTCAACGCCCTTGGTGCTCCACGGCTTCACCATCTCCAGCGGGCCCATGAACATTTCAAACAGTCGCAAGGCGTCTGTGCCGACTTCCTGCACGGGCACGTCCACGGGAATCACGTTGCCGCGCGATTTGGACATCTTTTGATTGTCCTCGCCGAGCACCATGCCCTGGTTGACGAGCTTGAAGAACGGTTCGGGTGTCGAGACAAAGCCGAGATCGTAAAGCACCTTGTGCCAGAAGCGGGCGTACAGCAGATGCAGCACGGCGTGTTCGGTGCCGCCGACATACAAATCAACTCCTGGCGTCGTTGATTTGGTTGAGGGTTGAAGGTTGAGGGTTGAGAGACCAGATGCGCCCATCCAGTATTGCTCGGCTTCTTTGCTGACAAAGGCGGTGGAATTTTTGGAGTCGAGATAGCGGAGATAATACCAGCACGAACCGGCCCATTGCGGCATCGTGTTCGTTTCACGCACGGAACCATCTGGAAGATTCACCCAATCCTTGGCGCGGGCGAGCGGCGGTTCGCCGGTGGCGGTCGGTTTATAATCGGTCAATTCCGGCGGCAACACCGGCAACGCGGATTCAGGCAGGGCTTCGTGATAGGACTGGCCGTCCTGGTCTCTTTTCCAGACAATCGGGAACGGTTCGCCCCAGTAACGCTGACGCGAAAAAAGCCAGTCGCGCAACTTGAAGTTGACCGTTTTCTTGCCGAGGCCCTTGGCTTCAAGCCAGTCGGTGATCTTCTTTTTGGCTTCGGCGGTGGGCAGGCCGGTGATGGAAATCTCCGGTCCGGTCGAATTCACGGATGTGCCGTCACCGACAAAGCCGTGCCAATCCATTTTTGGATCGGGCGGCTGAACAACCTGAACGATGGGCAGGTTGAACTTGGTGGCGAACTCAAAGTCGCGGGTGTCATGTGCCGGCACGGCCATGATGGCACCGGTGCCATAGCTGGCGAGAACGTAGTCGGCAATAAAAATGGGTATCCTCCCGCCATTGACCGGATTGATGGCATATATACCGGTAAAGACACCGGTCTTTTCTTTAGCAAGTTCGGTGCGTTCAAGATCGCTCTTGACCGCAGTTTTCTGCTGGTAAGCCGTAATCGCGTTAACGGGTGTGTCAATACCTGCAGTCCATTCTTTCACGGTACCATCGGGCCATTTGACCGGGATGAGGACGCCTTTAAGCCACTTTTCAACCAGGGCATGATCGGGCGCTAGCACCATATAGGTCGCGCCAAACAAAGTATCCGGTCGCGTTGTGAAGACACGAATTGTTTGAGGAGGGGAGCCAGGGAATGGCGGTCTCACTACACCAAAATCGACTTCCGCCCCTTCACTCCGGCCAATCCAGTTTCGCTGCATTTCCTTGAGTGAATCACTCCATTCAATCGTTTCAAGGTCGGCCAGTAATTTCTCGGCGTAAGCGGTGATGCGGAGCATCCATTGACGCATGGGTTTGCGGACCACCGGAAAACCGCCCACTTCGCTTTTGCCGTCCACAACTTCCTCGTTGGCCAGGACGGTTCCGAGTTGTTCGCACCACCAGACCGGCGCTTCAGTAACAAAAGCGAGGCGTTTTGAGTCGCGATATTCGCGGCGTTTGTTTTCGAGTGCTGCATCGGTAGGGCCGACCTGCTGGCCGGCCTGGACGCGCGGCAGCGCGTCCCTACCAGAAAGTTCTGTCGGATACTCCAGCGTTTCAATTGGTTCGGCCTTGTTTGTTTCCGGATTGAACCACGAGTTGTAGAGCTTCAGAAAAATCCACTGGGTCCATTTGAAATAATCGGGGTCGGTGGTGGCGAGTTCGCGCGACCAGTCGTAGCTGAAGCCGAGCGATTGAATCTGCCGTTTGAACGTGGCGATGTTTTGTTCGGTCGTCTGGCGCGGATGCTGGCCGGTTTTGACGGCGTATTGCTCGGCGGGCAGGCCGAAGGCGTCCCAGCCCATCGGATGCAGCACGTTGAAGCCGAGCGCGCGTTTGTAACGCGCCAGGATGTCCGTGGCGGTGTAACCTTCCGGATGGCCGACGTGCAGGCCCGCGCCGCTCGGATACGGAAACATGTCGAGGATGTAAAATTTCGGCGGGGCCTTGCGGCCGGCCGCCATGGGATCAATGCCATGCCGTTGGGCGAAAGGGTGGTTCTCGGGGATTTTTTCGCCGGGGTTAAAGGCGCGAAAAGCCTGTTGTTCCGCCCAAAGGTTCTGCCATTTGGGTTCAATCAAATGAAACGGGTATTGCCTGCGGCCGCTCGACATAGAGCGGGGATTTTGCGGAAAGTGAAGCGATGGGGCAATCGCGGAATTGGCGCAATGCCTTTGACAGGGCGGCCCGGACGGCGTAAATAATCCATTAATCGCTCGTCCCAGCATTTTCACGCCATGAAAGTCCGTCCCAATGTGCGGGTCTTCGCCGCGCCGAAGTGTCGGCGCCCTTCGGGCCCGTGCCCTTGTCCGCGCTGGCGGGGATTGGCGCGAATGCCGGTCGAGGGTTTCACCCTGATTGAATTGCTGGTGGTGATCGCGATCATCGCCATTCTGGCGGCGATTTTATTGCCGGCGCTGTCATCGGCGCGCGAGCGGGCGCAGGGCCTTATTTGCCTCAACAACACGCATCAACTCGCGCTGGCGTGGCAGCTTTATACGGACGATCACAACGGCGATTTACCTTATAATCTGGGCATGACGCCGGGCGGCAGCCGGACCAATATCAATTGGGTCAACAACGTCATGACCTGGGACACGAGTTCCGACAACACCAACCTGGCCACCCTCACCGGGGCGAGCCTGGGGGTTTATGCCCAGGGCGAGACGCGCATGTACCGGTGTCCTTCCGACCGCGCGCTCAGTTCGCTGCAATCTGCCGCCGGCTGGAGCGCGCGCATCCGCAGTTATTCCATGAACGCGATGATGGGAGACGCCGGTGACTTCACGGCCGGCGGATTCAACGTCAACAATCCGGATTACACGCAATTTTTCAAAATCACGCAAATTCTGCGCCCAGCGGGGATTTTTGTCTTTCTGGACGAACATCCCGACAGCATTGAGGACGGCTATTTTGTGAATAAAGCCTATCACTGGCAGTGGCTGGATCTGCCGGCGTCCTATCACAACAAGGCCGCCGCGTTTTCCTTTGCCGACGGTCACAGCGAACTACACAGCTGGCTGGAGCCCAGCACCCTCCGTCCGCCCCTGCCGAATGCCGCCGGGCTGCCGATTTCGATTCCCAACGATGAATGGGCGGACTTCGAATGGGTGACTTCGCACATGAGCATCGAGAGTCACTGACGACACCGGCGTCGCGCCGCCTTACAAATACCGCCGGAGGGTTTGTTCATTGCCTAGCGTGCCGAGCAGGTAGAGTTTGTCACCCTGCGTCCACACAGCGGTCATGAGTTGATTGACCCTGGCCAATTGGGGCGGGCCGGCGGACGGGGTATTTTTGACCGCCGCGCGGTCCACCACGAACAGCCAAAGATCACCCTGTTCGCCCGGGGCCAGGGGTTTGCCGGTGCTGAAACAGATCATGGAAACCTTCATTCCCTGCCAGCTTTCAATGGCGCAGCCGGTCACGGCAACTTTTTCCAGCGGCGCCGGCAGGACGTAATCCGCCGGCGCATGATTTTGCCCGAGATAGGCGCGGATCGACCCTGAATTGTTCGTTGCCAAATCCATGACGTACGTGCGCAACGCGGTCCCGACCATGCGGTTCTGATAAACCGCCAGGGTGTTGTCACTTTTCAGGGATTGCAGCCAGGGAGTGATTAAAACGAACGCAACCACCACGGCCGCCGCGACGGCGGCAAGCGCCGGGAGCCGCCGCCAGTCGAAATCTTTTCTCCGCGCCGCCTGTTCGGAAACGATTTGCTCCTTCAGTCCGGCGGGCACCGGGATCTGCCGGAGCTTCGCGCGCAGGACCTCCTGCCGGGCACAATGCTCGCCGAACCAGCGTGCCAGCTCCGCGTCCCGTTGCGCCAGCGCCAGCGCCTCGGCAATTTGCGGATCAGCGACGTCCGCCGTACCGGGCCGGTAGAGCAATAAAATGTCTTTGGCTTCGTTATGATTCATTTGTGATTCATAAATCCGTTTGCGGGGCGGATGACCCGATGGCACTTCCCCCGGTCAACAACTGGTGCAGCCGGTCGAGACCGCGAGCCAGGCGCGATTTGACGGTACCGATCGGCACTTCAAGAATTCCAGCAATTTCAAGATAGGAATAATCCTGCAGGTAAAAAAGGGCGACTGGCGCCCGGTAAATCTCGTCCAAGTGCGCCAGGGCGGCCAGCACCTGCGCGTTATCCAGCTGATGGAGCGGGGTGGGCGACACGACGGGAAGCTCGGCGGCCGCCTGCTCCAATTCCACGTGCGGAAAGCGAACCTGTTTCCTCCGCGCGCCGAGGAACTCGCGGTGGAGGGTGGTAAACAACCAGGTTTTCACTTTGGTTTCATCACGCAATTGGTGGCCCTTGGCGGCCCAGATGCAAAACGTTTGTTGGGTGAGGTCGCAGGCATCCGCCTCGTCGCGCGTCAGACTGAAGGCAAATTGGTACAACGGCTGGTAATGGCAGGTTACCAGGCCTTCAAAGTCCACGCCGTCAGCCATATCGCAGCATCAAGGTTAAGAGTCGTCAATGTGCCAATTGTTCCCGCCCTTTGGCCACTTAATAGCGCTTTCCAGGTTTGTTGACTGAATGCGGTGAGGCCAACGCGCATTAGAACCATAGCTATAATACCACCCACGGGAACAAGTTGTCCAATCGTCCCTCTTAACAGGGAGCATGGTGTCCCTTGGCGCAAAAGCAAACTTGAAAAAGCCGGGTCCAGAATCGGGGCGTAAGACCAGGGTCGCGAGTTGCCGATCAGACGGCGGCCTGCCGGGTTCGAGCCGATGCCGCCACCCGCTTTCACCCGGCCAAAAAATCCCGTTTATGGGCGGCGATCTGGTCGCGCCGGTCGAAAAGAAACGGCAGCTCGTGGTTCAGTGGATTACCCGGTATTGGATTCAGCCGATTGGCAAACCGTAAAACCGAACAACCAGGAAGTGTATGGATACGATGAAAATTCTTTCTCGCTGGGCGGGCATGGTGGTGGGGGCAATGATCTTCACCCACTCACTTGCCGGGGATGCCGCCACAGTCACGGTGTTTGTTGGCAACACCAACCTGTCGGGTTTTGCCGCCGACGTCTTCGTGCCTCCCAGCACCAATATCAACGTCAACGACCAGGTGGTGTGGGTTTGGGAAGGGCTTAATCATTCCTCGACCAGCGGCACCAACGGGGTCCCCAGTGGATTGTGGGATTCGACAATTACCAACCGTCCGCATGCATTTACCAATACCTTCACTGTTCCCGGCAATTTTACGTATTATTGCCAGGTTCACGTTTCCTTTGGCATGACCGGATTGATCAGTGTGGCGGCGGTTGACCTTCCGCCAACCGTTTCCATCACCAACCCGGTCAATAACGCCACTTTCAGCGCGCCGGCTTCATTTGTGCTGGCGGCGACCGCTTCTGATTCGGACGGGACTGTGACCAATGTTCAATTCTTCCAGGGAGCCACGTCACTGGGCAATATGGCGACGAGTCCCTATTCCGTGCCGGTCAACAATCTTGCCGCCGCCGATTATGCCTTTTCCGCCGTCGTCACGGACAACGGCGGGTTGACCGCCACCAATGCCGTCACCGTTCATGTGGTGACGCCGGTCCCCATTGTTCTGAGCGCGCCGCAGTTTTTGTCTCCGACAGATTTCCGGTTCAATTACACGGCGAACAGCGGGTTGAGTTATATCATTCAGCGGGCATCGGATTTGGGTTCAGGTATTTGGACGACCCTCAGCACCAATCTGGCCACGGGCAGTCCGATGTTGTTCGACGATACCGCCCTTTCGGGAAGCCCGGCATTCTACCGGGTCGGTCTGCTGCCGAATCCGTGATGCCCTTGCGTCGGAAGCCCAAATCCGCTATTCCAGCCGTCAAACCCGGTGGGATTAACGGTGTACTGAAAAGTATGTGGTCACGCGGCCTGTTTATCGCCCTTTTCGGTTTCGGTCTGTTGCTGGCGCCGAACGCGAAATCTGCGGAGTCCGCGGGCACGAACGAATCCAACGCCCGGGTGTTCGCAGCCAAAGGAGTTGTCCGGGACCTCAGCCCGGACGACCAAACGGTCACCATCAGTCACGAGGCGGTTTCCAATTACATGGGCGCCATGACCATGCCGTTCAAGGTCAGGGATGTCGGAGCCCTGAGCGGCTTGCATGCCGGTGACGAAGTTTCCTTCCGGCTGCATGTGACCCGGACGGAAAGCTGGGTGGACCAAATCACCCGGATCGGAACGGTTGCCCTGGTCGAAAGCAAACCAGCGCCGCTAGTGCCCCAACCGGTGTCTGGTCGAAATCCGTTGTGGTATTACAAATTTACCAACGAATTGGGGCAGGCCGTCAGTTTGAGTGATTTTCACGGGCAGGCGCTGGCGGTTACCTTCATTTACACGCGCTGTCCGCTGCCGGATTACTGCCCGCGACTGTCCAGAAATTTTCAGGAAGCGTCGCAAAAACTCGGTTCCCTGACCGGCGCACCGACGAACTGGCATTTCCTTTCCGTTTCCTTTGACGCTCAATTCGACACGCCGGCGGTGTTGCAAGCCTACGGGAAAAGTTATCAGTACGACCCGGCGCACTGGAGCTTTCTGACCGGCCCGCCGGACAAAATCGCCGAACTGGCGCGGTTGTCGGGCGTCCACTACGAGTCCGACTACGGACTGATCAACCACAACTTTCGGACGCTGATCGTGGACGGCAATGGCCATTTGCAGACGGTTTTTCCGATCAGCGGAGACTTTTCCGATTCCATCGTTGCCGAGATCATCAAGGCGGCCGCGGTGACCAATCAACCCGCGGAACGCTGAAACTCATGGTCAACGCGACGAAACGCGGGATGAGGTTGAGGCCAGCCGCAATCATGATCGCCGTACTCGGCGGCGCCGCCGTGGCCGCCCTGTTTTTGAATTCCTGCTCCACCCCGCCCGCGGAAGTGGTGGTGCCCCTGGAAATTCCCGGCGCGCATTACGTCGGCAATAAAGCCTGCCTGGATTGTCACGCGGAAATCGTCCGGGAATTTCCCGCCAGCCCCCATGCGCGGGTTCATTTTGAAAGTGCGGCGATGGCCGGCGAGACCGGATGCGAATCCTGCCACGGCCCCGGCAGCAAACACATTGAATCCGGCGGCAACGCCCAATTCATCATCAATCCGGGCAACGACCCGGCGTCCTGTTTCCAATGCCATCTGGATGTTCAGGCCGAATTCAATCTGCCGCAACATCATCCGGTCATCGAAGGACACATGAGTTGTGTGCAATGCCACGATCCGCACGGCGGGGATGTTTTTAAACCCCGAGGCGGTCTGGCCATGGCCCGGCAAAACGAGAGTTGCACGTCATGTCATCGCGAGCAGACGCGCCCGTTTGTGTTCGAGCACGAAGCCCTGCGCGAGGGCTGCACGGTCTGCCACAGTCCGCACGGCTCGATCAACCGGAAAATGCTCACTGAAAGCGATCCGAACCTCTGCCTGCGTTGTCACGCCCAGGTCCAGGGGTCGGGCGGAACCATTTACATCGGAAATACGGACCACACCGATCTCCTGAAAATCGGGACCTGCTGGACCGCCGGCTGCCATACGGCCATTCATGGTTCCAATGTGGATCCGTTGTTGAGGTATTGAACCCGAAACGTGACACGAGAAATAACCAAACCATCGGACTGCCGGGTGATGACGAAAGGCTTTTCACGCCTCGCATTTCACGTTTTACCCATTATTTTCGCCGTTGGCTTTTCGCTCTCCGCCCAGGAAACCGCCTCCATAAAATTGCCTCTCCCCGTCACGGGAACAATTGTTTTCGACCGGGACATCCGGCCCGTGCTCGAGACTTCCTGCCTGCGCTGTCATGGTGGAGAAAAGCCGAGAAGCCATTTCCGGCTCGATGACCGTGCGGCGGCCCTCAACGGGGGTGATGACAATACCAATGATATTGTCGCGGGCGACAGCACCAACAGTTTATTGATCCCATACGTGGCCCGGCAGGTGAAAGACATGGAGATGCCGCCGGTGGGCAAAGGCAGTCCGCTGGCCGCGGAACAAATCAGCCTGCTGCGTGCATGGATTGACCAGGGCGCGACCTGGAGCACGACAAATCAGGCGGCACAACTTGCCTTTGTTTTTGCACCGGCGCTTCGTGGAATCGGCGTCCAGGGTGACAAGGCAAAATTTCGCGAGCTGCAAGGGGTGAACGATGGATTTTCCGGCGGCGTTGACGAATTCTCGTTTGTGCAACAAACCAGTCCCACGGAAAAATTCTCGTTGAACGGGCATGTCATCGCTCCCGACCGGGACTACCAATTGAAGCTGGCGGTGGATGAAACGGACCAGGGCTTCATCCGCGCCGGTTTTGACGAATGGCGCAAGTACTACGATGACCGAGGCGGATACGATCCGAAGGTGGTCCCGCCGGAGTTAAGCCTGAACCGCGATCTGTACGTGGACAATGGGCGGGTCTGGGTTGACTTCGGCCTGACCCGGCCGCGCTGGCCGCAAATTGTGCTGGGCTATGAGTACGATTTCAAAAAAGGCAACGAGTCCACGCTGGACTGGGGGGAATCGGGCGGCGTCAACATCGCTCCGGCGACGAAGGCCGTTGACGAACAGACGCACATTCTCAAGCTCGATATAACGCACGATTTCGATGACTGGCACCTGGAGGACAACGCGCGGGTCGAATTTAACAGTGACAACAATCGCGGCTCTGAAACCAGTGTTTTTTACCAGACCAGTCCCCTGGTGCCCAACAGCGGCACCACCTACACTTCTGATCATTATCATCATGTGCAGGGCATGAACACGCTGATGCTGGAAAAACAAATCCGGGATTGGTGGTTCTTGTCCGGCGGTTACTACTATTCAAGATTGGAAGGCAGCGACAACTTTAACCAAACCAACAGTCCCAACTTTGAGGGCTACGACCCGTCTTCCTGGAGCAGTGGCGCAATTACGTTGCAGCGTGAATCACAGGTCTTCAGTCTGGCCAGCCTCTTTCTGCCCCTCGAATATTTGAGCTTTTCGCTCGGCACGCAAAACGAATGGACGCACCAGCAAGCATTCGGCAACAGCGTTCCGGATTTTGAATTTGGCAACAACACCTTTGCCCGCTCGGATTACGATGAATTCAAGGCGTCGCAGGATGCGAATCTGCGGTTCACCAAAATTCCCTTCACGGTTTTGTTTGCCGACGCGCAATTCGACGAGGGCAGCATCAGCGAACTGCAGGAGGAAGGCTCCGGGCAGTTGACGAACCAAACCGACGTGACGAGCGACCGCTACAACCTGCGGGCGGGTTTCAACACCTCACCCTGGCGCTGGGTGGCGCTGGATGCGCAGTATCACCGGCAATACAGCGATACGGATTACAACCACCTCATCGACGTGTTCGTCAGTCCCTTCTATGGCGACCCGCTCTCGGTTGCCCCGGAAAATGGATATCCGGCATTTATTCTCAGCCGGAAGATCCAAAGCGATGGCTTGGAAACCAAACTGACGTTGCGCCCCTGGAACTGGCTGAGAACCACCTTGAGTTATCAACTCACCGCCACGGAATATTCATCAAAAACGGATCCGGCTGTTTTTGGGACTGACTCTGGCGGCCCGCTGGCGGACGGACGATACCGTGCGCAGACCTACGGCCTGAGCGCCATCCTGACGCCGTTCCGGCGATTTTACTTTTCCGGCGCGTTCACTTACAGCCGGTCACGTACGGTCACCGCCGACAACGGGGTTTCATCTGTCGTGCCTTACCACGGGGATGTTTACACGCTCGTTACCACCGCCGCTTACGCGTTAAACCCGAAAACCAGTTTGCAGGCTTCCTACAGTTTTTCCCAGGCGGGTTACGGTCAGAACAATGCCCCGAACGGGGTGCCGCTCGGCCTGGATTTCACCCGTCACGTTTTATTTGCGGGGGTTACGCGGCAACTCACCCAAAATCTTTCCGGGGCTTTGCATTACGAATTTTCCCAATACTCCGAACCCAGCAGCGCCCATTTGAATGACTTCACGGCGCACGGCGTTTTTGCGACGCTGGTCTATAAATGGCCATGAGCCTGGGCTGCCGTCCACGTCAACCGCAACCCTTCAAGCGTCAGGTTGGGTTCCACCGCGGAAATCTCCGGCAGCTTTGCGGCGATCAAGCGCGCGTAACCGCCCGTGGCGACGACCGGCAGGCGTTTCACCCGCAATTCGCGTTTGAGTTCGGCAATCAGCTCGCGCACCAGACCGCGATAACCGTGCACCGCGCCGACCAGCATCGCTTGTTCCGTGTTTTTGCCGATCACGGCAGTCACTTCGCGAATCCGGATTTTGGGCAGCAACGCCGTCTTCTCGTGCAGATAATCTGTCATCGCTGCCAGGCCCGGCGCGATGATGCCGCCCGCGTAATGACCCGCGCGATTCACGACGTCGAACGTCACCGCCGTGCCAAAATCCACCACCACCACCGGCGCGCCGAAGTGATGCCGCGCGGCCACCGCATTGGCCAGCCGGTCGGGACCGATGGTATCCGGGTTGGGATAATCCACGCCCAGGCCGTGCAAGGTTTTGGGCGTGAGTTCCAGCGCGCGTGATTTCCACCGTTGACGGATGGCGTTACGGACCAACGGGGTTGCGCGCGGCACGACACTGCATAAAACCGCACCCTCGATTTTTTTTGCGCCGACCCATCCGGCCACCCTGGATTTGGCGCTGCCATTTGCCCACGCGCGCGTGGGCAGGTTGATTTGCCGCAACACGCGCCGGCCGTTCGCCAGGCCGACGTGCGTGTGCGTATTGCCGATGTCAAAAAGCAGGATCATTTCTCCAAGGTGACGTCGCCGCCGTTGATGCGTTCCAGATGGCCGTGTTCGGTCCGCAACAGCAACTCGCCGCTTTCGCCGAGTGATTCCGCCCGTCCCCGCAGGCGACGGTCGCCGATTTGAATGGTGACGTCCCGGCCGATGGTTTTGCAATGTGCCTCCCATTCATCGGCGATTTCGGCGAATTGCCCGTTGCCTACGCGCACGTAATCGTGATCCAGCTCACGGAGAATGGCCGTGGCCAGGTCCGCGCGCGAAACGGGCCGGCCCGCTTCAACTTTCAATGACGTCGCCTGCTTGCGCAAATCCGCCGGAAATTCGCCCACCGTCAGGTTCACGTCCACGCCGATGCCCAGAATGACGTGCTGGACGCGGTCCAGTTCCGCGCTGAGTTCGGTCAGCACGCCCGCGACTTTTTTCCCACCCACCAAAATGTCGTTGGGCCATTTGATTTCGGGATGCAAGCCGGTTTCGGAGGCAATGGCGCGGCGCAGGGCCGTGGCGGCCACCACCGTCAGCTGGGTGGCCTCCTGCGGATGCAAATCCGGGCGCAGCAACACGGAAAACCAAAGTCCCTTGTAGGCCGGCGAAAGCCATTTCCGCCCCAGCCGGCCGCGGCCCTTGGTTTGCGATTCGGCAAACACCACCACGCCTTCCTTCACCCCGTCGCGCGCCAGCTTTTCGATGACGTCGTTGGTCGAGGTGGTCTGCTCAAACACGCGGATGTCCCGGCCGATGATCCTGGTTTTGTAAAGGCGCGCCAGCAAATCGTCCGCGTGCAGCACATCCGGCACGCTGACGAGGCGGTAGCCCAGGTGCGGGCCGGCCTCGATGTCGTATCCGAGCCGGCGTAATTCCTCGATCCGCGCCCAGATGGCCGTGCGGCTGATGTGCAGTTGCTCGGCCAGGTCCGCGCCCGACACGCCATCGGGGTTGGCGCGCAAGGCGGAGAGAATTTTAGAGTCGGTGGTCATCCGTTTTTAATCCTCAAAATCCAGGCCCATGTCCACAGCGCGTGCGGAATGCGTGAGCGCCCCAACGGAAATGAAATTCACGCCGCTCCCGGCGATGGCCTGGACGTTCGCCGGATTCACGCCGCCGCTGGCCTCGGTTTGCGCGCGGCCCTTGATTTTCTGCACGGCGAGCCGCAGTTGAATCAGGTTCATGTTATCCAGTAAAATGATGTCCGCGCCCGCCTCGGCGGCCTGTTCGGCCTGTTCCAGGGTGTCGGCTTCGACTTCAATTTTCAATTGCGGAAATTGGTCACGCGCGCGGGCCACGGCCGCGGCGATGGCATTCGGTTTTTCCTGTCGCAGGGCGGCGAGATGATTGTCCTTGATCAGGATCATGTCGGACAGGCCAAGGCGGTGATTTTTCCCGCCGCCGCACCCGACGGCATATTTCTCAAATCGCCGCCAGCCGGGCGTGGTTTTGCGCGTGTCGAGGATCTGGGCGTGGGTTCCCTTGGCGGCGTCCACGAATTGCGCGGTCAGCGTGGCGATGCCGGAAAGCCGCTGGACAAAATTCAGCGCCACGCGTTCGGCGCTCAAAATGGGGCGCGCCGGGCCGGAAAGGCGCAGCAATATGTCATCGGTTTTCACGCGTTGACCGTCCCGGGTGAGCCGCTCAATTTTCAACGCGGAAGCAAGTTCGAGAAAGGCGGCTTCGGCGAAGGCGAGTCCGGCGACGACGAGCGGTTCCCGGGCGCGCAGGATGGCCCGGGCGGTCGCCGCTTCGGGCACCGTGGCGAGCGTGGTCACATCGCCACTGCCGATGTCTTCGGCGAGGGCGAGTTGGACGGCTTGACGGACTTCGGTGCTGGACAATTCCACACCGTCAAGATGAAGGCGAAA
>Ga0265316_10004842_pt1 | contig 13271 bp, 10 predicted proteins | sample 4522metaG_FD_202092 | JGI IMG/M metagenome (GOLD analysis project Ga0265316, IMG submission 202092) | Rhizosphere microbial communities from Carex aquatilis grown in University of Washington, Seatle, WA, United States - 4-5-22 metaG | ecosystem: Host-associated > Plants > Roots > Rhizosphere >... | reverse complement strand
GACGCGCCCGACGGAACCGCAGCGCGGCCGAAACTGCCGTCACTCAGTCGAACATCGACCTCCACGGTGGGATTGCCGCGCGAATCGAGAATCTCTCGGGCATGGATGGATGTGATGGTTGTCATGGAGTGGGTTCCTTTCGCTGCGGAGGCACGAACGCCTCGGTTTCCCGAAACAACAGTTGGATGCGCGAGAGTTCAAAATGCACCGCGTTGGCTCCGGCCGCCCGGCGCTCGCGTGCCCGCACGAGCGCCCGCTCGGCCGAGGCAGAGATGTTCTTCAGCAGGGACTTTCAGGTTCGGACAAGAAACCTTGCGACCATATCCCCCGCTATTCCCGCAACGAAGCAAACCACCAAGGTCAGTCCCACGTTCAGCGCGGCCAGGGCGTAGGCCCCCTGCTGCGTGTACTTGTAGGTCTCGTAATCGAAGGTCGAGTAAGTGGTGAAGCCGCCCATGATTCCGGTGGTCAAGAACAGCCGCAGCGTCGGAGAAATCACGTTCGCTGAGACCCCGAGGTGCATGATGGCGCAGATGAGGAACGACCCGATCGCGTTGACCGCCAGCGTGCCGTAGGGGAAGGCGGGGCCGAATACGGCCAGCGTCCAGTTGCACAGCAGATAGCGCGCACCGCTTCCGATGGCGCCACCCACGGAAATCACAAGGAGTCGCGACATACTCCTCTATTTATCATTCGCGAGGCGTCACCTTCGAGTTACTTCTCTGACCCGTTGAACGATACCAGGCCATGCAGCAGGTCGGCGCGGTCGAGCACGCCGACCAAGCGCTTGCCGGCATCGATCACGGCGACGATCTTGTGCTTGCCGCCCAGCATGGCAGCGATGGCTTCCCGCACCGGAGCATCCTCCGACACCACGGCGGTTTCGATCATAAGGTCGGCCGCGGTTCGCGCCTTGGCGTGTTGCTCGGCCTGCATCTCCTCGGGCTTGGGATGCACGAATGGCAGGCGGTGGATCAGTGACCGCAAGGCGCTCGGTCGCAAGGCCGGTGTCACCCGGTCCAGCACCTCGGCGTCGGTAATCTTGCCCAGCACGTGCCGGTCACGATCCACGACCAAACAGCGATTGAGCCGCGTCGAGGTCACCGCCTGCACGACCTCGGGCAGCCGCGTGTCGGGAAATACCGTCGGGACGTCGGTGCGCATGGTGCGGCCGACCGGGGCATCGACGGCCAATCCGATCTCGCGCGGCTCGCTCTCCTGATGCTCGAAGGTCCGGGCTGCCGTGCGCAAGACATCGAGCCGACTGATCATGCCAACCAGCGCGCCATGGTCGTCCACCACCGGCAGGCGCTTGAGGCGCCGGTACGACATGATCTCCGCGACCTGCGTGAGCGGAGTTGACGCCGGCACAGACACCGGCCCGGACGTCATCACATCGCCCGCGTTCTTCGCCCCTTGAGCTAGCCGCTCCAGCTCTGAGTGCAGCTCGGGCGTGTCGAGGGACCGCAGCAACTGCACCCGCATGGTTAGGCCACCGCGCTTGAGCAGATCTGAGTTGGTGATGATCCCGACCGGCATCCCCGACTCCACCACCGGGATGGCCCGGTAGGTCTTGCCCAGCATCAGCGTGACCACCTCGCGAACCGAGGCATCGGGGGCCACCGAAACAACGTCGTGGGACATGACGTCCGAGGCGCGCAATGCAGCCGAAACGTCACGAACCGGAAAGGCACAGTAGAGCGCCACGTCGGTATCATCGACCGTGATGAGGCCGCGCTTGACCATTTCCTTGATGCGCGGGAGCAGCCGTTCGACCTGCTCGGCTCTCTCGATCCATTCGATCACGATGGGCAGGCGCTGGGCCACGTCGACGAACCGGAATGTGTGGATCTCGCCCTTCGCGCCGAACCCCTCCATGGCACGCAACACCGTGGCGCCCGACGCGCCCTCCTTGCGCAGAAAAGCCAGCAAGGCTACGTGAATCGGCTGGTGGCCGTGCAGATCGCCTTCGTTGACGTAGATGCGAACCCGCTTTGCCTTTCCCGTAAGCCCCGGGGTATTCATCACTGCCTCCATCATGTTCGAGTCGTGGGCGCGATTGACGGAACCGCGCCTGCCATCTACTCTAACCCCGTTGTTCCCAGTGGGCGATGAAGTCCGCCCGCGTCCTCCGGCGCAAACCGCCCTCCCCCAGCGGGGGCTGATGGCTTCTACGCACGCCTCGGAGGAATCATGAACAACCCCTATACCATCGCCGCCATCTGGATGGGCCTGGCCTTCCTCGCCGCGGTGATTGCCGGACGCACCGGCTTGGCCGTGGCCCTGGTCGAGATCGTCGTCGGCATCGTGGCAGGCAACCTATTCGACGTGAAGACCACGACTTGGATCGACTTCTTGGCCGGCTTCGGCAGCGGCCTGCTGACCTTCCTGGCCGGAGCCGAGATCGAGCCGTCGGTCATTCGCAATCACTGGAAGCAGACGCTGTCGATCGGCTTCTTCAGTTTCTTGCTGCCGTTTCTGGGCGCCATGGCTTTTGCCCGCTGGGTGGTGGGCTGGGACATGCGTGCGGCCGAGATCGCGGGCATCGCCCTATCGACGACGTCGGTGGCTGTCGTCTACGCGGTGATGGTCGAATCTGGACTCAACGAGACCACCCTCGGTAAGATCATCCTGGCCGCCTGCTTCGTCACCGACTTCGGCACCGTGCTCGCCCTCGGGGTGCTCTTCGTTCACTACAATTGGTACCTGCTCCTCTTCGTGGTGACTATGGCGGTCGTGCTACCGCTGGCGCCTCGCCTCGTGCGCTGGGTAATTCGCGCCACCGGCGGTAAAGTCAGCGAGGCCGAAACCAAGTTCGTGCTACTCATTATGTTCTTCCTCGGTGGCGTTGCCGACGCGGGCGGCAGCGAGCCGATCCTGCCCGCCTACCTGGTTGGCATGGTGCTGGCGGGTACCTTCCTGCGCCAGCGCCCGATGGTGGCACGGCTCCGCTCGATCGCGTTCACCGTGCTAACGCCCTTCTACTTCATCCGCGCCGGAACCTACGTCGTGGCCAACGCGGTGGTGGGCGGGGCGGGCCTCATCGCCCTGCTCCTCGGGGTGAAGCTCGCGACGAAATACCTTGGCGTGAGGCCACTGACGGCCGTTTTTCGCATGCCCACGCGCGAGGCGACGTACACGACGCTACTCATGAGCACGGGGCTTACCTTCGGCACCATCTCTGCGCTGTTTGGCCTCACCCACGGCGTGATCAATCGCAGTCAGTACACGGTGCTCGTCACCGTCGTCATCCTGAGCGCCTTTGTACCGACGCTGCTGGCCCAGCAGTTCTTCAAGCCAAATGTCCAGGCACATCTCGAATCCCAGCGCGAGCCAGCGGCCAAGCCGCCATCCGGCTGATCTCGTTGTTTGGTTACCAGGACTCGCCGTGCACGTACATGGGCGAAAAACGCGTGCGCGGCGGCTGGCTCTCGGCAGGCCAACCCAGGGCGATGCAGGAGACCGGCAGAACTTTTTTGGGCAGCCGCAGGATCTTGATCAGGGCCTCAATGCGCTGCTGGCGCGGGTGCACGCCCAACCAGCACGCGCCCAGGCCCAATGCATGCGCGGCGAGCAGCAGGTTCTCTATGGCAGCCGAGCAATCCTGCAAGAGGTAGCTCAGCTCGCTCGCGTGAGCCGCGCCCAGATCGCCACACACTGCGATGCCAACCGGCGCGTGCGCCAGCATCTTGCCGTTGGGCAAGGCCTCGGCGAGCAGGCTCAGCGTCGCCCCCTTTCGCACCACCACGAAACGCCAGGGATCCTTCGCGCAAGCCGACGGCGCGGCCATGGCCGCACGAAGAAGGTCGGTCACCAGCTCGTCGGAAACAGGCGCGGATTTGTATTTGCGAATGCTGCGCCGGCCGTAGATGAAGGAGAGTTTCTCGTCGGTGTTCATCTCAAGGTTGCCCCAAAGCCAGCAAGAGCTGCGCGCGAGACGTGGCAAGACTGTAGTGCGCCTGCACCTCCTGCGCCGCAGCCGTAGTCATGGCCACCTGTGCATCCCCCAGCTCGATCATATTGCCCACGCCGGCTTGGTAGCGCCCCTCGGCTAGACGAAGCTGCTCGCGCGCGTTGACCACCGCCTCGTGGGTGGCTTCCTCGCTTGCCTTGGCCGAACGCACAGCCAGGCGCGCCTGCTCCAGGTCCAGGCGAATCTGCTGGCGCTGAATCTCGAACTGGCCGCGCAGCACGCTGGCCGTAGCGCGCGCCTCGCGCACCTGTTGGTTGGTTATGCCGCCTCCGAAGATCGGCCAACTGAGTGACAGCATTCCGTACCAATTCCACGCCAGGTTGTCGAGCGCCGGACCCGCATCAGTCAGTGCAGTGCTGGCGCTCAGCGCCGGATAGTAGCCGCCTTTGGTCGCGCCGATGGTGAATTCCTGCGCCTTTATCTGGTCGGCCAGCGACTGCAAGTCGGGACGCGCCTTGATCGCCGTGGGCAAGAGATCGTCGGTGCTCTTGTCCTCATCTGGCACCGGCTCGGCCACTGGGGCCTCCACTTGATAGTCGATGGGGCCTTCGACACCCATCGCTTGATTGAGCTGCGCCTTGGCCACGTCGTAGCCGTTCTGCGCGGTGATGAGCTGCACCCGCGCGGTGGCCCGATTGGTGAGCGCCTGGGCCAGAGCAATCTCCGGCTGCGTGCCGGCCCGCACGAAACCCTGTGCTTGCACCAGGTGGGCTTCCTGGTTGGTCAGCCCGTCTTGCGCCACCTTGACCAAAGCGTACGTTGCAGCCGCATTGTAGTAGGCGGCACGAGCACTGTAGGAAACCTGTTGCGCCGTGCGCGCCTCACTGTCCAACTGAGAACGCGCGGTAGTCTTGGCCGCGTTCCACCTGCCCGTGGTCTGCCCGAAGTCGTAGATGAGCTGGCTCGCGGTCACGCCAAATCGGAAGTAGTTGCCGGTGTCGAAGCTGTCGCGGTTCGACCCAATCGTCCCGATACCGGTGGTGGTGCTGGTGTTGGTACCGGTGCCGGTACCGGTGCCGGTGCCGGTGCCGACAACTGTACTGGTTCCGACCGAGCTGCCGCCCGAGGGAGAATTGTTGGTCGTGCGCTGATACGAGGCCGAGCCGTTCACTTGCGGCAACAAAGCCGCCCGGCTCTCGAAGGCGCGAGCGTCGGCCACTTCGCTCTGCGCGTGCGCAACCTGAAGTTGGGGATGCGTGGCACGCGCGATGCGCAGGGCCTCGTCGAAAGTCAACACGCGGCTTTGTTGACCGTTGGCATGGCTCGCCAGCAGACAAAGTGCGGCGACGGAAAAGAAGATAGAAGGTTTCATTCGTACCTCAAGGCTTCAATGGGATCGAGACGGGAGGCTTTTTGCGCCGGGTACAACCCGAAGACTACGCCAACCAGACCGGAAAACCCGACCGCGATCACGATTACATCAACCCGAATCAAGATTGGCCAGCCGAAGTTGGCTGCCAATCGATTGGCCACCAGCAGCCCGAGCAAGATGCCGATGAGACCGCCCGCAATCGACAGCGCGAGCGCCTCGACCAAGAATTGCGACAGCACGTCGCGCGGCCGCGCGCCCACGGCCATGCGGATACCGATCTCACGCGTGCGCTCGGTGACGCTGACGAGCATGATGTTCATGATGCCGATGCCGCCCACGATGAGCGACACCGCGGCGATGCTGGCCAGCAGTGTGGTCAGCGTCTTGACGCCCTCCTGCTGGGCGCTGGCCATCTCGGTCAGGTTGCGAATGCTGAAATCGTCGTCGGCGCCAATCGGCGTGTGGTGGCGGTCGCGCAGAAGGGTGGCGATCTGATTCTGTGCACGGGTGGTGGCTTCGCTCGACACGGCGCTGACCATGAGCGCGCCCGCGACGAACTTCTGCAGGCCACCCTGAATCTTGGCCTGGAAAGTGGTGTACGGGATGAACGCGGCGTCGTCGTAGTCTTGCCCAGTGGCTGACTGCCCTTTGCGCGCCAGCACGCCGATGATCTGGAATGGCACTTTCTGTATGCGCACGGACTGACCGGTGGGATCGGCGTTGGCACCAAACAGCTTGTCCACCACAGTCTGCCCCAGCAACACCACCTTGTTGCCGGTTTCGATGTCCGACTGACTGATGGCGCTGCCCATTGCGACCGGCCAGGTGCGCATTGAGAAGTACTCGGGCGAAACACCGTTGATCGAGGTGGCCCAGTTTTGGTCCTCACTGATCACCTGCTGATTGCTGCGCAACTGAGGGCTGGCGTAGCGAACCGCGCTGGCCTCGCTGCGAATGGCCTTCAAGTCGTCCCATGTCAGGGTGGGCATGCTGCCGAATCCCCCGTGCGCCCCCGACGCGCTGGTGGTGCCGGACAGGACCACCAGCAGGTTCGAGCCCATAGAAGCGAACGCCTCTTCCACGCGCGCCTTGGCGCCCTCACCGATGGCCACCATGGCGATCACCGCGGACACGCCGATGATCACGCCCAGGGTGGTGAGAAACGAGCGCATCTTGTTGCGCAGAAGCGCGCGCACCGCGACCCGCAACACTTGCAGGAGACTCACGGCGCGCTCTCCGCGCCTGCCGAGTCTGGCCCGAGCTCGGCCTGCAACGGCGTCTGCCGCCGGTCCGACTGCACACGGCCGTCGTGCATGACCACCACACGCGAAGCGTAGCGGGCGATGTCCGGTTCGTGGGTCACGAGCAAGAGCGTGATGCCACTTCGACCGAGCTCCTGAAACAGCGCCATGATCTCGATGCTGGTGCGAGAGTCCAGGTTGCCCGTGGGTTCGTCAGCCACCATGAGTCGCGGCCGCGTGACCAAAGCGCGCGCCACCGCCACCCGCTGCTGTTGCCCACCCGACATCTGATTGGGATGGTGGTGCATGCGGTCAGCCAGACCCACGCGCGCCAGCGCCTCGCGCGCGCGGGCATGACGCTCGCGCGCCGACACGCCCGCGTACAGCAGGGGCAGCTCGACATTCTCCTGCGCGCTGGTGCGCGACAGCAGGTTGAAGCTCTGAAACACGAAACCCAAGGTGTGGTTGCGCATTCGGGCCAAGGCGTTGCGGTCGAGTTGCGACACCTCTTCGCCCGCCAGCCAATAGCCACCCGAGCTGGGACGGTCGAGACACCCGAGGATGTTCATCAGCGTGGACTTGCCCGAGCCGGACGGTCCCATCACCGCCACCGATTCTCCCTCGCTGATACTGATCGAGACCTCGCGCAAGGCGTGGACTTCCACGTCGCCCATCCGGTACACCTTGCTGACCTTGCTGGTCTCGATGAGAGACTTGGCCATCTGCACTCCTAGAAGCGACGAGGGCCACCGGGCGGCGGCCCGGCACCGGGCAACAGTCCAGTCCCGGCCGCGGCCGGCTTGAAGCCCGCCGGCAAAGTCGCGTCGCTGATCACCAGATCCCCGGACTGCAAGGCGCCCTCCACCACCTCGGTCTTGCTGCCGTCGGTGGTGCCGGTCTTGATACGGACCGGGCTGGGCAAATCGTTGCGCAGAACCCAAACCGTGCGTCGATCAGGCGCTTCATCGCCCTTGGCCGAGCCGCCCGCCCGTGGCGAGCCGGTCGCCGCGGGTCCGCCCGAAGCGACGTCGCCGCCGGAGCGTCGCCCGTGTGGCACTTCCAGCTTGAGTGCGCTGACTAGATCAGGGCTGGGGCGAAAGCGAAGAGCCGCGTTGGTCACGCGCAAGACATCGTCCTTGTTGGCGAACACGAAGCTGATGTTGGCAGTCATGCCCGGCCGAAGCTTGAGATCGGAATTGTCCACGTCGATGACGGCGTCGTAGGTGACGACGTTTTGCACGGTCGTGGCGGCGTTGCGAATCTGGCGAACCGCACCCTTGAACGGCTCGCCCGGGAAGGCATCCACGGTGAAGGTGGCCTGCATGCCAGCGCGCAGTTTGCCCACGTCAGCCTCAGCCACGCTGGTGTCCACCTGCATCTTGCGTAGATCCTCGGCGATGACAAACAGCACTGGCGCTTGCAGCGAGGCGGCCACGGTCTGGCCCACGTCCACGTTGCGCGAGATCACCGTGCCGTCGGTGGGCGACACGATGTCGGTCAGGGCCAGGTTAACCTCGGCCAGGTGCAAGACCGCCAGGGCCTGCTTGACATTGGCTTGGTCGGCCTCGACCTGGGCCAAGGCGGAGCCGGCATTTGACTCGGCGGTGTCCAGGTCCGAAATGGCGATAAGCTTGTCTTTCGCCAGCGGGCCCTGCCGCTTGAACTGCCGGTCGGCGAATTTGGCCAGCACCCTATCCTTGTCCAGGGTGGCCTTGGCCTGGGCATAGTTGGCGCGCGCATTTTCCAGCGTAGCCTGGAACAGGCGCGGATCGATCCTCGCGACGACCTGCCCCTTCTTCACCGTCGAGTTGAAATCGGCATAGAGCTTCAGGATCGATCCTGACACCTGACTGCCCACCTGCACGGTGACCAGTGCCGACAGGGTCCCGGTGGCGGTGACCCGCGCGGTGATGCGGCCGCGATCCACCGCCGCGGTTTCCCATTGCACCTTGGGCTTGCCCGATCGCCGCTTCAGCAAATAGGTCGTCCCACCGGCCACTATCAGCACCAGAATCACCGCGCCCCAGAACTTGGTCGACTTGAGCCAACTCATGCGCATCTCCTGCCCCTATTTATCGCGGTCCCGCCGCGCGGCCAGGGCATTCTTGGGCGCCCCATGACACGGCGGCGAAATGCGGTCCAACTCATCCAAGTTTTCCACCATCCGACGGAGCCAGCTGCGGAGGGCAGCGATCTCTTCCGACGAGAAATGCGCAACCACGGCCTGGCGAACCTTCTCAGCCACCAACAAGCAGCGCGCCCCGAACTGCTCACCCCGAGGCGTCAGCACCATCCGTCGCCGCCGACGGTCGGCGGGATCACTGTCCAGGCGAACCAGCTTGCGCCGGCTCAAGGCGGCCAACACGCGGGACGCCGTGGGCTGGTCCATGGGCAAAGCCGACAGGAGCTCGGCCAGCGACGCCCCCTGGCGTTCCACCAACGCCACCAACAGCCAGAATTGCTGGTTCGAAAGCCCCAGATCGCGCACCCGCATCTCCACAGCCTGGCGCTGCCGCCGTCGCACCAACGCCATGAGAAGTCCGATCGGTACTTGCTTTGCCAACATATGCTTTGCTATATATTTCTCCATCCCGGCTGCGTTGTCAACCCGGAAGGCTAGCTTTTTCACCACAGAGAGCACAGAGGTCACAGAGCCGGATCGGAAAGGGAAGGGTTGGATTCTTCGCAGTCCGAACCCCTTCTTCTCTTCCGATCTCTGTGTTCTCTGTGCTCTCTGTGGTGACGAGGGCGCGCGCGAAGCGCGCGGGGTGGGCGGGGTGGGCTGTCCGTCCCGAAGCCCCGTAGGGGGAAACAGCTAACTACAAATCCAGATCCGCCTGGGCGGCGTGCTCCATGATGAACTTGAAGCGCGCCTCGACGTCTTTGCCCATCAGCTCGGTCAAAATGCGGTCAGTCTCCGGTCCGTCGCTGACGGTCACGCGCAGCAGGCGCCGGGTGGCTGGATCCAGGGTGGTCCGCCGCAGTTCCTCGGGTTGCATTTCGCCCAGGCCCTTGAAGCGCATGACCTCCGGCTTCGCGTTCTTCGGCAAACCCGCCACGATGCGATCGCGATCCGCCTCGTCGAGCGCCCAGAAAGTTTCTTTGCCGTGGTCGACACGGAACAGCGGCGGCTGCGCTAGGTAGACGAATCCGCCCTGGATGAGCGGTCGCAAATGCCGGTAGAAGAAGGTGAGCAGCAGGGTGGCGATGTGGTGGCCGTCGGAATCGGCGTCCATCATGAAGATGATCTTGTGGTAGCGCAGGCGCTCCAGGTTGAACTGCTCGCCCACGCCGCAGCCGAGCGCGGACACCACGTCTTGCAGTTCCTTGTTCGAAAGAACCTTCTGCAGCGAGGCCTGCTCGGCGTTGAGCACCTTGCCGCGCAAGGGAAGGATGGCCTGGTGCTTTCGCTCGCGGCCCTGCTTGGCCGAGCCACCGGCCGAGTCGCCCTCCACGATAAACAGCTCACTCTTTCCCGGGTCGGTCGACGAACAATCCGCCAGCTTGCCCGGCAAATTCAGCCGGTGCGAAATCGCCGTCTTGCGGGACACTGCCTGCGAGGCCGCACGCGAAGCCTCGCGCGCCTTGGCGGCCAAGCTGATGCGCTCGACGATGGCCGTGCCCGCCGTGCGGTTCTGGTGCAAGAAGGTTTCCAGCGCCGGTCGGATGGCGTTGTCCACCAGGGCCTGCGCCTCGGGATTTCCCAGGCGCTCTTTGGTCTGGCCCTGAAACTGCGGGTCGTGCAGATAGATCGACAGAACCCCCACGATGCCCTCGCGGATGTCTTCCGCGGTCAGATTCAGGTTCTTGGGCGCCAGGCCCGCGTCGTCGAGAAACGAGCGCATGGCCTTGATGATGGCGGCGCGCAGCCCCTGCTCGTGCGTCCCGCCCTGGGTGGTGGGGATGCCATTCACGAAGGTGCGCAAGGTCTCTTCGTGCGATTCCGTCCACTGCATGGCGCACTCGATGCGCACGCCATCCTCACGCTGAAAGTAGAAGACCTGGGGAACCGTGGGCGGCTTGCCTCGGTCGGCGACGATCTTGGCCAGGAAGTCCGCGATGCCGCCCTCGTGTTGCAAGACATCGCTGGTGCCGGCGGCCTCGTCGCGGAAGGTGATCTTGAGGCCCTTGTGCAAGAAGGTCTTGGCGTCCAGCCGAAAACGGATGGTGTCCGCCGAGAACTCCTGCTTGCCGAAGAGCTGCGGGTCGGGCCGAAAGAAGGTGGTGGTTCCCGAACCACGCGCCGGCCCCTTCTTGGTCAGCTTGCTGGTGGCCACGCCCCGCGCGTAGCTCTGCTCCCACTCGAAGCCGTCGCGCCGCACGCGCGCCACCATCTCCTCGGACAGGGCGTTGACCACCGACGCGCCCACGCCGTGCAGACCGCCGGAGTATTGATACTGCCCCGAGGAGAACTTCCCCCCGGCATGCAGCGTGGTGAGCACCAGCTCCAGCGCCGATTTCTTGAATTCCTTCTTGAGGTCAACCGGGATGCCGCGACCGTTGTCCACCACGGTGGCCGAGCGGTGATCCTTGTGCAGGGTCACCTCGATGTGGGTGGCGTAACCGTTGATCACCTCGTCGACCGAGTTGTCCACGATCTCCCACAGCAAGTGATGGAAGCCCTTGGTGTCGGTTCCCCCGATGTACATCCCAGGCCGCCGGCGCACCGGCTCCAGGCCTTGCAAGACGGTGATGTGTTCCGCGGTGTATGAACTAGAGGTGGCCATAGCGAAGAGAGAACTTCCTAGTGCAACAGTTTGGGCGGCTCATCCGCCGGCGCTGGCGGTTCGGGGAAAAGCACGCGCACCACGCTCGACTTGCGGGCCAGGGCGTGGCCGCGGCCGCCGCGTGCCGTGACGTGGTAGCGGCCCGGGCCCACGGGAATCTTCTTGCCTGCGTCGGTCTCGGCGATGAGCACGGTGTCGTCCTTACGCCCGCCCAGGGCAAAGCCCATGACCGCGTCTTCTTCGTCGAGCTTGATCATGGTGACCCCGCGGCCGGGATTGGCGAGCTCAGCCGCTTCGTCCGCGTTGCAAACCAGGGCGCGGGCGCGCGCTGAAACCACGCACAGCACATCCTTGGGACGCACCGGCAGCACGCCCACGACCTCGTCACCCTCGGCCGGCTTGGCAAAACGACGGCCAGCGCGCGTGCTCAGCTCGCGCAGTGGATCGAGGTTGAAGCGGAAGCCGTAGCCCCGCTTGGTCACGGCGATGGCCAGGGTTCCAGCCGGCACTGCCGACGGCCCGGTGCCGGTGACCACCAACGCTGCCACCACGCGCTCGCCATCGCGGAAGTTGAAAAGCTTCTGCACTGGCTCGCCGTGGCCGGTCGAGGCCGGCACATCGTGGATGCGACTGACGTAGCAACTTCCCAGGTTGGAGAAGATGGCGAGAAAGTCCTTGGTCGACCCGCGCAAGGCCGCCAGCACGGCATCGCCCTCGCGCAGTCGCGTGGCCGACAGATCCTTCACCTCGCGCGCACGCTTGAGCCAGCCGTCGCGCGACAGAATGACCGTGGCCTCCTCGTCGACGATGAAGTCTTCGGCCTGGAATTCCACCTCGTCGCCGCCGCCGCCGCTGATCTTGGTGCGCCGTTTGTCGGCGAAGCGCTGGCCGATGTCGGCGATCTCGCCGCGGATCACCTTCCACAAGCGGCGCTTGTCTTTCAGGATGGCTTCGATCTCCTTGGCGCGCGCCTGCTTCTCGGCCAGCTCGTCGCGGATTGCCTGGATTTCCAGCCGCGCCAGCTTGTACAGCTTCATCTCCAGGATGGCATCGGTCTGCTCGTCGTCGAGCTTGAAACGAGTCTGCAGCTTGCTGGCCGCGTCGGCCTTGCCCTCGGACTTGCGGATGATGCGGATGGCCTCGTCGAGCGCATCGAAGAGGATGGCGAAGCCCTTCAGGATGTGGATGCGGCGACGCAGCTCCGCCAGCTCGAACTCGAAGCGTCGGGTGACCACCTCTTCGCGAAAATCCAGGAACTCGCTCAGGATGGCCTGCAGGTTGAGCCGCATGGGCCCGGCCACCTCGCGGTTTTCCGTCGGCACAAGGCAGGTCATGTTGACGTGGAAGGACAGCTCGAGCGGCGTGTGCTTGTACAGGTACGCCACCACCAGCGCCGGATCCGCGCCCGGCTTCAGCTCCAGCACGACGCGCACGTCGTCGGTGGATTCGTCGCGCACGTCCACCAGCATGGGCAGCTTCTTGGCCAGAATCACCTGGGCGATGGCCTCGACCAAATTCGCCTTGGAGACGTTGTAGGGAATTGAGGTGATGACGATCTGCTGACCGCGCTTGGTCTCTTCGATCTTCCATTCGCCGCGCAGGCGGACCGGGCCCTGGCCGGTCTCGTAGATCTCGCGCAGCTCTTTCTTGGAATTGATGATCTGGCCGCCGGTCGGGAAATCGGGACCCTTGATGTACTTGAGCAGGTCCTTGCTCTCCAGCTTGCGATTATCGATGAGCGCCACCGCGGCCTCGCACACCTCGCTCAGGTTGTGGGGTGGGACGTTGGTGGCCATGCCCACCGCGATGCCGGCGCAGCCGTTGGCCAGCAGTTGCGGAATGCGCGCGGGCAGGACCATCGGCTCCTGCGAGGTGCCGTCGTAGTTGGGCCGGAAATCCACCGTGCCCTGCTTGATCTCGTCAAGCAGCTCGGTGGAAAGCGGCGCTAGGCGCGCCTCGGTGTAGCGGTAGGCGGCGGGCGCGTCTCCGTCGAGCGAGCCAAAATTGCCGTGACCCTC
>Ga0265316_10004840_pt1 | contig 13273 bp, 14 predicted proteins | sample 4522metaG_FD_202092 | JGI IMG/M metagenome (GOLD analysis project Ga0265316, IMG submission 202092) | Rhizosphere microbial communities from Carex aquatilis grown in University of Washington, Seatle, WA, United States - 4-5-22 metaG | ecosystem: Host-associated > Plants > Roots > Rhizosphere >... | reverse complement strand
AAAAATATTAAAAAACCTAAAGCCAACCCAGCAGATGCTGACAAAGGGGGCGACTCAAGAGTAGCGGACGCCATCAGAGAAATAAAAATTAAATTCGGCGACGACTCCATCATGATGCTCGGCGATAAACCACATGTAGATGTCAACGCCATTCCTACAGGCTCAATCGGGTTGGACGCAGCATTGGGTGTCGGCGGTGTCCCCCGAGGCCGCATCATAGAAATATTCGGACCGGAATCTTCCGGTAAAACTACTCTGTCTTTGCATATTATTGCCGAAGCTCAAAAACTGGGTGGCGTCTGCGCCTTCATTGATGCCGAACATGCCATGGATCCGGAATATTCCCAGAGATTGGGTGTCAAAATTGACCAACTGCTCATTTCCCAACCGGACAACGGCGAACAAGCGCTAGATATTGTAGATTCTCTCGTCCGTTCCGGCAAAATAGATGTCATAGTTATTGACTCGGTTGCCGCCCTGACTCCTAAAGACGAAATCGAGGGTGATATGGGTGCTTACCATGTCGGCAAGCAAGCCCGTCTTATGTCTCAAGCTTTGCGTAAATTAACTGCTATTGTCGCCAGATCAAAAACGGTGGTCATCTTCATCAATCAAATCAGAATGCAAATTGGTGTGATGTTTGGCAATCCGGAAACTACGCCAGGAGGCAAAGCGTTAAAGTTTTATACTTCTGTTCGATTGGATATCAGAAGAATTGCTCAAATTAAAAAAGGCGATGAAATTATGGGTGGCCGTGTCAGGGTAAAAGTTGTTAAAAATAAAGTAGCCGCGCCTTTTAAACAAACCGAGTTTGACCTCATGTACAACGAGGGTATTTCCAAAGAGGGTGAAATTATTGCTCTCGGCGAAAAAATGGGCATTATTCACAAATCCGGCACCAGTTACGGTTATATTCCAGTCGGCATGACGGCTAAAGACGAAGTTAAATTGGGCCGAGGCTATGACGCCACCCGCCAATTTTTGAAAGCCAAAGAAAATAAAAAACTAGCCGAAGAAATATTGAAACTCATCCGCAAACAACTCCACGATAATAACGGCTCCGTCGTGCCAGTCACAGAAACTGAAAGCTCGGAAAAAGAATCGGCTGAAGAATAAAAAAAATACAAAAGGAAAACCGCCGAAGCAGGTTTCCCTGTTCGGCGGTTAGTTGCGAGTTGGCCTCTGAAAATGCTGGAGATTCATGAGCCAATTAGCTACCGGCAACAACGCCGGAATCAGAATCAGTTGATCGGCAGTTGTGATTTGCCTTTCTCCGAACTTCTCTTTAACGATCCCGCGGACCGCAACATTCAGATCTTCTATTTGGCCGTTAGTCAGCCAGATGGAATTATGTGGGAGCATGCTTAAAAGGTAATTGCAGACTAAATCACCCACACACTCACGCAAGCTAGCCAAATTACTATCTTCAACATCCATAGTAACATCAAAGAATCTCATCGCTTTTCACTCCTTTGTGTGTTATACACCCATTAAACTTTATTGTCAAGTGGATTTTGTGGCTCAAAAGGGCTATATTTTAAGGGCTGAAAGGCATTTTTATTTTTGCTAATTACCAACATCTAATCTATTTTAAAATGCTTGAATATAACGAAATAACAATTGGCAAAGTTATCATCTATGATGGTGAACCTTGGGAAGTTATCGCTTCTCATGTTTTTCGTAAACAACAAAGAAAGCCGGTCAATGCCACCAAACTGCGCAACTTGATTACCGGTCGCATTACTGAAAACTCTTTTCACGTCTCCGAAAAAGTAGAGGAAGCCGATATTGAATACAAAGACATAAAATTTATTTACATGCAGAAAGGTGAATACTGGTTCCATGAAGACGGCGACCCGTCCAAAAGATTTACTTTAAAGGAAGAACAAATCGGCTACGGTTCAAAATTTTTGAAAAAGGACGCGATTGCCAACGCTATGGTTTTTGATGAAAAAATTATTGGCATCAAAATGCCAGTGAAAGTAGAACTGAAAGTCACCGAAGCGCCGCCCAACATGAAAGGCAACACCGCTCAAGGCGGCAACAAAGTGGTCAAAGTGGAGACTGGTGCCTCGGTTAACGCTCCCTTGTTCATCAACGAAGGCGACACCATTGTCATCAACACCGAAAACGGCGAGTACGTATCGCGAGTATAAAATAAAGTCGCCCCGGTAAAACCTAGGGCGACTGAAATCACAATGACTGCAGATTTTCTGCGGTCACTGGCGGCATTTGAAAGTATTCCAGAGAGATTTTGTCTATTACCTCTGCTGAATACAACTCTTCACAAGTTTGGATTTCCGGTTTCTGAGACCGAGCTTCTGTGTATTCATTCCAATAAACATCAGTGACAGAACCGTGAGACACTACGCCTCGGCACAACCGGCAGGCAGTAGTGTCATACAAGCGACTCTCATGACTGTATGTTTTGTCACCATCATAACAACTATGAGTCACGGTCCATGATTTTGTCATCCTAATAATTGTTACATTCTCTTCAGAAATCAAAGACTCCTCAATCCCGATTTCGCGAAATACAAGAGAGTGCAAAAGACAAATGATTCTCTTTTCGGCCTTGAGTAGATTCAGAACCCGCTGCCGGCGTTCTCTATTGAGCTCTTCAATCAGGTTATAGAGATTTCTTCTGTCTTTCTCGATTTTCCCTTCTCTATTTCGAAGTTCGGCTCTTAAAGATTTTGCCTTTTCAAGGCTGAGTTTAAGGACCCCCCAACCCAAATCTGTTGTTGCGATATTTATTTGTGTCATAGAACACCTCCACTTACATTTTCTATCAAATGGTGCTATAAACAAGTCAAAGTAATTTGAGTCAAATTCAATTTTAGAGTTTAAAATAAAGACCGAGATGCACGAAATCCAAAAACATATTTTTAAAAAACTCAGTTTGGTTAAATCCGCCAGATATGCCGGACTTAAACCAAAAACGGTTGATGGGAATTTATTTGTTTACCATCTCAAAAAACTTATAAAAGAAAAATATATCGTATCCGAAAACGAAAGTTACCGGCTCACTCCCAAAGGTAAAAATTTGGTCGATAGAGTTTCTTTTGAAATTTTTCAAGAAAGAATACAGCCCAAAATCGTAACTTTGTTGGTGATTGAAAATAAAGGCAATTATCTTTTATATCGCCGGAAAAGATCACCATTTATAGGGAGCATCGGTTTTCCATATGGCAAAATACATCTAGAAGAGCATATAGCAGAGGCAGCTGAAAGAGAACTGAAAGAAAAAACCGGACTGAGCGCAAACCTGCGCCATCGGGGAGAAGTTTATTTGGCCGTTTATGACGAAGCCGAATTGATAACTCACATGCTCTGCCACATTTTTACCGGGAAAAATCCTTCCGGAGAATTAAAAACGGATAGTCCAATGGGAGATGTTTTCTGGGGAAAAATTGAGGATATGACAAGCAATAAACTCATTCCGGGAGTTAAACAAATAGCAAAATTACTTAAGAAAAATCGGGGACAATTTTTCGCCGAATATTTTATAAACGCAAACGAAGAGTGACTATCTACTCAAATACGGTAACAATGCCATGAAACGAGCGCGTTTGATGGCCATGGAAAGTTTCTTTTGATATTCGGTGGAAACACCGGATTTCTTTTTAGAAAGAATACGGGCGTGCGGATTGATGAACTTTTTTAAGAGTTCGGTATCTTTGTAATCAATATGTTTGATTCCGTTTTGTTTAAAGTAGCAAGTTTGTTTGTTTGACATGGTTTTTTTAAAATTAATGTTTTATTATTTTTTCCCCCCCCCTTTTGGGGAGGGGCTAGGGGTGGGGTTATTAAAAAGGAATGTCTTCGGAATTTATTTCCTCTTCCGGATATTCAATAGCCGGCGCTTCATCTTTACCTTTTAATTTTTCCGCTTTTTCTCCAGAATCTTTCGGCTCATAAGAACCGGTACTGACACCGCCGCTCTTTGGCCCGAATTGGATGCGATCAGCTACAATTTCGGTGCGATATCTCTTAGTGCCATCTTGAGCATCCCAGCTTCTGGTTTGAATGCGACCTTCCAGAAAGACACCACTGCCTTTGTGTAAATATTGTTTAATCAGTTCCGCCTGACGGCCAAAAACCACCACATTGTGATAATCAACCGACTCTTGCTTGGCCCCATTTTTATCTTTCCAAACCCTGTTGGTCGCTACCCCAAATTCACATACTTGAGAACCAGAAGGTAAAGATTTTAATTCCGGCTCCCGAGTGATATTTCCATAAATAATAGCTTTGTTGATATACATAGTATTATTTTAAACTTATAAAGTTTGATCAATAATTAGTTCATCAATACTTTTATCTATTTCCGCTTCGGAAACTTTTGGTTTATCGGCTACATCTTCCCCCTTTTCTTCTTTAGCGTTTTCTTTTCTGAACATCGGAATTTTGTGAGTATGCATTGTATCTTCTTTGACAGTCTTAACAATAATGAAACGTAAAACATTTGCCAAATTTTCCACTTTGGTTTTTACATTTAAGATTTTGGATGGATCCATTTCAAACTTTACCCAGCCGAAATAAGCTTTATTAAATTTTTGTCTCTTGGTATCAATTACTTTGGAAATATCGTAAGCCAAAGGAATCATCTTGGGGATTTCATCCGAAATAATGACGCCTTCATTTTCCTCAATGATAGATTTTATTTTTAAAGCTTCCGTTGGAACATTGGATTCATCCATGTTTGGCAATAAATGAAAACCCACTTCATATACTAAATTATCATTGTCCTTTTCATTCATAATTTAACCTCGAGCGGATTCCCCTCTTTTTACGGAGCGGACAGAGACGTTTATAATAATGGTCGCCTCGGACCCGAGGATTGCAATTTAACATAAAAGAAACTAAGAAGCAAGAAAAACTCTTTTAAAATTTTCGATAATGGCATTATTCAAAATCTCTAGATTTTCGTCTCTTATTTCCGCCATTTTTTTGACTACTTCCACAACATAAACCGGTTCGTTTCTTTTGCCTCTAAAAGGCACCGGCGCTACCCACGGTGCGTCAGTTTCGGACATGATAGAGTTTTGTGGCAAATATTTGATTACTTCATCGTAGTCATGCGTAAAAGTAATCACACCGGTGAAAGACATGGTAAACCCTAAATCCAAAAATCTTTTGGCAATTGAAATATCAGCGGCAAAAAAATGCACATCGCCTTGCAGTTTTTCTCCTCCGTCAGCTGACGGATCTTTTTTATAACTTTCTAAAATATCCAAGGCATCTTCATACGCGTCAAAATTATCTTTGCCACTAGAACGCACATGCAACATCAAAGGTTTATCGTATTTTAAAGCAAATTGAATTTGAGATTCAAATAATTTTTTCTGAGAGTCTTCTGTTTTTTCTTTATCCATCTGAAAATATTCGAGTCCGCATTCTCCTATACCCACTACTTTGGGACTTTGGACTAATTTTTCAAGTTCTTTAACCTCATCCCCAATTATTTCGATATCCAAACTATGTTTCCTCTCTCCTGCATCTAGGAGAGGGGTAAGGGGTGAGGTTGTGTTTTCTGGATGCACTCCGATACATGCCCAAATATTTTCATTTGTCTCGGCAATCTCCACCGCCTTTTTTGAACTCTCCAAATCAGCGCCAATGGTTATCGCTCCGATTTCCTCTTCTTTCATCCGCACCAAAATCGCCTCCCGATCAGCATCAAAATCCGGCGAGTCCAAATGGCAGTGTATATCTACGTATTTCATCATTATGTGTATTAATCTTTCCTCGCAAATAAAGGTTTTTCTGGAGTTTTATTTTGTTTGACGAGTTCTTTTATTTTTACCGAAGTTTCCGGCAGAATTGGGTTAAGCATTCTGGCCACGGAGTATAATCTGACAACCAAATCGGCAATCATCTTTTGTCCTTTTTCTTTATCTGTTTTGACCACCTTGAACGGCTGATTTTCTTGGATAAATTTATCCATACTGCTAATTTCAGTCCAGATTAATTCTACAGCTTTGTTTATTTCAAATTTTTCCAAATAATCAAAAAATTCTTGAGGGATGCTTTTTTCGGGAATGATTGGGACATTTTCCAAATTATCCTGAGCCATTTTCATAATGCGACTAGTTAGATTTCCCAGGCCATTAGCTAATTTTGCATTGTAAGTTTGTTTGATTAAATCCATTGAAACCGGACTGTCTTCAAACATTGAAACTTCTCCACAAACAAAATAGCGCAAAGCTTCCGCGCCATATTTTTCGACAACTTCATACGGGTCAACAGTATTACCGAGAGATTTTGACATTTTGACCCCGCCTTCGCCCGTGAAAAATCCATTGATCACAATCTGATGGGAATGAGGCAAACCGGCTGCCAAAAGCATGGCTTGCCACATGGCGGATTGCATGCGTAAATTATCTTTACCGCAATATTGAGTCGGGTTCCCATTTACCCAAAACTTCTGAAAGAGATTACTCTCTTCTTTTTTCCCCCTCTCCTTTGCAAGGAGAGGGGTTGGGGGTGAGGTAGTAGGCCAATCCAAAGTGGAAATATAATTAACCAAAGCATCAAACCAAACATACATCACTTGTTCTTCGTCTCCCGGCACCGGTATGCCCCATGGCATTTTTGATTTCAGTCTGGAAATGGAAAAATCTTCCAATCCCCTTTCCACAAACGATTCGATTTCATGCAAACGAAAATTTGGTACTACAAAATCTGGCTGCTTTTTATACAAATCCAGCAATTGTTTTTGAAAAGATGAAAATTTGAAAAAATAATTTTCTTCATCTATCAGTTGAATTTCCAGATTGGGATGAATCGGGCATTTGCCGTCTACCAATTCCGAATCCGTTTTTTCCAATTCGCAGCCGACACAATATTTTATTTTGTAAGATTTTTTGTAAATAAAACCATTGCGGTTGCAAATCTGCCAAAATTCCTGAGCAGCCCCTGTATGGTGTTCATCGGTAGTCCGGATAAAATGCACATCATTTGAAATTTGGAGAAGATCCAAGAGGCCGTGAAATTTTTGGGCTAATTCATTAACATATGATTGCGGATTTTTATTATTTTCAATAGCTTTTTGATAAATTTTTTGGCCATGTTCATCGGTACCAGTATTGAAAAAAACATCAAAACCTTGGAGTTTTTTAGCTCGAGCAATAACATCCGCTCTTATTATTTCCATCGCAAAACCAACATGCGGATCAGCATTGACGTACGGCAAGGTAGTGGTTATGTAAAATGTTTTAGACACAAGAAAAGAATACTATTTCTTCATTAAATTTTCGAGCCGTTCGGCTTCAGCCGTTTTATTATCTGAGACATCATTTAGAAATTCGATGAGCATAGTAGTCATCGGCACTGATACAAGCAAACCAACAAAACCAGCCAATTTATAACCAACAATCAGCGCCAGAATGGAAACAATCGGCGGTACACCCACAATTTTACGCACCACTAATGGATAAATGAGCTGATTTTCAAATTGATGAATAATGATATAAAGACCGACTACTAACAGAGCCGAAGTCATGCCGCCGGTCACTAAAGCTAAAGTCACTGCTGGAATCGCTGCTAAGATCGGTCCAAATAGAGGAATGATTTCAAATAAACCGGCAACTACAGCAAGCAATAGAGCATTATCAACTCGCAAAAGAGTCAGGCCTAAAAAAGCCAGCATAGCGATAATGATAGCCAGTACGATTTGTCCTTGCATCCATCGGCCAATTTTATGTTGAGATCTTTTCCATAAACTTAAAATGTATTTTTCACTCTTAGCTGGAGTAACAATCCGTAAAAAATTAGAAACGCCGTCAGATTCAACTGACAGATAGAAAGATAAAACAATAACCATTAAGAAACTCAAAATACCGCCAAAAACTCTACTGGCAGTGGAGAAAAATCCTTCTGAAAAACTAGAAACGGCTGTATTAATTTGTTCAACTATCTGAGAAAGAGAAAAGGTTTTAGAAAATCCGGCAATCGCTGAATTCGAAGATAGGAGATCGTTATTCTGGAGCGGATTCCAAACTTGAAGTTCACCTAAATACCCAGGCAAAGTGGAAAGAAATGAAGCTGATTGGTTTAATAATGGCAAAAATAAGAAATAGAATACCACCACTAAAATCATAACTGCTGTAAAATACATTAAAAGAACAGCTAAAATTCTCGGCACTCCCCGGCGTAAAAACCACTGGGCGCCAGGCTCCACTGCCGAAGCAATAATAATGGCCAAAAGCACCACCAATACAATATCTCTCAGATAATAGAAAGCCACAAAAGCCACCGCAATCAGAATCGCTTTTATAATCGTGCCAGAACTTATTTGAATTATTTTTTCGCTTGGTTGAGCTGCCATTGCCTATAATATATCACATTAGGAAATTTTTTCCTTTAGATATGCTGCCAATTCTTTTTCGCTTACTCTTTCTTGTTTGCCAGTGTCGCGATCGCGAATAGTGACTGTTTGATCTTTTTCAACTGTGTCGAAATCAACAGTGACGCAGAATGGCGTACCAATTTCATCTTGGCGGCGATATCTTTTACCGATATTGCCATTGTCATCAAATTCCACTGCGCCAAATTCTTTTTTCAGATTTTTGTAAACCTCTCTAGCTTTTTCTACCAGTTGCGGTTTGTTTTTGAGTAGCGGAAAGACGGCTACTTTCACTGGCGCCAAAGTCGGTTTAAGAGCTAGATAAACTCTTTTTTCACCCCCAAGTTCATCTTCTTTATATGCATCAGAGAGAAATGCCATAAACATACGGCCCATACCTACCGATGTTTCCAAAATCCATGGAATATATTTTTCACTCGTATCCTGATCCATATAATTCAAGTCTATCCCGGAGAATTTCATATGTTGAGTAAGGTCATAATCTGTTCGGTCATGGATGCCTTCAAGCTCATCAAAACCGATTGATGGAAAGTTATATTCAATATCCCAAGCATCAGCGGCATAGAAAACCAAATTTTCATGCTGGTGCCATTTCAAATTTTCAGGACGAATACCAAGTGATACATACCAATTCCAGCGATCCTGTTTTATATCTTCGTAGGCTTTCTTATTTTCGTGAGGTTTTATAAAAAACTGAGTATCGGCCTGTTCAAATTCCCGCACTCTAAAGAGAAAGTTCCGGGGTGATATTTCATTGCGAAAAGCCTTTCCTATCTGAGCCACACCGAAAGGAATTTTGGGTCTCATCGAATCAACAATATTTTTATAGTCTAAATAGATGCCTTGGCAAGCTTCTCCGGGCAAATATACCGGATCTTCACCCTTAGAAGTAAAGTCGCCAAGATTAGTCTTTACCAAAAGATTAAATTTACGGACAGCAGTAAAGTCTTTGGCACCGCATTTTTCGCATTTAATTTTGTCGCGATGTGCATCAAAAATTTCATTTAATTTTTTTTCATCAATTTTTTCATCAGCAGTAACACCAATTGCATTTAAAACTTTGTCCACTCTAATCCTAGTGTTGCATTTTCTACACTCTGCCAAAGGATCGGAGAAGCCAGTTGTGTGTCCGCTCGCCTCCCAAGTTTTTGGGTGTTTGAACATGCCAGCATCTAAACCATAATAATTCTCCTTCTGATATACATTGGCATTCCACCAAGCCCGTTTAAGATTATTAAGTAGTTCTACTCCACGTGGACCAAAATCATAGACTCCGGCTAGCCCGCCATAAATTTCCGAGCCTTGGAAAACAAAACCTCTTCTTTTGCAAAGAGAAATTATTTTATCCATTGTGTTGTCTTCTTTTTCTACCATGCATTTTTAACTTATCATTATTGCACCACCTTGTCATCTCCTTGCTTGAAATCAGAGTCTCCGGAAAAATTAGTAGTAACTGCTGGTGCTGTTGATTCTATTTTCAAACCAGTTACTTTATCAATACCAGAAAGAGAAGCTTCGCCCAATATAACCGGACTTTGCGCAATTTGGCTTGAACTAGGTGAAAATTGCAACTGGAAGTAAATTTCTTTTTTAGGAGAACTGAAACCGGTATTAGGCAGCATTGAGCCCACATTCCAAACCACTTCATTGGTCACTGGATTAAATGAAAAGACTTCATTGCTAGGACTTTTTAAATTGGTCCACTTTACATAGGACGGTAAGGTCGCCCTGACTTCAACATTGCTCACTTGATTAAATGAATTGGTAACGTCCCAAATGATAGTGTAAGTGGTCGGAATGTTAACTTTCGGCGGTATAGGTCCGGAATTTTCCAAATTACCAGCAGACCTCGTAATTTTTGAGGAAAGATTAATATCAGTCCCTAAAATAATTTTTCTGGTCTCGGTGCTAGAAACCGGATCTGACGAACCAGAGTCTAATATTCTTTCGCCTTTAGCGTTGATAGTGATATCTATTTCTGGTTTGACCCCTTTAGCAATATTAGCATATAAAAGCGGCGACAAACTGAAAGACAAACCTTTTTGTGAACCGGGTTCCATCTCAGAAAATTCTGGAATTGTTCTTTTATCCCACAAAATAGTGTTATCCGATGACTGGAAAAATCCATTATTGCCCGGAGAAACACTCAACTGATCAAAAGCACCGCCGCTGAAAGAGACTTCAACCGAGGTATTAAATAATTTAGATGGTAAATTATTTGTAACTGTAAATTGGGTATTCACTTGACTGCCACCCTGGCCGGTAAAATCACCGCTTTGACCGCCAACAGAAACATCCAATCCAATGAAAGGTTTTTTTACTAAAATGGTTTCCATTAACTGTGAAAAAGGAATGGCTATGGCTCTTTCGTCATCTATACTTGCTGTTCCCGCATTTATTTTGAAAACTTTTTCCTCATTATCTTGACCGACAATATTCCCATTTATAGTAATTGTTTTTTTATCGCTAGGATTTAGACTGTCAAATTGCCAAATATTGTTGCCAAAGGAAGCGCTGGGGGAAGCATTTTCAAAAGTAAAGCCGAATGGATATTCTACATTAACCAAAAAATTATTCACTTTATCTTTAGAGTTTGAAGCCACTTCTATACTAAAAGATACTTCTTGATTTGAATTAACTTCTTTAGGATAAGTAGGAGTGATTATAATTGGGGAGGAACTGATAGATATTTCGTATATTTTTTCTTTATAAAATAAGGCGCTTGAATTTTGGACTCTATATTCCAAAGAAATTTTTAACTGTTTAACTTCGTCTTTTTCTCCAAAAAAAATTGCTTTGATATTTTGATTAAAACTTTCCCCTGATTTTATGACCCCCAGAGCAAACCTTTCCTGGTTAAGTTCTTTTGAAATATCAGCGGCAGATCTGGTGCCGGTGGCATATTCTACCAAAAGAGAGGCCGAATCAAGATCAATGTTGTTATTATTTATAACATTTATATCCAAAGAAACTTCTTGGCCGCCAGCGGTAGAAAGCGGCCCTACTACTTTGATATCCACATTTTTTGAAGAAACCGAATTCATGCCACCCAGAAAAACAAAAGCGGCCACGCCACATGCAATCACAAAAAATAACACCGAGAATATAAAAATTTTATTTACAAAACTATGTCTTTTTTGTGCCATTTTTGATACTCTAGCTGCTAATTCGTCAAAACTGCCCGTTTTAGAATTTTGCCAGTCTTCTTTTATCTCTTCACTTTCTAAGTCAGTTGATTGATTTAACTTGGATCTGCCCTCATCAATTACATTTGGAGCATTCCTAGAATAAAGCTTACCCTCAAGCTTATTCAGTTTTTCCCTTTTTTCATCTTCATATTGCATTACCTTTAATTATATCACGAGTAAATTTAAAATTAATTAGTTTAATTTAATGTAAAAAAAAGACCCTCTTACTTTCCTTTTCGGAATTTCAGAGAGTCCACAAATAACTAGGAAAACTTCATTATTGGTTGGAGAAGATGCGACAGCCTTGGGGCCACTTATCCGTGTCAGAAAACTCGTACGCATCAAGAGACCAACCCCTGTCTTCCACCGATACACACGCAGTACTCACATTCCCAAAAATATCGACAATGTATAATACATTGGCAGAACCGGTGATACTCAGTGAGTCACCCCCTTCAGCGTTTCTTTGTCTACTCATCAAAGAGTACATAGTAGCGAGAAATGTTTTCACATTTTTATTTCCGCCAAGCTCATCAATGACAGAGCCATCCGCCGAGTCCATTGCCAGGGTGCGGTAATAGAGAGTCTGTTCCGCTATCGGTTCCTCGATTTTGGCGAGATACAATCGTTCAAACTCTTCGCCAATATGAGAAATCTTTACGGGAGCGTTATACCGATTGTTGACCAAAAATTTCTCCCTGGCCACAAAATTAATGATTGTCGCCGGGATGATAAATTTCCCGCCTTCTTCCAAAAAAATCCCAGACATTTGTTTTTCCATTCCTTTCTATAATTCTGAGCATATTTATACACAATCAAATAACTTTTGTCAAAAATTAAGTCGCTTTTAGAGACTCATTTATAAGCGCTATCATTTTTGACCGGCGCGGCGTGATTTTTTCTAAATCTTGAATATTTATTTCCACCGAAGACATTGGGATTAAAAGTTCCGGATCATGTCTCATATAACCTAAAAGATGGAGAATGCGAACCAAAGTCAGACATTCAGCCAAGGCAATATCTTGTTCTTTGGCAGTTATCAAAAAATCAAAAAAATTTGAAACAGTATTAAAAAGCGGTCCGCCAGCTGATAAATGAGTTTCTTGTTCAACTTCGTTATTTAGACGAGCTTCTTCAGTAACTAATTTTTTAATTAAATTTAATACATTACCAGCAATTTTTAGTTTAGACGGAGAATTTCTAAAAATCTCAAAGAAATTCTTTTCAGCCCTGACGCTCACAACTTTGAAACCGATTTTACCGTGTACCAAAGAAAATTCGCCGCAAGAAAAATCTTGGCAGCCACTGCGCAGTTTTGAATGAATATTTCTGGCTCCTTGCACTTTGGCATTGACGAGTCCAAAATTTTCGGTAAATATATTTAAAACTTTATTGCTATCGCCTTCTATCCGGCTGCCAATGATAATGCCTTTGGTGTGATGTTTGCAATACATCCTATTTAATCTTTATTTTGTAACGTATTTTATCTACTTCTATTTCTGCTCCGTCATTTTCTTCAAACAGAAAACTGCTTACATTTGTCGGTTTTTTTATTTGATCAATAACAGAATTCAAAAATTCTTTACCTTTATCGTCTGTTTCTATCAAAAGTTCTACCACATCTGAGGGCACCAGATTTTTATTTTTTCGTAAATCTTGAACGGCTCTGATAAAGTCTCTAGCATTACCCTCTTTTTGTAATTCTTCAGTAATT
>Ga0265316_10004839_pt1 | contig 13275 bp, 15 predicted proteins | sample 4522metaG_FD_202092 | JGI IMG/M metagenome (GOLD analysis project Ga0265316, IMG submission 202092) | Rhizosphere microbial communities from Carex aquatilis grown in University of Washington, Seatle, WA, United States - 4-5-22 metaG | ecosystem: Host-associated > Plants > Roots > Rhizosphere >... | reverse complement strand
TTGCCCGTCCGGGTCCATGTGCCCTTTCACATGCACGCACTCCTGCCCCTGTCCCGACTGCATCGGCTCGATGCTGTCGATCTGAAGCGGCGCCGGACCCTGGCCGCCCGCGCGCCGCCACTGCTGAAACAGCTCCGGGAAGGCCTTCACGAGGTTGCCGTGGTACGGGTAGACGATCGATCCCGGCGGAGGCGAGCCGCCCTTTTGCCAGAACTGCCGCTGCCACTGGCTCGACGGGTCCACCGCATTGCGATTCATGTTCATGGCCAGCACTTCGCCTTGCGGACCCTTTACGATGATCGTTCCGCGGCCGCTGTTGGGGGCCATTACCCATCCGTCCGGGATACCGATGCTCACCGAGTTATCGGAGGCCGCTACCGTTTGCAGCCTGGCTGCCGGACCGGAGGGTCCTGCGGCTGGAGCTGACTTCCGGCTGGCCGATGACCCGCTGGCCGCGGGCGCGGGCCCCGGCAACCCGCTCGGATGCCACACGCTGAACAGCTTGGTCAGCATCGGGTTGATGGTCGAGCCAAAGCGGTTCGCCGAGTCCGAGAGCAACGCCGCGTCCGTCTTGTGCGGCCCGCTTCCCGCCGCGATGATCAGCCCCGCCACCGGCACATTTCCCGCCGGACGGTTGATCACCGTGAAGAACAAGCCGACCCCATCCGTTCCGCGCATCCGGAAGGCCTGGCCGATCTGCGGCCTCTCGCCGCAGTTCTGGTGCATCATCCGCAGCACCGCGACCATGGCCGCGCCCTGGCTGTCGGCGCCCTGCACCGTTCCGTAGACGATCCTGCCCCCCTGCGGCATGTCGATGGTCTGCAAGGGCCCTTGCGCCATCGCTCCCACGGTCAACAACAATCCGGGAACTCCCCACGAACGCCACGCTATATGCATCACGGCAATCTCCTCGCCTGCAAGAGGCCTTCAGTTGAGATGCGGAAAAACTGTCTAGAACGCCTCACATTAGGAACGCGAAGTCGGCTTGCGGTCACTGAGCGCTGGCGGCGACATTATCGATCCGGGCCGCACGGACGTCAACTATCACAACCCTGGCGTGCCCCGACCTCGTCGCCGGAGTCACTGAATCGGGTCCCACTCCCCAACTCCCCCGCCGTTCGCCCGCCTCCCCCAACTCCATCTCCCCCCTTTTCATCGACTTCCAAAGAGGGGCCCCCGCCAATCGCAAACTCCCGCGCTACCCTCATCCCAGGTATGCGGCGCCCGCGCCCGCCCCCAGGAGGCTCTCCATGTCGTCCCAACGACGCATCGATTCGTCCCGGGCCAACGGCGCCAAACCCTACGGTCCCGCCACCCCCGAGGGCCGCGCCCGCTCCGACGCCGCCGGCATCACCCATGGACTCACCGCCCGCCGCGTCCTCCTCGACAACGAGCCCGAGGACGACTTCCGCGCCCTCCGCGACATTTACCTGCTCCACTTCCAAAGGCGCCAGCGGGCGGCGACGAGTTGTTCGATGAGGTCGGGTTCGTAGGGATTGCGGGGCTCGACCGCGTCTGGTCCTACGAGACCGCTCTCCTAGGAGTCCAAATCGGCCGCCGCGAACCCGACATCGATAAGGAGTTCAAATCCTGCGGCGACGAGATCCGCAACGCCCTCGCCTTCCGCTCCCTCTATGACGGACCCAGCGTCCTCTCCGGCCTCTGTCCGCCACGAGTCCCGCTTCCGTAAAATCTGCGACAAAATCGTGAAAACACTGGACGCCCTGCGCGAAAATCGAAAACTGCACGGGGAACCCAGTCCCACAAACGGACACACCGCTCCGCCCGTCCCGCTCACCGATGAAGATGAACCCGCCGCAAGCCCGGATCCGCAGGACGTGGACCTCCCTGCCGCTCCCCTACTTCCCCAGCAGCTCCAGCGGCCACGTCGTGAACCACGGCACATAAGTGATCAGCAGCACACCCACCAGCAGGATCAAGTAGAACGGCAGAGTCGACCGATAGACGCTGGTCATGGTCTGCTTGAACCGCACCGCCGAGAAGCACAGGTTCATTCCCACCGGCGGCGTCAGGTAGCCCAGTTCTCCATTGGCCAGGAAGATGATCCCGAGCTGCACCGGGTCGATCCCGAAATTGGCCGCCAGCGGCTTGAGCAGCGGCACCATCACGATGATCGCCGAGAACACGTCCATGAACGACCCCTTCACCAGCAGGAACACGTTCAGCAGCAGCAGGAAAACGTACTTCGAATGGACGTGCGCCTGCACCCACGCGATCAGCAGCCCCGGCACCTGCGCGTCCACCAGGTAGTTGGTGAACCCCATCGCCACGCCGATCACCAGCAGCACCGCGCCAATCACCACCGCGCACTCGACCGTCACCCTGGGGTAGTCGCGCCGCAACGAAAGCCCGCGGTAGATGAAGACCTCGGTCAGAATCGAATACACCACCGTGATGGCGCCAGCCTCCACCAGCGTGCCGAACCCGCCGAACAAGCCCACCAGAACGATCACCGGCAGCGCCACTTCCCACTTGGCCACCCAAAAGGCCCGCCGTGCTTCGGCCCAGGAGAACCTCTCCCGCTCTACGCCGCTCCTCTTCGCCTGCCACACCCCATAGGCCGATACCATCGCCACCATCATCAGGCCTGGCAGGAAGCCGCCGATGAACATCGAGTCGATCGGAACCTGCGCGTAGATGCCATAGAGGATCACCGGCACGCTGGGCGGGAACAGAAGCCCCAGCGATCCCGACGCATTGATCAACCCGATCGAGAACCGTTCGGGATACTTGGCCTTCACCAGCATCGGCAGCAGCAGGCCACCCAGGGAGAGAATGGTCACGCCCGAGCCCGCCCACGTGAACACGGCGCATGCCACCGCCGTCGTCACCGCCAGCCCGCCCGGCAGCCAGCCCAACAGCGTGCTGTATACGCGCAACAGGCGCCCGCTCGCGCCGCCCTCCGCTAGCAGGTAGCCTGCGAACGTGAATAGAGGGATCGAGGGCAGCACCGGCGATGCCACCTGGCGATACGTCTCTACCGGCACCGCCGCGATCGGCACCGCGCCGTTCCAGAACAGCACCACCGCGATGCCGCCCAGCGTCGCGAAAATCGGCAGTCCCAGCAGCGCCGCCGCCAGGATCGTGCCCACCAGCGGCCACACCAGCGCCCCGCCGGCCGGCCCCGTCAACTCGAGCGCCAGCGGAACCAGCAGTCCCGCCGCGGCCAGCGCGCGTAGCCGCATGCTCGGTGAGGCCCGCCACACCGCGCTGAGAGCGATGGCCAGGAATCCCACCGGCATGATCGCCTCGGCCACCCACTTGCCGATCCCCAGCGCCAGAATCGTTCCGCCTTCGCGCTCCGCCAGAACGAATTGCAGGCTCGCCCAGGCCAACGCCAGCGCCACCGCGGCAGCCACCGTAGCAGTGAACACGCGCAGCCACGGCAGCCACCGCGCCGGCAGCAGCGTGTTCGCCGAGAGCGCCAGCAGCCGGTCCGACCGCGCCGCTACCATCGACCCCACGAACGCCACCCACAGCGTCAGGTGCTGCACGAATACAGTCGACCCGGGAATCGCCGGCAGGCCGAACTGGCGCGCGATCAGCTCCAGCACCGGCAGCACCGACATCGCGGTAAGGAGCGCCACCGCCAGTGCGTCCTCCGCCGCCGTGAACCGGGCCGCCAGTCTCTTCACTTCACTTGGCCCCGCCGCGGCTGCGATACTCATCCCGCAGCCGCTTTACCTCATCGAACAAATCGGCGGGCACTTCGCGGCCCCGTATCTTGGGATACACGCCCTCGGCCTGCCTGCGCCAGTCCGCCACCGTCGCCGCATCGGCGTGGACCACGTTGAGCTTGCGTTTCTGCATCGCCACCACGGCGTCGTCACCCATCTTCCGGATGCCGTCCCGCATGTCGCGCCCCGCCTCCTGCGCCGCTTTGAGCATCTGTGCGCGGTCGCCGGCGGGCAACTTCTCCCATGCCGCCTTGGTGACGAGCGTCGCCCCCACCAGGGGCGCCCACTTGACGTCGCACATGTTCCGCGCCAGACCAAAGGATTGGTTGAGCAGCGCATAGAGCGGCGTGGTCGGAACCGCGTCGATCAGCCCGGTCTGAAGCCCACTCAGAATGTCCGTTGCCGCCAGAGGCACCGCATGGAAGCCGTTCGCCTGATACAGTTCGATCTCGTCGCTATCCCCCGCCCACGTGAACAGCTTCATCTGCTTCAAGTCATCGAGCCGCGCCACCGGCTTGCGGCTAAAGAAATGCACCCAGCCCGCATCGCCCCAGTTGAGCACCAGGAATCCCCGGGCATCGATCATCTTCTCCAGGCGCGGCGCGATGCGGTCGCGCACGTAATCCAGTTCCTCATACGAGGTGAACATCATGGGGATCTGCAAACACATCACGCCCGGCTCGATATCCGACATGCCGACGCCGGAAAGCGCCACCGCCTGGATCTGGCCGATGCGCATCTTCTTCACCAGGTCGGGCTCGTCGCCCAGCACTCCGCCCGGGTAAATCACCAGCTTCACCTTGCCGCCCGAGATGGTGCGCCACCGCTCGCCGATGCGCTGCAGCACCTGGTGCCAGGGCGAGCCTTCCGGCGCCAGCGTGCCCATCTTGATGACGGTCTGGGCCGGCGCCATGACGGCCGCGGCCAGGAGGAAGAACAGGATCTTGTTTTTCATTTGGCAGTGTCGCCTTCCAAGAACAACTCGTCCATCCGTCCCATCAGCCATCTCGCCCGCCGTTGCGCGATCAACGTCGCCAGGCGCGTTTCCGGCACCTTGTCGGCGTCGATCGCCAGTGCCTTCTCGATCAGCGCCTTGAATTGCTCCCGGTTCTGCGCCGGCACCATCGCCTTTTCCGCGTAGCTCACATAGAGGCTGGCCCGCTTGCCCCCGGAGAGCGCCTCGCTGCGCTCGAACAGGTGCCGCATGCGCTCCTGCTGGTCCGCCGCCTTCACGCCCGAGCGCGCACTCTCGACGCTGATGAGGAATTCCTCGAGCGCACCGCCGTTCCAACCCTCGTTCAGCTCCGAGGCGCGCTTTATGAGCGCCTCGACTTCCGGCAACTGCGCGATCATCTCCGGATCGTCCTTCGACGCCGAGATCGCCAGGCCGTGCGCGGCCGCCGTCCAGTAGAGCAGTGGAATATCGCGCGTCCTCACACGCGTCAGCGCCGCCGCCGGGTCGTCCGCCATCGCCGCCCCGATCCCCGGGTAGCCCGCCTCGAGGCCCCGCATCCCGTAGCGGTAGCCCCGCAGGTACAGCCTGCGCGCCCGCGCCCGCAGCGCCGTGCTCCGTTCCAGGCTGGTGGCGGCCTCTTCATCCGCCTGCTCCTCGACGTAGGCGTAGCCGTACTCGGCGAAGCCGCTGGCCGCCGTGAGCAGCAGGCCGCGGTGCTTCGGCGACTCCGCCAGCAGGCTCTCCACCAACTTCAGGCTGAACGGCAGCGCGCCGCCCACCAACTCCATGTCATCGTCGCTTTCGTATGTGGAGCCGCCCGAGGCCAGCGCGTCGCCCACCTTGTTGACCGCGAACCTCCGCACCGAGCACCCGGCCGTCGCGAGCACCGCAATCAGTAGCCATCCGAAACGCATGAGCAAGGCCCAGATTAACGCATGTGACGTGGCGCACGCTTCAGCGTGCCGCTGCCGGCTTCAGCCGGCAGTCTGTGCGGGCGTTACGATGGTTCCGTGACCCTTCGCATCCCCGCTCTGCTTCTTGCCCTCTGCGCCCTCTCCGCCCAGTCGATGCCCGATCCCTGGACCGCCGCGGACCTCATCCAGCCCGCGCCGTTTGCCGAGCGGCTGAAGAGCTCAAGCGGGGCGCCGCCTGTGATCTACTACGTGGGTTTCGGAGTGCTGTATCGCGGCAAGCACATCCCCGGCGCCGAGTTCGCCGGGCCGGCCGGCAAGCAGGAAGGGCTGCAGGCGTTGCGCGAGGCCGCGCTGAAGCACCCGCGCACCCAGGAGATCGTCATCTACTGCGGCTGCTGCCCCTGGGACCATTGCCCTAACCTGCGCCCCGCGTTCGTCATGCTGCATGAGCTGGGATTCAAGCGCGTGCGCGTGCTCTCGCTTCCCACCAACTTCGCCACAGACTGGGTCGAAAAGGGCTACCCGTTCGAGGCGGGCCACTGACCGCTGGTTACTGCCCGCAGCACTTCTTGTACTTCTTGCCGCTGCCGCACGGGCAAGGATCGTTGCGGCCGACCTTGGCGGCCTTGGCTTCCGCGGGCGGCGGCGCCGGCGCGTGGTCCTCGTCTTCGGCCTCCCGGCCCTCCTCGCCATGAAACACGGGAGGCTGATCGTGCGCTTCCAGCCGGTCGTCGAGCGCCTTGCCGACGATCGCCCCTTCCTCATCGTTCAGGCCGCCGGCCAGGTCCTCGATCCGGGCAAAAAGACCTCGCATGCGTGCCGGGGTGACCGGGCCGGGCGCCGCCAGCGCGTACGAGTAGAGCGCCGCGTCGCGCAAGTTCTCGTCCTCGAAGAGGCTTTCCAAACGGCCGAGCTGCCCCACCATGCCGAACATGCCGGCGGCCGTGACCGCCTGCCTTCGCACGCCGAGATCGGGATCGCCCAGCGCTTGGGGAATCCGGCTTTCGAACCGCCGGTCTCCGGAGTGCCACATGGCTCTGACGGCGCGCTCCCGCGTTTCGGGACGCTCGTAGAACTCCAGGATGAGCCGGTGCAGCGCTTCGTCGTCGCGCGCTTCCGGAGCCAGCGCCACCATCGCACCGGCGCGCTCTTCGATGGGCGCCCCCGCGTCATCGAGACGGGCCCGCACCGCCTTCTCGATCTCTTGCGGCTCGTGAATGCCCTCCAGGCACTCCCACGCCATCGCCCTGACGCTCCCATCCGCATCGGTCTCGGCCACTGCCAGAACCCGGCGCGCGATCTCGGGCGGCGGCTCCTCGAAGGTCAGCATCTTGACCGCGCGCAGACGGTAGTCGGGAACGGGGCTGGCCAGAAACTCCAGCAGTTCGGCCGTCTCGAACGCCGCAAAGAAAGGCGTGTCCTCCTCGGGATAGAGCGGCCCGATGTCGAAGGGCTCCGGCTGAGTCGTATCCGCGCTATCGATTTCCCGGAGCGCCGCCCCGATCTCCTGCTGCAGCCGTTCGTCGTCCCCGGCCGCCGCCAGCGCCTTCTCGAGCGCGGGCTTCGCGGCCGGATCGCCGTACAGGCCTAGCGCCATCGCACCCTCCGCCGCATCGGCCTGGAGCAGGTCGAGCAGCGTCTCCAGAATGCGCTGGTGCCGCACGCCGAGCCCGGCCATGACAAACCGCACGTCGGGAGCGCCGCCACTTTCGTCATACAGCCCGAGCAGCGTCTCTACCGAGGCCTCGCCCAGCTCCACGAACGCTTCGGTCAGCTCGTCGGAGAACTCGAAGTCGTGTCGCCGCGCCAGTTCCGCCAGAAAGGGCAGCGCCGCCGGCGTCCTTAAGTGCCGCGCCATGTCGAGTGCGAAGACGCCGACGTCGAAGTCCAGGCGCTCGTCCTCGCGCGGCTCTTTCAAAAAGCGGACAAAATCCGCGAAAATCGCGTCGCCGCGCCCTGCCAGTGTCCGCACCAACCGCTGGTCGAGCGGAACGTATCCCCGCTCCGCCTCCGCCAACAGCTCATGGACGGAAGCGTCCGCATACCGCTCGGGACTCAGGATCACGTCTGCGTTACTCTTCTTCTCTGACCACCTGCACCGTGATCTCCACCGTGACCTCGCGATGCAGGCGTATGGGAACCTGGTATTGGCCCAGTTGCCGGATCGGGTCGGCCAATTGGATCTTGCGGCGGTCGATGTGGTAGTCCTGCCGCTCCAGCGCCTCGGCGATGTCCTTGGAAGTGACCGAGCCGAACAACTGCTCCTGCTCGCCCGCCTTCTGCGCAATGACCACCGTCACGCCGGTCATCATGTTGGCCAGGTCCTGAGCCCCGGCCTTCTCCTTCGCCTCGCGCCGCAGGTGCCCCTGGCGCTCCTGCTCGACGATCTTCTTGTTGGACTCGGTCGCCGCCACCGCCAGCTTGCGCGGTAGCAGGAAATTGCGCGCGTAGCCGCCGGCGACCTTCACCACCTGGCCGCGAACGCCGAGTTTATCGACATCTTCTCTGAGAATGACTTCCATTTTCGTTCCTCCTTCGCGTCCGGGGCTACTTCGGGCTGAAGGGCACCAGCGCGATGCTGCGCGCCTGTTTGATCGCTTCGGCCAGCCGCTTCTGGTGCGGCGTGCATACGCCCGAGAGCCGCCGCGGGATGATCTTGGCGCGCTCGGTAAGGAACGAGCTCAGCATGCGGACGTCCTTGTAGTTGATGTCGTCCACCTTCTCGACGCAGAACCGGCACACCTTCTTGCGCCGGAAATACTGCTTCCGCGTGGCGCCCGACTTGTCGCCACCGGTGGGCTGTTGCGAACTGGGCACCGGCCTGCCGCCTCTTTCGCCTCTCTCTCCTCTTTGTTCCATGGCTTATCCCTCCCTCTCCGTCGGTTCCGCCGCGATCGGCTCGCCTGGCGCCGCTGGTGCCGCGGGCGCTGCTGGCGCCGGAGCCGCAGCGGGACGGGCGGGACTGGCCACCATCGGCGCCGGCCTGCGCTTGGCCCGCTTCTCGCGTTCCTTCCTGCGCTTCTCGATCTTCTTCAGCCGCTCGTCGATGCGGACGGTGATGGACTTCATCACCAGGTCGCTCACGCGCATACGCCGCTCTACTTCTTTCACGGCGTCCGGATCGGAGGTCACCTGCAGCAGGATGTAGTAGCCTTCCTCGCGTTTCCCCACGCGGTAGGCAAGCTTGCGTACGCCCCACTTTTCGGTCTTGTCAACGGTTCCGCCGGCCGAGGTGACGATCGTTTTCATCTGCTCGATGAACGGATCGATCTCTTCATCGGTGGCGTCCGGCCTTACAATAAACAGCTCTTCGTAGATCCTCATTCTTCCTCTTTTTCACCTTGGGCGCGACGATTGAATCTCGTCATGGCCTTTTCGGCGCCTTCGGAGACGATGGAGGTGACCGCCTTGGCCGCGTAGCCCAGAAAGTCCTCCAATTCCTTTAGTTGCCCTCGCCGCAGCGGCTTGAGCAGATACTCGACTTCGGCCCGGGCCGCGCCGGGGTTGATCCCCAGCCGCACCCGGACAAACTCGTCCGTCCCAATCGCGGCAATCACCGACTCCATCCCGTGATGCCCGCCCGCCGACCCTCTGGGCCGAATCCGCAACGAACCCCACGGCAGGTTGTGGTCGTCGTAGACCACGATCAGATTGCCCGGCCCCAGTTCGTTCTTAGCGAGCAGCGGCGCTACCGCATGCCCGCTCAGATTCATGTACGTCTGAGGCTTTACCAGCAGGACTGCCTGGCCTTCCAACTGCGCCTGCCCGGCCAACGCCCCGGAATCCTTCCGCTTCACCTTCGCCCCACACTGCGCGGCGACAAGATCGACAACCATGAAGCCGAGGTTGTGAGGCGAGAGCTCGTACTCCGGGTCCGGATTGCCCAAACCGGCTATCAGCCACGATACCATTCTTGAACCGCGGGGCTGCTACTTCTTCTTCCCCTTGGCCTCGGGCTCTTTCTTCCCCTTGGCATCGGGAGCCGCGCCTTCCTCTTCCTTCTTGCCCTTCTTTATGACCTCGGGCTCGGCGCCGGCAGCTCCGGCCTCCGGTGTTGCAGCCGCTTCCGGAGCGGCCTCGGCCGGCTTCTCTTCCTCGACGATACGCAGCGCCACCACGTGTGCAATCACGTTCTCCGGCGCGCTCACCAGCTTTACGGCCGGAGGCATGGCGATATCGCCGGCGCGAACGCTCTGGCCCATCATCAACTCGGTCACATCCACCGTGAAGTGCCCGGGAATGTCGTCCGGCAAGCACTCCACCTCGACCTCGCGCGTGACCAGTTCCAGCAGGCCGTCCTGCTGCTTGACGCCTTTGGCTTCACCCTGCGTGACGACAGGCACCGAGACCTGGATGAGCTTGGTCAGGTCGATGCGCTTCAGATCCACGTGCAGCAGCGTGTCCTTTACCGGATCGTACTGCCAGTCCACGACCATCGCCGGCGTAGTGTCTCCGTTCTGCATGTTCACGTCGAAGATGGTGTTATGGCCGGTCTTGCTGTGCATGATCCGCTCGACTTCTTTCGGACTGACAGCCACCGCCACCGGCTCCTTGAAGGCGCCATAGACAATCGCGGGGATGAGGCCGCGCTGCCGCAGCCGCCGCGATTCGTTCTTGCCGCGCAAGCTGCGCGGTTCCGCAACGATCGACCTCTCTCTTGCCATTCCTGAACTCCTTTCAACGCCGGTTCGCAAGTCCGCCCTGGGGACGTGGGTTGCGTTGGCCGGCCTCAGAATCTACACAAATAACCTGCTCACGCTCGTCTCCTCGTGGATCGACTGGATGGCCCGCGCCAGCAGCGGGGCCACCGAAAGCGTCCGGATCTTCTCGCACCGGCGCGCTTCGTCCTCAAGCGGGATCGAATTCGTCAGCACCACTTCCTGAATCTTGGAATTCGCGATCCGCTCCACGGCCGGCGGCGACAGCACCGCGTGCGTGGCGGCCGCGATCACGCTCGACGCACCCGCCTTAAGCAGCGCCGCAGCGCCGTTGATCAGCGTGCCGGCCGTGTCGATAAGGTCGTCGACGATCATGCACTCGCACCCCTCGACGTCACCGATGATGTGCACCACCTCGGCCACGTTCACATCGTCGCGGCGTTTGTCGAGGATGGCCAGCGGCACGTTCATCCGCTTGGCGAAGGCGCGCGCGCGTTCCACGCCGCCCGCGTCCGGCGAGACGACGATGGTGTTCGAGGTCTGGCGGGCCCGCATGTGTTCGATCATCACCGGCATCGCGAACAGGTGGTCCACCGGGACGTCGAAGAATCCCTGAATCTGAGCGGCGTGCAGGTCCAGCGCCAGAATACGGTCCGCGCCGGACCGCTCCAGCAGCTTGGCCACGAGCTTGGCGGAAATCGGCACCCGCGGCTTGTCCTTGCGGTCCTGGCGGGCGTAGCCGTAATAAGGCAGCACCGCCGTGATGCGATCCGCCGACGCGCGCCGCAGCGCGTCCATCATCAGGAGCAGTTCCATCAGGTTGCGGTCCACCGGCTTGGAGGTCGGCTGGACCACAAACACGTCGGCGCCGCGCACGTTCTCCTGGATCTGCAGGTAGATCTCGCCGTCGGCGAAGTTCTTCACCGAGGCGGCGCTCAGCGGCAGCGCCAGGAACTCGCAAATCTCCCTGGCCAATGGCGCGTTGGCGTTGCCCGTGAAAACCTTGACTCGCTCAGGATCCATCATGCGTACCGGCTTTGCGGCGGCCATACCTTTTCCGCGAGGTGCGCTCCCATCTCGCGCCACCAACGGGCGCGATAACTGGCCCGGGTTACGAACCGGATCGGAAGCGCTTGCTCCTTTCCCAAAAGTTCACGCGCGCGGCGGGCCTGCCCGCGGTCGCGAAAGACGCCGAACAGCGCAGAGCCACTCCCACTGAGCATAGCAGGGGCAGCACCGAGCCTCTCTAGCTGCCGTTTGAGAGCCTTCAGACGGGGATACCTCTTGAAGACCACTGCCTCGAAGTCATTGCACCCCAGGCTTTCAGAGGGAGACCGCCCTTGGCCCCAAACGCTAGACTGGAAAACACTTATGATACTTTGTACGGCGTCCGAAGTCAACTCGGGCCGGGCCAGGTCGCGGTAGGCCCCGGCCGTCGAGACATGAATGCCGGGAGCCGCCACCAGGCCGAAAGCGGCCGGCCCGTCGGGCAGCGGGTAGAGCTCCGTGCCGCGCCCCAGGCCCACCGCGGTTCCGCCCAGCAGGAAGAACGGCACGTCGCTGCCGAGCTCCGCCGCCAGATCCATCCGTCTCGCAGGCGCCAGCAGCTTTCCCGCCAGCACCGGGAGCGCCAGCAGCACCGCCGCTGCGTCGCTCGATCCCCCGCCCAACCCGGCTCCCATGGGGATCCGCTTCTTCAGCCGCATCTCGACCCGGCCCGTCGTCCGCATGGCTTCGAGTGCCAACTCAGCCGCCCGCTCCATGATATTGCCACCCGGAATCTCGACGTCCGAGATCACGGCGACGGAGGTCCGCCGCGCAGGACTGAACGCGATATCGATGGTATCGGCCAGCGAGATCGTCTGGAAAACCGTGCGCAGTTCGTGATAGCCGTCGCTCCGGCGGCCGAGCACGCGCAACTCGAGGTTCACCTTCGCCAAAGCATGCACGCGCGCGCTTCGCGCCGTCATAATCACTTCTCGTAAGCCAGCAGCGAGAAGACGTCGTAGCCCTCAAGCTTCGCCCGGCCGCCGAGGAACAGCAGTTCGATCACGAAGCCCACACCCGCCACGCGTCCGCCCAGGCTTTCGATTAACTGCGTGGCGGCGCGCGCCGTTCCGCCAGTCGCCAGAAGGTCGTCCACGATCAGCACGCTCTCTCCGGCGTGGACGGCGTCCCTGTGGATCTCCAGGCTGTCGGTACCGTATTCGAGATCGTACCGGACGCTGGCCGTCGCGGCCGGCAGCTTCTTGGGTTTGCGGACCGGAATGAAGCCGGTGCCCAGGGCATAGGCCAGCGCCGGACCGAAGATGAAGCCCCGCGCCTCGATCCCCAGGACCACGTCGATCCGGGCGCCCTCATAGTGCGCCTTCATCCCATCGATCACGGCCCGGAAGCCGTCTTTGTCCTTGAGCAGTGTCGTGATGTCGTAGAAGAGGATGCCCGGCTTGGGGAAATCCGGCACCTCGCGAATCAGTTTCTTTAGGTCGGGAACAGCCACAAGTTCACTCATGAAAAATACTCGATTCGGAATTCGCTTAACTCCTGGACCGCCGCCTCCATCTCCTGGACGGCGCGGACATCGGCTCCCCGCGGTCCTCGCCACAGGTAACCGGAGAGCGCGGACAACTGATCGGACGTGCCTATCGCGTACACCTCCACGCGCCCGTCATCGAGATTGCGCGTGTAGCCGGCCAAGCCCAGTTCCGCCGCCACGCCCTCGGCAAAATACCGGTAGCCCACGCCCTGCACCCGCCCCTGGACGAAGTACTGCCGCGCCATCACCGGCCCGGGCTTCTTCGAACGGGGCATAGAGTCCTATCGTAGCTCGGTAGGACAAGCGTCAGCTTGTCCCGGAGGACTGCCACCCCTACTTCGGCGGCTGTTCCTTGGTCTGGTCGTCGGGCAGCGCGTCGGGCGTGAAGGTGATGGTGACCCCAGCGGTGAACTTCCGGTACAGCCGGAACTCGACCTCGTTCTTGGAGAGGTACTTCCCTTCGCGCATCTGCACCACCGCCCTGAGCGGCAGGAGATACTCGTGGCCGCTTATG
>Ga0265316_10004835_pt1 | contig 13279 bp, 11 predicted proteins | sample 4522metaG_FD_202092 | JGI IMG/M metagenome (GOLD analysis project Ga0265316, IMG submission 202092) | Rhizosphere microbial communities from Carex aquatilis grown in University of Washington, Seatle, WA, United States - 4-5-22 metaG | ecosystem: Host-associated > Plants > Roots > Rhizosphere >... | reverse complement strand
AAAAGGCATTCCTTATAAGGGACAAGTGCTTAATCAAATAGCTGGGAAATTTCTTGACGCAACAAAGAATATAGTTCCAAACTGGAAAATTAGCTCACCGGATCCAATGGTTACAATTGGTCATAAGGCAGAAGCTTTGAAAGTTGAAATGGTCATTAGAGGCTATCTTACCGGTCATGCCTGGCGTGAATATAGTGAAGGAAAAAGGTTGTTATGCGGAGTTCCATTAAAAGACAATATGGTTGAAAACCAAAAATTCGATCGGCCTATAATTACTCCAACAACGAAAGCAAGTGAAGGACATGATGAAGATATTTCCAAAGAAGAAATTATAGACAATAAAATTGTTTCAAAATCCGATTATGAAATTATTGAAAATTATACTTATAAACTTTTTGAAGTTGGTTCTGAAATAGCAGAAAAAATGGGATTGATTCTTGTTGATACAAAATATGAATTTGGAAAGAAGGACGGAAAAATATACCTGATTGATGAAATTCATACTCCAGATTCCTCAAGATATTTTTATGCATGGGGTTATGAAGAAAGGTTAAAGAATGGTGAACCACAAAAACAACTTTCTAAAGAATTCGTTCGTCAATGGTTGATTGAGCATAATTTTCAAGGAAAAGAGGGACAAAGTGTTCCTGAGATGTCAGATGATTTTATTAACCAAATCTCTGAAAGATATATAGAACTTTATGAAAGCATTACCGGAGAAAAATTTCAAAGGCCAAAAGATCCCGATATTCTGGCCAGGTTAGAAAAAAATGTCAATGAGGCATTGAGAAAATTGTAAAACGGAAACCGGAAATCGGAAATTACTAATGTCGTTACCATTACAATAAAAACCTGTTACCTATTGCCTGCTATCTTAAACATCCTCCAAAGTAAGCAAAAGTATATTTCTGGTTTTATCAGTTATCTTAAAGCGATCGTCAATTCGCATTCCTATAATCCATGCTATATCTCCTGCACTGGTAAGTATCCATGTATTTTCTTTGTCGGCCAATGACAATTTGGAATCAATAAAAAAATCACTCAATTTTTTTAAACCTTCCATTCCCAAAGGCCTGAAATAATCTCCTTTTTGCCAGCGACGAACCAGCAAAGGAAAATTAAGTTTATCCGCATCTATAGCAGCTAAATGTTTTGACGATGACACTGAATACTCATCTGCCAGTATTCTTTGAATTTTAATATGAAGTGGAAAAGTTATCTCGTTCGAATCTTCATTTATGTAAAATTTAGACTCTTTCTGATTTTCAATTGGAGTGATTATTAAAAATTCCCGGTCCTTAATCAGTCTTTTCTCATCAGAATAATATACGCTTCCTGCTGTGCCATCAAGATTATCAAATATTTCAGCAGTTGTTTTAGGAGAAAATCCAAAATTCTTAAGAATTTCAAAAAGTAATAATTTTGGGGAGGGACTTTCATTTAATTTTTTTATAGAAATATAAATGGTACCTTCTTCCCTTAATTCCAGCAAATTTTTAGTTGCATTAATTAAATAATCAGCATAAATTTTTTCAGCATCAGAAATACGAACAAGGTTATCTGACATGACATTCCTGAATTCTGTATTAAGCTCGCAAAGCACGGGAATCAATGAATGTCTGATCCTGTTTCTTAAGTAATCATCAGAATCATTTGATGCATCATTTCGAAATTCCAATTTGTTATCAAAACAATATTTTTCAATTTCACTTCTAAAAGCAAAAAGCAGAGGACGAACGATATTACCATTTCGGTTTTTGATACCGGTTAATCCCTGGATTCCTGTACCACGTAATAAGTTTATCAAAAAAGTTTCAATGGCATCATCTGCATTATGCGCTGTTGCTATAAAATGATACCCTTGCAACTGCCTCAAATTTTCGAACCAATTGTATCGCAATTCCCTTGCTGCCATTTGAATACTTAATTTCTGAAGTTCTGCATATTCGGCAGTGTTGAAATGCATTACAAAAAAAGGCATATTATAGCCTTCAGCAAGTTGCCTGACAAAGGATTCGTCTGCTTCAGATTGTTCACCGCGCAATCGAAAATTACAATGAGCTATTGCTGTCTGTATGCCTGCAGAATGGAAAAGATGCAACATTGCTCTGGAATCTATACCACCACTAGTGGCAAGAAGAACTCTGTCAAAAGTTGAAAAAAGTTGGTGATCTTTTATATATTTCAGAAATTGCTGTAGCATTTTTAATTGGGCTTATTAATCAGGCATTAGCCATTAGACATTTGATTCTTGGTAAAGGAACATAAGTATTATTTTTTGAATCACGAATCATTAATCTTTGTTCTTAAATCAATTACATATAAACTTAAACTTTTTATCAGAATCCATTAAGTATCGATATATATTCCTGCAACCAATATCTAATAAATTATTTTGCAACTTGTAATGCATATAAAATATTGGTCCATTCAAAAGTTGAATTATCTGCTACTGACATATTCCAGTCTCCATTTTTTGGAGATGTTAAGTTACCGTCACCATTGGTATCGCCTTTATGAGTGTCATCAAAAATTGAAGTAAAAATAACTCCCGGTCCATCGTAATTTAACAGTGTTGAATTGGGCCCTTCAATTTTCATAACTGTATTTTTCATAAATTTCAAAACCACGTTATTTCCAAAAACTAATGAAGCGTTAGGCGAAATGTCAAAATTTGGTCCATATATAACATAGGGAACTTCATCTTCAGCCCAAACTATTGAAGTATTTATAGTAGAAGGTGATTTAACCAAAATACAGTTGTATTTATTAATTTCAGAAATTTGTAAAGGGTTATGAAAAATATTAGAACCTTCCATACTATATGAAGTATTTACTATTAGCGGCAGATTGTTGGAAAAAAAAGTATTTGAACGAATTGCAGTTTCTGAAGATGATTGACTTGCATCAATAACTCCATTACCTGATTGCAAATCGCCACCATCATTATATGCAAAAATACAATTGGTAATAGTGGTTGAAGATTCAGTTCCAATTTTAATTGTACTTTTTTGATCGCCGCCTCCCCCATAATAAAAATCACAAAAATCAAAAAAGGAATTTTTATGATTGTTGACAAAAACGAATTTCCAATTTCCGGTATTTGGCGATTTGGTATATTTTTGTGAAACATTGGCAAGGCTATGCTTTTCATCAAATAATGAAGTAAAAACAATGTGTTCTGAAGTAGAACCCTGGGCAATTATTGCTCCGTTGTCAGAAATGGTAATAGAACAGCTGCTATCTGGATTAAACTTAATAATTGTACCCGATTCGATTAATAAAGTGTCTTTAACTGAAAAATCAGATTTTTGAATTACATATTCACAAGATTTATTCCAGATTGTTAAGGTATCAATGTCTGAAGTTATATTCCTGATAATTTTGATATCATTATAGGAATTATCATTGAGTGAGCAGGAAAAGATTAAACAGCTAAATAATAAAGTTATAACCGTATTCCAAAAAGTACGAATTTTAATAAAAAATATTTTCAAATGATAAATTAAGTTCAATCGAATCAACCTCTGAGACAGAAATATATTAAGATTAATTTCTTCATTACTCATATGATATAATATCATTTATCAATCACCGCAATGGCAAAATTTGTTTTTATTAGCGAAATACCAATGTTGCATTCAAATTACCGCCTACCATCTGCCAGCATGAATTTTGGCAATCCGATTGCTGTTGTGCCTGAAAAATACTACCATCAAAGACATAAATTATTTTTTGGCCGGATTTATATTTAGCTTTTACTGAATAATATTTATCAACAGGTACCTTACGAGAATAAACACCTTTATCGGTAGTATTTTCATTATTTGTAGTATCAATTGTAACTATATAATCTGCAGAATCTTTCCTGTTTGGGTCATACTTATCATTATAAATTGTCAATACTACATAAGGGTTTTCATTATTTTTGGTAACTTTTATTGTCAAAAAGGCACTATCGGGTTTTTCGGGACTATTACAAATGCAATTTCCTGAGGCATCACTACCGTCATTTTTACATGAAATAAATCCGGTTATAAGTATTAAAGCAAATAAAGATACTGACAGCAATATTTTGCTAATTCTTATATTTATATGTTTTAATTCCATGGTCTGTATGAGTTTGCATTAAAAACGGAATTACTACCCAAAACGAATTTTGCAGTTAGATTAATCCGATGCGGGGAAACACCAGTATTACCAAAGTCCAAATATTGATAAACTAAATTGACTTGAATTCCTTTGAAATTATGAAAAACCCCCACTTCAGGAGCAAGTAAAAAATTATTGGCAGTATTTAAAACTGTACCTCTGTAACTGCCAAATGTATATAATCCTTTTACTCCAATAGTTACACCAGACAATGAATGAGCTTCGAGATTTGACAATCTAAAATTTTTATTTAAACCTATATAAGCAAAATTGCGCTTTTCCCAATATTGAAAATAAACATTCCCTATATCGTGAACAAGTACACGCGTTGCGAATGGCCTGAATATAATACCAGCAGCAATATCAAAATTATACTTATATTCTTTTGTACCTAAATTGATGCCACCCATAAAATCATCTGAATTCGCGGTAATTTCAGGTCCAAAAGTTATTCTTCGAAAATCTGGCAAAGCGTTTTGTCTTGCACCCAGTCCCTCAAGTGTTTCTATAATAAAATTATCATGTTTATTGTAGTATGCAATTGTAAGAGGAGTTTCAGCAAGAGTAAGTTTTTGATTTACGTCAGCTCCTTTTTTTACCAGATATTGCAGCAATTTCTCATCATTATTTCTGATTGCAACAGTCAATGCTGTTTCCTTATGCTTGCTTTTATGATTAATATCGGCGCCATATTTTAAAAGCAGTTCAATAATTGTGTAGTCGCTATTACCAACAGCTATCATCAAAGGAGTAACGCCATCTTTATCAGATATGTTTGCATCAGCTCCTGTGCTGAGTAATATTGAAGCCATATTAATTTTGTGATTGATAATAGCTGCCAGAAGCGCATCATTACCTGCATGATCCCTTACTTTTGTGTCAGCTTTGAGCGCCAGCAATTTTTCGCACATTGCCGAATCTCCATTTGCGGCTCCATAAATAAATGCTGTTCGCCCTAAATCATCAGTTAAATTAATATTGGCACCTTGTTCAACAAGGAATTCAACAATTTGCGAATTACCCTTTCTAATCGCAGCAATTAAAGCGGTATTGCCCATTAAAGGTCTGTAATTTATTATTGCACCTTTTGCGACAAGCAATTTGCAAATTGCAAGGTTTCCTGATTGCGAGGCATAAATTAACGGCGTACTGCCATCTTCAAGTGTTGAGTTTGGACTTACACCTTTTTCCAAAAGGCTCGCTACTACAGAATAATCTCCTCTTAATGCAGCTATGACAATATTATACTCATTATCGTTAGGTACATACTGCAGAGAATCATTATCGGTCATTAATTTCACTCCAGACATACTTGCATATAAAATGCCAGTATTTACCAAGACTAGTAAAATAAGGATATTTAAAATTTTCAATTTCAAATCACCAATAATGTTATACATAAAAAGTTATAAAATATTGCAATAAAGATAATAAATATAGAATTATTTACACTGTTTAAAAAGATGAATATATCTAATTATGAAATTAACACAATTATAAAGACTTTTAGTATTTAAATATACTAAAATTTGATATTCACTAAATTTTATTAAAAAAAACGCGATTTATTTATTCGCATAAATTTATAGGAATGCTAAAATATCTGATTTTTATTATTTAAATTTAATTACTGGTGATGCGTTAACTTATTAAAAACAATATGCAAATGCCCGATATATCTGAATTGTAGTCATTATTTATTTTTTTCGATTTTAATTGATATTTTATTACGTTCCTTGTAAGTTCAATATTATTGAAAAATTGCTTGTTAGAAACGCTTGTAAAATAAGGTTTTTCAGAAACATAAGTCAATCAAAATTTTATAGAACAATATGATTTTTAACAGTTAAACTTAAACGCATCATTAATGAAATTTAATTATGTATTCATCTAAAAATAATACATGTTTTTATGTTTTATGAATCCTTTAATGCGTTATGTTAAAGAACTTTTTACAAAAAACGGCAAAACAGAAAAAAATTGAATTCAATCTTCAGGTTTTTGCTGAACTGGTAAATGTTTTAAACAAAGCCATGTTGATTTGCGAACCCGGAGGAAATATCATTTATGTAAATAATCATGCAGCTGAAATATATGGATTCAAAAGAGAAGAAATGCTTAGTTTAAAATTTCAGGATATTGACAATCAGCGAAATGATGAAGAAAAATGGATGAGCTTTGTTAATCACCTTAAAAATAATGGCAACATCATTAAAGAATATGATTTTCTTAACAATGATGGCAAAAGACAGCCCATTGAAGAACATTCGCAATATTCAGAAATTTCAGGTTCAGGATATATAATCATTTTTTTTCAAAATGTTTCTGAACGAAAGAAAGAAGAAACCAAGATAAAGAATAGTATAGAGCAACAAAAGAATTTGTCTGATATTTCTTATTTATTTAATACCAAAAATGATTTTGATTACAAAGTAAGAGAGGCATTAAGAATGGCCGGATATTTTAAAAATGTAAGCCGTGCTTTTATATTTGAAAATATATTAAGTAGCAGAGCTGTCAGCAATACTTATGAATGGTGTAATGATGGAGTTGAACCTCAAATTAATAACCTTCAGGCAATTCCCTATACCATGTTCCCATCCTGGATGGAAATAATGAATTCAAAAGGTTATATAGAAGCCAGTGAGTTAACAAGCTTACCTGAAGACATAATTTCTGTTTTCAAAATGCAGCAGGTCATTTCATTAATCGCGTTTCCCCTGATTATTGATAATAAGTATAATGGTTTCGTAGGGTTTTCCGAAGGAAAGAAAAAACATAAGTGGGAAAAGAATGAAAAGGAATATCTAAAAACACTTTCTGTTATTATTTCAAATGCATACGAACAAAAGATAACATTGGATTCTTTAAAAAAGAGCGAACGCCGTTTTCATGAGTTTGCCGACTTACTGCCTGACATGGTTTGCGAAATGAATATCAATGGTAAAATTATTTTCGCAAATACTTTGGCTCGTGAAAAATTTGGAATTACAAAGGAAGGACTTCAGCAAGGAACTATTTTCTATAGTTTGTTCATTGAGGCGGATCGCTTAAAAATATTCGAGTATTTTGAAAGCAGAATTAAGGGTGAGAAGATTATAAATGAAATATATAGAGTTGAAACAAAAGATGGCAATGAAATTCCTGTTATTGTTTATGTCGACCTGATTATGCGCGACAAAATGCCCATTGGTCTAAGGTCTGTTTTGGTAAACATATCAGAAAAAATTAAAGTTGAACAGCAATTATCGTTCATGTCAAAAATTATTGAGGAGAGTCCGTTCCCTGTGATTTGTGTTGAAAAAGAGGGGGCTATTTCATATTGTAGCAAAGAAGGAAAAATTATTAAGGATTTTATTGAAAACAGTTACACTACTTATTTTAAGGACTTAATAGACGTTTTGTTTAAAACCGGCCGTAATGAAGAACTAGAAATAAACATAGCTGGCAACTATTTCAGACTTAAGCTAATTCCCTCATGTGAAAACAATCAACTGAAAATTTACTGTGAAGAAATCACACTTAAAAAAATTGATGAAGAAAAGGCCAGGTTAAATGAACAACGGTTTAAGGATATTGCTGAAGCTGCAATTGAGTATATCTGGGAAACGGATATTAACTATCATATAAAATATATTTCGGACAAAATAAAAATGGTTCTGGGTTACGAATCTGATGAATTAATAGGACAAACCTTTTTCAATTTAATGCCTGCCGATGAAGAAAAAAGAGTTAGAAAAATTTTTAAAGACTATTCCCAAAAAGGAGAATACTTTTTTAATACTGAGTTTAAAATATTAAAAAAGGACAGAACACAAGCCTGGCAAACTTTAAGTGGAATTCCAGTCTTTAATTTTGAGAGAAAAATAATAGGTTTTAGAGGAACTGGGCTGGATATTACTCAACAAAAGAAGAGTGAAAAAGATTTGAACGAATCAAAACTGCTAACTGAAAAAGCTTTAAAAATTAAAGCTGAATTCCTTGGGAACATCAGTCATGAAATTCGCACCCCAATGAATGCCATTCTTGGTCTAACTCATATATTAATGCAGGAAGATCCACCCTATAAACAGTCCGAATATTTAAAACACCTAAAATTATCAGCTGAAAATTTGCATTCGCTAATCAATGATGTTTTGGATTATAGTAAAATTGAAGCAGGTAAAATAGTTTTCGAAGAAATAGACTTCAATCTTGAAGAATTAATTAAAAATATTGGTACAATATTTACACCAAGAATAGAAGAAAAAAACATTCAGTTTGAATTAAAAGTCGATTCTCAAATTCCAAAATATTTGTGTGGAGATACTGTTCGACTTGTTCAAATTATTGGTAATTTGCTCAGCAATGCTATTAAATTTACAGAAGAAGGAAAGATAAAACTTAAATTATCTTTGCTTACTAAACAAAAGGAACACGCTGATGTCTTATTTGAAGTTTTCGACACAGGTATTGGTTTGGCTCCTGAAGCTTTTAAGCAGATTTTTGATAGCTTTACCCAGGTGAATAATGACACAACCAGAAAATATGGAGGTGTTGGATTGGGACTCGCAATTTCTAAAAAGCTCATTGAGATGCAGGGTGGTAAAATAGAAGTTGAGAGCGAACCTGGAAAAGGATCGAAATTTTCATTTTATCTAAGGTTTAAAATAAGTAATCAAAAAACAATTAATATATTGGAACCTATATTGAACGGGCAATTTGAAAGTCTAAAAAATTTAAGAATTTTGGTAGTTGAGGATAACCTGCTAAATCAATTGGTAGCACGTAAATATCTTGAAAAATGGGAAGCACAATTTGATATTGTGGATGACGGATTAAAAGCATATAACCTGGTTAAGGAAAGAGATTTTGATATTATCTTAATGGACATTCAAATGCCTGTGATGGATGGTTATGAAGCAACCCGAATGATAAGGCAAATTCCTGGCAAGAAATACGAAAATGTTCCCATTATCGCTCTTACAGCTTCCATATTGTTAGAGATACATAAAAAAATTACAGATTCTGGAATGAACGATTTTTTAATTAAACCATTTAATCCCAATGATCTATATTCAAAAATCCTAAAATTTGCTTTGAATAAATAGAAATTACAATTAATTGCATTGCATTACTTTTACATGATAATAATTCCTTATTATTAATTAACATCTATTAATAAAATAATTTTGTAATTTCATACTTTGATTAAAATCTGTAATTAAAACTTAAAGCATTATGAAAAATACATACTTATTTTTAGTAAGCCTGGTTATTTGCAGTATTAATTTAAATAGTCAGACCATATTAAAATATAATACTCATGGCATTGTTATTGGTACATCTCATGATTTTATTTTTACAAATAACAAGGACGAAGGACTTTCAGGGGCCAATGTAATATGGGACTTTTCTGATTTGGTGCCAGCCAATAAAAATCTTACAAGTCATATGCTCAATCCTTCAAATCTTGATAATTCCGTTGAAATCATCCAGGCAAATGCCGTAATAGAAGAATTTGGAAATCATTATTATTTTAAAGTCACCGATAAAGGTTTGGAACAATATGGAACTGTTTGCTGTAATACTGTGACAAAATTCGATGTTCCATTTCTGAAATTGAAATTTCCTTTTGCTTATGGAGATAAGGTTTCGGGAAATTATTCTGGAACACAACAATCACAAAATGCAAAAATAGCAGTAAATGGAACTTATGAAGTTGCCGGTGATGCTTACGGAACATTGATACTACCCGGCAATATTGCAATTGAAAACGTATTAAGAGTTAAACAAACACGTACATTCAACAATGAATGTAATGGAATAACAGAAATTACATATCGTTGGTACACGGATGATGTTCGTTATCCATTATTGGTTGTAATAAAACTTGTTACACCAAAAGAGTCTTATGTTTCACAAACAGCAGTTTATGCACATGCAGGTGATCGAAATAAAAGCGCTACCTCAATTTCAAGTCCGGCGGAAGCAGTTAACGATTTCAAAATATTTCCAGTACCTTTTCGCAATCAATTAACCATTAGTTATTCGCTTGCAAATGAAGAAAATGTTTGGATTAATATATGTGATTTAGATGGAAGGTTTTCGCAATCTGTTTTAAATAATTCAAGACAAACTGCAGGATATCATGAAAATCTTCTTTCAAACAGTGATTTGAAATTAATGCCAGGTATTTATTACATTAAACTGTCAATTGGCAATAAGATATATATGAAAAAAGTGATTAAAGTATAGTCAAAAAATTTCTTGATTCAAAAAGTTATTGCTTCTTAGCCAAAAGCACGTCATTAATAGCCTTAACCAGAGCTTCTCTGGGATAGGCTCCAAAAAGAGCCTGAGGTTTTCCATTTAACGGAACAAACAGAATTGTAGGTAAACTTGTAACACCTAAATTACTTGAAAGCAGTTGTTCGTTATCAGTATTTACTTTATAAAAAATTATTCGTCCGGCATATTCTTTAGCAAGCTGCTCAAGTATAGGAGAAACACGACGGCAAGGTCCACACCAATCTGCATAAAAATCTATGATACATGGCAATGTGCCCAAATATTTCCATTCTTTATTGCTTATATAATCGCATACTTTTTCCTTAAAAGTTTGATCGGAAAGATAGGTTACTTCTCCTTTATTAACATTTTGTGTACTTTTAGAATCTTGCTTATTACTACTGGTCTGGCAATTAGCAATTAATACAAAAGATAAAATTATCAGAAAATTTACAAATCGTTTCATACTATTGAAATTTTAAAAAAAAAGCATTACAAGAAACTGTGTTTAATCTTTTTATGACCATAATTCTAACATGATGTCTAAAAAAATAATGCTTAAATGCGAAGATATTCTTTTTATTTTAATCATTATCTTCAATAAATCACACATATTTGTTTGTCCAGTCTTAAACATGACACGAATACTTTTGTTTATTATTGCATTAACTATCGCAATAGTATCACCTTATAATTATAATATCACTAAATTTTTATAAATTTGAAAAAATAAACACAAAGATATGGAAGTATTGATTGAAAAAAATATGGGTGATTCCCAAATACAAGAATATTTTGAAAGCGATAGCAAATGTTTGCAGCTGCTTTCGACTTTAAAATGGGCTAATGGTTTTGTGTGCCGCAAATGTGGCAATAAAAATTTTTGTGACGGAAAAGTGCCATTTTCCAGAAGATGTACCAGGTGCAAGAATGAAGAGTCTGCAACTTCAAACACCTTATTTCACAATATAAAATTTCCTGTAAGTAAAGCTTTTTACATAGCTTATCATGTAAGTGCTAATCCGGGAAATCTATCTTCATTTGAATTAGCAAACAAGCTTTCTCTGAGACAAATGACTTGCTGGAATTTTATGCATAAGGTAGAAAATAAAATAGCCAGGTTGGCCAATATAGATTCCAACAATAATATCTCATTTCAGGAAATACTGATTAGCAACAACGAATCTCCATTTATATAAACTAATAAAAATGTTCTCTCCGGGTTTAAATTTCTTTTTTGTACTAATTTCTTCAAAAAATTTTTCTATTGCAAAAAATGCTGTTATTATTGTTATGAGAAAATAAAATTTTCAAATTAAAATGATAAATGAGATAAAACATTTGCTCGAACATGAGGCACAGGCTGTTTTGAATATTCCGGTAAATAGTACGTTTGAGAAAGCTGTTGACCTGTTATACAAACATGTTCATGAACTAAAGGGTAAAATTGTTGCCAGCGGTATGGGTAAAGCCGGTCAAATAGCATTAAATATGTCTACTACATTTAGTTCTACAGGAACTCCTGCAGTTTTCATGCATCCCAGTGAAGCGCAACATGGGGATTTAGGCATTTTGCAGGCAAATGACATTATGCTTTTAGTTTCCAATTCTGCAAAAACCAGAGAAGTTATAGAACTTGTAGAACTTGCCAACAGATTCAATTCTAAAATTCCTTTTATTCTTATTACAGGAAATCCTGATGGTGATTTGGCTAAAAAAGCAGCTGTAACAATTGCAACTGGAATGCCTAGAGAAGTCTGCGTATTAGGCTTAACGCCAACTACTTCTACGACTACTATGACAGTAATCGGTGACATATTGGTTGTATTGCTTATGAAAAAGGTTGGTTTTACAAGTGAAGATTACGCCAAACTTCACCATGGCGGATATTTGGGACAAAAATCAAGAGAGCAGGCAGGAAAATAATAGAGAGCATCAAGCATTAGTTTTTAGTTTTTAGTTTTTAGTTTTTAGTTTTTAGTTCTTAGTTCTTAGTAATCAGTAATCAGTTTTCTGTCTTCCGTTTTGTAATCTATAAAAATATTGTGCATGCGTAAAGTCTATTGTCTTGGCGAAACAGTTTACGATATTATATTCAAAAACGCCTTACCAATAGCAGCAAAGGCAGGTGGTTCAATGCTCAATAGTACGGTCAGCATGGGTAAAATAAATCTTCCGGTTTATTTTATCAGTGAATATGCCTCTGATGATCTTGGCAATGAAATAAATGCTTTTCTATTGTCCTGCAATGTAAATACGCAATATGTTTACCGCTATGAAAAAGGTAAAACGTCAATAGCAATAGCATTTCTTAATGAACAAAATAACGCCAGTTACACTTTTTACAAAGAGCTGCCTGCCAAAAGGCTGGACATTGAATTTCCAATAACAACTGCAAATGATATCGTACTTTTCGGTTCGTTTTATGGAATAAATAAAGAAATCCGCAGACAAATTTCCGGTTTTGTAAAAAAAGCGAAACAAGCAGGCAGTATAATAATTTATGATCCCAATTTTCGTAAGGCGCATCTTGGCGAATTGCCTGAGTTACTTCCGATGATTATTGAAAATATGAAAATGGCAAGCATTGTCAGAGGCTCGGACGAAGATTTTCAAATGATATTTAAAGCCAACAGTTTTAATGATGCGTATAAAAATATTTCCCAATTTTGCCCGATTCTTATTTATACTCAAAATGCTGATGGCGTTCATTTAAGAAGTACAACATTGAATTTAGTTTACAAAGTCCCTGAATTAAATCCACTAAGCACTATTGGTGCAGGAGACAATTTTAATGCCGGGTTAATTTTTGGCCTGATAAAAGAAAAAATCAACCTTCAAAATATTCAAACTCTGG
>Ga0265316_10004833_pt1 | contig 13281 bp, 12 predicted proteins | sample 4522metaG_FD_202092 | JGI IMG/M metagenome (GOLD analysis project Ga0265316, IMG submission 202092) | Rhizosphere microbial communities from Carex aquatilis grown in University of Washington, Seatle, WA, United States - 4-5-22 metaG | ecosystem: Host-associated > Plants > Roots > Rhizosphere >... | reverse complement strand
CCTACTCCCTAAAAGGATTCTCTCTATAATGGTTTTTGGAGCGTTAGCGAGGAATCTCCCTCTCCATGCGCAAAATTGATATTTTATGTATCCATTCTCTGTGAACCCTCTGTGGCTCTCTGTGTAACTAAAGACTAGTAAAGATGGATATTATTCCATCTTTTTCAATCTGATTCCGATCGATCTGAACACCAGCACAGTGAATATAATTGCCGCAAGAACTCCTGTCACATCACTAGCAAAATCTTTTACGCTGCATGTTCTTCCTGGAATAAGCTTCTGATGTAACTCATCAAGAGCAGCAAACAACACGAGGAACGCTGTTATGAGCATGAACTTTCTGAATCTGATTTTAAACTCTTCTCCTGTAAATGAAAGAAAAGTCATGAAAGCTAAAACTCCGTATTCACAAAAATGCATAAGATAATCCATCCGGAACTCAGCTCTTGCTGTATGGATCTTTAATGTCGGAATATTAGGAAGAGACGACAAGATAATTATCGTTAATACCCATGCAATTAGCAAATACCTTGCAACGGGACGAAGAAATATAATGAGTTTCAACATACTTGTTCAATCGAATGCCAAAAGTAAAATATAATGTCATATAATTATCCTCGGACAATAGGTAAGTACGATTATTTACGTATTTATACCGTAAAAGACTAAATTTGTCCAAAAATCCAGAAATGATAACTAACGAACAGATAAAAGCTTTATCGGGACGCCGCGACGCGTTAAGGAGGTACCTTTGACATCGAAGGCAAACTTGAACTCATAGCTGAAAAAGAAAACCTGTCACAACAACCCGGTTTATGGAATGATCCGAAAAAGGCTGAAGACCTTCTGAAAGGTATAGCTCAATTAAAGAGCTGGACAATAGCTTTTGACAAAATTAATTCTTCCATTGATGATATAAATGTAATAAATGACTTCTACAGGGAAGGAGAAGCAACTGAAGAAGAAGTTGATACCCAGTATAAGAACTGCCTTTCCCTGATCGAAGACCTGGAGGTCAGGAACATGTTGCAGAAAGAAGAAGATCAGCTTGGTGCAATACTGAAAATAAATTCCGGCGCCGGCGGTACTGAAAGCAACGATTGGGCCGCAATGTTGATGAGGATGTACCTGCGTTGGGCAGAAAGAAACAACTACAAAGTTAAAGAGCTTGATTATCAGCCTGGTGATGAGGTTGGTATTAAATCTGTGACTTTAGAGGTTGAAGGTGAACGGGCCTATGGTTATCTTAAAAGCGAAAACGGTGTACATAGACTTGTAAGGATATCACCCTTCAACGCACAGGGAAAACGTCAGACAACTTTTGCATCGGTTTTTATATCACCACTCGTTGATAACAATATTGAAATTGAAATTAATCCGGCTGATATTTCATGGGACACATTCCGGTCGAGTGGCGCCGGGGGTCAGAATGTCAATAAGGTTGAGACAGCGGTGAGGTTAAGACATAAGCCTTCAGGATTGGTAATTGAAAACCAGGAAACACGATCGCAGCTAAATAACAAGGAGAATGCGATGAGGATCCTTAAATCACAGCTTTATGAACTCGAACTCAGAAAGCAAAGGGAGGAGCAGGCAAAGATTGAAGGCGAGAAGAAAAAAATTGAATGGGGTTCACAGATAAGATCTTATGTGCTTCATCCATACAAAATGGTTAAGGATTTACGCACAAACCATGAGACCGGAAATGTGCAGGCAGTTCTTGATGGTGACCTGAATCCATTCATAAAATCTTTTCTTATGGAGTTTGCGGGTAAATAATCAAAAATTCCATAATCATCTCAATATGATAAATTTCATAAAAACTTTGATTACTGATTCATTTAATTTGCGTTTCAAATAACAAGACTGAAAACAATGACGCAAAAGGAAAAATTATTTGATCAGTTTCCCCCGGTAACCACAAAAGAGTGGATGGATAAGATTAATACTGACCTGAAGGGTGCTGACTTTAATGAAAAACTTGTCTGGAAAACAAATGAAGGGTTTGAGGTAAAGCCATTTTACCGGATGGAGGACATTGAAAACCTTATGTATATCAACACGCTGCCGGGCCAATTTCCATACATCAGAGGCACAAGGATTAAAAACAACAATTGGTTGGTCAGGCAGAATATTGAAGTAAAAAATTATTCTGAAGCGAACCGTAAAGCTTTGACAATCCTTACAAAAGGGGTTGATTCACTTGGTTTTATTATTGATGACCCGGAATCTGTTAATGAAAAGAATTTTGATTTTCTCCTCGAAAGAATCTTCCTGGGTGGAATCGAAATAAATTTTCTCTCTAATGGCAAGGCAAAGGAGATAATTGATCTGATAATAAATTATGTAAAAAAATCTTATTCAGACCCAAACAAAATAAGAGGAGCTATTGAAGTTGATCCGTTAAGCAGATTAATGGTTAATGGGACTTTATGTATTCCTCCTGAACAGGGGTTTGATTACCTGGCTTCAGTTGTAAAATCTTCAGAATCTCTTCCCCGCTTCAGAACGGTCAATATTAATGCGTCAAATTTTAATAACGCAGGGGCTGACATAGTTCAGGAACTGGCATTCGGAATTTCTATGGGAAGCGAATACCTGGTACAACTTACGGAGAGGGGAATAAGTGCCGATCTTGCAGCCTCAAAGATAAGGTTCAGTTTCGGAACGGGATCAAATTATTTTCCGGAGATTGCGAAGCTGAGAGCTGCCCGCCTTCTCTGGTCAGTTGTCACAAATGGTTTCCATATTGCCCAAGGGGAAAGTATTAAAATGGAAATACATTGTGTTACAAGTGAATGGAATAAAACAACGTACGATCCTTATGTAAATATGCTAAGAACACAGACTGAAGCAATGTCGGCTATTCTCGGTGGAACAGATTCGCTTACGATAGAACCCTTTGACATTGTTTTCAGGCATCCTGATGAATTCTCTGAAAGAATCGCCAGGAACCAGCAATTGATACTTAAGGAAGAAGCTTATTTCGATAAGGTCGCAGATCCTTCAGCAGGTTCATATTATATTGAGAACCTCACAAATCTGATTGCAGAAAACGCATGGAAATTATTTCTTGAAACTGAAGAACATGGTGGCTTTCTCTCCTGCCTTAAGTCAGGATTGATTCAGAAAAAACTGTCCGAATCGGCATCCCGAAGAAAATCGGATATTAAAGTTGGTAAAGAGATACTTCTTGGATCAAACAGATTTCCTGACCTCAATGAAAAAGCTCCTTCAGTAATTGATCTGACCAGAGTATTTAAATCAACGATAGTGGGCAGTGATCTTCAGGTTGAACCGATAAAACTTTTCAGAGGATCGGAGGAATATGAGAGGGTGAGATTAATAGCTGATAAAGGAGCAAAAATGTAGAGTATGAGACCAAAATTCAGATATAGCGACCTAAAAACCCTCCCCGTCACCGGGAAAGATTATCCTGAGTGGGAGAGTGAAAATGGTTTAAAAAAAGATTGGATAACTCCGGAACAGATTCCCATCAGGAGCGTTTATACGAAAGAGGATCTGGCAGGCATGGAGCATCTTAATTATGCTGCCGGATTACCGCCATTTTTAAGAGGACCATATTCCGGCATGTATGCAATGTTGCCATGGACAATAAGACAATATGCGGGATTTTCGACAGCTGAAGAGTCAAATGCATTTTACAGGCGAAACCTGGCTGCCGGGCAAAAAGGATTGTCAGTGGCTTTTGATCTTGCCACGCACAGGGGATATGATTCGGATCATGAAAGAGTCGCAGGAGATGTTGGCAAAGCAGGAGTGGCAGTCGATTCAATTCTTGATATGAAATTACTTTTTGACCAGATTCCTCTTAATAAGATGTCTGTGTCGATGACTATGAATGGAGCCGTTCTTCCGATAATGGCTTTTTATATTGTTGCAGCGCTTGAACAGGGAGCAAAGCTCGACGAACTATCAGGAACAATCCAGAATGATATTCTGAAAGAATTCATGGTACGGAACACCTATATTTATCCTCCTGAGTTTTCGATGAAGATAATTGCTGATATTTTCAGGTTTACCTCTGAAAAAATGCCCAGGTTCAATTCAATAAGCATCTCAGGCTATCACATGCAGGAGGCAGGAGCTACGTGCGATATAGAACTTGCTTATACACTTGCCGACGGACTTGAATATCTGAGAACCGGAATTAAAGCAGGGCTTGATATCGATGCTTTTGCGCCCCGGCTCTCGTTCTTCTGGGCAATCGGCATGAACCATTTCATGGAAATAGCCAAGATGAGGGCAGCAAGGATGTTATGGTCGAAAATTGTCAGTGAATTCAATCCAAAGAATCCCAAATCTCTTGCTCTCAGAACTCACTGTCAGACATCAGGCTGGAGCCTGACCGAGCAGGATCCTTACAATAATGTTGGACGGACCTGCATAGAAGCTATGGCAGCTGTATTGGGTCATACACAGAGTCTTCACACAAATGCACTCGATGAGGCTATAGCCCTGCCTACTGATTTTTCGGCACGGATTGCAAGAAACACCCAGATATATATCCAGGAGGAAACCCGGGTTTGCAAGGCAATTGACCCATGGGCCGGGTCATACTATGTTGAGACACTCACAGATGAAATTGTTCAGAGGGCATGGGAGCATATTAAGGAAGTTGAAAGTCTGGGAGGTATGGCAAAAGCAGTTGAATCGGGAGTTCCAAAGATGAGGATTGAAGAGGCAGCTGCCAGGGCCCAGGCCAGGATAGATTCCGGAGTGCAGACAATAGTTGGTACAAACAGTTACAGGCTTGAAAAAGAAGATCCTATCGAGACACTCGAGGTCGATAATTCAGCCGTCCGTGAATCGCAGATTGTGAGGCTGGCTAAACTCCGTGCTGAAAGGAACGAAACAGACTGTCAGGCTGCACTTGATGCAATAACCAAATGTGTTCAGACCGGTGAAGGCAACCTTCTTGAATTAGCTATAGTTGCAGCTGCAAAAAGAGCAAGTCTGGGCGAAATATCTTATGCATGTGAAAAAATTGTAGGGAGGTACAAAGCAGTGATACAAACAATATCAGGTGTTTATTCATCGGAGTATAAATCAGATGATGATTTTAAAGAAGCGAAGGCACTTGTTGCCCGGTTTGCGGAAAAAGAGGGCCGCCAGCCCAGGATAATGATCGCCAAGATGGGCCAGGATGGTCACGATCGGGGTGCAAAAGTTGTCTCAACAGGTTATGCCGATATTGGCTTTGACGTGGATATCGGGCCACTCTTCCAGACTCCTGCTGAAGCTGCTAAACAAGCTGTTGAGAATGATGTTCATGTTTTAGGCGTCTCCAGCCTTGCCGGTGGACATAAAACACTTATTCCACAGGTAATTAATGAGCTGAAAAAATTTGGGAGGGAAGATATACTTGTAATTGCAGGAGGAGTAATCCCTCACCAGGATTACCAGTTTCTGTACGACTCAGGTGTGGCAGCAATATTCGGGCCGGGTACATCAGTTTCAAAAGCTGCTAAACAGATTCTGGAGATATTGCTGGAGATATACTATTAATAAAAGCTAAAATTAGCCGGGTGAACTTACTTAACATAAGATAGTGAACAAACTTTCTGCAAACCATCAGTTTGCACCATTTTTTTAACCAATAAAAAGTAAGAAAGTAGATAATAACTTTTAACTTTGAGTTAAAATTAAAACACTAGCGTTATGAAAAACTTAAAGCAGATTGTATTAATTGGAATTCTGTTAGTCTTTGGACTTTCATTAACTTCGTTTGGGCAGAAATCTAAACCCTGGGTCGTTCCGGATAATTTCAAAACTATGAGTAACCCTGTTAAGTCAGATGATGCAAGTCTTCTGGCCGGGAAAGATCTTTTTAACAAGAATTGCGCAGCATGTCATGGTAGAACAGGTGTAGGCGATGGTCCGAAATCAAAAGGACTGAAAACTACTGTAGCCAGTTTTTTGACAGCAGATTGTCAGAAACAGACCGATGGAGAGCTGTTCTATAAATCAAAAACCGGCCGGGGAGATATGCCTAAATATGAAGGTAAGATTGATGATAACGGCCTCTGGCAGACTGTAAATTATATTAGATCATTAAAGAAATAATATCAGCATATTTCTGAATCATAAAAGGGTGTCTTAACAGGTGCCCTTTTTTTGTTTGGGAGCAAGAGATTCCTCACTCTTTAAAAGGTCTGTTTTTGATAGTACTGATATTGAAGAAAGAGATCCTTCGCTGGCGCTCAGGATGACAATGTCCTTGATGTGTACAAGGAGGGCAGAAGTGGCGATTCGCAGGTAAATTGCTGACTTAAATGAAAATTTGAAATGCGAATCGCCACTTCTGCCCCCAATAAACCACCTGATTTTCTTGTCATTCCGAGCGAAGCGAGGAATCTCATTTTCAATTAGATAATATTTTCAAATAATCTATCCAGAACAATCCAATATTGGATAATTTAGGAATTTTTATAAACTTCAATTAACTCTTTCCTTTACACAGTTACCGGGACCTTGTCAACCTTTTCTTCTCTTTTCTTTGTACTTATGTCATCTATGCAGTAATCTTCAAAAACTATTGCTATTGCTATTTTACTCAGAAATGTAAAAAGTAAAAAGCCGCTTGAAAATATCATTACGGCAGTCCGCACTTCAGTTATAGAAGGAGTATAAACATATATTTGTCCTAAAGTGTCAGGAGTAAATCCCGGAACTATCAAAGCTATTCCTTTTTCAATATACACACTACCGTAAATCAGAACAGCTCCGATATTAAGTGTCAGGAAATTTTTTCGTGTACCTGGAATAAGGAATAGCAGAAATGCGATGCTCCCCATTATTATTGAAGACCAGCTATAGATAACAATTTCATGATTTTTCCCGATTCCAAACAATAAATATTTCCAGTATAAAATATTTTCGGTTCCGGAGTAAAATTCTTTGAAAAGTTCAGCTACAGTGAAAAACAGATAAATGAACATTGCATAAACCATCAATTCGGCTATAGTCCAGATTGCCTCATCTTTTATTTCAAATTTTGTTATTTTACGTAAAATCTGAAATAGAATAAGAAGTATCGCAGGTCCCGAACAAAAAGCAGAAGCTAAAAAGCGGGGAGCCAACAGAGCACTGTTCCAAAAAGGCCTGCCTGGTAAAGCATTGAATAAAAAGGCTGTAACAGTGTGAATTCCGATTGCAAGAGGAATACTGAATAAGACAAGCGGCATCACAAACGATACTTTATATTCTTTCTTATAAAAATGACAATACAACAAATAAACCACAATAATTAAATTGAGTATAAAATAGGAATTCAGAACGAAAAAGTCCCATGATAAAAGTGATGAAGGGAAGTTCAGGATTCCAATTCCGGGAAGCATATGCCAGAATCTTAAGGGATTCCCGATATCAACAATAATGAAACACAGGCACATAATAACAGCGCATATAGCTAATAATTCTCCAAAAATCACAATTTCTTTGATCGGTTTCCAGTGATAAACATATGCCGGAATAACCAACATTACGGAAGCAGCTGCTACTCCGACCAAAAATGTGAAATTCCCGATATAAAATCCCCATGAGACTGAATCACGCATATGAGTTACGATTAGTCCGTGAGCCAATTGGTTGGCATAACCAAATCCTCCCCAGACAATTAATAAAATCAGAAAAGTTACCCATGCATAATATGCTGCACTTCCTTTAGTGATTATTTTGAAACTGCCGTTTACAAATCGAAAGAAATTCATATGATTAAATTTTTATTTATCACTTGCAGAATAAATTTATTTATACTCCGAAGAAATAGTAAAATCTTGGTTGGGTGTTGAGTTCCTGTTTTAATACCAGTACCCGCTTATTTGCCAGGATATATCGGATTTCACTCTCAGGATCGAGTAAATTCCCGAATTTTCTTGCACCAACCGGACATATTTCGACGCAAGCAGGATATTTACCATTCCTCACCCTTTTTATACAGAAGGTGCATTTTTCAACTACCCCTTTCATCCTTGGCCTGTTTCCTAAATAATGAGTTTCCGGATTTATTTCCGCAGCCGGTATATAGGGTTCTCCCCAGTTAAAATGTCTCGCTCCATAAGGACAGGCAGCCATACAATATCTGCAGCCAATGCACCAGTTATAATCAATAACAACAACTCCGTCGGGCTCCTGCCAGGTGGCTTTTACGGGACAAACCTCAGTGCATTGAGGATTTCTGCATTGCTGACATTGTACCGGGACATAAAAATAGCCTTCTTCAGGTACTAATTCAGGGTTATAATGAACGTCGGAATGTGCAAAGTCAATGCCTTTTTCCTTTTCCATCTGCAAGACCTGAATATATTGAATCTGAGGATCACGTGATTGATTATTTTCTTTTACACAGGCATATACACATCTTCTGCATCCGATACATCGTGATAAATCGAGAGCATAGCCAAATTCTACTCCGTCAGCTGCAGATTCATCTGTTACATGGAATTCCTTTCCGTATTTGGCTGTATATTTTTTTCCCAGGTCTTTTATAATATCATCTTTCTCTTTTTTAGATAAGGTTCTGAAGTTTTTCTGTAAAAATTCTTTCATTGTAACGGGGCCACATCCGGAAAGCGCTAAAGAACCGACTGCAAATAATGACAGGTTCTTTAAAAATTTTCGACGACCTGAATAATTAACTGATTTCTTCATAAATATCTGTTTTTACCCTTTTCTATTTAATTTGCTCATCTTCTCTGAATGGGGGAGCTTCCGGTTTAATCGATTTGAATTTCGGCGAATGAGGATTATGGCAGCTTACGCAGAGATAATATTGTTTTTTGCCATTCCATTCGCCGGTTCTTTTTCCATGAACACCTACTTTCCAATCTCTTAATTTATCGCCATGGCACTGACCGCATAATTTATAGGATTCTTTAAAATCAAGTAATTTTCCACTGGCAAGTCTTAATGAATCTCTTTGCTTCAGATCATGGCAATCGAGGCACCACCGGTTTTCACTGTCGTGATTGAACATTTCCGTAATATCTTCATGCCATTCTAACTTTCTTCTGGTGCCATTAGGTTTCCGGAATGCATGACAATCATTGCAGGGAAAAACGCCATCGGTGAACGGCGGCGGAGATACGGCTATTTCTTCATGCATCAAATTGCTCTTGTCTCCGGGATTTATTTTCTCAGTTTGTCCCAGCTTATAGACTTCAGGTGTATCATTGCATCTGATTATTAAAAAACATACCGATAAAAACAGAAGATATTCTATTTTAAATTTTGTTTTTAGGTAGCATTTCATATTTGTTTTATTTTTTCGATTAATTGATCATTTTAGAAAAGAGGGACATTAATTGTCAGAATTAAAGAAGATTATGTCCGGAACAGGAAATTTTGATATAACAAATATATGAATTTAGAATATAAATTTAATTTATATTCTAAATCTGGTTAATCTTACTATTTATCAAGTCTTTATTGATATCTTCATTGGCATTAGATTGATTTTGCACTAAATATTGATTAAACTCATTTTCTTTTGTCTTAAATTCAAATACCAGGTAAAGGGGTCAATTTAGAAATATTTTAAAATTATATTAGAAAAGAATCATATTTATCATATATAAATCGGTACTTCGAATTATAATTATACATTTCAGGGGTTTCGGTATTATTGAAAATACTTTTCAGATGGTAGTTCTGGATTTTATCAGGATAATTTTCATCTTCACTTCAGGATTATGCGGCGCTATAAAACCTTATATATCCGCCGGATTTTGTGTTTTGTATTGGGATAAACACTAAATGAAATAAAATGGTTCCGGGGGATAAAGGATGATCTCTCCCGGTGTTGTATTTTCAGGTTTTTACAATACTAAATTCTGTGCCATGACAGATCATGAAAATGAACTGGAAAAAATTGAGGGCCGTCTGAAATCACTAGAAAACCGTCTTGCACGGCTTGAATCCGCATTTGTTATTCCGGAAAAAGAAACGATGAATAGTTCTGAAGAACAAGTTCATACATCAGAACTTTTGCTTAATTCAGAAGGTATAAATGAGGAAGAGAAGGGCCTTGAATTACAAATCGGGCAATTTGGCCTGGCCTGGCTGGGGAATATAGTTTTGCTTTTTGGCATTATCTTTCTTACACAGTATCTGACGATTCAGGAGCATCGCTTACTTTCAGTTATTCTTGGTTACCTTTCTGCCCTGTCAATCTATTTTCTTTCAATTTATTTGAAGAAAACCAATGTCCACCTGTCATTCATGTTCAAGATGAATTCTCAGGTACTTCTCTTTTATTTAACTATAAGGTTGCATTTTTTTTCCAACGCACCAATTCTCTCAAACAAGATTGTCTCCGTATTACTATTATTGTTTCTGATTGTATTACAGGTATATTTATCAAATCGGGATAAATCCCAGGGTTTTGCCGCATTATTCGTGATTTTTGCACTGACGACCGGAATTGTTTGTGACGCAGCACATTTCATTCTCCCCTTAATGACTCTGGCAGCCTGCGGATCTGTTTATTATTATTACCGGTTTGAGTGGAAACCTTTGCTTATTGTAACAATTATTCTTAGTTATATATCTGCGTTCATATGGCTGCTGGGGAATCCCGTAACAGGCCATCCTATGGAACTGATTGCAGAACAGCATTCAGGTGTAGTTTATTTTTTGGGGCTTGGAGCCATTTTTTCCATCACCTTATTATTCAGAAACAAAGATAAATCTGAAGATGATTTTTTGACAGGAGTAACATTCGTTAATGGAATATTATATTCACTTCTCCTGATTTTTATTGTTTTAGGGTTCTTTAGTAAAAACTATGTAATTCTTTTTTCTGGTTTGACTCTTTGCTGTCTTGCCTATTCAATACTTCTGCATTCAAGATTTGACTGGAATTTCGCATCCGCTTTTTATGCACTTTATGGATTTATGGCTATGAGTATTGCTCTTTATGGCATATTTAAGCTGCCAGGAGCTTATCTTCTTCTTTCCGTTCAGAGCCTGCTTGTTGTTTCAATGGCTCTGTGGTTTCGCAACAGACTGATAATAGTCATGAACAGTATACTTTTTCTGACAATACTGATCGTTTATCTGTTATCATCAAAAAATGTTAACGGGGTAGACTTCAGCTTTGCACTAGTTGCACTTATTTCCGCGAGAATAATTAACTGGAAGAACTCACGGTTACAAATCAAGACAGATCTGATCAGAAACCTATACATGCTCGAAGGTTTCTGTATGATGTTGTTAGCTTTATTAAATGCCGTCCCTAAACAATTTATAACTTTTTCATGGACAGTGACAGCATTGCTTTATTTTATAATCAGTCTTTTACTGAAGAATATAAAATACAGATATATGGCCCTGGGGACAATGATCTGCTCTGCATTTTATCTGTTTATAGTTGATCTGGCCAGAATAGGGATAATTTACAGGGTTTTGGCTTTACTTTTTCTGGCTGCGATTTCTATTGGAATTTCAATCTACTATACAAACCGTGTAAAAAAGACAGGGTAATTGAATTCTGATCCTCGCTAAATGCATATTCCCTTAAATTAATTTTATGCATTTGAAAAAATACTATTAATTTGTATTCTCTTAATTATCAGTAAATGAAAAATGCTTATTTTCTGTTCTGGTTACTGCTTGTTTTATTCAGTGGCTGCAAAACCACAAAACCGGTAGCATCAAAATCACCTGTTTCAGAACAAAATTCTGTAACGGCAGTTAATTTTTCAGAACAGACCACATGGCTTCTCGGGTATTTTAATCCTGATCAGTTGACCCATTCTCCCTACTCAGCCTGGTACCTAAAGGGATTTGATGATTACCAGCCCAAATCAGATGCCATTAATAAATTACTGGATATAAATAAAGAAGATCTTGCGATTAAAGTTGTCATGGGAACATGGTGCCCCGACAGCAGAAGAGAGGTCCCGCGATTTATGAAGGTTCTGGATGCCTGGCAGTTTCCGGTCGCCAAAGTTACTTTCATCGGAGTAGATGACGCTAAACTATCACCTGTTGGTGAATATGTTAAGCTGGATATCAAGCGGGTCCCGACATTTATTTTCTATAAAAATAATATTGAAGCCGGACGCATCATTGAAAATCCTTCAACGTCTTTAGAGCAGGATATGGTAAACATCCTGACAGGAATGAATAATAACAAATAATTTAATATCATGGAAGAAGTAAGAAATAATTCGGGACAAAATCTTGGGATTGCTGCTTTGATAACAGCTATTATAACTTTTGTGCTGGCAGTTATTCCATGTGTGGGTCTGATAGCAATCATACCGGGAATTATAGCTATTATACTTGCATCAGTCGGACTTTCTCAGGCTGGCCGGAATAACTCACCCAGGGGTGTCCCACTTGCAGGATTAATCATTGCGATAATTGCTTCAATGATTTCGTTCTCGCAGATTTTTGTTGCCGGGAAGATTGTACAAAAGGCTGATCGCTGGCCGAACAACATTCATAATATTATAAATGATGTTCAGGACAATGTTAACAAAGATATTGAAGATGCGAAAGTTTCAATAAAGGTCGAAAGCAATGGAGAGAAGGTGGAAATAAACACTAACGCCACTAAAAAAGATCAGGAGCAGAAGCTTGAAGATCTGGAGGGAGGAAACACTAATAAAGGCGATAGTATCCAGAAACATGATAGCACCCGAAAACATGTTATTGTACGCAAGAAAAAATAATACTGGACAGAACCTGAAGGTAAGGCCATGGAATGAGCCTTACCTTCTTATCAATATATTTTTTGCCGGAGTTATATTGCTGATTTTTGCATACTCCGGCTTTTTTTCTCCTGAAAAGGGTAACTATCCTGTCGTTTGTCTTCATGAGAAGGTGACAGGCCAGCCGTGTGTCTCATGCGGCTTATCACATAGTTTTTCATTAATAGTCAGGGGAAGAGTTGGAGAAGCGTACCATTGGAATCGTTATGGTATTAGAATCTTCCTCTTTTTCGTTGCACAACTGGTTCTAAGAGTGGCATTTTCTTTATTCTACCTGAAGTATGCTGGAACACGTAAACAGCTGATAATTGTTGATTGTATAGGATCATGCATAATCTTTTTTATGGCCTTCTGGCCGTTTATGGTAAGTATTTTCAAAGGAATATTTTATTTATAACTCTGTTGCTGACAGATTAAGCCCCCAAATTGAAATCCATTAAACACGAAGTTCGCAGAGGTTTTTTTTGCCCCCCAACCCCATAGACGTCAACCTAAGGAGTTGAATATAGTAAAATATGGAGGGAGTTTAGTACAATACAGG
>Ga0265316_10004832_pt1 | contig 13282 bp, 12 predicted proteins | sample 4522metaG_FD_202092 | JGI IMG/M metagenome (GOLD analysis project Ga0265316, IMG submission 202092) | Rhizosphere microbial communities from Carex aquatilis grown in University of Washington, Seatle, WA, United States - 4-5-22 metaG | ecosystem: Host-associated > Plants > Roots > Rhizosphere >... | reverse complement strand
AAAAAGATATGGTACGGTTTGCTGGTTTGCGGCGCTTTGTACCTGCTCGTTAATCTTAAACCCGTAGAAAATCAGTGGGACTTCGACGCCTGCTACCACGTTGCAAAAGCTTATCTGGGAGGGGTTAACCCCTACGATAATAGTGCGGTTGCGCGGTTTACTCACCGAACCATGATGGCATTTGCTTATCTGCCCGGTACGATTTGGTTTTTTGTGCCCTTTACCTGGCTTGATTATAAAATCGCAGTTTATATTTATATTTTGCTGAAGTTAGCGGTGATTGCGGCTTTGCTTATGTTGTGGCGCAATGTTTTTTTTGACCGGCAAGCCGGGCCGGTGTTTTATCTGATATGCCTGTTGGGCTTTAACTGTACTTTTGGTATCGATTTACAATCCGGAAATATCGCGCTTTTTGAACAATTTTTATTATGGCTGGCATTTTTTTATTATTTACGCCGCAAGCTGCTTTATTTTTGTTTGTTCGTGGTACTTGCGGCAACGCTTAAGATCGAGCCGATATTATTTCTTTTTTTACTTTTGCCGCTGGAAAACAAGAACCGTTACCGGTATTTAGCGTGGAGCGGTTGCGTTTTTTTTGTGGTGGTGTGGGTTCAATTTATGGTTGATCCATCCAGATTTGCAGGTTTTTTACAAAACGTTGCGGGGGTGGTGGATGATGGGTCTATTTCGACTTTTGCCTGTATCCAGGATACTGCGGCGTATCTTTTTCCCTCGCCCGTAATTATCCCGTGGCTTAATAAACTGGCGTTTGCGATCTATCTGGGGGTTATTGTTTTTGTTGTTGCCTTAAGCATTTCTGCTTTTCGTATGATTAAGAAAACCGTATCGGTTGATCGGGAAAAGTTATATATATTTTTCGGGTGCGTTGTCTACGCTTTAGTTTGTTTTAGATTGAAAGATTATACTTTCATTTTTTTGATCCCATCGGCTTTTTTTATCGTGCAATACTTTTTGCGGCGCAACCGGTTGGCCGGGTGGTTAGTTATCGCAGGCCTGTTGTTTAACAGCGCTTATTTGCTCGATCGTAATTTAGGGCCGGGGCTATTGTTGCGTTATTATCCATTGTTTCTTCTGTATGGTTTGTGGATGACGTATCTTTGCCGGCGGCGCGAGTTGCCGTTAAAAAATAAATAAATGAAAATTTTATTGTACATTCCGCCCGATTATGAATATAATTTCCCTCCCCTCGGCACGCCCGCTTTACTGGGCTATTTAAAAGCAAAAAAAATCGAGGCAACGCAAGTAGATCTTAATATGGCTTACCGGGATTTTCTGGTGGAAAAGATAAACGCCGAAGGCTTGGATAAAAATGAAAAGCGCTGTTTGGTTAATATTTTGACCAGAATGTTTTTTACGCAAAAACTTAACGGCCGTTACTATTCGCAATTATTGCCGCGCCGGCATGGCAAAGCTTTGTCGGATCTGCATTACAACAACGGTTCCAACAGCTCATTTTATTTTACCGAGCGGCTTTTGCAGGATAAACATCTTTTCCGTTATCTGGCGGATAAAGAAAATAATACTTTTTATCAATTCTATCTTTCCGGAAAAATTATTGAGCGCCTTAGAAAAGATAAAATCGATTTGCTCGGTATTTCGGTGACTTCGCCTTCGCAGGCGATTCCGGCGCTTACCCTGGGATTATTGGTTAAAACGTTTTTACCGGATATACATGTTAATTTTGGCGGGCAATGGGTGACTTTGTTCCGCGATGAACTTAAAAAACGGGATGATCTTTTTGCCTGCTTTGATAGCCTGATCGTTTTTGAAGGAGAGAGCCCGCTTTATGGGCTTTGCTGCGCCATTGCCGATGGTAAAGAGCCGGCTTTGGCTAACGTAATCACTCAAAAAAATAAAAATCCATTACTGAATACGAAAGGCGAAGATTTAAATGTTTTGGCTTGTCCGGATTTTTCCGGCTTGCCGCTTAAAGATTATGATGCCAGACACAAAGGCCAGGTTTTAACTTATGAGGTATCGCGAGGCTGTTATTGGTCAAAATGCGCTTATTGTGTTGACTTACCTTTACCTAAACCGGCTTATCGCGCAAAGCGTGTGGATATTGTCGTTAAAGAGGTCAAAGAGTTGATCCGCCGCCATGGGGCAACCGATCTTATGATGGGCGACCCCGGTATGTCGCCGCGCCAGATGCGGGAGGTTTCGCGGGAGCTGATCCGTCAAAAAGTAAAAATCAAATGGTGGACCATGGCGCGCCTTGATCCGGGATTTAACCGGAAAATTTTTGAAGCTGCCGGAAGGGCCGGGTTATGGCAGATTAACTTTGGTTTTGAATCGGCTTGCGATCGTGTCTGCGATTTTTTAGATAAGGGTAACCGCCGGGAAATTTCTCAACGGGTAATTGCGGATTGCGCGGCCTCCGGCATTAAAGCAAATTTGCAAACCATGATCGGTTTGCCCGGTGAAACTCATAAGGACGCTATGGATACGGTCAGCTTTTTAATCGAAAATAAAAAGGATATTGCCGGGGTAACGTTTAATATCTTTTATTTACCGCCGCATAATCACGTATACGATAATCCTGAACGTTATGGGATAAGTTTTGATAAAAATAAAGTTTTGCCTTTTCAGTTTTTTATTCCTTTTGAAAATAAGCAGGGGATGACCGTGCTCCAAGCGCAATATATTATGAATGTTTATCATCAGCTTTTGGCTGGAACCGGCCAAAAACCCAAGACTAAAGCGGATCGCCGGGCAAGGTTTGGCAAGCTTAACTTTTCTCTTTGCGGCGAAAATATAAATCTCCGTTGGAAAAAGTACGGATCGGGAAGTATAGCAATTATATGAGCGGTGATAATCTTACATTTTTTGAGGTAAAGGGTTTTTGCATGTGGCCGTTTTTGCGTGACGGCCAGAAGATCCTGGTAAAAAAAACCATCGGGCCGGATTTTCGTACCGGCGATCTTGTGCTTTATCGCGCTGACGGACGATTATTTTGTCATCGCCTGCTGCGCAAGGAAAAAAATAACGGCAATTGGTTGTTCTATTGCCGGCCGGATACCTCATCCGGCGCCGGCGAGAGCGTAAACGAAAGCATGGTAGTGGGCAAAGTAGCGGCGGTAATGTCCGGAAATAAAATGGTAAATTTAGAAACGCCGCTTCAACGTTTATATGCGGTTGCTATCTTACTCTTGTTGGCGTCATTGGCGGTTATTGCAGGGAAAATTTATAGTTGGATGAAGAAGGCTATCTGTGGATGGGTTGGGATTAAAATATTGTAGAGACGCAAAATGTTGCGTCTCTACAGCAAATGTATTGTATATGAATATTGAGGATAAATTTAAAAGTAAGTACCGGGTTCCTTCGGCGCGATTACAAAATCGTGATTATTCTGCTCCGGGATATTACTATGTCACTATCTGCACTTATAATAAAATAAATTATTTTGGTGATATAAAGAACGGTGAAATGAGATTGTCCGATGTCGGCGATATCGCTGATGAATATTGGTTGAGAATCCCCGAACATTATCCTTTTGTGGGATTGGATGCCTATGTCGTTATGCCTAACCATATTCATGGTATTGTAATTATTCCCGGTGGTGTAGAGACGCAACATTTTGCGTCTCGTGATAATCAGTATCGCAATAAATTTGGCCCTCAATCTAATAATTTATCGTCCATCATCCGCGGCTATAAGGTTGGTGTCAAAAAATGGGCGGTGCTGAATGATGTTGGTTTTGTTTGGCAACCACGATTTTATGATCATATTATTCGCAAAGATAGGTCGTTGGATTCAATACGTAAATATATTTTAGAAAATCCGTTACGCTGGGATAAGGATGAGGAAAATATTATCGTAAAAAAAGAAAATAAATGCGTTATAAAGACAGAGACGCAAAATGTTGCGTCTCTACAGCGGTAGGGAAACCATGAAAGTTTTCCTTAAAGACGACCACGATGAAGCCTTAAAAGTCTGGCGCAAGCTTGGTGTTAAAAATTTAGATTTGATCCATGTCGATGCCCATATCGATTTTGTGATGCATCACGCCCGCGACCCGCAGGAGATATTTGCTCAAGCAATGAACTTAAACCAACTTAAACAAAATTTAGAATATACCTTATCGTTTTTAGAGTACGAAAAAGATTTAAACAAGCAGACTAATATCGGTAATTATATTTATCCGGCGATGCGGGATGGTTTAGTTAAAAATTTCTGGTGGGTCATTCCCGGCGATACCGGTTCTTTTGAAAATAATTTTAAATTGATAAAAAGGATATTCACCCGGTCGTTTGGCGGGCAAAAATTAAAATTTATCAAAAAGGCCAAAGGCTTGGCGCTGGTTCAAACGTGGGGCAGGGAGTTTTGGGTTTGTGTTTTGGATACCCTGCCGGTTTTTACTCAACCCGTGCTTTTGGATATCGATACGGATTTTTTAGTGGTGGGTGATTTATCGCGTGCCGATAATACTTGCGATATCGGTAGGCGTAAGCCATGGGTTAACCCGCAAACGCTTAAAGATAAATTAGCTTTAAAAGTAAAGAATCCCGCTGTAACGACAATTGTTTATTCAACCAATGGCGGGTTTACTCCGATGCCGCTACGCTGCCTCGGCGATGAGTTAGCCTATAACTTTTATCCGCAAAAATTTGCTTCTGTTTTTTGCCGCAACGCTAAAGCCTCCGAAAGCTTTAAAAAATTTTTAAAATTAGGTAAAAAAAGCGATTATCAGGCGGCAGCGCGGCTTGAGCCGGCTTATCGCGCTGAAGACAACAATCACGGTCCGTTATATTTGGCCAAAAACCGCTTTAACCCGGCACGAAGAGAATTGGAGAAGATATTGCGTGTTGATGGGCAAAACCCGGCGGCATTAAAAAATATGGGGATGATTTTTTTACAAAAAAGACAATACTTTGAAGCGTTAAGATATTTTCAAAGAGCCTTACAACCAAAAGCGGTCAAGAAAGGTTTACGCTCACAAATTATTTTTGGGATCGCTCAGGCAAATTTTAAATTAAACCGGTTGGATGCGGCGAAAAAATGGTTCGCTCTGCATAAGCGGTTGAACCCGCTTTCGGGCCAGAGTTATTACTGCCTGGCGCAAATCCATCGGGCAAACAAAGAATACGTTTTAGCCGTGGAGAACTATCGCCATGCTTTACGATTAGGTTTTGGCGGGATCGATCTTTTAGTAAAGCTTTTAAGGGTTTCTTTTAAGCTTGGCATAAGAGAAAAAGCGGATATAATTGATTATGTGCGCGGGCGGATCAATAATTGGCAAAGAAACAAAAAAAACGCGAGGCAGATATGGCAAATCAACCAATCCTTAAAAAAAGCAAAAATATCGTAAGCCGGCAAATCGGGGCAGAAACCGTACTTTTGCCGATCTGCAAAAGCACCAAAGAGATGAATTGTATTTATACCTTGAATAAACCGGCAGCAAGGGTTTGGGAGTTAATTGACGGCAAGCGCGATCTAAACCGGATAAAAAAAGATATTCTCAACGAATTTGATGTCAGCGCCGGAGAATTGGATAAATTAATGGCCGGGTTGTTGAAAGATTTGAAAGAAATAAAGGCGGTGAATTGATTATGAATAAACCTAAATTTACGCCCGTAGTTACCCGCGTTAAACTTAACCCCGAGCAGGCAGTTTTAGCCTGCACTTGTTATGCAAACAACCTAAAATGCCCTAATGCCACCCGAAATGCCACCACGACCATTTGCCAGACCAATGTCTGCGTTAGGCCATTCTGCAACGCTGGAAACTCTGCGAGCAGGTCGTCAACTTAAGGGAAGATGCTTGCTCACGGATTAGCTTATCTTGAAGAGAAATTTTTCTATCAGCGGAATAAGCCCGCGAACGGCCAGATCGATTTGACCTATCGCTGTGACTATAACTGTTTGCATTGCTATTGTAAGGGCAGTGAAAATACCGGCCGGGAATTGACCACAGTTCAGGTTAAAAAAATTTTAGATGATATACATGCCGCCGGTTGTTTCTGGCTTACCTTGACCGGCGGCGATCCCTTGATCCGGCCGGATTTTAAAGAAATTTATGCTTATGCAAAGCAAAAAGGGTTTATCATTACGGTTTTGACTAATGGTTACCGTCTCAACCACAAGTTGGCCGATTATTTCGCCAAATACCCGCCGCTTTCAATAGATATAACCGTAAACAGTCTGGATAAACTTATTTACGAAAAAATAATTGGGTTTCCCGGTAAAGCCTTGCCCAGGGTGTTGGATAATATTCAATATGCATCGCGTAAGGGTATCGCTTTAATCATCAAAGCTAATGCGCTTAAAGAGAATAAAAACCAGATCGGCAAGATCAAGCGCTGGGCGCATAATTTGCCGGGTAAATCTAAGGAAAACCTCTTTAATTTTCGTTACGACAATGTTATCTATCCGCGCTTAAACGGCGACCTTGAGCCGTGCCGCCACAGGCTTGGTCAAAAAGAGCTGAGTGTTGTTCATGGGCTTGATCCGGATATTAAGAAAGACCGGCGAAATTATTTAAAAGGGGAATTTCCTTCCGGTAAAATACCGCATCGTTTTTTATATTTTTGCAATACTTTTCAAAACAATTTTTTTATCGATCCGTTCGGACGGTTGAGGTTTTGCCCGCATACCGATAAGTTCAGCGTGGATTTACGCAAAGTACCTTTTGAGCAAGGTTTTTATAAAGAGTTCCCTAAGCTTACGGCGGTGAAGTTTAAAACTGATTCGCTCTGCCGCACTTGCCGCCTTCGGGGAATGTGCTATTCTTGCCCGGCCGCGGCCTTGGCGGAGACCGGCAGTGAAGAGAAACCGGTTGAATATTTTTGCCGCATGGCTCACCAATCGGCCGAAGATGCTTTGCTTCTAAAAAATAAAGATGGAAAAAATTGCTTATAACGACTTTTGGCAGAGTATTCACGCTGATGCGGATAACCGGCATTTACCATTACGGGTAATGTTTGAGTTGACTTATAAGTGCAATTTCCATTGCCGGCACTGCTATGTGCCGAAAAGCTGGCGCAGAAAAAAAGAGTTGGATACTAAAAATGTTTTAGATATTATTAAGCAGCTAAGAGACGCCGGATGTTTTTATCTGGGGTTTACCGGCGGTGAAATATTTATGCGTCCGGATATTTGGAAGATCTTAAAATTTTCGCGTAAACAGGGGATGCAGATAATTTTGTATACCAACGGTTCTTTTCTCGATAAAAAAAATTCCCGGCGTATTGCCGATATGGGAGTGAACAAGGTAGATATTACCTTGCCGGGAATAAGTGAAAAAGTTTTTGATGGTGTTACCGGCGTTCGCGGTTCGCAAAGGGCAGTATTTTCGGCAATTGATTATTTGCATCGGGATAAAGTAAATCTTGGTTTTAAAACCTGTTTACTTAAAGCCAATCAGAGTGAGATCAAGGCGATCGAAGCGTTCTGCGCCGGGATTAAAGCGCCGCATCGGCTTGATGATGCGCTGTCACCGCCGATTGACCGATTGCCGGTTAACCGGATCACGCCGCAAAAATTATTTAAATGCGGCGGCGGTACCAGCCAGTGTGCGATAACGCCTGCCGGCCAGGTAAAATTATGCCCGTTGGTTGATTGGCCGAAGATTAAAATATCCGGGAATAAAAAGTTTTATCAGATTTGGGAAAAATTACCGAGAATGATTAAGGTTGGTGAGTGCTTAAGGCCTTGTCCATGCACCTTGGGCCGGTTAAGGGAGGAGCTATGCGCCATTCAATAAAGTTTAAGATCGCCGGTATTGTTTTTAACCTTACCAGCCGATATCCGGTGATGTTTAGGGATCACCAGGAGCTTTATTTGCGTCGGTACGGTAATTTTATCTATTACGGCAAGCAAAAAGCGCAGATAAATATATCAATTGATGTGGCAAGTAAACTTCCTTTTACTCGCGACAAAAAGATTTTTTCGGTCTACGAAGACGGCGGAAACGACCAGCGCTGGCGGCTTCATGAAGCCAGGGACGGTTATGTTTATCAATGCCCGATTCCTGAGCGCAGGTCTATGGCATTTGTGGCGAAAGATTTTTCTTGTGCTAAGGCCTATGTTCCGCCGTTTAAAGGGAAATTTGCCTGGGATATCAGGGATATTCTTTACGACCTGATGCAGATCATGCTGATCAACTATTTTGCTTATCATAAAAACGGATTGATCTTACACGCGGCGGCGGTCAAGGATGGACGCAAGGCAATAGTTTTTGCCGGAAGGTCTGAGAGCGGTAAAAGTACAACCGCCGTTTTATGGCACAAATACAGCAAGGCCATAATTCTAAATGACGACCGTGTAATCGTGCGTAAAACTGCTAAAGGTTTTTTTGCTTATAGCGGGCCGTGGCATGGTGCGTTCGGCAATTCAGCGGTTGCCTTTTCGAACCAGGCCCGTTTGCGCGGTTTATTCGTTTTAGAACATGCTAAAAAGAATTTTTGTTCTACGCTTTCCCGGGAAGAGGCATTTCGCTTTTTATATCCTACGCTTTTTTCGGTATTTTGGAATGGCCGGTTAATGGACAATACGTTGACCTTATGCGAAGAGCTGATAAATAAGACAGTTGTCTCGCGTTTGGGGTTTGTTAAGAATAAAAAGGTAATATCTTTCGTGAGGCAAGTATTGGATGAAAGAGATTCAGTATAAGAAATTCAGTTTGGCGGCGCATTTAAGCAATTTAGAGTTGAAACGTCCCAGCTATTGCCAAATGGAGCTTACTTACGCCTGCGGGCTGCATTGCCCGTATTGTTATGCCGCCGGATATAATTGTGCCGCGCGTATTGGCAAGGAGATGAATACGGCTCAATTGAAGAAGACGATCGACGAGTTAAAGAGGCTGGGGGTTTTGTGGATCTGTTTTACCGGCGGCGACCCTTTAATACGCAAAGATTTTTGCGAGCTTTATGCTTACGCGCGAAACCAAGGTTTTTTGATCATTGTTTTTACCGGCGGATATTCATTAACGAAAAAACACCTGGAGCTGTTTCGGCGCCAACCACCGTTTAATATCGAGATAACTCTTAACGCGGCAGAAGAAGAGCTTTATGAAAAAATATCCGGTGTTCGCGGTTCATTTAAAAAGGTGATGGCGGCGATCGAGGCTTTGCTCCGGGATAAATTACCGCTTAAAATAAAAACAATGGTGACTACGCTGAACTTGCATCATATTGCCGAAATAAAAAAATATTTACGGGGAATCGGTTTGGAATTTTATCCGGATTATTTTTTGCATTCCGGTTTTGACGGAGACCGGCGCCCGTTGGCGTTTCAGATACCGTTGGGAGCGATCCCTGGCCGGGTAAATTCAGAAAAAAATATTTATTCATGCGCACCGCCGCAGCGTAAAGTTCAACCGGAGCATCTTTTTACCTGCATTGTGGCTGCAGGTGACGGTTTTCAGATCGATCCATACGGTAATATTGCCTTATGTTTTTCTATCCGTGAGCCAAAAATAAATATTCTAAAGAGAGATTTACCGTTGGGGTTAAAACAGCTGATCCAATATTTCAGCCGTCTTGATTTTACAACCGATTCAAAATGTAAAAGCTGCGTAAAGCGCAGTGAATGTACCTGGTGCCCGGGCAAGGCATTTGTCGATACCGGCAGTCTGGAAAAACCGGTTGATTCTTGCTGTGAATTGGCGGGAGTTTGTGAAAATTAATAAAAAAAGTTTATTTTTGCCCTTCCAGATAGTGCTTAAACGGCGTTATCTAAAAAGTTGGGTTATTACAACATTTTTGGCGCTGACGGCGATGGCGGCCGGGCTGATTATTCCTTATTTGGTTAAGCTTACTGTTGATGACGGAATTACCAAAAAAAATCTTACGCTTTTTTTGCTTTTGTGCCTTGGCGCCGGGGCGGTGATTATTGCTAAATATATACTTGATACCTTTGTTTTGTTGCGTCGGAGCGCGTTTACCGCCAAAATACGGTTTGATCTAAACCGCCGTATTTTTAGGAATATGTATGCGATGCCGCAAGGCTGGTTTGCGAAAAAAAGCGCGGGTGAGGCGATATACGCGGTTGATAATGATAGCGCGGCGGTTGTCAATATTGTCGGCGGCACTTTAAACGGAGTCCTTATCGAAGCGGTGAGCGTTGTCGCTACTTTGGCGATAATCTTGTCTTTGAATATAAAGATCGGTTTGATCATAATTTTATTTATGCCGATGATTTATTTTTTAAGCCGTCATAGGTTTAAAAGATTGGGCGAAATCTACAAAGACATGGCCGGCAATACCGAGAGTATCCTTAATTTTTTAGAAGAAAGTTTTTGGCGCTCTTATTTGATCAAAATTTTTAACGCGGCATCTAACGCGGTGCGCCGTTACTCGCGTTTGCTGGTCAAAGATACGCGTTTAACCATGAAGCGCGAGTGTCAGGAAGCATGGTCGTCGGCAGGGCCGGCGGTTTTGCCGATGGTGGTGACGGGTGTGATTTATATTGTGTCGGGCTACCAGGCAATTACCGGCCACTTAAGCTTAGGCACAATTGCCGCAATCGGGGGTTATATCTATCAATTTATTACATCTTCCAGTCAATTGCTGTTTAATTGGCAAGAGCTGCAACCGGGGTTGATTTCTGCCGGGCGCCTTGCGCCGTTGTTGACGCCGGATAAGGTTAAAGGCGGGGTGATCGGTGAAAATACGCCGATTGTAAGCGGGGATATAAAGATAAGAGGGCTAAATTTTTCTTACGACGGCGGCCGGGTAATTTTTAATAACTTAAACCTTGATGTTCAGGCAGAGGGGTATACGGTGATTACCGGGCCATCGGGTTGCGGGAAGACGACTTTATTGAATTTGATCATGCGCCTTTACGAAATAGAAAAAGGAGAAATATTGATCGGGGGTAAAAATATAAATTCATCATCCTTGTCGCTCTTGGGCAAAGAATTGATCATTTGCCCGCAAGAGCCGATGCTTTGGAATGCAACCGTTGCCGAAAATATTGCCTATCCAGAGCCGCATTCTAGCGATGATCAAATAAAAATTGCCGCAGCCTTAAGCGGCGCCGATCAATTTATTCTTCATTTAGAAAAAGGTTATGAGACGATGATCGGGGAAAACGCAACGCGTCTTTCACAGGGCCAGAAACAGCGCCTCTCTTTAGCACGCGCCTTGATTAAGCAGCCTAAGATTTTGCTTTTAGACGAAGCCTTCAGCGGATTGCCGGAAGAGGAAGAGGCGCGGATCATTACATCGCTGCGTACCCAATTTCCTAAAATGACGATTGTTTCGGCGACACACCGCTTGGCAGGCTTAAAGAACTACAGCGGCATAATAAAATTGGGAGAGCAATAAATGCAATTTGCGGTTTTAAAAAGCGATTTGAATATGAAACCTTTTGCCCACGCTAAGGGTAAACGTTTTGATTTAAATGCATCGACCTCGGTAGCCCAGCAAAAGATGCATCTTCTGGAGGCGCTTGAGGCACTGGGGAAAATAGTGCCGGTAGAGGATGATATAAAATTAGACGATTACAAAAACCTTTGCGCGCGTCCGGATACGATTGTAGTTACTGTGCACCATGCTTTGCCTTATGCCCAAGTGCCGCGCAGGCTTTTGCTTCATTCTCTGGGCGATTTTATGTTGACCAGTGTTTATTTTAATCACGAACACTTTGCCGGTAATACTATAAATTTAATGACCAGCCGTTTGCAGGCGCAGCGTATTAAAGAGCACTTGGGCGAAGCCGCTCCGGGTTTAGGCGTTTTTACGCCGCGTTTAAAACAAGATAATTTTTATCCGCCAAGCCGTGAAGAAAAAGCATCTGCGCGTGGAAAAATGAAATTGGCTAAAAACACTAAGCATATTGTTTATGCCGGGCGCTGGTTATCAAATAAGGGAATATGTCAGGTAATGCGGGTGCTTAATCTATGGCCTATGGCAGATATAAAAATATCGTTTGCCGGTAACTTTGAACCGCCATTTACGATCAACCAGACTGGGGCGAACCATCATACCTTTTCGGCTTATTTTGAACGCGAGGTAGTGCGGCGCAACTGCCATACGCAGTTGTATCTGCTTAAAGCCCATGGCCCGGAAGCGTTGCGAGAATTATTGTGGTCGGCTGATTTATTTGTTTATCCGTCGATCCATGAAGATGAAAATTTCGGTATGGTGCCGCGCGAAGCCGTGCTTTGTGGTGTGCCGGTTGTGGTAACGGATTTTTGCGGCCTTGGCCAGTTAGGCCGGGGCGTTGGCGGCCTACTGCCGACCTATCCAACTTTGGCTGGGCCGCGCTATAGCCTTAAGGTTTTACGTGATCTGATTGCCGATGGGTTAAGCACTTCGAAAGATAAATTAAATAAAAATATTCGTTTTGTATCTGCCGAGTGCTATCCCTTGACGGCAATGGCGGATTTAAAACGCGCTGCGGAAACTTTGATGCGCCAGCCGTTAGTAAAAGACCTGCCCACACCTAAAGCGGCCGGCAGTGAATTATTTTCACGATTATTGCGGTATGCTGATCCTGGCATCTTAGAGGCAGTCTTGGCAAAAAATAAACCCATACCCGATGGGTTGCTGGTCGACGGCACAGGCTGCTACAACAAAGAGATTGCTTACAATAAATTCTTAAGCACGATCCAGGGGTTTTATACGACGGTAGATAAACCGCCGCTTATAGAGGCCGGGTCGGTTTTACGCGGGTTTTCTCGTTTGGCGTTATGGCAGGAAGAAAAAGCGTTAGTCGAGTTGGGTTTTCCCGGGCCGCGTGTTAAGCGTTATGGCGATAAGGATTGGCATGATTTGCTTGCTTGTATTGAGATACAGCCGGATCAGGAAATAATTCTTTGCCCGCGTACGGTTGATCAGTTGCGGTTAGTACGAGAGTTAGTGGAGCTGGGTTATCTGGTACCGGATATTTGGTAAGCCGTTATGGAATATAAAAAAATAAAAGACTATTTTTGGTTGATTGTTATTTTAATCGGTGCGGCGATTGTAAGGTATTGGGGGATAGGTTTTGGGCTGCCTAATACCAATTGCCGGCCCGACGAATGGTATATGGTAGACTCCGTAACTATGCCTGTACAGCGTTTTTATCCCGGCAGTTTTGTTTACCCTTGTTTTTATCAGTATCTTAATCTTTTTTGTTATGGTTTATACTTTTTATTTGGTTTGTTTACCGGCCGCTACAATTCGCTGATGGATTTTACCAGTGAGCTTAAAAGCACGAATTTTGTATCTCTTTATTTTATCGATCGATTGCTTTCGGCGGCTTTCGGTGTGGCTACGGTATTTATTTGCTATAAGATCGCCGAAAGATTTTTTAATAAAAAAACCGCGCTGATCTCG
>Ga0265316_10004830_pt1 | contig 13286 bp, 15 predicted proteins | sample 4522metaG_FD_202092 | JGI IMG/M metagenome (GOLD analysis project Ga0265316, IMG submission 202092) | Rhizosphere microbial communities from Carex aquatilis grown in University of Washington, Seatle, WA, United States - 4-5-22 metaG | ecosystem: Host-associated > Plants > Roots > Rhizosphere >... | reverse complement strand
ATACCTCCGGGGCGGGGTAGAAGATCCCGAGCGGGAACCCCCGCATCACGCTCCCGTTGGACCTGCTCCCGTGCCTTCGCTGGTGCACGATCCGTGCGGCATGGTGCGGCAGGGTGCCGGATCGCACAAGATCAAAGAACAAAGTTGATGTAGGACCAAACCATTCAGGCCGTACTATATAGGCGTCGGATAATTTCTTCACAAGGTCATTTTCACAAAAGCCGCCGCATGCAGCGAGCGATTCCGCGACCGCGATGGCCTGCAGCGTGTCGTCCGTGATTGCGCCTTTTTTCCGGAAATGGCGGCCTCCGGGACGCATTTGGGTCACCCACGCTTCAGGTTGCGGAGATCCTTCCAAAGGCGCACCCATCGCATCCCCAATTGCGAGCCCAACCAGCGATCCCACGTGCCGCATCATACCTGATATAAACCTCACCAATAAGGTATATCTGCACTACAAAAAAAGGATCATTTTGGAAAAGGTGATAGTGTGCAAAAGGAAGAATTGCTGCATTTACATATGTTGATGATTCACATCAAGAAGTACTACGAAGGCGTCACCAATGAAGAAATTGGAACTGAACGCTACAATTCCCTGGAAATTTCCCCCGTCCACATCCACAAGGACAAGAAAGCCCACAAAGATGCTCTTCTCACGCTTGGGGATGAGATCGTTTCCCATATCCACCACCGCCCCCTGCCCGTGGTGAACTATTCTTCTGAGACTGCATCCCAGAAAGTTGCAGCCGAACATTAACCTTTATGGATGAGGCACCTGCGCTCCGGGAGATGATCTCCCGCATCCTCACCCTGCCCCCCGGCGACGCGGCCGTGGTTGCAGCGAAGATCGAGATCTGCCGTAAGTATGCCCTGCATGCGGTCCCGAAAAACTCTGCTATCCTGGCCGTTGCCCGACCGGAGGAGCGGGAAGCCCTGCGGAAGATCCTGCTCGTGAAGCCGGGCCGGACCCTCTCCGGTGTTGCGCCGGTCGCCGTGATGACCTCCCCTGCCCCCTGCCCCCACGGCAAGTGCCTGCCCTGCCCGGGCGGGCCGGACCACCCGTTCCATTCCCCGCAGAGCTATACCGGGGAGGAGCCTGCAGCGAAACGGGCACGGGAACACGAATACGACCCGTTCCGTCAGGTGAATGCCCGGCTGGAGCAGTTCGAGGTGCTCGGCCACCGCGTGGACAAGGTGGAGTTGATCGTAATGGGCGGGACGATGACCGCCCGGCCGGTGGAGTACCAGGAGGAGTTTGTCTCCCGGTGCATCGAGGCGATGAACACCTACCCGGGCGGTTCCCCGGCCCCGGAGCATATTGCCGTTCCTGTGGTCGAAGCGGCGAACGAGAGTTCACCGATCCGCTGCGTGGCGATCACCTTCGAGACCCGTCCCGACTGGTGCAAGCGGGAACACATCGACAGGATGCTGGAACTGGGGGTCACGAAAGTGGAGCTCGGCGTCCAGCACGTGGACGATGCGATCCTCGCCTACAACCGGCGCGGATGCACGGTGGAAGACGCCGTGGCGGCGAACACCCTCCTCCGCGATGCCGGGCTGAAGGTGGGGTTCCACATGATGCCCAACCTCCCCTCGTCCTCGATTGAGGCCGACAAGGCGATGTTCGAGACGATCTTCTCCGATCCCCGGTTCCGGCCGGATTTCCTGAAGATCTATCCCACGCTTGTCACCCCGGGCTCGGAGATCGAGGATCTCTGGCAGCGGGGGAAGTACTCCCCGTACGGCGAGGCGGAGCTCGTCGACTTGGTCGCGTACGGGAAATCGCTCATCCCGGAGTATGTCAGGCTCCAGCGGATCCAGAGAGATATACCGGCGAAACTGATCGTGGCCGGCTCGAAGCACTCCAATTTCCGGCAGCTCGCCCAGAACAGGCTGAAACTGCTCGGGAAGCGCTGCCGGTGCATCCGGTGCCGGGAGATCGGACGTCTTCCCTCGATAGAGGAGGCGGAGATACGGGTCCTGCAGTACGAGGCCTGCGGTGGTCAGGAGTTCTTTATCTCGGCGGTATCGGGAGACTCCCTGATCGGTTTTGCCCGGCTCCGGTTCCCGTCGCAGGTATACCGGCCGGAACTCGGGGGTGCCGCGCTCCTGCGGGAACTGCACGTGTACGGCAGCCTCGTCCCTGTCGGGATGGATGCCGATGCGGAGGAGTGGCAGCACCGGAACTACGGGCGGGCGCTCCTGGCCCGTGCAGAGGAGATCGCCCGGGAGGGCGGGTATGCACATCTCGCGATCATGAGTGGCATCGGTGTCCGGCCCTACTACCACAGGCAGGGCTATGAACGTAAAGGTCCCTATATGGTTAAGGGGTTGTCATGAACCCGGCCACCACCGAATTCCTCCGCCAGCGGTTTACCGAGTACTACAGGAAGACGGTTCTCGTCTCGCCCTCATCCATCGAGCAGCGCGAATGGGGTTTTGTCCTCTTCAATCCCGGTTCGACCGAGATGCGCATGCGGAGGCACCTCGGGTTCTCCGGCAGCGGGGAACTGATCGAATATATCAGGAACCTCATCCCCCAGCACGCCTACTACTCGACCGCCTATTACGAGAAACCGGATGCGGGGACCATGGCGGACAAGGGCTGGTGCGGGGCCGACCTGATCTTCGACCTCGACGCCGATCATATCGTGCGGGGGGCCTATGATGTAATGCTCGCCCGGGTCAAGGAGGAGACGGAGAAACTCCTCGATATGCTCACCGTGGAGTTCGGGATGGACAGGAAGGCTATCGAACTCGTCTTTTCAGGCGGGCGGGGATACCACGTTCACGTCAAGGACATCGCGTTCCGGGGCTGGGGGAGCGCCGAGCGCCGGGAACTGATCGATTATGTCTGCGCGATCGGGATCGACCCGGCTGCAATGCTCGCGGGAAAACCAAATGCCGCCCCGGGGTGGCCGAAGCGGTACCGCGAGGCGCTCCTCGAATACCTCGGCTGGCTGGGGACCCTTCAGGAACCCGAGGCGATCGCCCACCTGACGGCAATCGAAGGCATCGGGAATGATTCGGCCGCAACACTCCTCAAAAAACGGGAGGAGATCATCACTGAGATCGGGCGCCATCCGAGTAGCATGATCCTGAAGAACCGGGCGCTCGGCATCATCGTCGCCCAGCAGGAAGGGGAATTTAAGAAACGACTCCTTTCCCGGGCCGCCCTTGCCGATGAACCGGTGACAACCGATACGAAGCGCCTCATACGGATGCCGACTTCGCTGCACGGCGGGAGCGGGATGAGGGTCCAGCCGCTCGAACTCCGGGAACTCCATGACTTCGATCCGCTGGTCGACGCGGTGATCTTCGGGACAAGGGACGTAAAGGTGGACCAGAAATTCCCTCTGAAGATGCCGATGCTCGGAAGTACTTATGAGCTCCCAAAGGGCATCACTACAGTACCGGAAGCGGTTGCAGTATTCCTCTGCTGCCGCGGCATGGCAGAGATTGCCTAGAGGGACACCATGAAGCTTGACGACCTGCGCAGCATCCTCCTGTCCGAGCGGGAGACAGGGAGGCTCACGTCCGTTGCCCCCGACATCTTCGACAAGGGGCATGCGGAGCTCGCGGCCATCACGAAGAAGGTCTATGCCATTGAGGATCCGTTCTCGGACGATGCCCGGTCCTTAATTGACGAGACCCTCTCGATCCGCGAGACCCTCCACGACATCTTCTCCATCCGTACCCGCAAGATCCTCGCCCTCACGGTAATGCATGCCGAGGGGAACTATTACGACCGTGAGGAGGTGAAGCGGATGATCCCGGCCGAGCGGGAGATGTTCGACCAGATCGCAGCAGGCATCGAGCAGTGCAAGGGCATCCTGCTCCAGAACCTGCCGCACGCCCCGCTCACCTCCGCCAACCGCGCTATACCCGTATCTGCAGCCGTCCCTGCGGTTGATGAGGACGTTGAGTCTGAACCCCTCATGGAAGAGCCTCCGGACCTGGGACCGCAGCCCCTCCCGCTTGTATCTCCTAAAGGCCCCGAACCGATCACCCATCCCTGCACCCTTGTCCGGGTACTTGAAGAAATGGAATCGTTCATGGGAGTCGATGGGAGAATTTATACCCTCTCAAAGGGAGATATAGTGACGCTTCCTGAGCGGAATGCTGCGGTCCTGAGTGAGCGCAACATAGTCTTAAATATCAATCTTTGCAAATAATATAGGTATTCGACATCAGGATGATCGGTGAAAATTTTATGAAAATGCCAGCAAAATTTACAACTTACTGCCCCTTTTGCAGGAACCACCAGGTGCACGAGGTTGAGAAGGTAAAGAAGGGCAAGACGACCGGCCTCCACTGGATTGACCGCCAGAAGGCGCGGAGAGGCAAAATCGGCAACATGGGCAAGTTCTCCAAGGTGCCCGGTGGCGACAAGCCCACGAAGAAGATCAATGTCCGGTACCGCTGTGTCACCTGCGGAAAGGCGCACCTGCGCAAGGGTTACCGTGTCGCAAAATTCGAGCTGACGGAGTGAGCGTAATGGTAAGCCAGATTCGGGAAAACCGGAGCAAATTTTTCAAGGTAAAGTGCCCAGACTGCGAGAACGAGCAGGTCGTCTTCGAGAAGGCAAGCACGATCGTCAAGTGCGTTGTCTGCGGCAAGGAACTTGCAACCCCCGCCGGGGGACGTGCGAACATCAAGGCTGAGATCGTCTCAGAGCTCAAGTGACACCACCCATGGCGGACAGAGAATGGCCACAGGAAGCAGAACTGGTTGTCTGCACAGTCGAGAACGTAAAGGACTTCGTTGCCTTCGTCTCGCTCGATGAATACGGCGGCCGCCAGGGGCTCATCCCCATCTCTGAAATCGCCACGGGCTGGATCAAGTACATCCGCGACCACATCCGCGAGGGCCAGAAGATTGTCTGCAAGGTCCTCAATGTTGACCGGACCCGCGGGCACATCGACCTTTCCTTAAAGGACGTCAACGAGCACCAGCGCCGCGAGAAGATCCGCGAGTGGAAGAACGAGTCCAAGGCCCAGAAGTGGCTCGGGTTCGTTGCGGAGCAGACCGGGGAATCCCTGGCGGCGATCGAGGACGTCATCTACAAGAAGTACGGGTCATTTTACCCGGTCTTTGAGGATATCGTCATCGAACCCGAGACCACGCTGAAGAAACTCGGTTTCTCCAAGAAGGTCACGGAGGTCCTCCTCCATGTGGCTCAGGAGAGCGTGAAGGTACCTCACGTCGAGGTAACCGGGCACCTGATCCTTGAGTCGACCAGGCCTGATGGTGTTGAAGTGATCCGGAAGGCGCTCGAGAAAGCAAGCGCTTCGAAGAGCGCCGGCGCGGAGATCGAACTCTTATACCTCGGTGCACCCACGTACCGGATCAAGGTGAAGGCACCGGACTACAAGGCCGCAGAAAAAGCGATCGAGAAGTCCGCCAACGCCGCGATTGCCGTGTTGGAAAAAGCCGGTGGCGAGGGCAAGCTCGTCAAGAAACCGAAGTCCGGGAAGAGTCAATGACCGGTCGCATCCGGCATTGCCCGGCAGATCAAATTTATACCCTTTCTTTAAATTGTCCCGAGTGCGGCAAGCCGACCGCCGTCGCCCACCCTGCAAAGTTCTCTCCTGAAGACAAGTACGGCAGATACCGCAGGCTGGGAAAAACATGATTGAGGACATCACGGTCCGGTACCTCGAGAGTTTTAAGGATAAGAAGCCGGTTGATCCGATCCTTATCGAGGGCCTGCCCGGCATCGGCCAGGTAGGAAAACTGGTCGCCGAGTACATGATTCATGTGCTCGGTGCGGAGAAGATCGGGGAGATCCACTCGATTTACCTCCCCCCGCAGGTGATCCTCGAAGAGAACGGCCTTGCACGGCTCGCGAGAAACGAGCTCTTCTTCTATCATGCCGAAGGAAAGGACTTACTCTTCCTGGTCGGCGACCACCAGAGCACCTCCAACGAGGGGCACTACATTCTCTCCGACTGCTACTGCGAGATCGCCGAGGAACTCAAGGTAAAACGGATCTATACGCTCGGGGGCTTTGGCGTGGGTCACCTTGTGAATGAGCCCCGTGTGCTCGGGGCGGTGAACCGGCCGGAACTTCGTGAAGAAGTCGAGGCAGCCGGCGTCACGTTCAACCGCGACGAGCCGGGCGGCGGAATCATCGGCGCCGCCGGTCTTATCCTCGGTCTCTCCGCCGAGCGGGGTATCGACGCGGTCTGCCTGATGGGCGAGACGAGCGGTTACCTCGTGGACCCGATGAGTGCGGCAAATGTCCTTGCCATGCTTTCGAAGCTTATTGACGTTCCTGTTGATCCCACGAATCTCAACGACCGGGCTGCCGAGATGGAGAAGGCGATTGAGAGCATGGTCGAGGGTGAAAAGGGAAAGGATGAGGAATTGAGCTATATCGGGTGAGTATTGTAACTTTTTGATGTTATGAGTTCTCCCATCCCGTCGGGGGTCGCTCGGCCGGGTAGAAGTTTTCAACTTCTCCAATCAATCCTCGCTTATGCGACGATTAATTCCTCTCGGGTCTCGCTGGGCAGGTCGGTTTCAAGGATGTTTTTTCCGGATCAAATTATCAGCGCTGTTAGTACCGTAATAATCAACTCAGGATCAAACCGGTAATCTCCCCCGCCGTGCTTCGAAGAACCTGATGGTTCTTCCCCGATTTCGTGGTTCTGATGACCACTCAATCCTCGGAGAGACCATGAGGCGGGGAGCACTCTTTTTTATAGAGAATTATCTTGTGAAAAGTATGCTGTTTTGGTTATCGTATCAGATAATTCAGGTTACTCTCCCAAAAACGCTATAATCTCCTCGATATCCGGCACGGAATGCACCGGGTAGATCTTCACGAAGACGACCTTCTGCTTCTCGTCCATGATCACGTTCGCCCGCTCGGAAAATCCGTTCTCGTCCCGGAATATCCCGTACTTCTGCGCAACGGCCCCGTGCGGCCAGAAGTCACAGAGGAGCGGGGTCTTCGTGATCTCAAGGCTCTTCGCCCATGCCTTCTTGCAGGGCATGGAATCGACGCTGATCCCGATCGGCACGCAGTTGTTCGCGAGAAGCACGTCGCGTTTTACCTCCAAGGATTTCATCTGGGCTGCGCAGTACTCCGTCCACGCGAGTGGGTGGAAGGAGAGGAGCACACGTGTGCCTGCCTGCTCGTAGAGATCGAAGGTCTTGTCGTTCTGGTCCTTGAGTGAGAAGTTCCGGGCGGAATCGCCCACCTGCACCATGGTTGCCTGTACCATAAAAACACCCTGCAGAGGTGTTCTGGTGCCCGGGACGTATCAGGTTATGCATGTGTGCAGGATTCGCGATCGTCCGGTGCCGGTGAAAAACAAATTTCCCCCCCGACCCCCCTGCATCGTCTTTTCTCGTCCCGATGCATCATTACGTCAGTAAAAAGATTCTTCGGATGCATGTCCGGAAAAATTGTAAACGGGGGTCAGTGTGGGAAAAATATCAAAGGTACGGGTACGGGGCCAGCTGATCCTAACCGGCTGGTCGTGCGAGTTGCGGGTATTTGTCATCGGAAATCCTGTGAAAAACGATCAAACGTACGGGCTTCCCGGAGCATTGCCAGCCTGGCTTCGTATTAGGTTTTTCCCCAGTGACCTCCCCATTCCTGGATCCCAGGGAATTACCGGGCCGGCCGCGCTACCGATACACTCATATCTGACGGTACGAAACATCCCAGTGTAACAATGACCGAGGAATTTTCCGATATTCCGCTCTTTATGGAACAGATGGCCGAGTCTATTGGCAAGACAATTGCCCTGCTGGACAAAAACGAGACCTCCGCGTTCTTTAACAGGATGCTTGCGGCACGCAGGATCTACGTGGCCGGCGCGGGCCGGTCCGGCCTTATCGCCCGTGCATTTGCCATGCGGATGCTTCACCTGGGTTTCGATGTCTACGTAGTCGGGGAGACGATTACGCCGGCACTGCAGCCGGGCGATACCCTAGTGGTCTTCTCCGGATCGGGGGAGACGCACTCGATGGTGACGTTCTCGGCCACGGTAAAGGAGCTGGGGGGAAGCGTCTGCCTGATCACCGCATCGCCGGAGTCGAAGATGAGCCGGATCGCAGACTGCGTGGTGAACCTCGGGGATCTCACCGGGTATTACCGGGGCGATACATCCACGTTCGAGGAGCGGCAGATGACCGGCCAGTACCGGTCGGTCGCTTCGGCGTTCGCCCCTCTCGGCACTCTCTTCGAGACCATGGCCCTGGTCTTCTCGGATGCGGTCATCTCCGCGCTGATGGAAGCCAAAAAAGAGGGAGCCGGTGAACTGAAAGGGCGGCTCACGAATATGGAATGAGGAACGATCCCCCCGCTTATATCCCGCAACAACCCCACCTATGAGGTAGCCATGTCCGTCAACGCCGACCTCCATATCCACTCTCCGTACTCGATGGCCGTCTCCCGGTTCATGAAGCCCGGGGAGCTGCTCAAGGGATGCAGGACAAAAGGCATCCAGGTGCTTGGCACCGGCGACGCATTCCAGCCCGACTGGCAGAAGGGATGGGAGCCTTTCATGGAGAACGATGCGGGGATCGTCATCGTCCCGCAGGCGGAGATCGAGGACATAAAACGCGTGCACCACGTTATCCTTGCCGAGGACCTTGCCCAGTTCAGCCAGCTCAGGGACCTGATGGCCGGAAAGACCAAGAGTTTCGTGACGAGCGGCAGGCCCCATGTCTACCTGAGCGGGGAGGAGATCGCAGCGCTCGCCCACGAGGTCGGCGCCCTAGTCGGTCCCGCCCATGCCTTCACCCCGTGGACTGCGATGTATGCCTACTTCGACAGCGTCTTTGCCTGTTACGGGAATGAGAGGATCGACTTTCTTGAGCTCGGCCTCTCCGCGGACAGCTCCTACGGCGCCGCGATCCCGGACCTCTGCGATGTCCCGTTCCTCACCAACTCCGATGCGCACAGTCCTTACCCGGACAAGCTCGGCCGCGAGTTTAACCGCATACGGCTCGCCCACAACACCACGAAAGACGTTCTTGCAGCGATAAAGAATGGAGCGATCGAGATGAACGCCGGGTTCTTCCCGGAGGAAGGGAAGTACAACCGGACCGCCTGCACGCGGTGCTATACCCAGTATACGCTGGAGGAGGCTGTCCGGCACGGGTGGCGGTGCCTGGACGACGGCGGAATCATCAAGAAAGGCGTGTCCGATCGGGCCCGGGAGCTGGCTGGCAGCGAGACGCCCCGCTCCCGGCCGCCGTACGTCCATATCCTCCCGCTCGGCCAGATCATCCAGACCTTGGAGAATGCCTCGTCCCCGAACACGAAGAAGTGCAAAGCGATTTACCTGTCGCTCATCGGTACATTCGGCAACGAGATCGCCGTACTGATCGATACACCGGTTGCGGATATCCGGGCCGTCCACCCGAAGGTTGCCGATGCTGTCGAGGCCCTGCGGAGGGGCACAGTCACCCTCCACCCGGGAGGCGGTGGGAAGTACGGTACTTTCTCGCTGGCCGCTTCTCATTGAAGGTACGATGAGCAAGATATCGCAGGTCGCGCTGCATCGTAAATATTAATGAACGGGCGCACCAACATGATCTCTCAATGCTCAAAGTACATCGGGATATCTGTGGATACTGCGGATGCTGCGTATCGGTCTGCCCTGAAGGCGCTCTTGAACTGATCGACGCGTATCTTTCTGTCGAAGAGAACTGCACCAGCTGCGGAGTCTGCGCAAAGGTCTGCCCGCTCGGAGCCCTGGAGGTCATCCATGAAAAATAAGTATGATGTCCTCGTCATCGGCGGCGGACCCGCGGGAGCGCTCGCGGCGAAGACTGCCGTCGAGAAAGGCCTTTCAGCCTGTATCATCGAGAAGCGCCAGGCGATTGGCGCCCCGGTCCGTTGCGCGGAAGGGATTGGCAAGGAAGCCCTCTTGGAATTCATCGAACCCGACCCCCGCTGGATCTCCGCAGAGATGACCGGTGCGACCATCGTTGCTCCCGACGGTTTTGTCATGAAACTTTCATCGCAGATGGCCGGCAGCAAGGTCGGCTATGTGCTCGACCGGAAGTTCTTCGACCGTGAGCTGGTCTGGAAGGCGGCCGAGGCCGGTGCGGATGTCACGGTAAAGTCCCGGGCATGTGCCCCGATCATCGAGGATGGTGTTGTCAAGGGCGCCAAAATCGATTCCGGCGGAAAGATCACGAGCGTCAGGTCGCATGTGGTCATCGCTGCAGACGGTGTCGAATCGAAATTCTCAAAATGGTGCGGGATCGACACCACCGTCCCGGTCCGCGAGATCATGAGCTCGGTCCAGTACGTGATGACCGATATCGATATCGACCCGGGCGCAACGGTCTTTTATCTCGGCAACGAGGTCGCACCGGAAGGCTATCTCTGGGTGTTTCCCAAGGGGAAGCGGTCGGCCAATGTCGGGATCGGCATCTCCGGCAGGAAGAGCGGGGACGGCCACCGGGCAAAGGACTATCTCGACAAGTTCGTGAAGAAGACATTCCCCCATGGGAAGATGATCGAGTTTATCCCGGGCGGCGTCTCGGTCTGCCGCCCGCTCGACTGCACGGTCGCCGAAGGCCTGATCATTGCCGGCGATGCAGCCCGGGTCGTTGACCCCCTCACGGGCGGCGGCATCTATAACGCGATGTACACCGGACGGCTTGCGGCAGAGACGGCAGCGGACTGTATCGGCAGGGGCGATGTTTCGAAGAAGGCGCTGATGGCCTATGACAGGACCTGGCGTTCATCGAAGATGGGGAAGGCGATCAAACGCAATTACCACATCAAGGAATACTTGATCAAGCAGCCCGATACGAAACTCAACGAGATCATCCACTCGGTATCATGTCTCAATCTCAAGGAATTCTCCACGCTCACCCTCATAAAAGAAATAATCAAGGTGAACCCGAAACTGATGCTCGAGCTCGGCGCCCTTGCGGCGTCACTCCGTTGATTTTTTCAACTGTTTGTTCAGGAGCCGCAGGCAGTCGTCCTCAGCCTCTTTTTTCGTGAATACCGTGAATATATCGCCCGGCTGGATCTTCACGCTGCCGCTTGGGATGATCAGTTCCCCGCCGGCCCTCCGGATCGCGATGAAGACGAAGTCCTTCACCTTGAGTTCCCGGATCTCATGGCTGACGATCGGGGCGCCGGCTTCCGCCACGATCTCGAAGATCGTCCCACCGGGGATAGAGGCGAGCTGCTGGAGCTGCGGGTTCTGGGTCCAGTAATAGAGGCGGGAGGCCACGAGCTCGTCGGGGTTCTCGCTGATCCGGACACCCACTTCCTTGAAAAAGTCGGAGTGGGAGGACTGGTTGACGATCGCGACGACGTTGGGGACCCGGAATTTCTTCGCCAGCCAGCACGTCATCAGGTTGACCGAATCGTCGCTCGTGGTCGCTATCAGGGCATCGGCCCGGTCAATACCTGCCTCCTCGAGGACGGTCTTGTCCGTGGCATTGCCGGTCACGGCCATGACATCGTAGTGCTCCAGCAGCTCGCTGCACCGGGCCTCATCCTGGTCGATGACGACCACGGTATGTGCATGTTCGACTGCCATTTTGGCGAGGTTTCTCCCGATCCCGCCAAGCCCCACGATGATGATATACATGGTTACCGGTTACCATCATCGCCATTGAAATAATTTGCGCATCAACCGGTTCATGTGATCTGCGGGGTGGACGAGGCGGGGAAAGGTTCGGTGCTGGGCCCGCTGGTAGTGGCGGCGGTAGCAGCGTCCTCGGAAAATGCGCTGGACGACCTCGGGGTAAAGGATTCAAAACTCTGCTCCGCGAAAGAGCGCGAGCGGCTCTATGGTCTGATCAAGAAACGGTGCCGGGTGACGACCGTGAGACTCGACGCAGGGGATATCGACGCGATCCGGGTCGAGATGACCCTCAATTTTGCGGTGGCGCGGGCCCATGCCCAGGCGATCTCCCGGCTCTCCCCTACATGCGCCTACGTTGATGCGTGCGATGTCAACTGTTTCCGCTACGCGGAGATGGTGAAGAACAACCTCCACCGCGTTTGTGAGATCGTCTCGGAGCACCATGCCGATGAAAAGTTCCCGGTAGTCTCCGCGGCAAGCATCATCGCCAAGGTGACCCGCGACCGGGCGATCGCGACGCTCGCGAAGAAATACGGCGAGATCGGCAGCGGGTATCCCTCGGACCCGGTCACCCTTCGGTTCCTCACCGCATGGATCGACGAACACAAGACCCCCCCGCCCATCGCCCGTAAGAGCTGGAAGACCGTGAGCGCGATCCTGGCGAAAAGATCCCAGCGCAGCCTGCTCGATTTTTGAGGTCGGTGTCCTTCATCAGAAGGTCGAGGAAGAGAAGATTTCCCGCAGGGAAATCTTCGAACCTCAACGAGCCGAAGAATGCTGATGCATTCGTCTCCTGTCTCAAGTCTGATGACTTTCGACATCCCCAAGGGCGTGCTTTATCTTTATAAAAATGCCATAATTGCTGATGGACTGGCTTTTACTCGCTGGTGTGATCATTGGGTGTTACGCAATGATCGCTTTTTTTATCAAAACGTGGAATCTCTGGGAGGATCATATCGTATTTTACGGTCCGATCATGGCGATCAAGACGGACCGTGTTGGCTTTTTCGACTGGTTTGCCCGGTACCGCCGGTTCTTCCGCGTCTATGGTACTATCGGCGCTGCGATGGTGATCGTCGTTTCGGTCCTGATGACACTCCTGCTGATCGGAGCACTTCAGAAAACAATCGTGGAGAAAACTCCCGAAACAGCAGCGAACCATCTGCAAAATATTTTTGCCATTCCCGGCGTGAACGATTTTATCCCCTTCACATTTGCCGTCATTCTCGGCCTGATTGTCACGATGGTAGTACACGAGTTCGGGCACGCGATTCTCTGCCGGATCGAGGGAATACGGGTAAAATCAATGGGGCTTCTCGTCCCGGTCATCCCCATCGGTGCATTTGTCGAACCGGACGAGGAAGACCTCGAGAAGACATGGGGCATGGCAAAGATCCGGATGTTGGGGGCGGGGATTGCCAACAATCTCGTTCTTGGTGTTGCCTGCTTTGTGCTGCTTTTATACCTGCTTGGCCTAGCCGTTCCACTCGCAACCCCGCTCATTGCCGGAATATATGCCGATTCCCCTGCCTATACAGCCGGTCTTCCAGCAAATTCACTCATCAAGGAAGTAAATGGCGTCAGTATATCCACAAGGGATGATGTCTCAAAGGTCCTCGATGCGACCCGGCCTGGCGAAACCGTAACGATCCTCGTTGAGAAAGATGGGGTCATAACATCTCACACCATGACACTCTCTGCCTG
>Ga0265316_10004828_pt1 | contig 13295 bp, 12 predicted proteins | sample 4522metaG_FD_202092 | JGI IMG/M metagenome (GOLD analysis project Ga0265316, IMG submission 202092) | Rhizosphere microbial communities from Carex aquatilis grown in University of Washington, Seatle, WA, United States - 4-5-22 metaG | ecosystem: Host-associated > Plants > Roots > Rhizosphere >... | reverse complement strand
GAAGCGCCGCGGAAATAATGGAAGCGGTCGCCGAGCCCCACCCTCTGGGGGACTTCCGGGGGCTGATCGGAGAGGAGGGGTGAGAGCACGGCGACCATGAGAACAAAGATAGAACAGATTCTCTTACCGGTCAATTAATCCCACGGAAGTTCGCCGAAAAAAGAGTCGCATTCCGGCTGAATCGAGTCGGCGCGGCGGTGAAATTTCAGCGGCGCTGTGCGGCGCGGCCCTCGGCGGCCAGCCGGTTCGAGGCCGTCTCGATGGTGTCCTGCAGCCGCGTCAGGAAGGTCCGGGTATCGAGGCCGGGCGGGATCGGCGGCAGGAATTCGATGACGATCGTGCCGGGGTAGTGCAGCAGGCTGCGGCGCGGCCAATAGAGGCCCGAGTTAAGGGCGACGGGGACGACCGCAACGTTGAGCGAGCGATAGAGCAGGCCGACGCCGCCTTGGTAATCGGGCGGCGCATCGACCGGCCGGCGCGTGCCTTCCGGGAAGACGACGATCTCGCGGTTCTTGGCGATCTCTTCACGGGCGCGGGCGGAGAGGGCGCGCAGCGCCGCGGCGCCGCCCTCGCGATCGACATGGATCATGCCCGTCTTCACCGTGTAGGGGCCGAAGAGCGGCAGGGAGCGGATCGACTGCTTCATGACGATGGTCATGTTGGAAAGCATCGGGAAGAGGGCGATCGTCTCGAACGACGACTGGTGCTTGGAGGCGACCAGGGAAGCGCCGGTCGGCATGTATTCGCGCCCGCGCACCTCCAGGCGTGCGCCGGTGATGTGCTCGTGCAGGAACAGGCAGACGCGCGCCCAGCTGCGCACGACGTTCATGCCGGCGGCCTGCGATCCGAAGATGAATATCGGGAGCGAACCCACCAGCATCACCGCCGTGACGAGGTAGAACGCGACGTTGAAGAGGATCGAGCGGATCCAGATCATGCAGCCGGTCGGCTGGCGTTGCCGGCGAGGCCGGCGGCGGGCGGCGGCGCCAGCGGCGAGAGCGCAAGACGCGAGGCGGTGAGCAGGTACTTGCCGTATTCGCGCACCAGGAGCGCGAACGCGTCGGCGTCGTGCCACCAGGTGTCGAGGTGGAGCTCGGGGTTGGATACCGGGTAGGGGATGAGCTCGACGCCGGGCATGGCGTCGGCGAGCTCGGCCAGCGAACGCGGCATGTGATAGTCGCTGGTGACGACGATCAGCGAGCGGTAGCGATGCTCGTCCGCCCAGTCGCGGGTCTCGGTAGCGTTGCCGATGGTGTCGCGTGCGGCGTGGCCGAGATCGACGCAGCAGGACATGATGCTCTCCATCTCGGGATCGACGGTGTCGGCGATGGCGGCCGGACCGACCGCCGGATTAACGCCCGAGATGAGAAGGCGGGTAGCACGGTGCTCGGCGAGCAGGCGGAGCGCGCCGTCGATGCGGGCGCTGCCGCCGGTCAGCACCACGATCCCCTCGGCCTCGGGCGAGACCGGCGGCCGGGCGTTCGCGATCGTCGTGGCAAACGCGACGAAGCCGACCACCACAGTGACCACGGCCGCGCCGGCGATGAGCGCCAGCGCGATCCTGATGCCGCCGATCGCCGGCGGCGGCGCACCGTCCGCCGATGAGTTCGACGGCGCGGCCGGATGGCGAAGCACGTGTGTCATTGCGGCGATAGTCCGCGCCTTGGGCGCCGGTTTCAAGCCTCTTGCTACTCGTTCTCGGCGAGGTGCTGATAGACCGTCAACCGAGACGTGAGCGCCGTCATTACTGCTACCAGGAAGGCGATGCCGAGCGCGCCGAAATAGCCGAGCGGGCCAACGGCGAAATGGCCGAAGAGAGCGGAAACCTGGTCGGTGTCGGGGCCGGCCATCATCGGCACGACCAGGAACCCGAGCAACGCGAACAGGACACCGGCCGCCGCCGCCCCGGTGAAGCCGCCGCGCAGGCCGAGCAGCAGGAAATGGCGCTGGAATTCGCGGGCGATGAACCCGTCCTCGGCGCCGCAGATATGCAGCACCGCCACCACCACACGGTTCGAGGCCATGGCGCCGCGGGTGGCGAAAACCACCGACAGCACGGTCGCGACGAAGACCAGCGACAGGATGGCGAGGCCGGCAATCACGGTGGCGTTGGCCATCGATTTCAGCCGCGCCGCCCAGGCGCGGTGATCGTCGAGGGTGGCGCCCTTCACGGCGGCAAGCCGGGTGCCGAGGTCGCCGACATTGGCCGAATTCGGATCGGTCAGATGTACCGCGATCAGTCGCGGTATTGGCAGGTCGGAGGCGTCGAAGCCGGTGCCCAGCCACGGCTCGAGCAGCTTGGCGTCGTCGGCGAACGACAGCACCTGGACGCCCGATACGCCCTGCGTCTGCCGGGCGATGTCGGCGGCCTGGCTGGTCGCGGCGTTGGTGTCGACGCCATCGACGGGCTTCACCTGGATGGTGACCTCGCGCTGGATGTCGAGCTGCCAGTCGCGCGAGGCGTCGCGCACCAGGGTGACGGCGCCCAGAGTCAGGCAGGCGAGGAAGCTCATGATGGCGATGACCACGGTCAGCGCGTTGCCAGCAACCGTGTTCGCCGGCACGAGCTGGTTCGGCCGGCTGGTCGCCTGGCGCGTCTGGCGGCGGAAGCTCGCTACCTGGATTTTGTGGGCGAGGTCGGCGTCAGTCATAGATCATCAGCCGTCCTTCCTCGAGAACGAGACGGCGCGCCTCGAACTGGTTCATCAGCCCGATGTCGTGGGTGGCGATGATCACCGACGTGCCGAGCTTGTTCAGCTCGATGAACAGCCGCATCAGGCGCTTTGCGAGCGGTGGATCGACGTTGCCGGTGGGCTCGTCGGCAAGCAGCAGCTCCGGCCGCGTGATCAGGGCGCGGGCGATCGCGGCGCGCTGCTTCTCGCCGCCGGACAAGACCGGCGGGAAGGCGTGGACGCGGTCGCCGAGGCCGACCCAGCGCAGGAGGTCGATGACGTCGGCGCGGTAGCTCGGCTCCTCGCGGCCGAGCACGCGGAAGGGCAGCGCGACGTTCTCGAACGTCGTCAGATGGTCGAGGAGTCGGAAATCCTGAAAGACGACGCCGATGCGGCGGTGGAGCGCCGGCAGCTCGGCCTTGGTCAAGCTCGACACCTCGCGGCTGAAGATCGAGATCAGCCCGCGCGTCGGGCGCAGTGCCAGGAACATCAGGCGGATGAGCGAGGTCTTGCCGGCGCCGGAGGGCCCGGTCAGGAACTGGAACGACTTCGGCGTGATGTCGAAGGTCAGGTCGCGCAGAACCTCCGGGCCCACGCCATAGCGCAGCCCGACGTTTTCGAAGCGGATCAAGGTGCCTGCCTCACGTCCCCGCCGGTCCCGGTGCCCGGCCCTGCCGAGCAGCCCTGTTAACGATCATCACGCGATCAAGGCAAGGGCAGGGCCGCTCCACTGGGCCAGATGGAGGTTTCCAACCCGTTAACCATCTTTGCCTAGGTTGGACAAACCTTTGGCGTCCAACGGGCGAAACCTTCCTCGCGATGACTGTGCGCTGCCCCCATTGCGCGACGATCGTGCCGCTCGCGGACGACGAAATCGGCGCGGCCGGCCGCATGGTGCGCTGCGCCGCCTGCGGCACGCGCTGGCTGGCGCGGGTGCTCGACGAAGACCCCTATGCCCGGATACCGGCCGTGCGGCGCATGACGGAGGCGGACGCGGCGGGCGATGCCCTGGTGATCGACCACGTCGGGCCGGGTTTCACCCCGAAGCCGAAGCCGGTGGCGACGCCGCCAAAGGCGCGACGGGCGCCACGCCGCTGGCCGAAGATGCTCGCGGCCGTTGCTGGCGCAGTCCTTGCCGGCGTTATATTGCGTGCACCGATCATGGCGGCGATGCCCCATGCCGGCGGACTGCCGGCTGAGGTGGCGATGCTCGAGTTTCAGGACGTGAAGAGCGAGACGGTGCAATTGCCCGGGTCGGATGCCCTGCTGGTCGAGGGCACTATCGTCAATCGCGGCGCAAGCGCGGTCAGCCTGCCGGCAATCCGCATCACGCTGCGCTCCGCCTCAGGCGAAGCGGTGACGTCGTGGCTGGTCGAGCCGGCGGTCGACGGGCTGGCGCCGGGCGGATCGATCGGCTTTCGCAGCGCGCTCGCGGCGCCGCCGCCGGACGCGGCCAAGGTGACGCTCAATCTCGCTGCGCGTGAAGGCGCCTGATGCCAAAAGTCCGGGGGCGTACGCTTCGCGTTCTGTTCGACGCCGAGACAATTGCCGCGCGCAACAAGGAACTGGCGAAGGAAATCGCCGCTGCCGGCTACCGCGACCTGCTGGTTGTCTCGATCCTCAAGGGCAGCTTCGTCTTCGCGGCTGACCTCATCCGCGCCCTGCACGACGTCGGGCTGGCGCCGGAGGTCGAGTTCATCTCGCTCTCCTCCTACAACAGCGGCACGGTCTCGTCGGGCAAGGTCAGGCTGACGCGCGATGTCGACAACGACGTCAGCGGCCGCGACGTGCTGCTCATCGACGACATCCTCGAATCGGGACGCACGCTGGCGTTCGCCAAGAAGCTGATGCTGAAGCGCGGTGCGCGCCGGGTCGGCATCGCCGTGCTCCTGGAGAAGCCGGGCAAGCTCGCCCAGCCGTTCAAGGCCGAGCATGTCGGCTTCATCGTCCCCGACCTGTTCGTGGTCGGCTACGGCATGGACGTTGCCCACGCCTTCCGCGAGCTGCCGTTCGTGGCGGTGGTCGAGGAGACGCCGGCTAGAAAGGCTCGAGCAGGCGCTCCAGGTAGTCGCGCTCAAGCACGGGCAACCCGCTGGCTCCGAGACGCTGGCGTATCGCGTCGAGGATCTCGCGGGCGCGCTGGGTATCGATCTCGTCGGGAACCTTGACGGTCGAACCGAGGTCGGCGCCGGTCGAGCGTTGCGGCCGACCAAGCGGATCGGTGCCCGGGGAATTGTTGGTGAAACCGCGGTTCCCCTGACCGGGCATGCCGTTGCCTTGTCCGTTGCCCTGACCATTGGCGAGCTGCTGGGCGAGGCTCTGCGCCCCCTGGCGAAGGGCATCGAGGGCCGAGCTCTGCTCCTCCACGGCACTCCCAGCGTGCCCGGCGCCAAGCGCCTGTTCGGCCTTGCCCATGGCTTCGCCGGCTTGGCCAAGCTTGCCGTTCTGCGTGCCCTGGCCCTGCATGTCCTGCATCAGCTTGTTGAACTCGTCGTTCAGCGCCTGCTGCTGCGACTGGAGGTCCTTCAGCATCTGCTGGAACTGGTCGTTGGTCATCGGCGACCCGTCGGGATTGGTGCTGCGCTCCGCTCCGAACGTCTGGTTCATCAGCTGCTCCTGCCGGCGGATCATGTCGCCGAGCTGGTTCAGCTGCTGCATCGCCTGCTGCTGGCCCTGGTCGCCGGGCTGGGGAATGCCGGCCTGGAGATTCTCCAGCATGTTCTGGAGCTGGCTGAGCAACTGGCGGGCGGCATCCTTGGCGCCGGTCTGCGCCAGGTTCTGGATCTGGTCGAGCATGCGCTCGAGCTGCTGCTCGGTCAGGGTCTGAACATTGGCGTTGGGCGGCAGCTGCGCCGTCGAGGGGTTCTGCTGCGCCTGCTGAGCCAGCGCCTGCAGGAATTTCTGCAGCGCGTCGCGGAGCTGTTGGGTGAGCTTGGCGATCTCGTCGTCGGATGCGTTGTTCTGGAGCGCCTGGCTCAGCGCATCCTGAGCGGCGCGGAGCTGATCGGCGGCGAGCGACATGTCGCCGTTCTCGAGCCCGAGCGCGATCGTCCAGAGATAATCCACGACGCCGCGCAGGTCGTCGTCGCTGCGGGCATCGAGCAGGCGATGGTAGGCGCTGCGGATCGTCAGGTAGGTCGCCATCGAGGGCAGCCGGTCCGGCACCATGGTGATGGCATCGAGGGCATCGGCAACCACTGGCTGGGCATTGGCGTCGAGCGCCAGCCTGGCACGCTGCTCCACGATCGCCTTGGCGATCGGATTGGTGAACACGCGCGTGGGCAGCGTCAGCTCGACCGGCGTGCTGCGGCCCTCCTGTCCGGCTTCGTCGCGGGCGACCAGCGTGAGCTTCACGCGCGCACCCGCCCAGGGATGCGAGGTCAGGTCGCGGGTGGTGTCGCCGGTGCCGTCGCGGGTGCGTAGTTGCGGCAGCGACAGGGCGAGCTGCGGCGCCTTGTAGAGCGGGCGGGCCGCCCCGCTGCCGCTCCCGGCGACCGGGGCAAACTCGCCGTAGGCGGAGATCACGCCATAATCGTCGCTGAGCGAATAGGTCAGGCGGAGGGCGCCGCTCTCGGCGACCTTGGGATCGCCGACCAGCGCGATCGCGGGCGGGTTGTCGGGCACCACCTGGAAGCGCCACGCCAGCACGTCGTGGCCGCCTTTCTTCACCGCGATGTCGGTCGTGGCGACAAGCTTGGCCTGATGCTCCAGCGGCGGCACGGCGCCTTCTGCGCTCGCCGTCTCGGCAACCTGCATGGCGGGGACGATCGGCGTTTCGCCGGCGGGGGTCGTTTCGGTCACGTCGAGGTCATGCGCGCCGCCGGTCCGCACCGTGACGACGCTGCCGGTGGGCACCGAATATTCGGTGCCGTTGGGCTTGGCGGCATCGCCGGTCAGGAAGATCGGCGGGCGACCGGTGTAGGCGGGGGGCGTGACCCAGGCGTCGATGCGCGCCACGGTGACGGCTGGCGGTTCGCCGCCACGGAAGGCCTCGGCCAGCCTTTCGCCGTGCTCATCTCCCGCGACGACAAAGCCAACCACGAAAAGAAGTGCGACCAGAAAGCGGAGGGCGAGCGGATCGCGCTCCGCCAGCCGCGGCGCGGGGAACCCGGCGCGGAGCCGGTCCATGGTGGCGAGCAGGCGGCCGCGGTGCGCCAGCCACAGCGCCTCGGTGGCCGGATCGCCGCCGTTGGCGATGCTGTCGCTGAGCGAGGTTGCCGGACGATGCTCGACGCCGGTGGCGCGCTCGACGCGGGAGAAGGCAGCCGCCCGGCCGGGCGGCCGGAAGCGCAGCGCGCGGGCAAGGAAGAAGACCAGCGCAACGCCGAACGCGACCAGGATTACCACCCGAGCGGGATCGGAAACGAGGCGCCACAAGCCAAGCCAGGAGACGGCGGCAAACAGCGCGGCGAGGCCGAGGAACGGTGCCGCCAGCGGCCAGACCGATTCCCACACGAGGCTGAGCCGGGCGCGACCGACAGCGCGCGCGATGCGCGCCTGCGCTTCAACTTCGGTGGCCGCGGTCGGCCGAAAATCGGCGGAATCGGTCATGGAGAATCCGTTCGCGCCCCCGGTCTCATCGGGAAAGCTAGCACAGAGTCCCGGCAAAGCGAGGCGGGAGCGAGGCGAAAGTTCAGGCGAGCCAGGGAGCCGTGCGGTCGAGGCCGATCAATTCTTCGAACGTCTGGCGATGGCGGACCACCGCCCATGCCGAGCCGTTGACCAGCACCTCGGCCGCCAGCGGCTTGGAGTTGTAGGTCGAAGATTGCACGGCTCCGTACGCTCCGGCGGTCATGATGGCGACGAGGTCGCCCGACTTCAGCGCGGGCAGGCGCCGCCCGAGCGCAAGATAATCGCCGGTCTCGCAGATGCCGCCGACCACGTCGGCGATGATCGTCTTGTGATCGCTGCCCGCCTTCTCGACCGGCCGGATGTCGTGCCACGCCTCGTAAAGCGTCGGGCGGATGAGGTCGTTCATGCCGGCATCGAGGATGACGAAGTTCTTGGCGTCGCCGTGCTTCATGTAGACGACCTCGGCGACGAGGACGCCGGCATTGCCGACGAACAGGCGGCCGGGCTCAAACAGGATGCGAGCGCCAAGGTTGCCCAGCCGGCGGCGGATGATCTCGCCGTAAGCCTGGGGATCGGGCGGCGGCGGATCGTCAAGCCGGTAGGGAATACCGAGCCCGCCGCCGGCATCGATGTGGTCGATGGCGTGGCCCGCGGCGCGCAGGTCGCGCACCAGATCGGCAAGCAGGCCATACGCCGTATCGAACGGGGCGAGGTCGGTGATCTGGCTGCCGATGTGCATGTCGACGCCGCTCACCTTTATCCCGGGCAGCGTGGCGGCGCGGGCATAAACCTCGCGGGCGCGTTCGTAGGGAATGCCGAACTTGTTCTCGGCCTTGCCGGTGGCGATCTTGTGATGGGTTCTGGCATCGACGTCGGGATTGATGCGGAGCGCGATCTCGGCGGTCCGGCCGAGCGAGGCGGCGATCTCGGAGATGCGCTCGAGTTCCGGCTCGGACTCGACGTTGAAGCACAGGATTCCGGTATCCAGTGCAAAGGCGATCTCGCGCCCCGTCTTGGCGACGCCGGAGAAGACGATTGTGTCGGGACTCGCGCCGGCGGCGAGCGCGCGCCGCAGCTCGCCCTCCGAAACGACATCGACCCCGGCGCCCTGCTTGACCAGCGTGGCGATCACCGACTGATTGGAATTCGCCTTCATGGCGTAGCAGACAAGCACGTCCAGCCCGGCCAGTGCCTCGGTGAAGATGTGATAGTGACGGGTGAGCGTCGCCGTCGAATAGCAATAGAAGGGAGTCCCCACGGCGGCGGCGATTTCCGGCAGGGGCACGTCCTCGGCGTGAAGCACGCCGCCGCGATATTGGAAATGGTTCACGGGCAGCCCCGCCGGCTACTTGATCAGCGGGTCGAGCACGAACGGCTTATCGGGCTTCTTCGTCGTGTCGTCGGCCGGGGTCACCGTGCTGGTATCACTCGGCGTCAGGGCCGCGGCAGGCGGGTCGAGCGGGCCCTTGCGTCCGCACGCCGAGGCGGCGACGGCGACCAGCGCCAACACGAGCAACGTGGACAGGAAACGACGTTCGACGCGCGCCACGGCGGCACCCCCGAAATCAAGCCGGCAGCCCAGCAGCGGCCGCGCGCACCATACCATTACAGGGCAAAGGGAAAAGCCCGATATTGCCGTCAGGAGCCCTTGCCCGGCGTGCTGGCGGCGAGCCTCTTCAGCCAGCGCCGCGCCTCGCGGCGCACGTTCACCGGGGCCGTGCCGCCGAAGCTGGTGCGGCTCTTCACCGACTGGCGCGGACCGAGGACAGCATAGACCTCCGCGCCGATGCGCGGTTCGACCGCCTGCATCGCGTCCAGCGGCAGCTTCTCCAGCGTCACGCCCCGCGTCTCGGCGGCTGCGACGATCCGGCCGCTGACCTCATGGGCCGAGCGGAAGGGCAGGCCCAGCACGCGCACGAGCCAGTCGGCGAGATCGGTGGCGGTCGAGTAGCCGGCGCTGGCCGCCTTCAGCATCACCCGTTCGTTCGGGGTCATGTCGCCGATCATGCCGGTCATCGCGGCGATCGAGAGGGAGAGCGAGGCGAAGGCGTCGAACACCGGCTCTTTGTCCTCCTGCATGTCCTTGGCGTAGGCGAGCGGCAGTCCCTTGAGCACGATGAGCAGGCCGGTGAGCGCGCCGACGACCCGTCCGGTCTTGGCGCGCACCAGCTCGGCAGCGTCGGGATTGCGCTTCTGGGGCATGATCGAGGAGCCGGTGGTGAACTTGTCGGAGAGGCGCACGAAACCGAACTGCACCGACGACCAGATGACGATCTCCTCGGCCAGGCGCGACAGATGCACGGCGCAAAGGCTGGCGGCGGCCAGCGCCTCGACGGCAAAGTCGCGATCGGAGACGGCGTCCAGCGAATTGGCGGCCGGCCGGTCAAAGCCCAGATCCTTCGCCGTCTGGTCGCGGTCGATCGGGAACGACGTGCCGGCGAGTGCGGCGGCGCCGAGCGGCAGCTCGTTCAGCCGCCGGCGGCCGTCGGCGAAACGGCCGCGGTCGCGGCCGAGCATCTCGACGTAGGCGAGCAGGTGGTGGCCGAAGGTCACCGGCTGGGCGACCTGCAGGTGGGTGAAGCCCGGCATGATCGTATCGGCATGGGCGAGCGCCTTCTCGGCCAGCGCCTGCTGCAGGTCGGCCAGCGCCGCATCGATGGCGTCGATCGCGTCGCGCACCCACAGCTTCAGGTCGGTCGCGACCTGGTCGTTGCGCGAGCGTGCCGTGTGCAGCCGGCCGGCGGCGGTGCCGATCAGCTCGGCCAGCCTCGCCTCGACGTTAAGGTGAATATCCTCGAGGGCGCGTGAAAATTTGAACTCGCCCGCTTCGATTTCACGCAGAATCGTGTCTAGACCGCCGACGATCTTGTCCGCATCTTCTGCCGCGATGATGCCTTGTTTGGCCAGCATGCGGGCATGCGCCTTGGACCCGGCGATGTCCTGCCGGTATAGATCGCGGTCGAAGTCGATCGAAACGTTGATCGCCTCCATCACGGCATCGGGCCCCTCGGCGAACCGGCCGCCCCACATGCGGTTCTTCATGACCGACCTTCTTTAGGAACCAGGACCGAGAATGCCCAGCCGCTCGCAAACGCTTCTAATCATCGCTGCGGCCGCGGTCGCCGGCATCATTGCCGGGACGGCGGCGGTATATGTCAGGGGCTCGGGCGATGGCAACGTCACGGCAGCCGATGGCGCCCCGGCGGTCAACTGCGACGATACGGTGGCGACGGCGAAGAGGATCGCTCCGCTCGCCAAGGGCGAGGTGGCGGCGTTCCAGATTGCAACCAAGCCGGAAGCGTTCGGCGACCTCACCTTCTTGGCCCCCGACGGCGGCCCGACCACGCTTTCCGCCCTCGGCGGCAAGGTCTCCCTGGTCAACCTGTGGGCGACCTGGTGCGTGCCATGCCGGGCCGAAATGCCGGCACTCGACCGGCTGCAGGCGGCGCGCGGCGGCCGCGATTTCGGCGTGACGGCGATCAACATGGACGTGACCAAGCCGGAAAACGCCAAGCAGTTTCTCAGCGATATCGGCGTGACCCGGCTCGCCTTCTATTCCGATCCCAAGCTCGGCGTGTTCAGCAACCTCAAGCGGCGCGGGCTCACCATCGGGCTGCCAACGACGCTGCTCGTCGACGGCAAGGGGTGCCGGATCGGGATCATGGAGGGCCCGGCGGCGTGGGACAGCGACGACGCCAAGGCGCTGATCAGCGCCGCGATTGCGACGCCGGCCGTCGCCGGCTGATGCCGATCAGGCGACCTTCAGGGTAGCGTCGGCGTCGTCCTTGCCGGATTCGGTGCGTTCGGCCACTTCGACGCGGTTGCGACCCTGCAGCTTGGCGCGGTAGAGGGCGAGATCGGCCGCCTGCACGAGGGTATCGAGCGTCGAGCCGTTCTGCGCCTCGGCGATGCCGGCGCTGACGGTGGCCCGGATCGCGCCGGTGCCATAGTGGCTGCAGGCTTCGGCGAATGCGGTGCGGATGCGTTCGGCCGCGACATAGGCGGCGCCGACGCTCGCTCCCGGCAGCAGGGCGCCGAACTCCTCGCCGCCAACGCGGCCGATCAGATCGGAGGAGCGCAGCGTCTTCAGCGCGGCGCTGCCGAACAGGCGAAGCACTTCGTCGCCGTGGCCGTGGCCGAAGGTATCGTTGATCGACTTGAAGCCGTCGAGATCGAACAGGATGATCGCGAGCGGCGACTGTTGCGAGGTGCTGGTGGCAATCAGCGACTCGCCGCGGTCGTAGAAGGCGCGGCGCGTGGCGACGCTGGTCAGAGCGTCGGTGTTGGCGGCGATCTTGTGCTGAACCTCGTTTCGCTCGCGCGCCATGGCGACGGTGAAGATCGAGGTGCCGACGACGAAGGCCAGCGTCTCGAGGTGGACGAATCCGAACCAGCCATAGAGCACGGCGAGGCTGCTCGGGGCGAGGCTGCCGGTCGCTGCGGCGATGGCGCCCGCCGTGGAGAAGCCGGCGTGGAGAAACAGCAGCACGATCAGCGGCCAGCGGCTGGTCAGCTTCTCGATGCGGCCGCGCCAGAACTCGTAAGTGGCGGCGAAGAGGAAGGCGGCAACGATCAGTAGGTTCAAGGCAACTTGATAGCGCGGCTCCTCGCGGAAGCTCGGCATGGCGAAGGCGATAAGCCATACGAGCGCGCCGGCGCCGACCAGGGCGATGTCCACGCGACGGCGGTTAACGGCGCGGGCGGACGCCCAGATGAGCGCCGGGCTGACGTTAAGCAGGTTGATGGCGACGACGACCGCCGGATCGCCCGGTTGTGCCCCCGGCGAGGCCATCAGCGGCACGGCGGCAGCGAGCACGAGGTCGGCTGCCGCCCACCACAGCATCCCGCGCGCGTGGTCGGTCTGCAGCCAGGCAAATACCAGGAAGATGCCGCTGACTGCGGAAACGAAGCTTCCCGCGATCATCAGTGTCGGCAGGTCGATGGAAAGTGACAGTGTCATGCGTATGGCGCCCGGCGGGTTGAGCCGCCTCTCTGTGGGCGCGACCATAAGGGCCGCGCGCTGACGTCACGTTAGCGGTTAGTGTGAAAAGCGAGGGGTTGCGGCAACCGACTGTTAAGCTTTCGCCACCGCTCAGGCGACCCAGGCATCGTTGGCGGCTGCCCGGGAATCCGGCGTCTTCGCTGGCCGTTCGACGCGGTTGCGGCCGAGTTCCTTGGCGCGGTAGAGCGCGCTGTCCGCGAGGCGGATGATCGCCTCCAGGGTCTGCGTCGAGGACGTGGCGGCGGCGACGCCCGCGCTCACCGTGGCATGGACCTGGTGCTCGCCGGCCAGGATGGACAGCTGGGCAAAGCTGTTGCGCACCCGGTCGCCAATGACCAGGGCGGCCTCCTCGGTCGCCCCCGGCAGGATCGCAACGAATTCCTCGCCGCCGTAGCGGCCGAACAGATCGGCCGGGCGCAGGGTGGATTGCACGGTGGCGGCAAAGGCTCGCAGCACGCCGTCGCCGGCAGCATGCCCATAGGTATCATTGACCCACTTGAAATGATCGAGGTCGAACATGATCAGGGAGATCGAGCGTCCCTCGACCTTGCAGCGCCGAAGCAGCCGTTCGCCGCTCTCCAGCAGGGCGCGGCGATTGGCGACGCCGGTCAGCGGATCCTCTCGAGCCGCCATCTTGTAGTCGCGCTCGCTCCGCTCCTTGGTCAGCAGCACCATGAACACGGCGCTGGCCATGGAGTAGAACAGGCTCTCGAAATTGATGATGCCGAGCCACGAGTTCAGCACCGGGAGCTTGGTGTCATCCAGGACACCGGCCAGCGTATCGAATACGCCGCCGGCCAGGGTCACGGCGTGGAGCAGCAAGACCGCGACCAGCCCAAAGCGGCCGCGCAGCCTTTCCTCGCGGCCCCGCCAGAGCTCGTAGGCCGAAGCGCTGAGATAGACCACCCCGGGCACAAAGCTGAACGCGGTGGCAAGTGAGTGGCGCGCCGGCGGCACCAGCAGGTCGGCTACTACCCAGGCGGCCAGTCCGGCGAGGACGGCCATTACCGAGACGGGTAGACCGTCGAAACGGCGAATGCCCGCCCAGA
>Ga0265316_10004824_pt1 | contig 13305 bp, 21 predicted proteins | sample 4522metaG_FD_202092 | JGI IMG/M metagenome (GOLD analysis project Ga0265316, IMG submission 202092) | Rhizosphere microbial communities from Carex aquatilis grown in University of Washington, Seatle, WA, United States - 4-5-22 metaG | ecosystem: Host-associated > Plants > Roots > Rhizosphere >... | reverse complement strand
AATCGGCGAGAGAAGGTGTTTGTTACATTGGAATTGCTTATCGCCGTAGAGATCCAAATTCACCGAGCCAAACAGCATGTTGCGCAGCTCAGATGTTTCTTGATTCAGGGGACGGAATAGTTTTTATGGGAGAATATGGGCCTTGGTATTCACCAACTGATAAACAGTTTCATATAAACGAAGGAGCCGCTAAGCGGCTGTTGAGCGGGGTCCTTGATACCTACAAAGACCTAGAAGGGAAACCGCTCAAAGAAGTCTTCTTGCATTGTCGTTCAAGTATTGATGAGGAAGAATTTCAGGGTTTTCAGAGTGCCTGTCCACCTGGGACCAAGTTGGTGGGAATCAGGGTGAGACAAGAGAGAAATAGTCTGAAACTATTCCGTGAAGGTACTATGCCTGTAACCCGTGGAACATTTTGGAAAATACACCAGCGTTCAGGTTATCTATGGGCATCAGGTTTCAAGCCGAGGCTCGGAACCTACGACGGGTGGGAAATACCATTACCAATTCATATCGATATACAGCATAGCGAATCGGATATTGAGTTGGTGGCAAAAGACATTCTTTCCTTGACTAAATTAAACTACAACGCCTGCCGTTTAGGAGAACCTGAGAAACGACAGGTAACCGTCCGCTTTTCTGATGCAGTTGGTGAAATCTTGGTTTCTAATCCCTCAATAACTCATCGCAACCCGAAGTTTAAGTTTTATATCTAAGTTGTACCATTATAAACAATTTATCTGAAAATAAATCCATGGCTTCTAACTTTTTAGTGATGCTGGCATTCAGGTCACAAAAGCTTGAAATGTTGGATAACTAAAAGAGTTATGTGACACCGATTTGAATATCATGCTCCGGTAACAGTTTTTTGTGACTATCCGCCAAACAATTTCCGGTAAATCTGAAAAAATCAATCGCATTTTAGACAATCGACAAGTTAAAATCTAATTACAGCTAATGGTACTTTTCTTTATTGGGTAGTTGGCCTGATGGAAATATCAGAGGTGGTCAAAATTATATTCCTTTAACAAGGAGAATAAAAATGCCGTACCACAGGGAACCAATTGATGAGCGCACCATGGCTATCAAATTCAGAGTCGGACCGATGGAACCGCTAGAAACTCCTATAATTGTCGGGCGCAACCCTATGATAGTCAGCGGCCGTAAGTTAGTAACAAAGAATAAACCAGAACAAATATCCGTAAAGACTCGGAGAAAACCCTTATTAAAATCATTAAAAGAAGATGATATAGGTTTCTCAACAAACAGACTAAAGGCATCCATATCACGCAGATCAAAACTGCTGAGGGACCTCGGAATCGAATCAGTGGAAATCCGAGGATCGTGGTTGGTAAAAACAAGAAGAATTCATGGAGTTGTAACCGAAGTAACAAGAATAAATAATCCTCAACATAAACAAAACTCCATGGGGAAAAAGCGCCACCTTGGAATTGGGAATAAAAATAATATAGAAAATATTCTGGTTAATAAAATAGTCAATTTCGTTTTTAAGCCAAACGATAGTAGTGAATAAAATTCTTTATAATGTGTGATTATTTAACTACGGGAAATCAACCTCAATATTCACAGGGTTATCTTTAGCCGATTCATGTAGGTTCATTCCAGACCTGAGTAAATAATCACCCTGGTCCAAAATTAGGCTACATATTTTAACAGGCCTAAATACATATGCAATTACACTTATTTTGCAAGTAGCTTGTATTACAGTGTATCTCGATGAACTAATTTACTATTATTTGCACACACAAACGCCCAAAACCCCTAAAATACATTCATGTCTCGTCCTTGACTTCACTCACCATTCCGCTTACAGTACCTGTAATGCCCATGACAGAATCACGAGCAAACCAACGGAGGCTTTATGTCCCCAAACACAGTAACCGTAACATGTCCGTGGTGTAGGAATGGATTTTCGGTACGCATCGGTGCTAAATATAACGATGCCGAAGCAATCGAAAGAGATAACGGTGGCAACTTAGGCCTGATTGGTGATAATAAGCGGTGTCCTAACTCTGCGTGTAATCACGAGATTTTTATTCATTATATTTAGGTAGGGTCAGTAAATCCGAAACAAAAAATCAGTCCGGTGCCTTCAATAACTTATTTGCAATAGTGGGGAATTTTGTTTGCAACTTCGTCCTATTTCATTCTGCAACAAACATCCGTAATCATCGATAAATCCCCCCAATAATAATTAGCAACGTTAATCATGACGTTAATCACTCGTGGGGCATGGACTAATTACGCACAAAAACGGATGTCTATTAGACTGTTGCCATGATGGCGGGCAGTTGACAAATTAACATCTGAATAAAGAATATTTTATTAGTCAATATTTCTCGAAAAATACTTTTCGTATAGATTAAAGAGTGGTATACTTCTTGAAAGTTACAGCGTTAACAATGAACATTCATAAAAAGGAGGACTTGATAATGGAGCAAAATATTGACCTTCCTTCAGAGTTGAGTAGGCTGTTCGGTGATACGACAATGCCGCCCGAAGCATGGAAAGTTATTAACGATTTCTGGAATGATTTAACAAATTTTGAGAGAAAACAATTGATTGACAAACTTGTGAAACAACCAGACCCTCTTATGCGAGTATTGACTGTTATGATGGATACCAAGAGCAATAAACTTAAATTTGCTGACGTCAATAATTTCATTGCTAAGCATTTAAAAACCGCTTTGAATGTTACGGAATTTACAATAACCTATGCTAAATTAGAAGGAAACGTTTGGAAAGTTAATATTTCATATCCTGAAAGGAATGAAATTGGAAACTTAGTGTCTAATGCCAATGCTCTTTTCATCCTAGATAATCAAACCGGAGAGGTTATTCAATTCCAAAAAGGTTCATACTGGACTACGTGATGGGATATATTATCAAAGAGATTGAAATAGTGGGAACGAGAAAAATAAAGAATGTTCTCGCAATGTTTGATAGTAGCTCTTTTAAAAACTATATTATGGATGTCCGGCTTCCTGATATACTAGGAACCGAAGCTGCCAAAATATTACGTCAAAATAAAGAAACACCGATATTCCTATTGTTTTTGTGACTGCTTTAGTTATGGCAGAGAATATAGAAGAGACAAAAAATATACCTAACAGTGGATTTATAAGTAAACCGATAAATACGCGTACTTTTGCGAAAGAAATCAGTCAATTTATTAGAAGCGATAATTAACGATACTTTACAGAGGATTTGAAAATGCCCAAATCTAAAATAATGGTTGTGGATGATGACGTAAAGTTATTAGAATTAATGGAAGCCATGTTGGTTCCTAAAGGTCATGAGGTTATTACCACCAGTGATAGCTTGAATGCGGTAGCCCTTATTACTATAAAAAACCCTAATCTCATATTGCTTGATGTTATGATGCCAGGGTTGGACGGCTATTCTCTCTTATCGGAAATCAAAAGAAGTAATGCCATTTCCAATATACCAGTAGTTATGCTTACTGCTGTGGATTTTGAGCTTAATAAAGAACTCGCGCACAATCTTGGTGCTGCCGGGTATATAACAAAACCTGTCGATTCGGCTGAATTATTAACAACTATTTCACGTTTACTATCTGCTGTCTAAATGGGGATCTAACTTTAGATGATGCTTTCATAGATAAGGTTATTGATGTACTTAGCGAGATTGAATCTTCTTGTATTTTAGGTGGGCTACGATTTCAATAAAAATGACCTAAAGTCATGGGTGTACCTTCAATAAGGGGTTTTGGCTTCAAGAGGTAACCTACTATTGTGTCGTGCCGTCTTCAGCTCTGAGAACTCTATCCAAAACCGTATTGTTAACAGTGCACTTTGACAACAAAAGAACCCGCGCCAGATGCAACTTTATTACCCCCATCGCCAGTTAGTATCGTATTATTGTTTTCCATAACTATGCTTTCAACTTTCTATATTAATGACTTTTTACGGCCTCTCTTCTTTGCGAAGGGATCTTTCGGTTTTGGTCCTGTTTTCTTTGCGAAGGGATTTCTCGTTTTTTTAACTTTTCCCGTTATATTCCTCCTTCTTTTGATATTTAATAGTGTACGATACCGCTTTAGTATAGTCAATAACCTTAAAATTCAAAATGATACACTACCGAATTTCCGTTGCAATAATGGGGAATTTTGTTTGCAACTTCGTCCTATTTCATTCTGCAACAAACACTGATTGTCAACCCAAGTTTCAAGTGCAGGCAGAGGGATGGGGAAGTGCTCACGGTAAGAGGTAACCCTACAACCAAAATAGTAGGGATGGTTCCAAGTTATAATTGGCATATCGGAAAAAACTTCACCTATTTTTGCGGTATTATTATTCGGTCAAATTTTATGCCATCACTGAATTTAATATCCCAATATCTTTTTGAATTCACAGCTTTGAAATTCACAGCTTTGAAATGTATTGTTTTTTCCCCAGCTACATCTTCGGGTTTAAACACTATAGTAATCATAGGATTGTTATCATCTTGTCCCTCAGACAATTTTAAGTATAAATCTTCTGTCGTATTAGAATCGATATCGATGCTAAATAGTTCATCCTTTTTTCTGGTCAATTCTGCTCCGTATTGCTTAATTTTAGGCATATAGTCTCCTTAAACCGTTTTTATAAAATTTTCCATTGAATACCTCTTAGTGTTCTGTTGCATCGGAGTGTTTAGGAATGACAGTCCGTTATTGCAAAGTAAGAATAAGTCAATAATTTATTTGGGATTTTTTAATGACAGACAAACGAACAGAAATAGCCTATGAAATAGTCAAAACATTCGCAATAACTTTAAAAGTTGTTGAAATTATCAAACGATAAAATGAAATTATGATGCAGTGATAGTCTTAACAACAGCCTTATAGGATTGGTCAAATCGCTCTAAACGTTCTTTGACTACATTTTCTCTAGTGCCTGCACTTTCTCGTGTTGTTGTTTCTACAATCTTCCATGCTAAATCTATTAAATGAATTTGGACTTCTGGAACTAAATCAGCCATGATATTCCTCCATAATAAAAATCTGTCTCTATTATACCCTTACTTTACATTTCATATATTCTGCGATTGCAAAGTAGAAATTACCGCAATGCTTATTGTCAACCCACAGACGCCTCAATGCATGAGAACCCCTCTTAGATTGCTTGGTGTATTCACTTTTTGACAATGTGATGTTATCACGCAAATTAAAACATTTCAATATCAGTTTTAATCTGCGACTAAACCGGTTTAATAACGGGTGGAATGCGTCGTCCAGATTGCTAATTAATTACACTACCGTTCGCCATACCAAGTTTCAAGTGCAAGTCGATGGATGGGGGAGTGCTCATGATAATTGGTTACCCTACCACATGGGACTCTTCGGAATCCGGAAACCGTAATGAATTTGTCACATTCTTCCTAAATTATTTATGACTTCGTTATAATCCCTACACTATAATCAGATAATTAATCTGCACTATTAAGGGATGTTAGTGAACTAACATGGCAAATATGAAAAACCGAAAGGAGCGCCACTATGTTAAACCAAGCCAACATACTAAGGGGTTATAAATTAGAAGCCCTCGATGGGGAACTAGGGAAGATCAAAGAATTCTACTTCGATGACTACTATTGGACGATTCGTTATCTGGTCGCTGATACAGGAAACTGGCTTGTAGAAAGGCAAGTGTTGATCTCGCCGCACGCGCTATCTACAGTAAATAAAGATGCGCGAAACATCGGCATCAATTTGACTAAAAAACAGATTGAGAACAGCCCATCCCTGGACAGTGATAAGCCAGTCTCGCGGCAATTTGAAGAGGCCTATTACGGCTATTATTCATGGCCAATGTATTGGGCCGGCCCGGATATTTGGGGAGCGTTTCCTAATATTCCACATAATGATGAAAAACCTCCGCAAACCCCTAAGGGTGAGAAAACGTTGGATTCTCATTTGCGCAGTACCCGCGCTGTGACTGGCTATAATGTCCAAGCCACAGATGGCGAGATTGGCCACGTTGATGATTTTATCATCGATGAAGAGACATGGGGGATTCGTTATTTAATCATCGACACTGGAAACTGGTGGTCAGGAAAAAAGATCTTGATTTCACCACGATGGATCAAGCGCATTAGTTGGAGCGAGGCAAAGGTCTTCGTCGATCTTTCCCGCAACACCATCAAGCAGTCACCGGAATACATTGAGGGGTCTCCGCTAAGCCGAGAGTATGAGGCCGCGCTGCATCAACATTATAATTTTCAGGGATATTGGGTTGATGAACCGATTATCTTGAAGGGTTCCCATTGAAACGGACAAGAGGGAGGCTTAATCGCTTATTGAAGGGCTCGGATGGGACTTGGTTGCGCATTGCTTCCAGGGTAAGCCGATGAATGACGATGAACATATGAGAACTTCTTGTTTCATGTATAGTTTTAATCTACACTTTGGTAAATAGTTCAAGCATCAAAGATGCAGGAGGGAGTAATGGGAAGCAAAGGTAGGCATAATGAAAAGAAACCAAAGCAGATCAAGATGAAAAAGGAAGAAGCAAAGAAAGCCACGAAGTAAAAAATAAGAATCCACTCCGATTAGGCTACATAAGATTTATCGTGAGATGCTATACTTCTCTATTCGAGTGAATTTTGGAGGTTTGAAGACATGGTTCAAAATGATATTAGAAAGTTAGTGATTATTGTACTTCCCGCAAATGCGCAAGAAATAAGTCATACATATGATTTACCTAACGTCACGTCGAAAGCATTCAAGGCAATAAACGGCTTGCTAAATGAAATACAAGAAGCGATGCTAGAGAAAAAAGGAAAATATCTCTTCGCCTTGGAAAATCCGACTATTATCTATAATGCTAAACACATTATAGGTGTAAGAGTCGAAGGTCTTAGTAAAAAGGAGCTTCAGAGTATTCAAAGCAAAATGGGGAAAAGAATAATGGGTTTCCAATCTTCAAAATAATAGACAGACAGCATGACCGTACTCTGTTTTAAAGAACCACGAGCTTGCTCGTGGTTCTTTAAAAATTTGCTCCGGTAGGCCGGCCGATTTACTCCGGAACACCGGCCGTTTTACTCCGGAACATGCAAAAGTGTTATGAATTTGTCAGATATTCTCTTAATTATTTATTACTTTGGCATAATTCGCATAGTATAGTTAGGAAACATTTAATACCATTAATGGATGTTCAGGCCAAATAGGATAGACTAATGAACGGATTGACTGGCCATGTAAAGTCGATAACTTTCCATACCAAGTGGTTTTTTATGTCGCCTCAGGAAAGTTCTGCCTGTTTATGGATTAGAACTAAAAATAGGAACTTAAATGCTCAATTTGCTTTGGATCATCGCTCTTATCATCTTGATTTTGTCGCTATTGGGTTTACTTTTCAGCTTCATAGGAGGTCCGATTCTCTGGATTTTACTTGTCATAGGGATTATCTTCTTGATTATTTGGCTGGTGCAGCGAGTAAGAGTTAGACGTTAGTCCCTCTATGTCAATATGTCAAACGAGGTGAAGTGAACGCAAGATGTTGAAACAAGTCTCATAATAAAAGCGAAATGACTATTTAAGATGGTTATTATTATATTAAAACGAGGAGGGATAAAATGGACGAATCAACAAGATTCATTCCAACCAGCAGGCTAAAAACATATGACGTGGTCAACAAGCAGGGCCAAGACATGGGCCAGGTTCAGACATTTGTGGTCGATATGGTAGTTGGGCGGATTGCCTTCGTGGTCGTCTCATTTGAAGGCTTCTTGGGCATCAGTGATAAATGGTTTGCTATGCCATGGGAGCTCCTGAGTTGGTCGACAGATAACAAGAAGTTCATACTTGATATGTCGAAAGAGACACTGAGAGAAGCCCCCGGTATGGACAAAAATAATTGGCCGGATAATATTGATTTTGACATGGTTGCCAAGGCTTACAGTCATTTTGGTGTCGTTCCTTATTGGGATAGTTCTTATCCAAACGGAGTAACCAGTCCCCTATCGACGTTATCATCCATCGCGATAACACCGGCTTTCCCGGCTAAGTTAGCAGTGGGTTCCAGCCGACAGTTTACCGCTACCGGGACCTATCAGGACCGCTCACTTGTGGATATAACTTCTAAAGTGACCTGGATCAGTTCCGCTAATAATATAGCTGCCATATCTTCGACGGGTTTGGCTCGCGGCCTAGCGGCTGGAAATACCAATATTACAGCAACTATGTCCGGAGTAACCAGCTCGGCTGTAACTTTAGGAGTGATACTTCCTAGAACTTAACAGCTACTAGTGTGGTGTTTCTAACGCTTTGTTAGAATACTCTATTCTCATACCGACAAGAGTCGGTATCCAGAAACAGTAGAGAACGGACTGGATCCCGATTTCCATCGGGATGGAATAAAACCGGGGACTAACGCTATTTAAGAAGCACCACACTAGAATTTGGAACCAATAAGGGGAGTCCCCAGCCTTGTATGAATCGGATGAGGGAATGAGATATCCAACATGACAAGGTGTAAGCATTTTCAAATATGAGGGAAGGTGATAATTATGAAAACTAACATAGAATTAAAGCAGGATGTTATAGCTGAGCTTAATTGGGAGCCGATGGTTATTGGCGGTGTTATAACTGCACATAACATAGCGGTTACTGCCTTGGATGGTGTTGTTACCCTAGATGGTGAAGTCGACAGCTATGACAAGAAATGGGCTGCCGATCAAGCTGCCAAAAGAGTCGCAGGTGTCAAAGAAGTGGTGGATAATATTAAGGTTAAGCTGCCTGGTTCTTTTAAGCTCGCTGACGAAGAAATTGGCCGGGCAGCTGTACACGCTATCGAATTGAATGTTTCTGTGCCGCATGACCGCATCAAGGTTAGGGTGCAGGATGGTTCAATTACTTTGACCGGCGAGGTAGAGTGGGCATATCAAAGGGAGGCTGCTGAACAAGCAGTACGCCGCCTTAATGGTGTGGTGTGGGTTAGTGATCAAATAACCATTAAGTCGTCGGCTGAACCAGTGGACACAAAAGCTAAACTTGAAAGCGCATTTCGGCGCAATGCCATGCTGGATTCACGGCGAATCATAGTAGAGACTCATAGTAATAAGGTGACTCTCAGCGGCAGTGTGCACTCCTGGGCAGAGAGAGAAGAAGCCGGAAGGGTAGCTTGGGCCGCGCCAGGTGTATCCCAAGTTGAAAACAATGTGAAAGTAGAACAGGTTGGATAAGAAAATTCGACATATACCACATTAAACAACGTCTACTGGTAATCACAGTGGTTAGCAAAGCGATACGTCTTCTGCTATTGAACGTCGGTAGTCATGATTTGCGGAGGAGTTGACATCTATGACTAATGACATAACTGAAGGAAAATTGGACCAGATCATAGGCAAAGCAGATCAAGCAGAGGGAAAGGTACAGGAACAGTACGGAAAGGCTAAAAGAAAGATTAACAAAGCAACAGAGGAATAATCAGGCTCAATTTATTATGATATCATACTTATTTTCGTAAACTTCGGGTAGCTCTCTCTCCCAGCACCTGGCTCAATTATGAGGCTCAGTGGTTTTTATCCGAACAATGAGCATCCATCGAGTAAACATAATCTGGATGAAAAAAGGGAGGAAATATGGGACTTATATTGGGCATTGGTATCGTTCTTTTAATTTTATGGGCTCTTGGTCTCTTTGTTTTTAGTTGGGGTGCAATTGCCTATATAGCATTGGTCGTTGCGGTTGTGTTAATAGTTATCTGGCTTATTCGAGCTGTATTTAGAAGGGCCTAGTCTTCCATTATTCAACAGCATGAAATAATGATATGAATAAATACACATCCCTAAATCAGAGTCCAGAGACGGTAATTGTGATTTATATTTTAGGTGATTACATTGTAGAATGGAGGTTTGAACATGGCTGAAAAATTGGGCGAAAAAGCCGACAAGGAACTCAAAAAACTAGGTAAGGATGCCGACGAGGGACTCAAGAAAATTGGCAAGGACATCGATAAAGGTGTTAAAAAACTAAGTAAGTAGACTCACTGGCATTATAACTCCTATAATGGAAGGTATTGTGCGTTCAAATATGCTGCTATCTAAACGCCGCATAATTCGTTGTTGTAATTGCCCTGCCCACAGCAGTATATTAGTTTTGGAGAAAGAACATGAAGAAGGGAAAAAACGAATCGTTAAATCCGCCAGTGCCATCCGTGACTCCTTTTAAATCTATCAAGGAATTTGAATTAGGTATTTTTGTTGATGTCGATAAGGATAAGTCAGAGCATCAGAAATACTACGATCTAAACTATCCGCTAGGGACATTGAAGAATCCATTTAAAAGTATCGCTGAAGCTACGAAATTAGCTGAGGAAAGAAAACTGCAGTCTAAACCTCTTACTATCGATGCGACGGATACTAGCGGTGAAATCAAAATTACAGCGAAAGTCTTTTTGACTGATAATAATACCAGGACGAATATTAGCGACCTAACACTCTGAGCAATACCCTTGCTGGCACAATAAAGGCTTGAAAATACACCAAGTCCATAATCAACAAACACACATGGGATATGTAGCAAATGAAATTGCCTTGGACCAGGAGTTTTCTTTGTCTCCGAGGCAAAGTACTATAATTAGAGGCGAGAACTTAGTAATCAAGTTTGTCGAGGTAATCTCAGATGGTCGCTGTCCTTAGGGAGCCATTTGCATCTGGCCGGGAGAAGCAAACTACAATTTGGGGGAGTTTACCATAAGGGATACTGGAGTTAAAACCAATACTGCAGCTTCAAAAAGCACCGATGCGGATCAATTGTGGTTATTGTTAGGCAAAATCCATCATAAAAGAATGTTGGTGCGGCAGCGAGAATTGAGCCCGTACAACATTACTACTCGCGAATTACGCCTGTTATCCATTATTCAAGAGCTGAGATCGAAAGCCACCCTATCCGCAATCGCAGGAAAAGTTGAACGTGCCGTTACTGTGATTTGCGGTCAGACCATGGATATGGAAAAGTATGGACTGATAAAAAGAGTCAAAGACAACCCCAGATCAAGGCTTTTAAGAATGGAATTAACCAAGAAAGGTCTCGATTCGATTAAAATTAACCGGAAAGCCAAGGCAATGGAAGAGATCATGTCTGTTCTAAACGCAGAAGAACGTCGCCAACTCCATTCACTTTTTGACAAGCTATTAATAAAGTTGAATGAATATCCATCTGATTAACTCAGAATTAGGCAGAATGTCTTTGTTGTAGAATGGAATAGGACGAAGTTGCGAACAAAATTCCCCATTATTGCAAGGGAAATTCATGCTCGATCGGTTTATTCTTTAGATTAATTCGGATGTAAGAGTTTTTTCGCCACCTGTCGAGGTTGCTGATCCAGCCCAAGGCCCAACATGAAGCGCGATCATGAGTAATAGAACAACGATTACCGCGATAACTATAATTGCAACGATATGTACGTAACCTTTCATCAAGAAAATCATAGCACAGGCATTTATGGGAAACAATAAAATAAAATCCTACCGGGTTTTCTTTAGCTACTTTCTGAACATTCATTCCAGACCTGAGTAAATAATCACCTTGGTCCAAAACTAGGCCACATATTTTTACAGGCATAAAGAAATATGCAATTACACTTAAATTGCATGCAGATTGTATTACAGCGTACTTGGATGCACTTGCTTACTATTACTTGCACACATTGATAGTTCGCCCGGGGGCACACAGACCGATACAATGGATGAATACCTGACCGGCGGTTATTTATACATAAAAGACAATACAACAGGCACAGATTATTGGACAAAAATAAAAGTCGATGAATCACGTTGGACCGCTGAGGACCAACTGGCTCAACTAACAGAATTTTTGCAATCAGCGACCAGCATCTCCAGACTTGATGACGAGACTGTAAACGGCTTGGATTGTTACGTTTTTCAGATTACTCCCGATATGGCGGAAGTGTTAAAGTGGGTACAATTGCAATCGCCATCAGGTACCGAATTGCAGAACCTGAATCCGGATGTGTTCAAGTCAACTACACTGAAGATGTGGATTGATAAAAAGAACCTGCTCCCGCAAAAAGAGAATATTGATCTCACGATGGAAATAATTCCCTCCGACCTAATCGGCACGACTACGACGCCAGATAATGCAATAACATTGACCATGAATGGTGATATTACCTATACCGATTACAACATCCCTGTGACAATTGAGCTGCCGGCTGCAGCTCAAAATGCCGTAGAAATACCTCAATCGTAACCAATAAAAGATCTTCGCAATATTATCATGAGTCTCGGAATTTACAGGAATGTTCTGAGGTATTTGCAACAATTAAGGAGCTTAATTCAATGCCCTCAAGTCCAGAAACGGAAAAAACAAAGAAAAGGCATGGGTGTCTTGCGGCGTGGTTGACCGTGAGCATAGTTTTCAACATCATCTTCGCGGTGCTTTATCTTACTGGGGCGGGTGTTAGTGAATCGTCCAAAGGTTCTCCAGCTTGGGCAATCCCGGTATTGATACTACTGTTGGTATTTGAAATTATTTGCATTCTTGCATTGTTCGCTTGGAAGAAATGGGGATTCTGGGGCTTTTGTGCAATTAACCTGATTGGGCTTATTGTTGATATCGGTCTCGGCATAAATATAATATGGCCATCAATTGCTGTGTTGCTCAGTATAGCAATATTATTTGGTGTGCTCCATGTCGGGCAGGATGATAAAGGCTGGCCTCAACTGGATTGAGGTCGTTGTTGAAATTGATCCCAGCCAAGTTAAAGTCACAATAGTCCATAATGTTACTTTATTTAATGCGATCATGTTAAAGACACAATAATGATCTCATTTTCCCTTTATCAATTCGCACCAAAATTATCCCCCAATACAACCTCTCATAAATCGCCAACTTTGCCTAAAAGCTGAGTTCATACTACTATTAACAGCAAATCTTTGATTTTGTCGTGTCGGTAGGAAAAATATTTTTAGCAATCCTGTTCGGTTTTGGTCTTCCCAAGCAATATATATATTAGAGGGCATAAAAGGAGTTACTCTTATTGGAAGACACACAGTTAATCGCTATGGTCAGAAATGGTAATGCTGACGCTTTCGGTCAGATTATTGAGCGCTATCAATTGCCTATTGCTAAATATCTTTACCGGTTGACCGGCGAATATGAAACGGCAAAGGACTTAGCTCAGGACACTTTTATCCAAGCTTTTCAAAGTCTCCGTAAGAATAAGGCCGAGATATTGTTAAAAGCCTGGCTTTACGGGATTGCCACCAATAAAGCGCTGGAATATCGGCGGCGTAAAAAAATTATCATCTTTA
>Ga0265316_10004823_pt1 | contig 13308 bp, 13 predicted proteins | sample 4522metaG_FD_202092 | JGI IMG/M metagenome (GOLD analysis project Ga0265316, IMG submission 202092) | Rhizosphere microbial communities from Carex aquatilis grown in University of Washington, Seatle, WA, United States - 4-5-22 metaG | ecosystem: Host-associated > Plants > Roots > Rhizosphere >... | reverse complement strand
GCTCAGCCAGAAGGACGCCGACGGCGCCATCAAGGCCCTGCAACCGGCCGCGCCTTACGAACTGGGCTCGCCTCCGCCGCCCATTGCGCTCTATCCGGTTTACTTACGAGGCTTGGCGTACCTGCAAGCGGGCCAAGGCGCGCAAGCCGCGGCTGAGTTCCAGAAGATCCTGAATCACAGCGGGATCGTGCAGAACTTTCCTACGGCTGCGCTGGCGCGACTACAGTTGGCGCGGGCCCAGACGATGGCCGGCGACACAGCAGGTGCACGCAAGTCGTATGCGGACTTCCTGAGCCTGTGGAAGGATGCCGATCCGGGTAGCCCAGTTCTCAAAGCTGCCAAGGCTGAGCGGGCAAAGTTGCAGTAGGATTCCCAATTCGCGTGGCGCTTGCAATCCTTGTCATGGCCCCGCAGAATGGAGCGGGGTCTTCTAACAATTTCCAATCCAACGGCCGGCCGCAGCCGTTCTTCTTACTGCCATGCCACTTGAACCGGGCCAGACCATAGGTGACTACGAGGTGCTCAGCCCGTTGGGAGCTGGCGGCATCGGCGAGGTGTACAAGGTGCGGCACGTCATCTCGCAGCGCACGGAGGCGATGAAGTTCCTGCGCTCCGACCGTACCGGAGGCGAGCTGCCGGAGCGGTTCCTGCGCGAGATCCGGGTGCTGGCCAGCTTGTCACACCCTTCCATCGCGCGCTTGCATACCGCCTTCAAGGTGGATGATCAGATCGCCATGGTCATGGAGTTTATCGAGGGCCAGGACCTGCACTGGAAGCTGCGCAGCGCATGGCCGGGACGCGCGGTCGAAGGCATCGAGTACATTCGCCAGGTGCTCTCGGCGCTGGACTATGCCCACGCGCGCGACGTGATTCATCGCGACATTAAACCCTCCAACATCATGATCACGCCCGAGGGCCAGGCCAAGCTGCTGGATTTTGGTATGGCCTTCAAAGCGGCCGACCTTAGCGTCACCCGGCCCGGCTTTATTCTGGGCTCGCTGCATTACATGTCGCCGGAACAAGTGCGCGGCGAGCGCGTGGACGCGCGCTCCGACCTCTACTCGACCGGAGTCACGCTCTACGAAATTTTGACTGGAGTGAAGCCCTTCGATGGCAAGACCGAGTACGAGGTGATGACCGGCCATCTTCGTGAGCAGCCAAAATGGCCGGGGGACATCAACCCCAACATTCCTTACGGGCTCTCGGCAACCCTGATGAAAGCCATGGCCAAGGAGCCCGCGCGACGGTTTCAGAATGCTGCGGACTTCCTGGATGCCTTGACCCATATTTCTCTGGACGAAGCGGCGACGTTGCACACGCTCGCGATTCAGCCGGGCTCGTGGAACTCGCCCTCGGACAGCGCAAGACCTCCGTCCGGAGCGCCCGGCGGCAAAGCCGGCTCGAACACGCCCAGGCCGAGCCGGAGCACGCTCGATCCCTCGGTCCTCGACTCGGTCAGCCGGGAACTGGCTACGTTCATTGGCCCGATTGCGAAAGTGGTGGTGAAGCGGGCCGCGGAGCGCTGTTCTTCAGTGGATGATCTCTATAGCGCCGTAGCGGTGGAAATCGACTCGGAGAAGGACCGCTCCAGCTTCATGGCGCGAAAACAGCGGCGCTGACATCACCCGCGAGTGGGTCGCTCACTCATCGACGGTGGAATGACGAGCCTCTATCACAGCATCGGGTGTTGGGATTGGGAAGCATCGCGCTTGATTGCAAGAGCGGAGATTGGGCGATAGAATGCGCGGACGACGCCCTCTTTGGGAGACAATGGAGCCATGACAGGAATACAGTACGTGACGGATGAGAAGGGCCGGAAGGTGGCCGTTCAGATCGACATTACAAAACATCGCGAACTATGGGAAGACATCGAGGATGTACTTGCTTCGAGGTCGCGGCGGCACGAAAAGCGGATCCCGCTGGAAAAAGTGAAAGCGGGACTCATCAAGAGCGGCAAACTCGCGCGTGAGTAGCTACCGTGTTGCCTTAGCCGCCAGCGCGGAAAAAGAGCTGCATGGGCTGCCCGCGCAAGCAATTGTCCGCATTGTCACCCGCCTCGAAGGCCTTGCATCGGCTCCCCGTCCTCCAGGCTGTAAGAAACTTAAGGGCGGCGATAACGAATGGCGTATTCGCGTCGGCGATTATCGCGTCGTGTATGAAATTGACGACAAGGCCAGAACGGTCAATGTGACGCGAATTGCACACCGGCGCGAGGCTTACCAGTAACCGCTCCAGCGTTCGTGTTGCCGCCGCTCTCAGTCCTTCTCGCGCGCTGGCGACGACTGTCCTGACAACTGGCTACCGGCAACCCTCCTACTGCTCCAGCATCTTCAGCGCCTTGGCCAGACTCACGCGCATGCGGTTGAAGGAGGCGGTCACGTCGGCGATCTCGTCCTTGCCGCGGACTTTCAATTCGGGCAGATCGGTCTCACCTTTGCTGATCTTGTCGGCTGCCGTGGACACCTCATGCAGCGGCCGGATCACCAGCAGGTACAGGCCCGCATCAAGCGCGACGATCGTCACGACGAAGGTCGCGATCAGGAAAAAGATCAGCCGGTGGAAAGCCTGGTCGGCTACGCTGATGGGCACCGACATGGGTACCGACACGATTTGTGCGGCAATGATCTGGTCGAGGTTCCAGCCGAAGCCGTTGCTTGGACCATACTTCTTCACCATGGCCGCCGGGGCCATGTCCGGCGTGCTATGGCACTCCAGGCAACTGGGTGCTACCACCATGGGCTTCGCCAGATAAAGCTGGCGACCGGTCGGGGTTTCGCGCTCTCCCACCAGGAGCTTGTCGTTGGGGTGGTCGCTGAAGTAGCGGATGATGTCGGTCTCCCAATCGTCGGCGCGATCCACCAGGTTGGTCGGATTCAGCGTGGCCTCGCGATACGAGTAGTTGGGGTAACTCTTGCGAATCTTGCTGAAGACCGTGGTCGCGGCGAATGCGGGCACCGTCTGCGGCAGAAAATTGGTTTCATGCTCCGGGTTCTTCAACAGCAGCGGCTTGATCTGCTCGGAAGTGTAATCGCGGGTGGAGCGCGCGCTGGCCATCATCAGCTCGGCCTGCTGCACCACCTGCTCGCGGGCGTTCCGCGTGAGAAAGCTGTGGGCCAGCTCCGCGATGATCCATCCGCCGGCGCCAAAAAACACAATGAGCACAAGATTGAACTTGGTAAGCAGCTTCATGGGTTTGTAGGAGGTTACACCGTTGGGTTATCTGACCGCAAAAGGAATGTCGATGTCAAAGTCTTTCGAGTCTAATGCTCTGCGCTCGAAGGCGGCTTTTGGCGGGAGCCATGCCAGAAATGCAGGACCTCGACACATCGCGCGTCCTCGCGAACCCGGTAGTAAATCAGGATTGGGGTATGAGCAAGTTGGCGAACATTCGGAGAATTTGTTACTGGACTGCCGATGTAGGGAAAGCTTTTCAATATGTCGAGGTGGTTGAGGAGAGCGTTTCCAAAGCGCTCCGTCGAATCCGGGAAATTAGCCCAGGAATAAGCCAGTATCTCCTCAAAATCAGCTAGCGCTGCTTCTGTGATTCGAATTTGGAAATCCACCGGGGAATGGCCTCGCGGACTTCGTCAACGGACAGGGTACGGCCTTGATCGGCATCTTGAATGCCGCGGTCAATCGCAGCCAGCGTCTCGGGGGCGACCTCAACTTCTTCGGTAGCCGGTATGTTGAGTTTCAGGTCAGCCATACGACTAGGATAGGCCCAGAGCCGAGACCACACAAGCCGATTTTGACAACGAGCGACGCTTCAGTAATCCAGCTCAGCTGGCCGGCCGGTCAGCCGCTCGATGCGCTTGGCAATCGGCGGATGGGTCGAAAACAGGTTGGCAAAGCTCATCCCACCCAGCATCGGTGCCACTATGAACAGATGGGCGTTCGATGGCGAAGCCTGCATCGGAATGCGCTTGGAATAGGCATCCAGTTTCCGCAGAGCATTGGCCAGAGCATAAGGGTTGCCGGTGAGCTGCGCGCCGGTGGCATCGGCCTGATACTCACGCGAACGCGAGACCGCCAGCTGAATCAGCGTGGCCGCAATCGGCGCCAGAATCAGCATCAGCAGACCAACCAGGCCACCTCCGCCGCGGTCACGATCGTCGCGGCCGCCCATTCCTCCAAAGAGCGAAGCCCAGTAGCCCATGCGCGCCAGCATGGTAATAGCGCCCGCCAGCGTTGCAGCAATCGAGCTGATCAGGATGTCGCGGTTGCGCACGTGTCCCAGCTCGTGCGCCAGCACGCCTTCCAGCTCCTCATCGGTGAGCAGGTTCAGAATGCCCTCGGTCACGGCAACGGAAGCGTGCTGCGGATTACGTCCGGTGGCAAAGGCGTTGGGCGACTCGTTGGGGATGACGTAGATCTTCGGCATGGGGATGCCAATCTTCTGAGTCAGCCGCTCGACCACTTCATAGGCGCGCGGCAGTTGCTCGCGCGTGACCGGCTGGGCGCGATACATGGCCAGCGCGATCTTGTCGCTGAAGAAGTATGAGACGAAATTCATCACCACGGCCAGCCCGAGGGCCAGCACCATGCCACGCTGGCCGCCGAAGATCTGTCCCATGAAGAGCAGGAATAAAGTCAGCGCAGTGAGAAGTAACGCAGTCTTAAAGGTGTTTCCCATATCTGCTAAGTAGATGATAAATAAGACATTCGGTTGCGGAAATCGGCAGCATTCGTGGCGAGGCGGTGGGCGGCCGCCCGTCAACAACAGCCATCACATTGATTTTTCAGCAGATCCGCGGCGCCGATGCGGACACCGAGGCAAGACGTCTTACAGACGCGGCCTCACCTCCAGTAGCCCTTTATCCAAACGTAGCCGCCCTGGCGCGGGACCCAACGGCCAGGCACCCAAACGGTGTAGTGATGGGGCGGTACTGCATAACGTCCCGAGACCCAAACGTAGCCATTCCCGTGATAGCGATAGTAGCCTGGAACCCATACGTAGCGCGGGCCAGGAGTAACTACAACGACTTCCCGGCGAGGCGGAGGCGGACCAACGCGAACCACCACCTGGGCTTGCGCTGTGCCCAACGCCAGCAGTAATCCGAATGCACTCGCCAACATGACCTTCTTCATCCCTGTGTCCCTCCGATCGAGTACTTGTATGAACGCGGAACACGGCCACAAGTCGCGCGGGTGGCGCGCAGACCGGGTTCCCTGGGCTGGCCGGAGAATATACTATTCCTCCATGCCCGACCTGCGCATCCTGCACCAGAGGCAGCCGCGCGAGGAGCTCATCCTCGTGGGCTTTCGCGTGGACCCTCGCCACGACGGTCCGGAGTTCTATACCGTGCTGGCGGTCGGCGGCAACAACGAGCGCCCACTCACCAGCGATGGCCGGGTTGTGTTCTTCACTCGTCCTGACTTGACGGCGAAAGCACTTGCGCTCGATACAGACCTGTCGCGGCTGGGACCGGTGCCCGAGGAGCTGGAAACGTTCTGCGACGTGGCCGAAGCGCTGTATCGGGTTAACTCGCAGAACGCCGATCCCGAAGGCGTCATCCTCGATTGTCTGCTGGTTTTCGACGACCTGGTGCGCGCCACCAAGCTGCACATGCCCGACCGCTACCAGGGGATCCTGACCGAGCTGGCGGCGCGGCTCACCGAAGGCGAGCCGTTGCGGAAGATATTCTCCAGCAATTCTCTGCGCGAGCACGTGGAAGACGCGCTGCTGTGGTGCATCGGCGCCGTGACCGCAAAGGCGCGGATGGTTGCGGAGTAAGCAGCCTACTCATTTTCTTACCAGCGTCATCTCCCATCGTTGCGGATTGATCGGAATTTTCAGACTGGCTCCCGGTGGAAGCTGAGCGAATCTCCGTGCGTACTCCGCGAAATGAAGGTCGGGGAAGCTGGTATAACGCCAATGTTTCACGGCTCCAAAGACCATGAAACAGATCAACACGGCAGCAGCAACACGGAGCGCAGCTGGACGCCCCTTCCCCAGCAGCCACAAAACGACCGCCATCGCTGCCATCTCTGGGATATACCAATATCGTGCCACGCCACCCGGTTGTTGCAACGGACCCCACTGATCGCCGGTTGCATTCGGAGTGGGAAATGCCAATGATGCAGCCAGCAACAGCATGGCGAACAAGACAAAGCTGCGCAGTTCGAGACTGCCCCGCCTTAAAGCGTATCCAAAGACAAGTGCAGCCAGCACGGTGACGAGGCAGGCCAGTATCGACACTCCTCGCGCAGAATGTGCGAGGTGGTCGAGGCGATTGCGGCCCTGCAGCACCGGCAGAATCACCTGCCCAGCGACGATTCGGCAGAAGCCTACTAAACTCGCTCCCAGCTGCTGATGGGTTCGTTGATGACCGGCTAGAAGAAGCGCCAATGCCTGAAGCATCACTCCTCCAGCGAGGACGGCCAGCAAGACAGTCTTCCATGTCTTTTGTCTGAATCCCACGTAAAGGATCGCTACTGGAAGCAAGAGAATGCAGAAAGGGCCGGTCACGGCCGTCAATACCATGACCGTCAGATCGAAAACACGGCCCGCCCAAGATCGCGGAGTTTCCGCTATGAGGACGAGAAACGCTAATACGGCCAAGTTCCAAGGTGCGTTCGTGATGTTCGCATGTAGCTCACCAGCATTGGGAACCATGAGGTAAAGCAGCGCCAAGGCACCGCGGAGGGGGAGGCCGCCAAGATTTCGCATCCTCGACGAAACCAGGAAAAGCGCCGGTAATGCTTCAACAAGGATGGCGGTTAGGTTCAGCACGAGTGGGGCCCGTGCTAATGGCACACCCAGAGCAATGATCGCGACGAACCGGGAAAATGTCTGAAAGTACCCGTTATTCGTGCGAAGCAACGAGTTAATCGCGCCATCGTTACAAGCCTGCTGGTACCAGACTGCGCCATCCTCGGCAAAAAACTGTGGGTTGAGTACGGCATCCGGACGGCGTAACACCAGCAATGCAACTGTCACCGCACAGACCGCCAACCACCATGCCACTGTCCGCCAGGTGGTCGATTGATCTTGCAATGATTCGGCTATCCGTTGGGAAGGCTGCATCAGACGACGCTATTGTCGCATCCTGCAATGCACACTGTCTTGCAGGCGAGCAGCCACGCTTGAAACCGGCACCGCACAGACGCGGATGTTTCGCTACTCCGACGTGAAGTAATCCACTGTGACCGGGTTCTCGAACAACGAGTAGTCGCGGGTGACCACGGTGATGCCGCTTTCGGTGACAAAGTACTTCTGGCGGTCTGCCTCGGTGTCATAGCCAATGACAGTGCCTTCGGCGAGCTGGACATCGCGATCGATGATGGCTTTGCGAATGCGGCAATGGCGGCCCACTGTCACATGCGAGAAAAGAATGCTGGAATCGATCTCCGAATAGGAATTCACCCGCACATCCTGCGAAATGACGCAATCGCGCACCGTGCCGCCGGAGATGATGCAGCCCATGGAAACGATGGAATCATGCGCCTGGCCGGTACGGCCGGGATCGCTGAAAACGAACTTGGCGGGCGGATACTGCCGCATGTGGGTACGGATGGGCCAGGCCGAATCATACAAATTGAATACCGGCGCCACCGAGACCAGGTCCATGTTGGCTTCGTAGTAGGCCTCTAGCGTTCCCACATCCCGCCAATAGAGCGCCTCCTTGCGGTTCTCGTCGACAAAGTTGAACGAGTAGACCTTGTAGTCGTCCACCATCCGGGGCAGGATGTTGTGTCCAAAGTCGTGGCGTGAGCCCGGGTCCTCGGCGTCTTTCAGAAGCGCCGGGATGAGCACATCGGTGTTGAACAGGTAAACGCCCATCGAGGCCGAAACCATGTGCGAGTTGTAGGGGGAGCGCAAGTCCGTCTGCTCGGGCTTTTCCTGAAAGCCAATCACCCGCCCGGTGGTGTCGATCTCCACCACGCCGAACTGCCGGGTCTCCGCCGGTTCGATCAGGATGGTGGCCAGGGTAACGTCGGCGCCCGAGTCCCGGTGCTGCCGCAGCATCAGGTCGTAGTTCATCTTGTAGATGTGGTCGCCAGAGAGGATGAGCACGAACTTCGGCTGTTCCGACCCGATGGAGTAAATGTTCTGATACACCGCGTCAGCGGTGCCCATGTACCAGTTCTCGCTGACCCGCTTCATGGGCGGCAGGATCTCGATGAACTCGCCCAGCTCGCGGCCCACGATATTGCCCCAGCCTTCACGGATGTGGCGGTTCAGCGACAGCGCCTTGTACTGGGTCAGGATATAGATCTTGCGCAGATCGGAGTTAATGCAATTGGACAGGGTGATGTCGATGATGCGATAGATGCCGCCAAACGTGACGGCCGGTTTTGCGCGATCGCGCGTCAGCGGATACAGACGTTCGCCCGCTCCTCCAGCCAGCAAGACTCCGAGGGTGTCTCTCATCGCGATGAGTTCCCAAACACGAAGTTCCCCGCGAGGGGTTTCTTGACTATTTGATAACAGGAGCGCGACTGTGCCCCGGTGGCGCACGCCGGCCCACAGGCGAAGCCGAATGTTAGCACACTCTGTCGGGCAGAGAGACGGTCCACCGTGCGCCGACTACTTGTCGTGTTCGACGGCGATGCGCATCGATTTCAGGAACTTCAAATCCTGCGACGTCATCTGGAAACCGGTGCTGGACCGCTGGGTGTTGACCAGGGTCTTCTTCTCGATGACCTCCTGGTCGCGCTGGCTGTAGCCGATGGTCGCTTCCAGCACGACGAAGACGTCGTACCCGCCTGCTTTGATGCGGGAGATGATCTCGGCGATCTCGTCGGAATCGGAAAGCGAGTCGTTGATCGCCTCGCCCAGTTCCTTCATCAGCTTCTTGAGCTGCTGATCCATCATCGCACTTGGCGCCTCCGCCGGCCCTTTTCAAGCCAGCTTACTACCTTGGATGCGGGTAACGCGGTCAAAGTTTTGCAAATGATTTGTTGCGTCGGGTGACTGCTCGCAAGTTCGAGTCGATCAGCCGCTGCTAGAATGGAGCTTCACCGCCAGCGGTGCCCATGAGGTGGATGTGCCTTCCCGCGATTTAGGAACCCAAGGCCGCGCTTTTCTCCGCGTCGCCGGACGCAAGAGCGGTGAGAATCGCTGGGTACGGGCATTCTACAAAGCCGGCAAAGTCACCATCGGCAGCGTTGGCCGGGTGCTGCATGTGCTCTGGCTGGAGATTACGGGACTGTTGTTCCTGGTGATGGCACTGGTCGGCGGAGGAGCGGCGCTGCGCCAGTATCATCGCTATGTTGCTGGAACGGCGGGGCTTGGCAGGACCGTTTTGGCCTCGGCCTTCGCCCTGGTGTTCGCCTACTTCGGCGTCAGTTCCTTCTGGAGATCGCGGCGCAAGAGCTAAGGGCCGCATGAAGGTGCTCCGTTTTCAACGGCTTCCGTCGTGGCGGAAAGTTGTGACGCATGTCCTAGCACAGTTCCCCACAACTAGTTGATAGTAGGATCATCTCTGTTAACATTGAGGGCCTTGTTTCATGGCCGAAACAAAAGAAAAGATTGCGATTTCCACCAAACCGCAGAGCGGGCAGGAAACTTCCTCCCACATCAATGTCCATCCTCTTTATACCCCCACCGATCTCGAAGGCTGGGACTATGATCGCGACCTTAACTATCCGGGACAATTTCCCTACACCCGCGGGGTGCAGGCGACGATGTATCGCGGGCGCCTCTGGACCATGAGGCAATACGCCGGCATGGGCGACGCCGAGGAATCGAACCGCCGTTACAAATATCTGCTGAGCAATGGCACTACCGGCCTCAGCGTGGCCTTCGATCTGCCAACCCAGATCGGCATGGACTCCGACAGCCCCATGGCGCTGGGCGAGGTGGGCAAAGTCGGCGTGGCCATCGATTCCATCGAAGACATGATGCGGCTGTTCGATGGCATCGACCTGGAAAAGATCTCCACTTCGATGACCATCAACGCCACGGCGGCGGTCCTGCTGGCGCTCTACATCGTGACCGCGCGCCGCACCGGCCGCGACGTGCGCAAGCTCTCCGGCACAGTGCAGAACGATGTGCTGAAGGAATACATCGCGCGCGGGACGTACATCTATCCCCCGGCGCAGGCGATGCGCATCATCACCGACATTTTCTCTTACGCCAACGACAATGTGCCCGAGTGGAACACCATCTCCATCTCCGGTTATCACATGCGCGAGGCGGGATCGACCGCGGTGCAGGAAGTGGCGTTCACCCTGGCCAACGGTATGACTTACGTGCAGGCTGCGATCGACTCCGGACTGGACGTGGATAAATTCGCGCCCCGCCTGTCGTTCTTCTTCAACGCGCACAGCAATTTCCTGGAGGAAGTAGCGAAGTTCCGCGCCGCCCGGCGCATGTGGGCGCGCATCATGCGCGACCATTTCGGCGCCAAGAACTCCAAGTCGTGGATGCTGCGCTTCCACACCCAGACTGCGGGCTCGACGCTGACCGCACAGCAGCCGGAGAACAACATCGTCCGCACCGCGCTGCAAGCCATGGCAGCCGTGCTCGGCGGGACCCAGTCGCTGCATACCAACTCCTTCGATGAGGCGTTGGCCCTGCCGACTGAGCAGTCGGCGCGCATCGCGCTGCGCACCCAGCAGGTCATAGCCTACGAATCGGGTGCGGCGCAGACCATCGATCCTCTGGCAGGTTCCTATTATGTCGAGGCGCTGACCAGCCAGATCGAAGCCGGCGCGCGCGAATACATCGACAAGATCGACGCCATGGGCGGGATGTTGAAAGCCATCGAGCGCGGCTTCGTGCAGCAGGAGATCCAGAACGCTGCGTATGAATATCAGCAGGCAGTAGACCACAAGCGGGCGATCATGGTCGGCGTGAATGCGTTCGAACTCCAGGAAGAGAAATCGATTCCGCTACAGCACATCGACGAATCGCTGGAACGCAAGCAAGTCGAGCGTGTACGCGCCGTGCGTGCCAAACGGGATCCGGTGAAATGGCAGGCCGTCATCAAGAAAGTGGAAGACACTGCGCGCGACACCGGCAACTTGATGCCGGTCATTGTTGAAGCGGTCGAAGCCAACGCTACGGTCGGCGAAATCTCCGACGCCATGCGCCACGTGTATGGCGAATATCACGAGACCGTGGTGATCTAGAACGATACCGGAGTTACTGTATCCGGTGGTGGGTGGAGCACGCCTTTCAGGCGTGCATACCAAGGCTGCAAAGAGGGCGAGGCTTTAGCCGCTGAGGTAAGACCCTAGTTACCTCAGCGGCTAGACAGGCTGCGGAAAGAGTCGGCAATGAAGATCTGCCGCCGGCTAAAAGCCGGCTCAGGATAAACTAAATAAACGACTTATAGGCACGACTGAAGTCGTGCCCTGACACGAAGCGCGCACAAACCGAGTTTTTCCGCAGCCTATAAAGCCGAATTCAGAGGCGACTCTCAAATGCACCGCCGAAAGCGGTGCTCCACCCGGATACACCAACGCAGAATCTGCTCTAACGGAAACTGTGGCTGGTTCTTTGACCACAGAGGCGCCGAGAGCACAGAGAAAAGCAAAAATGTCCTCTGTGCTCTCCGTGTTCTCCGTGGTACAAGAAAACGCCGCAAGTCGGGCAACTACTTCGTCAGCGGTGGCTGCTCCAGCACATCTACATCCGCGCCCAGCTGCGGCAGCAAGACAACGATCTTGTCTGGCGATATCACGTAGAAGACGGCCGGCGGCGTGTCGGAGGTCGTACCTCTACCGTTGGAGTCAATCGTGTAGTTCACGATCTCTCCAATCTTTTGTCCCAGACCTTTCTGGCTACTGCTATCGTCATCGATGGTGAGCGTACCGGCGGGGTCCGCCGACGCCATGTCCACCTCATTTCTGCTGTTGACGTAATCGAGCGACTCCAGCGTGCCTCCCGCGTACGGCCCCTCGATGGTCGCGTCGGTGAACGGTCCGCCCTCTTGCGGTTCCAAGACGGCGTAGATGCTATTGGCTCCCGTACCCACCAGCAAAGCTCGGCTCTGGCTTATGACGAAGCCTTTCAGGGCCCCGCCTTGACCTGCTGCTCCGGGTGCTCCCCCCAAACTCACGGCCAAGTTGTCGGCCACCGTGTACACGTCCGGTAAAGCAGTCTTCTGGGTGATGACGCCCGCCAGGTCCTCGTCAGCGGCGATGGTGCTGAAGTTGCCGCCTCCATCGAAGCTGAGGATCATGGCGCCCGATTGGTCGGCCCCGTCTGCGCTGTGGATGTCCTGGTAATAGAGGACGGTGGTGCCATCCAGCAGGCCGTCGGCATTGCCGTCCCCCATGCCGCCCTTGGAGAGGCGGGGAGTACCCTGCGCCCCGGCGCCAGACAGCCCGGTTTGCTCGAACATGGAACCCGCCAGTAGTGGATTGCTGGTCACCGGGACCGGGTCGATTTGCTCCATCACTGCCTCATTGGCTGAGACCAGATACACGGCCAGGTTACTAAGGCCGTTGTTGCCCTGGCTCTGGACCAGGGCCCGGCCGGTTTGCGGGTCGATGGCCGATACCGTGCCGGTGAAGATGCAGGTAGAGAACACGCCGCCGTCATTGATGTCGCACAGCCCATTGGTAATATTCCCCGCAGTAACGGTGAGCTCACCCACATTGACCATGCGCTCTCCGCTGCTCCCGGCTCCCGTCATCCCATAAACGTAGATGCCGGCAAATATGTCGAGAGAGAACGCACTGGTGTCCTGTTTACGCAACACGCCGGCGCCGCGAGAACCGCTGCCCGTCGTATCGTCGTATTCGATGATCCTTCCGTTACCATCCTCGAAGAGCGCGAAGGCCAAGGTCGTTGTGTACTGTTCCGAGGTCAGAGTTAGGATGCCCAGGCCGGTGGCCGGCACGGTGTAGGTGCCGGTTACGGCGGTATTCACCGGCGCCGTGTTCACGGCATTGAAATCCACGACTCCGCTAGTGATGTTGCCGTTGCCGTCGGACACGAAACTCCCGGCTACCGTCCACTGCCCCGCATCGGGATCGAAGCCGCCGGCCACAAATGCATAGTTTCCCGTCAGGATTCCGGTGTTGCCGGAGTTGTTGATGGTGATGCTGAGTTGCGCCGAAGCCGTCGATGGCGTGGGCTCAGAATCCGCCACTTCCACGGTAAAGGTCGAGGACCCGGCGGTCGTGGGTGTTCCGGAGATCGCGCCTGCGCTGCTCAAAGTCAGTCCCGCAGGCAGACTGCCGGACGCCAAGGTCCAGGTGTACGGCGTCACTCCTCCCACAGCTGACAGAGTGGCGCTGTAGGCCACATCTACCGATCCAGCGGGCAAGGAGGAAGTCGTGATCGTGACCTTGCCGGCAATGGTAAGGCTGAGCTGCACGGACGCGGTGGCTGGCGTGGGCGACGAATCG
>Ga0265316_10004821_pt1 | contig 13310 bp, 8 predicted proteins | sample 4522metaG_FD_202092 | JGI IMG/M metagenome (GOLD analysis project Ga0265316, IMG submission 202092) | Rhizosphere microbial communities from Carex aquatilis grown in University of Washington, Seatle, WA, United States - 4-5-22 metaG | ecosystem: Host-associated > Plants > Roots > Rhizosphere >... | reverse complement strand
TGTATTTTTTTCATATACAGGGACTGCCTTTATTAATAATGGTGGTGACTGCGATTGCATGTTATGCAATGTCACTTGCGCCGGTAACCTGGGTCGTGCTGTCTGAAATTTTCCCGAACCGTATGCGCGGAACTGCAATGTCAATAGCAACCTTTTCACTATGGGCAGCATGTTTTATTTTGACATATACATTTCCATTATTAAACCAATTGTTAAAAGCGTCAGGCACTTTCTGGCTCTATGGATGTATTTGTATACTCGGATTTCTGTTTATACTTAAACGATTGCCTGAGACAAAAGGCAGGTCTCTTGAAGAAATTGAACATGAATTTACAAAACATTAAATAACCTATCATAAAATGACAAAATTAAGACAGAAAGGCAAGTTCATGGCCCTTGTTTCCATAATTTTTTTTTCCTCCCTTCTTATAAATGCTCAAAATGTTTTGACAATTGATGCTTCCAATGTGACCAGGGAAATTAAGTCGGGTCAGTTCAAAATGGGAAGCCCGGGCCAGCCGGGGCATGAAATACTGATAAATAACCAGTATATGACAATCGGAGGTAAACCAGTAGTTCCTGTAATGGGTGAAATACACTTTTCAAGGGTTCCAAAGGACCAATGGGAGGATGCAATTTTAAAAATGAAAGCTAATGGTATCAATATCATCGCGTTTTATTGTATCTGGATTTACCATGAGGAAATTGAAGGGCAATTTGACTGGTCAGGGAACAAGGATATCCGGAGTTTTATAAAGTTGTGTCAGAAACACAACATGCTCGTCTATCCGAGAATTGGTCCATGGGCTCATGGGGAAGTCAGGAATGGCGGCACACCTGATTGGATACTTAAGAAAAAATTCCTTGTTGACAGGTCTAATGACCCTGTATATCAGTCTTATGTGGACCGGTATTTTAAACAACTGGCAGGTCAGATGCATGGTTTAATGTATAAAGATGGTGGACCGATAATTGGTGTTCAGCTTGAAAATGAATATAGCAGGGGGAAAGAACATATTTTGTGGTTGAAGAAAACGGCTCAGAAAGATGGTATTGATGTGCCTCTTTATACTGTTACCGGATGGGACAACGCCTCAGTTCCCGAAAATGATGTTATTCCACTGTGGGGATCTTATCCCGAGGCTCCCTGGAATGCGGATCTTGAAAAAATTACCCGAAACCCCTCTTTTGAATTTGATTATGACCGGAATAACGAAACCAGTTATCCTTTTTTCACTTGCGAGCTGGGTGTGGGAAACCAGATTACAGAACACAGAAGGCCTGTTTTTAACAGGTTCGACGGATTAACAATTGTTACTTCAAAAATCGGATCAGGAAGTAATCTGACAGGCTATTATATGTTTACCGGTGGTTCAAATCCGGTTGGGATATTGAGCAGTATGGAGGAAAATCGGGATGAAACTGGATACTGGAACACTTATCCGAGAATTTCTTACGATTTCCAGGCAGCAATTAAAGAAACAGGAGAACTGGCTCCTTCATATTACCAGATTAAAAAAATACATTATTTCCTTAATGAATTTGGTGAAATCCTTGCACCAATGGTACCCGTCATCACTAAAGTAAAGGATCCGGCTGTTGACCTGCAATATTCCGCAAGGGTGAAAAATAATTCAGGCTTTCTTTTTGGGACCAATTATTACAGGGGAACCCGAAAGCCTGAACAAAAAAATATGCAGTTTAAAATAAAACTTAATGGGGAAACTTTACAGTTCCCCTCCAAACCGGTTAATATTCCTGACAGCAGTACTTTTATATGGCCCTTTAATTTCATGATGAACAATATAGTTTTGAAATATGCTACTGCTCAGCCATTATGCAAGATTGATCAGAAAGATCGTTCCGACTGGTTTTTTATACAGAATTTTGGTATTCAGCCGGAGTTGTGCTTTAATGCTTCTTCAATAAAGTCGATAGAATCAAACAGTGGTAAAATAGATAAAATAAACAGCCAGTATATTATTACAGGTTTAATACCCGGCATCACAAACTTTATCAAAATTGTAAATACAGAGGGGAAGGAGCAACGTGTCATCGTTCTGTCATTTAAAGAATCAGATCAGGTATGGCTTTTTAATTCAAGCGGCAACAAACAATTATTTCTCAGTGATGCAAATTTGTATCTGAATAATAATATGTTACACGTATATGGTTCTGGAAATAAGATGAAAGTAATTCAGTTAAGCGATAACTCCCAGATTAAAGGGATGGATGCCAAAACTGAAATGATTGGCAATTATAAACAGTATGAGTTGACTGTAGCTTCAAAAAGCTTTACTCCTGAAATTACTCGTCTGTCTGTTCTTTCAGGTTCTGAAAGACTCAGAGCTTCTGTTAAAAGCATAAATGCTGCCAATCAATTGTATAACAAAATCTTTATTAAAGAATTTAACCTGGATAATCCTTCTGCCATCAGGTCAGCAAAATTAATTCTGGCCCCTGATATTTCGTGTAAAATTGAAGTAAATAAACTATGGCTTAATCAGGAAATCATACCTGCTAAATTAAATCAACTTGATATAACCGGGTATCTTCAGAAGGGGAATAACCAGGTTATGATTGACTTCCCTTTTAGTGGAGGCGACAAATCTTTTGCTGCAAAAATAAAAGTGGAATATATGAACTCGGATGAAGTAACTATCGTCAGTGATCAGTCATGGCTGACAATCGAACAGTATACAATACCATCTTCACTTGTGGATTTAAAAGGATTGGCAAGACCGGAAATTATATCAGATAAAATTGGATCGAATACAGATTACAGCCAACAGTCTTATGAATATTTGCTCAAAATTCCCGATAATTATCTGGCTGGTTTGAATCAACTCTATTTGCATGTAAATTATAACGGAGATATTGGTGAATTACGGTTTGGGTATAAACTTATATCTGATAATTTTAATAATTTTACTCCGTGGCAGATAGCACTGAAGCAATTTGGGGACCAGATCGAAGGGCAGCAATTGAAATTTGAACTCTTTCCTTTCAAACCAGATTTCAAAATATTCTTTGATAAGGCAATAAGCAAAGATGAGATAGAAAAAACAGATATAAAGGATATACAGTTTGTTCCGGAGTATGGCATAGATCTCCTGCTTGGTAATTAATTCAACAAATACATTTGAATGATCCGGATTTTGAAAATAAGCTGGCTGTTGATTTTGTTTGCAGGCTGCAATGTGCCGCAAAATGAAATCAGGGAAAAGCTGTCACTTTCAGGTGAATGGAAATTCAGAATTGATTCTCTTGACAAGGGAATTGAAAATAAATGGTATAACGATCTGTCTATCGAAACAATCAAACTTCCCGGATCAATGGCAGAGAACGGGAAAGGTGATGAGGTTACTCTTAAAACTGACTGGACCGGAGAAATAGTCGATAAGTCTTATTTTACTGATAAGAAATATGAAAAGTACCGTCAGCCGGGGAATATAAAAATTCCCTTCTGGCTGAAACCGGTTAAGTATTATAAGGGAGTTGCCTGGTATCAGAAAGAAGTTGATCTTCCATCCGGATGGAATGGGAAGAATATTGTTTTATTCCTTGAAAGACCTCATTGGGAGTCGACAGTATATGTCAATGGGAAAAAAGCAGGGGTGGAGAATAGCCTTGCCGTTGCACATCAGTTTGATATAACCGATCTTATGGTTCCGGGGAAAAACCTTATCAGTATACGTATCGATAACCGTGTGGTAATACCTGTAGGCATTAATTCTCACAGCATAAGCGACCATACACAGTCGAACTGGAATGGAATCGCAGGAGATATAAGCCTGAGAGCTACATCAAAAGTGTTTATAAGTGATGTCAGGATCTATCCTGATGTTAAGGGGAAAAAGGCAAAAATAATTGTTGCTATAACCAACAAAACAAACATTCCTTTCAGGGGAGAAGTTGCCATTCAGTGTAAAAGTTTAAAATCAGGCAATTCTCAAAAATTAAAAAGTATGGCAGTTTCAGCTAACACTGATTCAAATGAGTCCCAGCTTATTTTTGACTATCCGATGGGAGATAATGTGGCATTATGGAGCGAGTACGAACCTTCATTATACGAACTTTCCGTGAATCTGAAGGGGTTAAAAGGGGAAATGCTGGATTCCAGGTCGGAAGACTTTGGTATGCGGGAATTTAAAACCAGGGGAACACGATTCGAGGTTAATGGACAACAAATCTTCTTAAGAGGAACACTTGAATGTTGTATTTTTCCCATTACAGGGTATCCGCCAACAGATACCGATTCGTGGGTAAAGGTTCTTCAGACATTTAAAAATTATGGGCTGAATACTGTAAGGTTTCATTCCTGGTGCCCTCCGGAGGCTGCTTTCGATGCAGCTGACAAACTTGGGTTATATTTTCAGGTAGAATGTTCATCGTGGGCCAATTCAGGGACTTCAATAGGCGACGGTGGAGCTATTGATGAATTTATCTATAATGAAGGAGACAGGATACTCAGTGCATATGGAAACCACCCTTCATTCTGTATGCTGGCATATGGAAATGAACCTGCCGGCGTAAATCAGAATGCATACCTGGGAAAGCTCCTGACATACTGGAAAGCAAAAGATAACAGAAGAGTGTACACATCAGGAGCCGGTTGGCCGGTTATCCCCGAGAATGACTATAACCTTACCGCAGAACCACGTATACAACGATGGGGCGAAGGTTTGAAAAGTATTATAAACAGGGAAGCTCCGCAAACAATGTTTGACTATCATGAGATTATATCAAAATATGCAATTCCTACTGTAAGTCATGAGATAGGACAATGGTGCGTTTATCCCGATTTTAAAGAAATAGTAAAGTATACCGGGGTGCTCAAACCAACAAATTTTGAGATTTTCAGAGAATCTCTTACTGCAAATAATATGAGAGATCAGGCTGAAGATTTCCTTATGGCATCAGGAAAACTCCAGGCATTGTGTTATAAAGCTGATATTGAGGCAGCTCTTCGTACGCCAGGATTTGCAGGATTTCATCTGCTGCAGTTACACGATTTTCCAGGACAGGGAACAGCCCTGGTAGGAATCCTTAATCCTTTTTTTGAATCCAAAGGATATATTACTCCGGAAGAATTCAGGATGTTCTGTAATGAAACTGTCCCGCTTGCGAGAATACAGAAACTGGTATTTTATAATAATGAGACTTTTAAAGCATCAGTCGAAATAGCACATTTTGGTGAAAAACCAATAGAAAAAGCTGAAATTATATGTCAGGTCGTTGATGAAAAAGGTGATATCCTCCGCAAGGAGATTTTTGCAAAGGAGAGAATAGAAATTGGCAATTGTTCAGAAATCGGGTTATATCAGATGGATCTTTCGGATTTGAAAAAAGCTCAGAAACTGACTCTTGAAATACTTTTATCAGATACTCCTTATAAGAACCGATGGGATTTTTGGGTATACCCTGCTGACCAGGAGGTGAATAATGGGAAGATACTGGTAACAGATAAAGTTGATAAAAATGCAGAAGAAACATTAAAAAACGGTGGTTCTGTATTGTTACTGAATTATGGTAAAGTCGGTAAAGAAAAAGGAGCACAGGTTGCAATAGGATTTTCAACTGTTTTCTGGAACACTGCCTGGACAAATAATCAACCCCCGCATACGCTTGGAATCCTATGTGATCCAAAACATCCGGTTTTCAATGATTTTCCAACAGAGTTTCACAGCAACTGGCAATGGTGGGATCCGGTTTCCCATTCTCAGGCAATGATTCTCGATGGTTTTCCGGCAGATCTTAAACCATTGATTCAGCCAATCGACACCTGGTTTGAGAACCGGCGACTTGCCCTGGTTTTTGAATCAAAAACAAACGGTGGTAAACTGATGGTCTGCAGTATAGATCTGAAAGACATTTCTGAAAAGAGGCTGGTTTCAAAACAACTTTTGTTCTCTGTTTTGAATTATATGAACAGTGAGGCCTTTAATCCCCGGGTGGAAGTTGATCTAAGTAAAGTGAAAGAGTTAATGTCCGAGCAGAGGTAAATTCAACTAAATCGAATTACATAAGAACGACAACAGGTAATAAAATCTACCAGGAAGTAATTAATCAGCTTTTTGCAGATTAGGAAGTTATGATTACTTCAAAAATAATGTCAATTCCGGATAATAACTCAGATTTAATTTAACTTGCATTGTAATAAGAAACGGAATATGAAGATTTTGCTTGTCGAAGATGATCCAAAGATATCGTCGTTCGTTAAAATCGGTTTAGAAAGTTATAACTGTCTTGTCGATACTGCTTACGACAGTGCAATAGGTGAAAAGCTTGCTTTGTCAAGAAAGTATGACGTTATTATTCTTGATGTTGTTATTCCCGGCATATCCGGATTTGATTTGTGTAAGAAAATAAGAAACAATAGTAATCTTACTCCAATAATAATGTTGACCTCTCTTGATTCAGTTGAGGACAAACTTACCGGATTTGATTGTGGAGCTGATGATTATCTGGTTAAACCATTTAGTTTTCAGGAGCTTTTTGCGCGTATAAAAGCATTGATCAGGAGAAACAGGGACACCATTGTGAATCCTGTTTTAAAGGTCCTTGATCTTGAGCTTGATTCTATATCAAAAAAAGTCAAACGAAACGAGAAAGATATAAATCTTACTACCACTGAATATAAAATTCTGGAATTGCTTATGAGCAACAAAGGAAAAGTCTTTGACAGAATGCATATTGCTGAGAAAATATGGGGTCTTTCATTTAATTCCGGAACTAATGTGATTGATGTCCATATTAACTCAATCAGGAATAAAATTGATAAAGAATTCACTCAGAAACTCATACATACAAAGAAAGGATTCGGATATGTATTGAGTGATGAATCTTAAGGGAAATAAATTTCCAGAGAGTAACTGGTACTACCTTTTTTCTGAATCACAAAATCAAAATGTTTTTAAATTCTTAATGGGATCTTAATCCAATATTAATGCAGGTTTAATTATCGGCATCCCTTACAACTGTAGCTTTGATTAATCTCGATTTACAAATAACCTAAGCATCAAACTTTTGTATCTCAGATCATTAATACTATAATCAATGAAATTTGAGCTCTCTGAACTGCATTATGATTTGGACGCTCTGGAGCCATATATTTCTAAAAAGACTCTTGAATTACATCATAGGAAGCATCATCAGGCATATGTTTCAAATCTAAATAGCCTGATTGCCAGGACAAAATTTAAGGACCTGGATCTGGAAACCATTGTCAGAGTTGCTGATGGGCCGGTATTTAATTTTGCAGCCCAGGTATGGAATCATACATTTTATTTTGAAGGTTTATTGCCAGGGAACAATAAAACGCTGAAAGGTCCTTTTGCAGATGTGATAAAGAATAATTTTGGTTCTGTCTCATTCTTTAAAAACCTTTTTATCAGATCCGGGGTATCATTATTCGGAGCCGGCTGGGTCTGGTTGGTTCTGAATCCTGACGGGTCGATGGAAATAGTCCCGAAGAGTAATGCAGGAAATCCTCTGCATATCGGATTATTTCCCTTATTGACATGTGATGTGTGGGAACATGCTTATTATCTGGATTATCAGAACAGAACACAGGATTATTTAGAGGCATTCTGGAAGCTTATCAACTGGGAAATAATTGAAAAAAGATATAATGAATTTACTGCAATAGCGGATTAGTTAATTCTATCTTAAAATGTCATTTTGAGAGAATATTTGAAGAGTTATAAATGTCTAATCATAAAGCGCTAAACAATCAGGCCTGGATAACCGGTCAGGTCATGATTAAGAAAAAGATAATATAATTCATATTAATACTGACTAATCATGAAAATCTATATTAAAAATATGGTGTGCCCCGGAACAAGATCTTTTGTAATCGAGGAACTTGAAGGACTTGGTTTTAACTATTACTCATTTGAATCAGGGGAGATTGACTTTGAAGAAAATTTATCACGGGATGAGAGAAATAAATTGGACCAGTCTATGCAACAGTATGGGCTTGAATTATCATTTGAAAAGAGCAACATGATATCAAAAATCCTGGATGTTATTCATAATCTTAAAGATAAGTACATTGTTACAGGATAAAAAATTTCTTGGTTTTTAACAGAGAAAATGAGAATCAGATTTGTAGACAGTCATTTATTAATTTTTAATTCATGCAGACATGGAAAACTTAATGATCAAAACAAAAAAAAGAAGAGAGGTAAGAAATTCAAAACCTCATGAAACTAATAGTGTAGTTGTCGAAAGAAAGACAGTTACCGAGGAGGATATCCGCAGGAGAGCATATGAGATCTACCTGGAAAATGGTGATGCCCCATTCGATGCAATGGATAACTGGTTGTGTGCTGAAAGAGAGTTGAACGGATACTACGAGTAAGATGATCCATGTCATAGGGAAAGATGCAAAGGATTTTTAAACTTAAAAATTACTTAAAAGAATTCATGTAACTGATGAAAAAACTAAACATCCGTCCTTCATTTCTGCAAATCTTATATCTGATAATCTTTGCCTTTCTGTTTGCTTTTATAATTTATACTCCGACTTTAATTAAGGGTCCGGTAAGTCTGACTTCAAAATTAATTTTAGAAGAGGAAACTTTTGAAGGGGTACTCATTTGTATTTTATTTATTATAAGTATTTTAATATTCAATTTATATAAACGTGAAGGCAACAGACATAAAGAACTGGTTAATAAAATTACTGATGAGAAGATGAAAGTTGAGGGCAGGCTTAATGATTCAGAACAATATATTGCTATTATGAATGTTCAGATACAGGAGATTAAATCGATTTTTAATACAATCGACAAATATCCTGAAACGAAAGAGGGATTGAAAAAAGCTTTTAACTTTTTTGGAGATCGTGTAATTGGAATCGTAAATTCAGAATGGGTCCTTTTCAGAATAATTGACAGCAACACTCAGCGGACTATTTGCGAGCACTTCGGACCGAGAAAAGGAGTGACATGTAATTATCCTAAGGTCAGTAATAAGATGATCATAGAGAAACAACCTGTTTTACCATTTAGCTACGTTATTTCCGCTCCTGAAAATTTAAATATCCTCGTCTCTTGCATTATGCCCGTTGATAAAATCACCAATGATCAGCATGTATTTATTCAGGCAATAATAAATGAAATCACTAAGCTTTTTGTCATATTAAATTCATTATATTACAAAAAGGAAAGTAATCTGATTTTTGAGGGTAACACTGACAAAAAATAGGAGCTTATAACACATTTAGCCCGCTAATGCTCTTGTGTGGATTTGATGGTTTTATTAATTATTGTCCTTATAATGAGTGAATTCATACTCTAACTCTGGATCAATATTTTGCTGTTCAACTTTTCTTGCTTTTTCCATAAGTTCTTCCTGATGCTCCTGGAGATATGCGAGTTTTTTCTTACCGTACGAGAAGCGGGTAATCATTACGAAAAGAACCGGAACAATTAAGATGGCAAGCGTGGAGGCTGCAAGCATCCCCCCGAGAACAGTAAAACCAATTGTATTCCTGGCTACGGCACCAGCCCCTGTGGCAAATGCAAGAGGCAGTACTCCAAGGATAAATGCCATGGAAGTCATAAGGATGGGGCGAAATCGCAGCCTCACAGCTTCCAGGGTGGATTTTATAAGTTCTTCTCCATGATCAACACGTACTTTAGCAAATTCAACTATAAGTATTGCATTCTTCGCTGAGAGCCCGATCAAAGTTATAAGGCCTATTTGTGCATAAACATTATTGGTAAGACGAGGTATAAACATTAGCATCAGAATAGCTCCGAAGGCGCTTATCGGCACGGCAAGCAATACTGAAAAAGGCACTGACCAGCTTTCATAGAGAGCCGCCAGGAATAGAAATACGAATGCAATAGAAAAAATAAATATATAAACAGTTGTTGACCCGGATCTTAATTCCTCCAGGCTCAGTCCTGAAAACTCAAATATATATCCCTGTGGTAAAACCTTTTCGACAGTTGCTTTCAACGCTTCGATTCCCTGACCTGTACTGAATCCCAGGGGTGTTGAACCATCTATTTCAGCAGAACGGAAAATATTAAAATGTTTAATTAGGGGGGGAGCTACAGTTGCCTTATAACTTATTAGAGTACTGAGAGGTACCATTTGCCCAACTTGATTTCGTACGTAATACTTATTCATATCTGATATCAATGCACGAAATGTTGTATCAGCCTGAACGGCCACATGGAAAGTACGATTATAAAGAGTCAGGTTATTTACGAATAAACTGCCCATATATGCCTGCATCGTTGTAAAAACATCTGAGATATTCACTCCCATCTTTTCACATTTTTCGCGATCAAGCGTAAGATCATAACTTGGAGTATGTGCGCCGTAATAACTAAATGCAGTATTTATTGCCGGATTCTTATGAGCTTCTGCTACAAACTTTTTTACAACATTTTCAAAGGCATACACATCATCATTTGTATTTCCCTGTTCTATCTGCATACTGAATCCTGCCGCCTGTCCTATCCCACGAATAGGAGGAGGAGGGATTACCACAATATTTGCATTTTTAATACCGGCTGCAAAAATCCGTTTCTTAATCACATCCATAATGCCGGGGACCTGCTCTTCCGGTTTAGTACGCTTTTCCCATGGTGCAAGCATGCAAAAAATAGTACCGCAGTTGGATGTAGCACCCGAATTAACTATGTTCAGCCCCGATATGGCAGAATAGTGATCGACACCGGGAGTGGCGCCTACTATATTCATAAGTTTGGTTATGACCTCAACAGATTGTGTTGTAGAAGAAGCCTCAGGCAACTGATATGTAAGATAAAGACGTCCACCATCTTCTGAAGGTATAAAGCCAGATGGCTTTTTCTTAAACAAAAAGATAGCTGCAGCACATATCAATACCAGCAAAATGACTATATATTTTGAAGCTTTTATACCATGTTTTACTCCGCTGGTATATTTATCAGTCATCTTTTCAAACCAATTATTGAAATAATAGAAAAATCTGCCAATCCAGTTTGAGGGTTTATCAGTGCGCGATGGTCTTAAAAGAAGCGAACAAAGAGCGGGAGTTAAAGATAAAGCTATGAAAGCTGAAAGAACTACCGAAATGGCTATGGTAATGGCAAATTGCTGGTACAAACGTCCTACTATTCCAGGTATAAAGCCAACCGGAACAAAAACAGCAGCAAGAATGAGAGCTATGGCTACCACCGGCGCTGAAATATCCTTCATGGCCCGGTAGGTTGCCTCTTTGGCAGACATATTGTATTTGTCTATATAATTCTGAACTGCTTCTACAACAATAATTGCATCATCAACTACAATACCGATCGCAAGCACAAAACCGAACATGGTGAGTGTGTTTATCGTAAAACCTAATGGTAAGAAAAGGCAGAAAGTACCCAAAATAGAAACAGGTATAGCAAGAATAGGTATAATGGTTGATCGTAAGTTCTGGAGGAATAGTAAAACCACAAGACCAACAAGAGCTAGTGCTTTTACCAAAGTTTTTACTACTTCAATCATGGAAACTTTTATAATGGTAATTGACTCAAAGGGTATCTTATAATCAACATCGGCCGGGAAGGACTTTTTCATTTTTGTCAATGCTGCGTACACATTATCTGCTGTTTGCAGTGCATTGCTTCCCGGCGATTGAAATATCATTAAAATAGAAGCCCTTTTGCCATCAACGAATGAATTGCTGGAATAGGTAAATTTCCCCAATTCTACCCTTGCCACATCTTTCAGATAAATCATTTCACCTGTAGATGGAACAGTTTTAACAATAACTTTTTCGAATTCGGGAACTGTTTTTAGTTGTCCGTTTACCAGGATTCCCAATTCAAATGTTTGTGAAGCATATTGAGGGGGAGCTCCGGCCGAGCCTGCAGCCACCTGAACATTTTGTGCATTAAGAGCATTAATGACATCCTGGGGGATTAATCCGTGCGATGCCATTTTTTCAGGATTCATCCAGACACGAATACTAAACTGATCGGTTCTTGCATTAATATCTCCTACCCCTGGCACCCGAAGTAAGGCATCCTCGATATATATGCTTGTGTAATTATCGAGAAAAGTTATGTTATGGGTCCCCTTTGGGGAATAAATGGCTACCTGCATAAGCTGATCAGGGTTTCGGGCACGTACTGTGAGACCCAGACGGCTGACCACCGAAGGCAGCAAAGGTGCGGCAATGCCTACACGGTTTTGTACATTTAAAGCTGCTATATGAACATTGGTTCCAACCTTGAATGTTACACCTATGTTCACAGCTCCACTGTTGGTGCTGGTGCTTTGTATATTGTCCATTCCTGGTGTGCCGTTTACCTGTTCTTCAATAGGTGTGGCAACTGTCTGTTCAACTGTCTGCGCATCCGCACCGGTATATTGTCCGGATACTGATACTCCTGGTGGTGAAATATTTGGATATTGATCAATAGGCAGGTTATAAATACAAATTATGCCAGATATCATTAAAATGACTGATATAACGATAGCAGTAACCGGCCGTTTGATAAATGTATTAGCGATCATTACTGAACAGTTTTATTGGAATCGCGTGATTTTTGTATCTCGTATTCTAACTCCGGATCGATATTTTGTTGTTCAACTTTCAGAGCCTTTTCCATTAATTCTTCATGATGAGCCTGCAGATAAGCAAGTCTCTTAGGTCCATACGACACCTGAGTGATTAAAACGAAAAGAACGGGAACAATGAAAATTGCAAGCGAAGAAGCTGCCAGCATACCACCGAGAACTGTAAAACCTATGGTTTTCCGGGCAATGGCTCCTGCTCCTGTTGAAAATGCAAGGGGCAGCACACCCAGAAGAAATGCCATGGATGTCATAACAATGGGCCGTAAACGCAGCTTGACTGCTTCCAGGGTGGATTTTATAAGCTCTTCTCCCCGGTCAACCCTCACTTTGGCAAATTCTACGATAAGGATAGCATTCTTGGCAGCAAGTCCGATGAGCGTAATGAGCCCAATCTGAGCATACACATTGTTTGTAATGCCGGGAAGAAAAATAAGCGTAAGTATTGCACCAAAAGCGCCTATCGGAACTGCAAGCAGTACCGAAAAAGGTACTGACCAGCTTTCGTACAATGCCGCGAGAAACAGAAACACAAAGCAGATAGAGAAGAGAAAAATATAAAACGTTGAAGAGCCTTCCTGTATCTCCTCATAGCTTAATCCTGAATATTCAAAGGCATAACCTTCCGGTAATATTTTGGCAGCTAATTTTTCCAGAGCTTTCAGCGTTTGAGAACTGCTAAATCCTGCCGGAGATGATCCGTCAATTTCGGCTGAGCGGAAAATATTAAAATGAGA